>DSTFC04002__coassemble_534_pt1 | contig 104552 bp, 70 predicted proteins | sample DSTFC04002__metabat2_low_PE_032 | metagenome-assembled genome bin DSTFC04002 | reverse complement strand
GGCGGGACCTTTGGTTCTTTCAGTCATGAAAGAACAACATAGCAACGAGAAGTTGTCAAAAAAGAAACCGCATCGTACAAGTCACGTCAGGCCGCGGGCCCTCCCCACAAAACACCGGACGTACCGGGCCAGACGCGGGGGGTCCCAGGGGGGCGGAGCCCCCCTGGATCCCTCAAAAATAACTCCGAATCTGAAACCGGTCCACCGGTTTCACCTCTTCCACCACCAGATTTTCGTGGTTGAAGTCAAAATGCACCGCCCGGCAAAGGTCCTGGTTGCGGGTCAGGCGCAGCAGGGTATCCACCCGCTTCTGCTCGTCCTTGGTGTAGAACAGGTAGCTGGCCCCCTCCTTTTTGGCCCGGCCGGTGCGGCCGATGCGGTGGGTGTAGTGCTCGTTTTCTTCCGGCACGTCGTAGTTGACCACCGCGTCCACGTCGGTCACGTCGATGCCCCGGGCCGCCACGTCGGTGGCCACCAGCACCGCGATCTCCCCGGCCTTGAACCGCTGCATGATGCGGTTGCGCTCTGCCTGGGACAGATCCCCGTGCAGGCAGTCCACATTGAAATGCAGCCGTGCCAGCTGGTTTGCCAGCATACCGGTGTTGTACTTGGTGTTGCAAAAAACCATCACCCGGCGGTACTGCTTGGAGATGATCAGCTGCGCCAGGTCGGCCAGCTTGTCCCGCCCGGTGGTCAGCAGCTTGTACTGGTCGATCTTGGGGCTGGATTCCTCCACCGGCTGCACGCTGACTTCGGCGGCGTTGTGCTGGTACAGCCAGCCGATGTCCAGCACCTCGCGGCTGATGGTGGCCGAAAACATCGACAGGCTTTTGCGGTTTTTCAGCAGGTCGATGATATGCCGCACATCCTTGTAAAAGCCCATGTTGAGCATCTCGTCCGCTTCGTCCAGCACGATGGTCTCGGTTTCGCCAAGGTCCACCGCCCTGTGGCGGTAATGGTCCATCAGCCGGCCGGGGGTAGCCACCACCACCTGGCAGCCGGCCTTGAGCTGCCGCTGCTGCTTGTCCATACCGGCGCCGCCGTACACACAGACCACCCGCACCCCCGGCAAAAACTGGGCCAGGTTGGCCAGGTCCCCGGCGATCTGCTGGGCCAGTTCCCGCGTGGGGGAAAGGATCACCGCCCGGGGCTTGCCGGCCGGGGCATCCGCGACTTTTTCCAGAATCGGGATGCCGAACGCCACCGTTTTGCCGGTGCCGGTGGGCGCCTTGGCGATCATATCATGCCCCGCCAGCATCAGCGGGATCGCCTTTTGCTGGATCTCGGTCATTTCGGTATAACCCATTGCCTCGGTGGCCCGGATGATGGCCTGCCGGATCGGAAGTTCGCTGAACTGCATGGAAATCCGCCTTTCACATCGTATCGTTTGCCCCGTCGCCGCGCCGGCCCGGGGGCCTTTGTCCTTTACCTTTCAGTATAGCAAAAAATGGCGGGCTTGTAAAACCTTCCGTGCCCGGCGCTTTTTGCCGCGCCGGGCTTGTAAAGCCGCGGCGGCTGTGGTAAAATGCAGGTAACGACTTGTTCACTGCCCGGTCAGTGAATATACAGGGAAGGGGGCCGTTCCGGTGGAAAAACCGGGCGCCGACCGGCGGACCGCCCTTTTGGAGACCTGCTTTGACGTATTTTGCCAGCACGGGCTGGAAAACACCGGCCTGAAACTGCTGGCGGATGCCTGCGGGGTCACCAACGGGGCGCTGCTGTACCACTTTGGCAGCAAAGATAACATCGTGATCGAATCCACCGCCCACTGCATGGCAAAGGTGGAGGATGATTTTATGGCCCGGGCCCCCCGCAGCTTTGCGGACATTGACCGTTTTTTGCGGGAGATGCCCTACATCACCGCCCGCCTGCACGGCGAGAAATACCGGTTCATGTACCAGGTGTACGCCAGCCCCAAATATCGGGAACAGGGCAAAGCCTTCTTTCAGGGGGTGAACGTCCGCTACCGGCAGTACGCCGTGCAGCTTTCCGGCCAGCTGGGCATGCCGGCGGACTATGTCCAGGGCATGATCTATGTCTTTGTGCGGGCCTGTGTCCACTACGCAATGTTTGGGGACGAGGAATATCTGAACCTGCAGCTGGGCGCGGTGCGCAGTTCGCTGCGGGCGTACATGGCCGCCGGGCGGCCGTCGGGCGGCCCCGCCGCCCCGATGCAGAAGGGGGAAACACCATGAAACAGCGGATCGTAAGCCTGTGCCTGATGCTGGCGCTCTGCCTGGGGCTGCTGCCCGTCACGGCGGGGGCGGCGGCGCCGAGGGGACAGGTGCTTTATGTCGGCGGCGTAGAGATTTCCGCCACCGGCTACTGGGTGACGGACAATACGGGGAATGTCACCGCCGCCGCCGTCGACACACCGCCCGCGAACAACTATATCCATTATGACGCCGATACCAATATCCTGACCCTGCACAACGCCCGGATCAAGAAATCGTTGTCAACAGATACTCCAGACGGCAGCTGGCTCGGTGGCTCGGCCATTGGGGTGCTGAATGAGTACGGCGACGCCGAGCTGACCATCCGGCTGGAAGGTGACAATGTCATCGGGGATGTCGGCACGGGGATTTTTCTGATTTCCCCTTCCGCCGGCAAGGCCGGCCTGACCATCACGGGCGGGGGCATTCTGGCTGTCAGCGGCCATTATAATGGCATCCTGGTGCAGAGCAACACCGGCGACGCCGACCTGACCATCCAAGAGGGGGCCCGGGTCGCGGCAGCGGCGACCTTCTCCGGCGATGGGGTTACGGTGCAGTCCGCAGCAGACGGGGACGCCGACCTGACTGTGGACGACGCCAGCCTGAGTGCAGCCGGCGCGGACAGCTACGGTACGGGCATCTACTTTTATGGACCCGACACCCCCAGCCTGACCGTCAACAACAGCGCGATGGTGTCAGCCAGCGGGTTTGCTGCCGGTGCCGACCTGGTTACGTCTGTTTCTGTAAGCATAAGCGGCACTGGCGGCCTTGTCTTTGAGGGCAGCGATGGCACCGTGTACGGTGAAATGAAACTGCCCGACAATTTGACCATTGGCGAAGGGCAGAGCCTGACGCTGGACGATGGGGCAACGCTGGATCTTAATGGTCATAATCTGATTGTGGACGGCGGACTTTTGCAAGGACCCGCCGAGGATGCCTTGGGTGACCAAGCGAAGTATGCGCCGACCATCACGACCACGAGTTTGCCAAGTGGCAGGGTGGGGACATACTACACCGCGACCCTTGAAGTTACTGGCACCGAGCCGATTACATGGGGCTTCAGCGCCCTGCCGGATGGTTTGAGCCTGGACGCAAGTACCGGCGTGATTTCCGGCACACCGACGGAAGCAGGGGATTTCGGCTTCACAGTGACGGTAACGAACGGTTGGGGTACGGATGACACCAAGCTCTTTGGTATCACCATTGCAAAAGCGCCAGATATTCCCGTTACCGGCGTGAAGCTGAACAAAGACACCCTGACCTTACAGGAAAAAGCCAGCGAGACACTGACGGCCACGGTGGAACCGGACAACGCCACCAACCAAGCCGTGACCTGGGCAAGCAGTGATCCCAGCGTTGCCACGGTGGATACAAACGGCAAAGTCACCGCCAAGAGCGCCGGCACCGCCATCATCACCGCCACCGCCGCGGACGGCAATGGGGCAAGCGATTCTTGCACCGTGACCGTCACCCATGGCACTCTGACCCACACCCCAAAACAAGACCCGACTTGCACCGAAGACGGCAGCAAGGAATACTGGACGTGCGAAATCTGCAAAAAGATTTTCAGTGACGAAGAGGGCAAAACCGAGCTTACGGAAACGGCCATCCCCGCCATCGGCCACAGCTACGACACCCCCACCTGGACCTGGGCAGAGGACGGGAAAAGCTGCACCGCGACCTTCACCTGCACAAAGTGTGACCATGAAGAAACGGAAACGGCAACCGTAACTTCCAATCAGACGAAGGACCCGACCTGCACCGAAGAGGGCGTGACCACACACACCGCAACCGTGACCTTTAACGGGCAGACACACACAGATACAAAAACCACGGCCATCCCCGCCACCGGCCACAACTACGGCGCCCCCACCTGGACCTGGGCAGAGGACGGGAAAAGCTGCACCGCAACCTTCACCTGTGCCAATGACAGCACACATATAGAAAAGGTAGCGGCAACCGTTTCTTCCGAGGAGACGAAGAAAGCGACCTGCACCGAAGAGGGCGAAACCACACACACCGCGAAGGTGACCTTTAACGGGCAGGAATACACAGCTAAAGAAACCACGGCCATCCCCGCCACCGGCCACAGCTACGGCGCCCCCGCCTGGACCTGGGCAGAGGACGGGAAAAGCTGCACCGTGACCTTCCCCTGCACAAAGTGCGACCATAAAGAAAAGCCAACGGCAACCGTCACTTCCCAGGTGAAAACGGCGGCCAGCTGCACCACCACCGGCACCACCGCCTACACCGCCACGGTGGATTTTGGCGGGATGCCCTATCAGTCCACGACCCAGCGGCATGACATCCCGGCCGCCGGCCATAAACTGACCAAAACCGCCGAGAAGCCCGCCACCTGCACCGCCGCCGGCAAGGCCGCCTACTATACCTGCGGAACCTGCGGCCGCCGCTTTGCGGACGAGGCTGCACGCACCGAGATCACCAACCTGGATGAATACGGGGTCTTGCCCGCCACCGGCCACACCTATGTAAACGGGGTGTGTACCGCCTGCGGCACGGCCGCCCCCACCCCGGCCCCCACCGCTGCGCCGACAGCCGCCCCCACGGCGGCCCCGACGGCGGCACCCACGGCGGCCCCCACCGCTGCGCCCACCCCGTCGCCCACCGCCGCCCCGGCGGTGCCCCAGACCGGCGACCCCGCCCCCATCAGCCTGTGGCTGGTGCTGGCGCTGGGCTCCGCCGCCGCAGTGCTCGCCCTGATCGGCCTGAAGGTCTGGCAGCGCAGGAGAAAATAAGCCGTTCACCACCCGGATCGCCGGCCGGGTGTGGAACACCTCGCACTCTTTTTCGGATTCAACCGGCGAAAACCGCCGCCCCGGGCGATGCTTGCTCACATCGTCCCGGGGCGGCGGCATTTTTACCCCCGCCTCCGCCCTCTGCCCTGCGCGTTCCGACATGGAGACCCACCTCGTGCGCCGGCCCGTCAAGGGTGGGCCGGCGCGGATACAGGTAAAAAAATAGCCCCGCAAGGCAATCTTGCGGGGGGTCCAGGGGTCCCGCGGACCCCTGGTCGGCGGCCGCCGCATCGAAACGGCGGGACCTTTGGTTCTTTCGGTCATGAAAGAACAACGATAATTCGATATGTTGGCAAAAAGATGGCCGCAAAGTTATCCCGGCAAGTAAGTTGCAAGGCCACGCCCGCTAGGCCAATAAAGAAAAAATCAACGTGCGCGGCGCGGCGGGGCGCGGGGGTTCCCCGCAACGTAACCGCCCCCGCAAGGCCCCCGGGAGGATCAATGATCCTCCCCTACAAAGGAAAGGGAAACTTTCCCATAAAAGGCGGACCGTGCGGCGTGGTGGACGTTTCCATGCCGGCGGCGTCCCCATTCATGCGCCGCGTCCTCTCGCCTGAACCTGTAGGGGAGGGTCAGTGACCCTCCCGCAACGTAAAAAATACCGCACCGCCACATGAAACCAACGGCGAAAAGGAAAGAAAAAAAGAAACGTGAGCGACGAGGCAGGGTGCGGGGTTCCCCGCGAACTGACTGCCGCCGGTAGGCCCGCTAGGCCAATACAGAAAAAAGCAGCGTGGGCGGCGGGGGTAGGCGCGGGGTTGCCCGCGAACTGACTGCCCCCGGTAGGCCCGCTAGCCAATTTTGGCAGCGTGGGCGGCGGGGCAAGGTGCGGGGTTCCCCGCAGAGCGGGCGGCTCCTTAAATAGTGGCCTGTGCGTTCCGATATGGAGATGCACGTTGTGCGCCGGCCCGTCAAGGGTGGGCCGGCGCGGATGCCGCAAACGTAAAAGTCATGGAGATGCACCAAGGGCGCCGCCCCGTCTACGGTGGGGCGGCGCGGATGCTGGTAAAAAAATGGCCCCGCAAGGCAATCTTGCGGGGGGTCCAGGGGTCCAGCGGACCCCTGGTCGGCGGCCGCCGCATCGAAACGGCGGGACCTTTGGTTCTTTCAGTCATGAAAGAACAACGATAATTCGAGAAGTTGTTAAAAAGAAGGCCGCAAAGCCAAACCCGGCAACTAACCTACAAGACAAACTCCGCTAAAGCCAATAAAGAAAAAAGCAACGTGCGCGGCGCGGTGGGGTGCGGGGTGCCCCGCAGAGCAACCGCCCCCGGAAAGCCCGCTAGCCAATTTTGGCAACGTGCGCGGCATGGCAGGGGTGCGGGGTTCCCCGCAAAGAAGGCGTCGGCCGGCCGCGGGGGGCGCCCCGCCGGGCCAGGGGCGGTAAAATTGCATTCCCGCCTGGTTGCGGTTCAGACCAAAAACTCCCTGATCTCCCGGTCCACCGCTTCCACCTCCTGCAAAAAGGCCCGCGCCGAAACCCGCAGCCCTCCATTGCCAAGAATGATGATCTGTTCCGCCCCGTCCGAGCTGACCACCCGCACCCGATGCCGGCGGCCCAGCTCGTGGGTGGTCTTTTCAATGTACATGTCGGCGGTCTCGGCTTCCCGGGTGAAAACCACATGGATGTTGTGGTAGGTCTCCACACTGCCGGCCCCGCCCCGCACCTTGTAGGCGTCAAATACGCAGATCACGGTGCAGCGGCGGTACCCGGCATAATTGCACAGGATGTCCTGCAGCCGGCGGCGGGCGGTTTCCAGGTCGGTTTCGGCCAGGCGGCGCAGGTCGTCCCAGGCAAAAATCACGTTGTACCCGTCCACCAGCAGGTACTCGGACGTCGGGGGGCGGGGCTGCCGGGGTGCGGGGCGCGGCGGGCTTGCCCAGCGCTTTGCGGGCGGCCAGGGCGTCCGGTTCGCCGGGGCGGGCCCGACGTACCGGGCCGTAGGTGCGCTCAAAAATCGCAAGCAGTTCCTTGTCCTGTTCCAGCGTGCCCCGGTAGGCGCCGGCCCGGCGCCGGGCCCGGGCGGCGGGGTCGCCGCCGGGCTCGCCTTCGTCGGGTTCGGGGTCCGGCCCGGCCAGCCGGCGGGCCAGCCCGCTGGAAACATGGGCCTTGGCGGGCACCTGGTCCCACCGGACCAGCACCCCGGCGCCGTGGCTGCAAAAAATCGAATCGGCGGGGTTTTCGGTGTCGGCGTCGGGGTCATAGCCGGCGGCGGCCAGCACCGCGTCGGGGTTGTGGCAGGGGGCGTACCCGGCCGGGGTACACTGCAGCCGGCCTTCGCCCCGGGTGTAGGCGGCTACCTCCCGGGCGTAGCCGCGCAGCTCGGCCACCGGGGCCCGGCCGGTCAGCAGGGTCAGGGCGCCGCAGGGTTCGGGGGTATCGGTCTCGCCGCCCATCCGCTGCAGGTCGGTCATGGCGCGGCCCACCGCCTCGGCGGGCAGTTCCAGCCGCAGGGCGTACCAGGGTTCCAGCAGCCGGGCATGCCCGGCCCGGGCGGCGGTGCGCAGCGCCTGGCGTACCGCCCGGTAGGTGGCCTGGCGGAAGTCGCCGCCCTCGGTGTGTTTCAGGTGGGCGCGGCCGGCGGTCAGGGTGATTTTCACATCGGTCAGCGGCGCGCCCATCAGCACGCCGGGGTGGGTGCGCTCGGCCAGGTGGGTCAGCACCAGCCGCTGCCAGTTGCCGTCCAGGGTGTCGGGGCGGCAGGCGGCGGCCAGCTGCACCCCGCTGCCCGGGGGGCCGGGTTCCAGCAGCAGGTGAACTTCGGCGTAATGGCGCAGCGGCTCGTAATGGCCCACCCCTTCCACCGGGGCGGTGATCGTCTCTTTGTACAAAATGCCCCCTTCGTCAAAGGCGGCGTCCAGGCCGAAGCGGTCGTGCAGCACCGTTTGCAGGATCTCCAGCTGCACTTCGCCCATCAGCTGCAGGTGGATCTCGCCCAGGGCTTCCTGCCAGAGAACGTGGAGCATCGGGTCTTCGGCTTCCAGCACGCGCAGCGCCCGCAGCGCCTGGTGCGGGTCGGCGGATTCGGGCAGGCGAAGGCGGTAGTTCAGCACCGGTTCCAGCAGGGGCAGGGCGGCGTCCGGCTGCACGCCCAGCCCCTGGCCGGGGTAGGCGGCGCTCAGGCCGGTCAGGGCCACCACGTCGCCGGGGTGGGCTTCGCTGACCAGGCGGTACTTGCTGCCGGCGTATTCCCGCAGCTGGTCGGCCTTTTCCCGGAAGGCGGTCCGGGCGTCCGGCCGGCTTTCGATCAGGTCTTTCACATGCAGCACCCCGTCGGTGACCTTCAGGTAGGTCAGCCGGGCGCCGGCGTCGTCGGCCCCCACCTTGAACACCCGCCCGCCGAACGCGGCGGCGGCTTCGGGCTGGCGGGTCAGGGTGTGCAGGCCGTCCAGCAGCGCGTCGATGCCGTCCAGCCGCAGCGCCGCGCCGAAGTAAACGGGGAAGACCTCCCGCCGGGCAATGGCGGTGAGGATGTCGGCCTTGGCGGGCTCGGCGCCGGCCAGCACGGCTTCCATCAGCGGTTCGCTGGCCATGGCCAGGGCCTCGGCCCGGGCGGCGGCGGGGATGTCGGGGCCGAAATCCACGCAGCCGTCGCCGAAGCGGGCGCGGAGTTCCCGCAGGCGCAGCGGGCGGTCGGCGCCGGGCAGGTCCATCTTGTTCACAAACAGGAAGGTGGGCACCCGGTAGCGGGCCAGCAGCCGCCAGAGGGTCTGGGTGTGGGCCTGGACGCCGTCGGTGCCCGAAATGACCAGCACCGCGTAGTCCAGCACCTGGAGGGTGCGCTCGGCCTCGGCGGAAAAGTCCACATGGCCGGGGGTGTCCAGCAGGGTCAGGCGGGTTTCTTCCGCCCCGGGGGCGGCGGGCAGGGTGAGCGGCGCCTGCTTGGCAAAGATGGTGATGCCCCGGGCCCGTTCCATCGCGTCGGTATCAAGGAAAGCGTCCCGGTGATCCACCCGGCCCAGCTTGCGCAGCGCCCCGGCGCGGTAGAGCAGCGCTTCGGCCAGCGTGGTTTTGCCGCTGTCCACATGGGCCAGCAGGCCAACGACCAATCGTTTCATACGTCCCCCTTCCGGCGGCCCCGCCGCCGTGTTCGCTGCCCCTATTGTACCCCATCCGGGCATGGGTGGCAAGGGTGGGGGGTGCTTGGCTCCGGCTGCCCCTGCTCACTTTGCGGGCGACCCCGCAGCCTGTTCTGCCGACAACGCTGGCGAAATTGGCTTAAGCAATGTTTACCTTGCTGGTTAGTTGCGGGGTTTGGCTTTGCGGCCATCTTTTTAACAAAATATCGACATATCGTTGTTCTTTCATGACCGTGTGGAGGTAAGGCAAGGCCCCAGCCCTTTTGCATTGGCCGCCTGTACGGCGGCCGGAAACAGAGGAACGGGCTCGCTTAACGCTCCGCCCGTCGGCGCATCGCTGCGCGATTTCGCGGCATAGCCGCTCAAGCGCCTCGCCCCACCGTTTCGATGCGGCGGCCGCCGACCAGGGGTCCACAGGACCCCTGGACCCCCCGCACGGTATCGTTGCGCAGCCATCTCTTTGCGCCCAATCCGCGCCGGCCCACCCTTGACGGGCCGGCGCCCTTGGTGGTTCTCCATGACCTTTACGCCGGCGGCCGCCGCACTTAGTACGTTTTCTCAAAAGAAAAAGCAACGCTCACTGCGGGGCGGAACGCGGGGCCCCCGCGCCAAAAAATCCCCCTGCGGAGCAATCCGCAGGGGGATGACTTTCTCTTTACGATCTGGGATCGGGAACCGGGCCCCTTCGGCGGGGCGTGTTCGGATCAGGGGATCGCAACCTGACGGCGGGCGCGGGCAGGGGTCCCGGCCGGGTGCCGCGGTTCATGGGGCATGTTTACAGCCCGAGGGCGCGGAGATAGGCGGCCTCCTGGGCGGCGATCTGGGCCTGATAGGCGCGGATGGCGGCTTCATAGGCGGCGTTCTCGCTCAGCTGCTGGGCATGGGCGGCGTTGGCGGCGGCTTCCACCGCGCTGTTGGCGGCCAGCTGCTGCTGATGCGCGGCCTTGCCGGCGGCGATGATGGCTTCGCCTTCAGCCTTCGCCTTGGCGGCGGCCTGGGCCTGATACGCCTTTACGGCGGAGAGGTACGCGGCTTCTTTGGCGGCGATGCTGGCCTGATAATCCGCAATGGCGGCCTCATAGGCAGCGTTCTTGTTCAGCTGTTCCTGATGGGCGGCTTTGGCGGCGGCCATGATCGCGTCATTGGCGGCGAGCTGCTGCTGATGGGCCAGCTTGCCCGCGGCGATGATCGCTTCGCCTTCGGCTTTTGCCTTGGCGGCGGCCTGGGCCTGGTAATCCTTCACGGCGGCGGCATAGGCTTCTTCCCGGGCGGCGATCTGGGCCTGATAGGCGCGGACCGCGGCCTCATAATCGCTGTTCGCGTCGGCAAAGGCAGGGATTGCCAGCACGCAGAACATCGCAACGGCCAACAGGGAAGCAAACAGTTTTCTAGCTTTCATCACAGGAACCTCCTTTTTTCTTGCCGATCGGGTCTCGGCTTGTTAGTTTCAGTATACGCTCCGGGCGGCGGAAATGCAAGTAAAAAGAGTTTGCCTTTTTCACAGAATTTTCGCAATTCTTTTTATGAAATATCACAACTTTTACACATTTTGTTTGAATTTTATGGAAATAGACGGGAAAGCAGGGGGATTTTGCGGGGGGCGGGCGTCCCCCGCGACCCCCTCGCGCCGCCGCGCAGGCCCTTGCCCCGCTGCCCGCGCTGTGCGGACAACCCCGCGACCCCCTCGCGCCGCCCTCTTTGCGGGAAACCCCGCACACTCTCTCGCCGCCCACGCTGCCAAAATTGGCCTAGCGGGCCTACCGGGGGCGGTTCTTTGCGGGTGTCCCCGCACCCCGCCGCGCCGCCCTCTTTGCGGGGAACCCCGCACCCCACCCCGCCGCTCACGCTGCCAAAATTGGCTAGCGGGCGTTCCGGTACCTCTCACCCCGCGGGAAACTTCGCACCCTCCCCCGCTGCGCACGCTGATTTTTTCTTTATTGGCCCTAGCGGGCGTGGCCGTGCAACTTACTTGCCGGGATAACTTCGTGGCTATCTTTTTAACAACATATCGAATTATCGTTGTTCTTTCATGACTGTATGGAGGTAAGGAAAGGCCCCAGCCCTTTTGCAATGGCCGCCTGTACGGCGGCCGGAAACAGAGGAACGGGCTCGCTTGCGCTCCGCCCGTCGGCGCATCGCTGCGCGATTTCGCGGCATAGCCGCTCAAGCGCCTCGCCCCGCCGTTTCGATGCGGCGGCCGCCGACCAGGGGTCCGCAGGACCCCTGGACCCCCCGTGAGATTTCGTCTGTGTCCAAATATTTACGCCCGCCCGCGGCGCCCCACCGTAGACGGGGCGCCGCCCTTGGTGCATCTCCATACCCCTTACGCCGCGGCACCCCACACTCCGCGGGCAACCCCGCACCCTCCATCTTTTCATCCCCGCCGCATTGTGGTATACTCGGTATGGAAACGCAGAATGAACGACAACGTACCGACAAAGGAGTGTTTTTGCCATGCCAGCTTCTTATGTGATCTTTACCGAATCCACCGGCGACCTGACCCCCGCGCTGATCGAGGCCGCTGACCTGCGGGTGCTGCCGATGGCCTTTACCCTGGACGGGAAGGACTACCGCAACTACCCCGACGGGCGGGAGATGTCCTCCCACGATTATTACGAAAAACTGCGGGCCGGCAGCCTGTGTACCACCAGCCAGGTGACGATGCTGGAATTCCAGCAGGCTTTCACCCCGGTGCTGGAAGCCGGGCAGGACATCCTGTACCTGGCCTTTTCCAGCGGGCTGTCCGGCACCTACCAGAGCGGCTGCATCGCCGCCGAGGAACTGAAGGAAAAGTTCCCCGGCCGGCGGATCGTGTGCGTGGACTCGCTGCAGGCCAGCATGGGCGAAGGGCTGTTCTGCTACCTGGTGGGCAAAAAGCGCTGCCAGGGCGCCGACCTGGACACCGCCGCCGACTATGCCCGGCAGATCGCCCCGCAGGTCTGCGCCTGGTTCACGGTGGACGACCTGATGTTCCTGAAACGGGGCGGCCGGGTCAGCGGCGCGGCGGCGGTGGCCGGCACGCTGCTGGGCATCAAGCCGGTGCTGCATGTGGATGAGGAAGGCCACCTGATCCCCAAGGAAAAGGTCCGCGGCCGCCGCGCCAGCCTGGACGCCCTGGTCAAGCACTTTGAGGCCACCGCCCTGGACAAGACCGGCGGCACCGTCTTCATCAGCCACGGCGACTGCGCCGACGACGCCCGCTATGTCATCGACAAGCTCCGCGCCCTGGGCGTCAAGGAGATCGAGATGGGCGACATCGGCCCGGTCATCGGCGCCCACAGCGGCCCCGGCACCGTCGCGCTGTTCTGGCTGGGCAGCGCGAGGTAACAGCGCGCCATGTCCGGGTATCTGTCGGCCATCGGGCAGGGGCTGGTCTTCTTCCCGCTGGCCGCGCTGCTGCTCACCCTGCCCTACATCGCCTGGAACTACCGCCGCTACGGGTCGGTGCTGAGCCTGCGCATCCTGATCGTCTATTCCTTCATCCTTTACCTGATCTGCGCCTACTGCCTCGTGATCTTCCCGCTGCCCTCGGGGGCCGAGGCCGCCGCCCTCTCCGGCCACAGGATGCAGCTTGTGCCCTTCTCCTTTTTGGCGGACTTCGCCAGGGAAGCCCGGGGCGCCGGCAGTTTTCCGGCGGCGGTGCGGGCGGTGGTTGGCAGCAGCGCCTTTCTGGTCACCGGCTTCAACCTGCTGCTGACCCTGCCCTTCGGGGTGTATCTGCGGTATTACTTCGGCTGCGGGGCCCGGCGGACCCTGCTGCTCGCCTTTCTGCTCTCGCTGTTTTTCGAGCTGACCCAGCTTTCGGGGCTGTACGGCATCTACCCGGGCAGCTACCGGCTGTTTGATGTGGACGACCTGATCGTGAACACCGCCGGCAGTATGCTGGGCTATGCCCTGGAACCCCTGGCCGCCCGGCTGCTGCCCACCCGCGCCCAGATCGACCGGGCCAGCATGGCCCGCAGCCGGCATGTGTCGCTGCTGCGCCGGTTTGTGGCGCTGGGGTACGACGGGGTGGTCTGGCTGGCGCTGGGGGTGTCGGTGTCGGTGCTGCTGAGCCTGGCCAGCCCGCTGCCCGAACCGCTGCGCCAACTGGGCGCCGCGGTGGATGGTTTCTGGCCCGGCGGGCTGGGGGCGCTGGGCTGGACGGCCTACCTGTCGGTCTGCCCGATGCTGCTGGGCGGCCAGACGGTGGGCCACCGGCTGACCCGGCTGCGGATCGTGGAGCCGGACGACCGCCCCCCGGTGTGGTACCAGTACCCGCTGCGCTACGGCAGCCTGATGCTGGTGCTGGGCGGCGTGCCCCGGCTGGCCGCCCTGGCCCTGGACGCGCTGGCCGCCCTGCCCGGCCTGCCGGCGCTGGCCCCGGCGCTGCTGCAGCTGGCCCTGATGGGGCTGTGGATGCTGGCGCTGCTGTTTGAGGTGCTGCGCATGGCCATGCACGAACCGCTGTTTTACGAGCGGTTCAGCCACACCCGGCTGGTCACCACCATCCGCCCGCCCCGGGACCCGGACTCCTTCTATCTGCCCGAAGGCCGGGAGGATTCCGAGACCTTCGCCACCACCGGCCACCGATAAGGCCGGGCGTGCCAAAAATTTCTCACCGCCGCCGGCGCTGCACTGCCCGGCGGCTTTTGCTTTTTGCGCCGGGCGGGAAAAATCTTCCCCCTGCCCCGGGCGTCCCGGTTGACCGGGGGACGCCCGGGGCGGTATAATTGTTCCGATTACTACATGCGGTCGGCGGGCCGACAAACCGAAAGCCAGCCCCCCCTGCCCGGCGACCGGGGAAGGAACCCACCGTGAATGAACTTGTTTTTCCCAAGGATCAGGAACTGTTTCAGGGCATCGACGAAAATGGGAAGGTGATCCCGTTTTCCGGCCCCGACACGATGGCCGCCCGGTATGAGAGCAGCCTGGAATTTTACCGCAGCCTGAACGACACGGTGCATGTGTCAGGCAGTTCGGAGGAGGAGCTGAAGCGGGACCTTTCCAGCAAACTGCGGCAGATCCAGTCCTCCCAATGGGAGTCGCTGGACCAGGTGGTGGAAGATGCGTCCCAAGATCCCATCGGGCGTTTTCCCAAAACCAGCTATGACCTGTACCTTTATATCAGCAAGCGGGACAAGAGCCGGCAGTCTGTGACGATGAACCACTTTTTTGAGCTGGATCAGGCGCTGCAGCTGTATGACAAGGACCTGGCCCCGGCGGGTCCTCTCGGCAAGCTCTTCAACGAAGTGGAGAAAAAGGCCCGGCAGCTGCGGGAGCTGCGGACAAAGCGGCGGAAACTCCTGCTGGAACTGCCGGTCATCGCGCTGCAGATCCTGGCGGCCCTGCTGGTGGAGGCTTCGGGGTTCCGGTTCGTCACCGGCACCGAAAGCACCCGGCAGATCCTTCTGTCCTTCGCCTTTCTCGCCTTCCTGCTGCTGGGGCTGCTTGTCCCGGCGCTCAGCAAGGTCCACGACAAAAACACCTTCAGCGGGCTGCTGTTCCACCCGGTGGCGGTCATTGCCATGGTGATCGTGAGCTGGTGCGTGCTGGGCGGCCTGCTGGTGGACGACGACATCCTCAGCCTGGCCTTCCGGGTGCTCTTCTTCGGGTTTTACGGCCTGCTGGTGCTCAGCGACCTGGGCTTTCTGCTCAAGTACAGCCGGCTGCGCCGGAAGTTCCGCCCCCTTTTTGCCGAGCGGGCCCAGGCGATGTACCGCTACATCCGCCTGCGGGTGCTCTGGTGGAAAAACGTGCGCCCGGGCGATGAGGAACCCAAGGGCCTGCAGCGGCTGCAGAAGATGTTCCGGGACTACCAGGCGTTCTGCCGGTGACCTGACGGGGGCGGGGTCCTTTTGTAAAACATAACACAAAAACACGGGCGCACTGCGGAGCAGACATCGGCAGTGCGCCCTTTGTTTTGCCCCGACGCCTGTGGTATACTATCACAAAGCGCTGCCCGCCGCCGGTTTGACGCGGTGCTGGCCCTGGACGCCGGCCACCAGGGGGCGATGCTCCACCGGCTGCTGGCGGGCTGAGCGAAGGCCGGCGGGGGGCGTTTCGGCCGGGGGATTTCCCCGGGAAAAGGAGGGCTGAGGATGGAATCCCGTGAAGCGTTGGTGGCGCCCGGGTCCCGCTATTACAATTACACGGCGGGGCCGGCGGCGCGGGATTGCCTGCTGACCGTCAAGTGCGTGGGGCGGTTCACCTACCTGCCCGGCTACGCGCTGACCCGGCGGAGTTTTGACAGCTATCTGCTGGAGGTCATCCTGGACGGGTCGCTGACCCTGCAGACCGGCGGGCAGGACTACCCGGCCAACCGGGGGGACGCGGTGCTGCTGGACTGCCATGCCCCCCACGCCTACCGGTCCCGGCAGGGCTGGCAGGCTTTGTGGCTGCACTTTGACGGCCCCGGCGCCGCCGGCTATTACCGGTGGATCACCCGGGGCGGGTCGCCGGTGCTGCACCCGGCAGACTTTGCGGGGCTGTGCGGGGCGCTGGGGCGGATCTACCGGCTGTTCGAAGCCGGGCTGGCCCCCGGCGAAGGGCTGCTGGCCCGGGAGGTCACAGCCGCGCTGGGCTGCCTGCTGGACCCGGGGCCCGGCGCCGCCCCCGACCCGCTGGACCAGGTGCTGTACGCCATCACCGCCAACCTGGACAAGGAGATGACGGTGCGGGAACTGGCCGACCTGGCCCATTTCAGCGAGTATCATTTTATCCGGCTGTTCCGCGCCCGGGTGGGCATGACCCCCCGCCAGTACCTGATCGCCGCCCGGATGGAACGGGCCCGCTACCTGCTGAAAGCCACCAACCTGCCGCTGCAGGCCATCAGCGAACAGGTGGGGTATGCCTCGGACAATGTGTTCTGCACCCAGTTCAAGCGGCGATATGGTCTTACGCCGACGGAGTTTCGGGTGGGGTAGGCCGGTTTTTTTCGCGGGAAGGCTCCCGCGCCCCCTCCCCCCTGCCGGGTGCGGTTACTTTGCGGGGAACCCCGTACCCCCGTCCCGCCGGCGGCGGTTACTTTGCGGGGAACCCCGCACCCCTGCCCCGCCGGCGGCGCTGCCAAAATTGGCTAGCGGGCCTACCGGGGGCGGTCACTTTGCGGGGAACCCCGCACCCCCGCCGCGCCGCCAGCGCTGCATTTTTCTTTATTGGCCCTAGCGGGCGTGGCCGTGCAACTTACTTGCCGGGATAACTTTGCGGCCTTCTTTTTGACAACATATCGTATTATCGTTGTTCTTTCATGACTGAAAGAACCAAAGGTCCCGCCGTTTCGATGCGGCGGCCGCCGACCAGGGGTCCACAGGACCCCTGGACCCCCCGCAAGATTGCCTTGCGGGGCGATTTTTTTACAGCATCCGCGCCGCCCCACCGTAGACGGGGCGGCGCACAGCGTGCATCTCCATGGCCTTTACGCCATCGGCTGCCGCCCCGGCCCACCCTTGACGGGCCGGGGCCCTTTGTGCGTCTCCATAACCCTTACGCGGGCGGTTGCGCGGCGCCCCACCGTAGACGGGGCGCCGCCCGACCTGCATCTCCATGCCCTTTACGCTGGCAATGCTCGACGTGCGTCTCTATACCCTTTTCGCTTGCGTATCGCCCACCCTGCGGACATCCACGTCCCCACCGCTCACAAAGTGTCGGGAATTTTTGCTGTCTTTTTCCGTTTCCCTCTTTATTTTTTCTTGTATCTGCGATATACTATTAGTGCCAAACAAAGCTGAATAACAAAAAGGTATTCCTTTTACCAAGGGGGTATTATACCCTTTTCTGGTTACCATCCGATATGAGTTCGGTAAAAGCGCAACTCCTCTCGGATGGTAATAGGGATTTCCTTTTCTGTTTGAGCTTTGTTTGGCGACAATTGGAGCTGCGTTTTTCAGTGCGTCAGCTTCAGTTGGCGCACTTTTTATTTTTGGAGGAGAAAGGAAATGAAAAGATTTGCAGCTTCGCTTTTAGCCATTCTGATGACGTTCTCTCTTTCTGCTTGCGGTGAAACGCATGTTGATTCCGCATCGGCCCAAAGTACGCCGGCGTCAGCCCAAAGCGCCCCCTCATCAGATCAAAACAGTCTGTCGGAGTCACTCGAAGAAATCTCTAGCGATTTTTCCGGTGTGACATCAAATTTTACACTAAAACTTGAAGAAACATTCACCTCTGTAGGTACTACTTATGAAGATTATCAAAAAAACAAGGGACTTATAGATGAATGGATAGATTTTGTTCTTTCTGAATCCGATGCTCTTTTCACAAGAACACGGGAAAATTCTATCGCTTATTTTAAGTTGATTGCCGCTGACCCCGACCATGAGTACAGCGAGTTCTGTGATGAAGCTCTGGACCAATATTATGACACGGTCTATGATAAGGCCATGGACGAATACTACGATGTTATCTATGACGAGGCCCTGGACGACCTGTATAATGCATACTATGATGGAATCATTGACGATGCTTACAATGATATTGAGTATAGCGAATGGAGCAATACTTCAAGTGAATGCTATCAAACATGGTCGGACGCAAGTTCCGCCATCTACAAAAAGTGGTCAGATGAAAGCTCTTATATCTATGGTCTGTGGTTGGCTATGAGTTCAGCTTTCTGCTATGACAACAATTATGATGTTGATGCCATTGTCGCAGAATATGATAAAGAAAAGGCCGAAGCAGATGCCGAAAAGGCCGCGGAAGAAGCCAAAGAATATATTGACTTTGATGTCCTTTATGAAATCAATGCCGATGGTAAGGCGGAAGTAGTAGGTTTTTCTGGAGAAGGGAATCAGCTCACTATTGACTCCGAGTACGAAGGCAAGGACGTTGTCCGTATTGCAGACTCTGCCTTTGAAGGCTGCACATCTCTCGAACGTGTTGTTATATGGGCAGAGCTAAAGGAAATCGGGAATTCGGCTTTTAAGGGATGTACTGGCTTAACTGAGTTCAGTGTTCCAAATGCTACCGAAGTAATCGGACATCATGCGTTTGAAGGATGCAGCAATTTGGAAGACCTCACCATTTGGGGTTCCCCTGATATTGGCGAGTATGCCTTTGCCGACTGTGTTGCTCTAACTGAAATTAGCATTGGCAGCGATACTAAAAATATCGGTGCTCACGCCTTTGAAGGCTGTACCGGCGCGACATCCTTGGTCATTTGGGGCGCTGACATCATTGGTGATTATGCTTTTTCAGGTTGTGCCGGAATTGAAGATGTAAGCATTCCAAGCGATGTACGGTCTATCGGCAATCACGCCTTTGATGGCTGCGCCTCTCTTTCCTCTGTAATCGTTTGGAGCGATGATACCGCCATTGGCAAAGATGCGTTCGCAAATTGCCCTAATTTGGATAATGCTCCTTCTGAGAGAGGAACCGTTCTTGAAAGTACCATGAGTGAATCTGAAAGTATCGAAGACAACGTGAACGCTGTAACAGAAGATTCAACGCAAAACGAAAGTACCGAAACCGTCGCAAGTGGGATTAGACCTGAGTTTAAGGAAGCCATGGACAGCTATGAGGCATTTTACACCGAATACTGCGAATTTATGAAAGAATATAATGAGAATCCGTCTGATTTAGCGTTGCTTGCAAAATATAGCGATATGATAAGTAAGGCCCAGGAAGCAGACGAAGCCTTTGAAGCATGGGATGAGGACGAGTTAAACAATGAAGAATTGAAATATTACCTTGATGTTAACAATCGCGTTATGAAAATGCTTGTTGATGTCTCCGCATAACCCGGATAATAGTTCTATAGCCTTACAGTTTTCCTTCGAGGAGCAAAGCGACGAATGCGCGGTTTACCGCAAAATCTTGTCGAAGTTTTGCGCAGACAAGCGATGCCTACGGTGGATGCGACGAGACGGAGCAGAGACAGCGGTCGCAGAACGCAAGCACCGTCCCAAGGTTCGCTACACGATGTAGACCATCTCACCATATACACGAATTCCCCCGGGATGTCCCCGGGGGAATTCGTCGTTTTATGCGGTTTGCGGTCTTGCCTTTGTCGCTTCTATTTTTTGTCCGCCGTCTCCCCGCCAGGGAAATTCACCCGAATGGTGGTGCCGGTGCCGACGGTGGAATGCAGCTCGATCCTGGCGCCGTGCAGCACCGCAATGTGCTTGACGATGGCCAGCCCCAGCCCGGTGCCGCCGGTGGCCTTGCTGCGGCTTTTGTCCACCCGGAAAAACCGTTCGAACACCCGGTCCTGGGCGTCCTGGGGGATGCCGATGCCGTTGTCCTCCACCTGGACATAGGCCCCGCCGTCCCCGGCCGGGCCGCAGCGCAGCACCACCTGCCCGCCGGGGCGGTTGTACCGGATGGCGTTGTCGCACAGGTTGGTCACCAGCTCGGTGAGCATGTCCCGGCTGCCCTGCACGGTGACGGGGTCGCCCTCATACCGCAGGGTGACATAGGCTTTTTTGGCGTTCATCGTCATGGTGGAGGCCACGTCCCGCAGCAGGGTGCTGAGCTCCACCGGCGCAAAGGCCGGGGGCTGGTCGGCGCCGGCCTGCATCCCGTCCAGCTGGGACAGTTCCAGAATGTCCGACACCAGCCGGATCATCCGCCCGGCCTCGCTGTGGATGCGCTTGCCGAACACCGGCACGTCCTCCGGCTTGGCCATGCCGGTTTCCAGCAGTTCGGCAAAGCCCGAGATGCTGGTCAGCGGGGTTTTCAGCTCGTGGCTGACGTTGGCGGTGAATTCCCGCCGCATGGCCTCGTTGTTTTCCCGCAGGCTGCGGTCGGACTGGATGGTGTGGGCCAGCGGGATCAGCTCCACATAGGGCACGTTGTCCTCGATGGTCTCCAGGTGGTCGGCCATGCGGGTGATGGGCTCCACCAGCCGCCGGGTGAACACCGCCGCCAGCACCGCCGACGCCAGGATGGCCACCAGCCCGCCGCCCACCAGCAGCGGCAGCACCTGGTTGTAGCTGCTCCACAAACTGTTGGTGTCTTCGGCCAGGCGCAGCACCTGGCCGCTTTCCAGCCGCAGGGCGTAGTAGTGGGTCTCTTGCCCCAGGGTGGGGCTTTCCCGCACGCTGTGGCCCTGGCCGCTTTCCAGCGCCTGGGCGATCTCGGGGCGGGTCAGGTGGTTGTCCATATCCGACTCGTCCCGGTGGTCGCTGTCAAACAGCACGGTGCCGTCGGTGTCGATCAGGGTCAGCCGCAGCGGGCTGCCGGGCAGGTAGTCGGCCAGGCTTTCGGGGTCCTGGACGGCCGCGCTCTCATACCCCACGGCGATGGCGCGGGTCATGCGTTCCAGGTCCCGGTCCACCTGCTGCCCGAACGCCCCCTGGAACAGCAGCGCCGCGGCCGCCGCCATGAACACCACCGCAAACAGGCTGATGAGTTCCAGCGCCCGCCGCAGCCGGCGGGACATGCGCTGGGGGGCGGGGTTGTCGGCTCCTTCAGGTCTCATCGGTCCCCTCCGTTCCCCGGGCGCTGAGCTTGTAGCCCACCTTGCGCACCGTGCGGATGCTCTCCCCCGCTTCGCCCAGTTTCTGGCGCAGGGTCCGCACATGCATGTCGATGGTGCGGGACTCCAGCAGGTCGTCGGTGTCCCACACGGCTTTCATGATCCGTTCCCGGGCCAGCACTTCCTCGGGATGTTCAAGGAAAAAGTGGAGCAGCGCATATTCCTTGAAGGTCAGCTCGACGGTCTCCCCCTCCACCGTGACGGTGCGGGTCAGGTCGTTGAGTTCGATGGCGCCGAAGCGCAGCGCCGCCGGGGCGGGGTCGGCGGACTGGGCCCGGCGCAGCACCGCCTTGACCCGGCTGATGAATTCCATAATACCGAACGGCTTGCACAGGTAATCGTCGGCGCCCTTGTCCAGCCCCTTGACCACGTCGATTTCGCTGGTCTTGGCGGTCACCATGATGACCGGCACCTGGCGGGTGGCGGCGTCCTCCCGCAGACGGCCGAGGATCTGGTAGCCGTCCTCATCGGGCAGCATCACATCCAGGATGACCAGTTCCGGCACGCTGCGGCGCACCGCCGACCAGAAGCTGCTGCCGTCCTCAAAACCCTGGACCTGGAAGTTGTTGGTCTGCAGTGCGTACTGTTCCAGTTCCCGGATGCTAGCGTCGTCCTCTACAATATAGATCATGGGGGTCCTTCTTTCTCTTTGTTGAACTGCCGCGGCGCCGGATTCAGCGCAGTTGGCCACTTTTATTATACCGGAAACACCCCGCCGCCCGACACCAGCCGGCCGTAAAGTGTTTGTAAAATTTCTGTAAATAGCTGCGGGACCTTGCACTTTGGGGCAAGGTCTGGTATTTTGGAACAACAGGGCAGGGGCGGGGCTTTTTTGCGGGAATTCCCGCGCCCTGTTTTTGCCGCGGGCCTGCGGGCGGCTCTTGCTCCGCGGGAATCCCCGCACCCTCCCGCGCCGCCAGCGCTGCATTTTCTCTTTATTGGCCTAGCGGGCCTACCGGCACCCCGCACACTGCGGGCAACCCTGCACCCTGCCCCGCCGCCCACGCTGCCAAAATCGGCCGGCGGGCGGGTTTACCTTCCCTTTATAAAACTCCCCTTTACAAATCTATATTCCCAATCTCATGACAGGAGGCGTCCTTCTTTGCAGCATTCCGAACAGCTTTCCCCCGCCGCGCTGCGGCGGCAGGCGGGGGCGCGGCGGGCCGGGTTCGCGGCCTTTTTTCTCAGCGGGCTATGCGCCATCAGCAGCGGCGTGGTGGTCAGCCTGCTCCAGCAGCGGTACGGGCTGGCCTACGGGCTGACCGGCACCCTGCTTTCGGTGATGAGCGCCGGCAATCTGCTGGCGGCTTTTCTGGCCGGGGTCCTGCCGGGGCGCATCGGGCTGAAAGCCACGGCGCTGACCCTGTGCGCCGGCTACGCCCTGGGCTATGGGCTGATGTGCCTGACCGGGCTGCCGGTCTGGCTGGCGCTGGCCTTCGGGCTGGTGGGGCTGGCCAAGGGCTGTGCGCTGAACGTATGCACCATCCTGGTGGGGGACAATGTGCCCGACCGCACCCGGGGCATGAACGCAATGCACAGCTGCTACGCCTGCGGGGCGCTGCTCTGCCCCTTTGTGGCGGCGGCCGCCGGGGCGCTGGGCCCCGCCGGGCCGACCCTGGCGCTGACCCTGGCCGGCCTGGGGCTGTGGGCGGTGTTTCTGGCGGCGCCGGGCATGGCGGCGGCCGGCGGTGAAAAACAGGCCATCGACTGGGGATTTCTGCGCAGCGGGCAGTTCTGGATCCTCACGGCGCTGCTGTTCTGCCAGAACGGCGCCGAAACCAGCGTGACCGGCTGGCTGGTGACCTACTTCACCGATCAGGGCATCCTGTCGGCGTCGGTCAGCCCCTACACCGTCACCCTTTTGTGGGGCGCCACCATGTCGGCCCGGCTGTGGCTGGCCTTTGTCCGCCCGCCCCGGGCCCCCCGCCGGGCCATGATCTGGATGGGCCTTGGCTGCACGGTGTTTTACGCCGGGCTGATGCTGGCCCGCACCCAGGCCCCGGCGCTTTTGCTGCTGCTGGGCTTCGCGCTGTCCATTGCCGGGATGAACCCCACCGCGGTGGGCTGCGCCGGCCGGATGACCAGCGTGACCAGCCTGGGCGTGATGCTGCCGGTGGCCGGCCTGGGCGCGGTGGTGATGCCCTGGGCCATCGGGCTGGTGGCCGACGCCGCCGGCCTGCGCCTGGGCATGGCCTGCAACCTGCTGCCCTGCGCCGGGCTGCTGCTCTTCGCCCTGCTCGCCGCCCGCGCCCCCGAAGCCGACTGACCCGGGGTCGCGGTTGCGGGTTCCGCCCTGCCGGACAGGGGCCGGGGACCAGCCCCTTGGATTGCCCGCCGCCCCCTCCCCTTTCCCTGTTTTCCAAAATCAACCACACTGCAAACCGCCCCCCAAGGCCAAGCCTTGGGGGGCGGTTCTGTCTGGTCCGTCATGCTGGCTGCACGCCCGGGCGGGCTCACAGCGGTTTTTTGGCGATGGTGCCGCCGTTGCGGGGGTATGCGGCGGGGGTGGGGGCGGTCTTTTCGCAGACCACCAGGCTGCGGGCGCTGCCGTCGGGCAGGGTAAAGTTCCGGCATTCCACCAGCCGGCCCCCCAGCTTGCGCAGGGCGCCGGCGGCGGCCGCGCACTCGGCGGCGGCATCGGGGCCCTTCATGGCGATGAACCGCCCGCCCGGCTTTACCAGCGGCAGGCAGTATTCGCAAAGCACCGGCAGCGCGGCCACCGCCCGGGCCACTGCCAGGTCGCCCGACTCCCGCCAGCCTTTGCGGGCAGCTTCCTCGGCCCGCTCTTTGGCGAATTCCACCCCGGTCAGGCCCAGTTCGGCGCAGAGATACCGCAGGAAATCCACCCGCTTGCCGGTGGGCTCCATCAGGGTCAGGGCCAGGTCGGGCTTGTAGATCTTGGCCACCACGCCGGGGAAGCCGGCGCCGGTCCCCACATCCACCACCCGGCCGGCACACTCGGGCTGGGCGGCCAGCAGCAGGCTGTCGGCAAAGTGCCGGTCCTCGATGCCCTCGGGGGTGGTGATGGCGGTCAGGTTCACCTTTTTGTTGTAGTCCACCAGCAGCTCGGCGTACCGGTCCAGCAGGTCCAGCTGGCCGGCGGTGAGGCGGATGTTCCATGTGGAACATTTCAGCGCCAGGCGCTCTTTGTCGATCATGGGTTTTCCTCCTTGTCATGGCGCAGCACGGCCAGGCTCAGCTGGGCCAGGTCGCTGGGGGACACCCCGGGGATCCGCCCGGCCTGGGCCAGCGTCCGGGGGCGGATTTTGGCCAGCTTCTCCCGGGCTTCCAACGTGATGGTGTGGATGCCGGCATAGTCGAAGCCGGCGGGGATGCGCACATTCTCGTGGCGCTGCACCTCCCGGATGGTCCGCTGTTCCCGGGCGATGTAGCCGGCGTAGCGGATCTCGGTTTCGATGCGCAGCGCCATGGCCGGGCTTACCCCCGCCCCCCGGCCGATCACCGCGGCGATCAGCTCGTAGCTCACCCCGGGGCGGCGCAGCAGCTCGGCGGCGGTGCCGCCGCTCTCCCCCAGCCGGGCCGGGTCCTGGCCGGCGGCCTCGGCGGCGGTGCGCAGGGCGGCCAGCGGCACCCGGGTCTGCTCCAGGCGCTGCAGTTCCTCCTGCTTGATCTGCTGATCCCGGCAGAAGATCTCCCACCGGTCGTCCTGCACCAGCCCGTATTCCCGCCCGATGGGGGTCAGCCGCTCGTCGGCGTTGTCCTGGCGCAGGCTCAGCCGGTATTCGCTGCGGCTGGTCATCATCCGGTAGGGGTCCAGCACCCCCTTGGTGACCAGGTCGTCCACCAGGGTGCCCAGGTAGCTGGTGTGCCGGGGCAGCACCAGCTCGGGGCGGCCCAGCGCCCGGCGGGCGGCGTTGAGCCCGGCCAGCAGGCCCTGGGCGGCGGCTTCCTCATAGCCGGAAGTGCCGTTGAACTGCCCGGCGCCGTACAGCCCCGCCACCACCTTGCTTTCCAGCGTCGGGTACAGGCTGGTGGGGTCCACGCAGTCATACTCAATGGCATAGGCCGGGCGCATGATCTCAAGGTGCTCAAACCCCCGGATGGTCCGGTACATGGCGTTCTGCACCGCTTCGGGCAAACTGCTGGACAGCCCCTGCAGGTACATTTCCTCGGTGTCCTCGCCGCAGGGCTCCACAAAGACCGGGTGGCGGTCCTTGTCCCGGAAGCGCATGACCTTATCCTCAATGGAAGGGCAGTACCGGGGCCCCACCCCCTGGATGCTGCCGCCGTACAAGGGGGAGCGGTGGATGTTTTCCAGAATGACCCGGTGGGTCTCGGGGTTGGTGTAGGTGATGTAGCAGTCCACCTTGTTGTGCATCGGCCGGCGGGTCAGGAAGCTGAAGGGCTGCAGCGTCTCGTCCGGGTCGCCGGGCTGGCAGGTCAGGCGGGAAAAGTCGATGCTGCGGCGGTGGACCCGGGCGGGGGTGCCGGTCTTGAACCGGCGCAGCGGCACCCCCTGGTCGGCCAGGCAGCGGGTCAGGGCGGTGGCGGCGTGGGTGCCGTCCGGCCCGCCGGCGTAGGATGCCTCCCCCACAAAGATGCGGCCGCCCAGCGCGGTGCCGGTGGCCACGACCACCGCCTTGCCCTCATAATAGCCGCCCAGGTTGGTGAAGACCCCCTGCACCCGGCCGTCCCGGATGTCCAGCCCGGTGATCTCGGCCTGGTGGATGTCCAGGTTGGGGGTCTTTTCCAGGGCGTGTTTCATCCAGGTGTGGTAGCGGGCCCGGTCGGTCTGCACCCGCAGGCTGTGGACGGCGGGTCCCTTGCCCCGGTTGAGCATCCGGCTTTGCAGGAAGGTGGCGTCGGCGGCCAGGCCCATCAGCCCGCCCAGGGCGTCCACCTCCCGCACCAGATGCCCCTTGGCGGTGCCGCCGATGGAGGGGTTGCAGGGCATGTTGCCGATCATATCCAGCGTCAGGGTAAAGACCGCGGTCCGGGCCCCCAGCATCGCCGCCGCATGGGCGGCCTCAATGCCGGCGTGGCCGGCCCCGATCACAATGACATCGTAGCTTCCAAGTTTGTCCATGGGGATGTTCCTTTATCGTCCTTCCGGCAGGCACGGCCCGCCGCATACAGTCACTTTCCTACACAAAAAGTGGAAAACACCTCGTCCAGCGTCGCTTCGGTGGCGTCTTCGCCGGTCAGTTCGGCCAGGGCGCGCTGGGCGTCGGCCAGGCAGACGCCGGCGGCGTCGGGGCCAAGGCCCTGGGCCTGGCTGTCGATGGCCGCGGCCAGGGCGTCCCGGGCGGCGGTGGCCGCCGCCAGCTGCCGGGCGCTGCACAGCGCCGCGGCGCCGGTGTCCACCCGGGCGGTGCCCAGCAGTTCGGCCACGGCGGCGCTGAGCACCGGCAGGCTGGCCGGGTCCCGGGCGGTCAGCGGCAGCACCCGGGCAAAACAGGGGCGCAGCGCCGCTTCCTGGGCGGCCAGGGCCGCGGGGTCGGGCTGCAGGTCCTGCTTGTTCAGCACCGCCAGCGCCGGCCGGCCCTGGCAGCGGGCCGCGATGGCCCGGTCCTCTTCGGTCAGGGGGGCGCCGGCCTCAAACACCGCCAGCACCAGCCCGGCTTCCTCCAGCTTGCGCCAGCTGCGGCGGATGCCCTCCGCCTCGATGGCGTCGCCGTCCTCCCCCACTTCCCGCACGCCGGCGGTGTCGAACAGGTTCAGCCGGATCTCCCCCAGCTGCACGGCCTGCTCCACCACGTCCCGGGTGGTGCCGGCCACCGGCGTCACGATCGCCCGGTCAAACCCGGCCAGCAGGTTCAGCAGGGTGCTTTTGCCCACATTGGGGCGGCCCAGCAGCACGCAGTCCACCCCCCGGCGCAGCACCGCCCCGGCGCCGTACCCGTCGATCAGCCGGTCCAGCCGGGTCCTGGCTTCGGTCAGGGCGGCGGTCAGCTCGGCGGGCTGCAGCTCGGGCACATCCTCCTCCGGGTAGTCGATCCAGGCGGTCAGGTGGGCGCTCAGGCTCTGCAGCCCGGTCTGGATCTCCCGAATGGTCCGGGCCAGCGCCCCGTCCAGCGCGGTCTTGGCCAGGGCGGCGCCCTGCCGCCCGCCCGCCGCGATGATCTCCATGACCGCCTCGGCCTGGGTCAGGCTCATCCGGCCGTTGACCACCGCCCGCCGGGTGAACTCCCCCGGTCCGGCGGGGGTGCAGCCGGCCAGGCAGAGGGCTTCCAGCAGGCTTTCGGCCATCACCGACCCGCCGTGGACCGACAGTTCGATCACATCTTCCCCGGTATAGCTGTGGGGGGCGCGGAAAAACAGCGCGATGGTCTCGTCCAGTTCCTGCCCGCGCAGCGAAAAATGCCCCAGCATGGCGGTGTAGCCCCGGGCCCCCGCCACCGTTTTGCCGGCGGCGCGGGGGGTGAACACCTTCGCCACCATCTCGTATGCCTGCGGGCCCGATACCCGCACCACCGCAATGCCGCCGGTGCCGGGCGGCGTGGCCAATGCGCAGACAGTCCGGTCCAGATTCATTTTCTACCCCCTTCGGGCCAAGGCCCGCTTTGTCCCAGTATTATATAGAATAAGGATAGCACAAAATCCGGGGGGCGGCAAGGCGGGCCGGCGCCCTTTGTTTCGACACCTTGCCCGCCGCCGCCGTGGTATGCTGGAAAAAACACCTGGATACAGGCGGGGAGGAGCACAGCACCATGGGGAAAACCAAGGAGAAGAACAAGGCGGGGCGGGTTTTGCTGCTGCCGGTGGACCAGATCGAGGCGTCGCCCTACCAGGCGCGCACCAGCTTTGACGACACCGAGATCGCGGCGCTGGCGGTGAGCATTTTGCAGAACGGGCTGCTGCAGCCGGTGAGCGTGCGGCGCACCGGGGTCCACAAATACCAGCTGGTGGCCGGGGAGCGGCGGCTGCGGGCCTGCCGGCTGGCCAAGCTGGAGAAGGTGCCGGCCATCCTGGCGGAGTTTGACGACAGCGAGTCGGCAGCGCTGGGCCTTTTGGAAAACCTGCAGCGGGCCCAGCTGGACCCCTTCGACACGGCCCGGGGCATCCGGGAGGTGATCCGGCTGTGGGGCTGCACCCAGGCCGAGGCGGCCCGCCGGCTGGGGCTGAGCCAGAGCGCCCTGGCCAACAAGCTGCGGCTGCTGACCCTGACCGCCGACCAGCAGCGCCTTTGCGCGGCCAGCCACCTGAGCGAGCGGCACGCCCGGGCGGCGCTGCGCCTGCCCGAAAACCGGCGCACCGCGGCGCTGGAGAAAATGGCCCGGGACGGCCTGAGCGTGCGGGAGGCCGACAAGCTGGTGGACGCGATGCTGGCGGCGCCCAAGGCGGGGCCCAGCCCGGTGCGGCGCACCGTGCCGATGGTGCGGGACGTGCGGTTTTTCGTCAACACCCTGCAGCACGCCGTGGACATGATGGCCCAGAAGGGCATCCCGGCCACCGCCACCTGCGGGCGGCGGGACGGGTGCCTGGAATACACCGTGCGCATCCCGGTGGGGGAAGCCGCCGGCCCCGACGCCTTCGCGGTGGTGCCGGTCCCCCTCCCCCACGCCGGCGCCCCCCGCACCCCCCACCTGCCGCCCACGGCGGCGGACCCTGCAGGGGACCGGGCGGTTGTGGCCGGGGCGGTGCCCATGCCGGCAGACCCCGCCGCGCCCCGGGACGGGACAGCCGCAGCCCGGACGGCGGCGGACGGGACGGCGGACCTTGCGGGGGCAGACCTTGCGGCGGACGTTGCGGGGGCCATGTCGGCGGATACAATCACCCCCGCCCGGACAGCCATGCCCGAAGCGGCGGCCATGGCAAACCCTGCGGGAGCCCGGGCAGCGGTGGCCGTGCCGGCGGACCCTGCGGGAGCCATCCCGGCGACACCGGCGGCGGGAGTGGGGACAGCAGCATCCGCGGCGGAAGTGGGGACGGCAGCACCGGCGGCGGCCATGTCGGCGGCCCCCATCACCCCCGCCCCCTCGACCGAGGTCCCCTCCCCCGCCGAGCCCGCAGCCTTGGCCGAGAACGCGGACACCCCCGACCTCACCCCCTGCGCCGCCCTGCCCTGACCGCGGCGGGGCGCGGAGTTGCCCGCAAAATAACCGCCCCCGGCAGGCCCGCCAGGGCCAATAAAGAAAAAAGCAGCGCTCCCGGCGCGGGAGGGTGCGGGGTGTCTCGCGGGGTAAGTGGTGCCGGAAAGCCCGCTAGCCAATTTTGGCAGCGTGGGCGGCGGGGCAGAGTACGGGGTTTCCCGCGGTGTACGAGGTGCCGCCGGCGTAAGAGTTATGGAGACCCACCTCGTGCGCCGGCCCGTCAAGGGTGGGCCGGCGCGGCACCCGCCGAAAATAGCAAGCAAGGCAATCTTGTGGGGGGTCCAGGGGTCCCGTGGACCCCTGGTCGGCGGCCGCCGCATCGAAACGGCGGGACCTTTGGTTCTTTCAGTCATGAAAGAACAACATAGAAACGAGATGTTGTCATAGAGAAAACCACCAAGTCACCCCCGGTAACTAACCTACAAGACCACGCCCGCTAGGCCAATAAAGAAAAAAATCAACGCCCGCGGCACGGCAGGGTGCGGGGACTCCCGCAAAGCAACCGCCCCCGACAGGCCCGCTAGCCAATTTTGGCAGCGTCCGGGGCGTGGCAGGGTGCGGGGTTTCCCGCGGAGCCGCCAGCGTAAAGATCATGGAGACCCACCTCGTACGCCGGCCCGTCAAGGGTGGGCCGGCGCGGCACCCGCCGAAAATAGCAAGCAAGGCAATCTTGTGGGGGGTCCAGGGGTCCTGCGGACCCCTGGTCGGCGGCCGCCGCATCGAAACGGCGGGGCGAGGCGCTTGAGCGGCTATGCCGCGAAATCGCGCAGCGATGCGCCGACGGGCGGAGCGTTAAGCGAGCCCGTTCCTCTGTTTCCGGCCGCCGTACAGGCGGCCAATGCAAAAGGGCCGGGGCCTTGCCTTTCCTCTTCACGGTCACGAAAGAACACCCCCACCCAATGTTCCCCGTGGAACATTTCCAACTCAAAAAACTTCAAAAAACACCCAAAAATCCAAACAAAACCCTTCCAAACCCCGCCATCCTCTTTTTATTGGCGGGGTTTTGTGGTATAATCGAAGCCGACAGACCTTTTCCGGCCTGCCAATACAAAAAAAGGGGGATGTGCCATGGCGAAAGTGGTGGCGATCGCAAACCAAAAAGGCGGTGTCGGCAAAACCACCACCTGCGTGAACCTGTCGTCCTGCGTGGCGGCACTGGGCAAGCGGGTGCTGGTGGTGGACCTGGACCCCCAGGGCAACACCACCTCCGGCTACGGCGTGGCCAAACATGAGCTGGATTCCGATGTCTACACCTGTCTGATCGACGACGAGGATGTCCGCCAGGCCATCGTCAAGACCCAGTACAACGCCGACCTTCTGCCCTCCAACACCCAGCTGGCCGGCGCGGCGGTGGAGCTGGTCAGCCTGCCCCGGCGGGAAAACCGCCTGCGGGCCGTGCTGGCCCCGGTGGTGCCGGTGTATGACTACATCTTCATCGACTGCCCGCCCTCGCTGGACCTGCTCACCGTCAACGGGCTGTGCGCCTGCGACACCGTGCTCATCCCGATCCAGTGCGAATACTATGCGCTGGAAGGGCTTTCCGAGCTGATGAACACCCTGAAGACGGTGCGCAAAAAGTACAACCGCTACCTGGACATTGAGGGGGTCGTCTTCACAATGTACGCGGGCCGGCTCAACCTGACCATGCAGGTGGTGGCCCAGGTGAAAAAGTACTACGGCAACAAGGTGTACAAGACCGTCGTGCCCCGCACCGTCCGCCTGTCCGAAGCGCCCAGCTTTGGCATGCCGATCAACTTCTATGAGCCGAACGGCAAGGGCTGCGACGCCTATATGGCGATGGCACGGGAATTTTTGCAGAACAACGAACATTGAGAAAGTGGGTGTCGAATTGGCGAAACGCAAACTCGGCGGGCTGGGCCGCGGGCTGGACAGCCTGTTTGCCGACCTGCCGGAAGAGGACGCCGGCAGCGTGACCAGCCTGCCGCTGCGGGAGATCGAACCGGACCCCGACCAGCCCCGCAAATACTTTGACGAGGAAGCCCTGGCCGCCCTGGCCCAGAGCATCGGGGAAAACGGGCTGCTGCAGCCCATCGCGGTGCGGCCGAAGAAAGCCGCCCCCGGCTACACCATCATTGCGGGGGAGCGCCGCTGGCGGGCCGCCCGGATGGCCGGGCTGGAGGAGGTGCCGGTCATCGTCAAGGACGTGACCGACGAACAGGCCGCCGCCCTGGCCCTGATCGAGAACCTGCAGCGGGAGGACCTGGACCCCATCGAGGTGGCCGAGGGCTGCCGCCGGCTGATCGACCAGTACGGGCTGACCCAGGAGCAGGCCGCCCAGCGGCTGGGCAAAAGCCGCAGCGCGCTGACCAACACCCTGCGGCTGCTCAGCCTGCCCGACCCGGTGCGGGCCCAGGTGCGCAGCGGGGCGATCAGCACCGGCCACGCCAAGGCGATCCTGGGGCTGCCCACCGGCGAAATGATGGAGGCCGCCGCCGCCCAGGTCACGGCCAAGGCGCTGAACGTCCGCCAGACCGAGGCGCTCTGCCGCCGGCTGGCCCGCCCGCCCAAGGCCCCCAAGCCGGCCCCCGACGCCTTCACCCGCCCGGTGCTGGCCACCGAGGTGGAAGCCGCCCTCAAGGAAGTCACCGGCTGCGAGGTGCATGTGGAGTACAAAGACGGCAAAGGCAGCCTGCGCATCGACTTCTACAGCGACGACCAGCTCCGCACCTTCGCTGGACTTTTGGGGCAGTACCAAACCGAAAAGCAATGACTTTGTTTGCGGGGGCCCGCGCCCCCGCAGCCCCCCTGACCTTGCCGAAAACGTTGTGGTTTTATTTTTCACAACATCTCGTTGTGACGTTGTTCTTTCGTGACCGAAAGAACCAAAGGTCCCACCGTTTCGATGCGGTGGACGCCGACCAGGGGTCCACAGGACCCCTGGACCCCCCGCACGGGATCGTTGCGCGGCCATCTCTGTGAGCCCCTGCCGCGCCGCCCCACCGTAGACGGGGCGGCGCACAAGGTGGTTCTCCATGTCGGAAAGTACAGGCCACCAGGCAAGGTAGGTTTCCACGCCACATGGTCAGCCATTTATGAGAAGGTTTCTCTTATCTCTGTAGCGGAGGGTCAGTGACCCTCCCAAAACGTAAATACTACCGCAACGCTGTATGAAAGCAACGATGTAAAGGCCATGGAGATGCACGCTGTGCGCCGGCCCGTCAAGGGTGGGCCGGCGCAGATAGGGCGTAAAAACCCGGCCGCTGACCAACCCTCACGGGGGGTCCAGGGGTCCTGTGGACCCCTGGTCGGCGGCCGCCGCATCGAAACGGCGGGACCTTTGGTTCTTTCAGTCATGAAAGAACAACGATAATACGATATGTTGTAAAAAAAGACGGCCGCAAAGTTATCCCGGCAACTAACCCACAAGACAAACTCCGCTAGGCCAATAAAGAAAAAACAGCGTGAGCGGCGCGGGAGGGTGCGGGGTGTCCCGCTGGGTGAGAGCCGCCGGAAAGCCCGCTAGGCCAATTTTGGCAGCGTTCGCAGCGCGGCAGGGCGCGGGACTTCCCGCAGGGTGCGAAACGCCGGCACGCCCGCTAAAGCCAATAAAGAAAAACCAACGTCACAAAAGAACAACGATAATTCGATATGTTGTAACAAATCATAATAGCCAAACCTAAAAAAGAGAGGAATCATTATGTTAGACATCCGCTTTGTCCGTGAACACGCCGAGGAAGTCAAGGAAAACATCAAAAAGAAATTCCAGGACCAGAAACTTCCCCTGGTGGACCAGGTCATCGCCCTGGACGCCGAATACCGCGCCGCCATCACCGAGGCCAGCGACCTGCGGGCCAACCGCAACAAGCTCTCCAAACAGATCGGTATGCTGATGGGCCAGGCCAAGAAAGACCCCGCCAAGGCCGCCGAGGCCGAGGCCGTCAAGGCCCAGGTCACCGCCCAGGCCGACCGCCTGAAGGAACTGGAAGCCCGGGAAGCCGACCTCCAGGCCCAGATCCAGCAGATCATGTACCAGATCCCCCAGATGGTGGACCCCTCGGTGCCGGTGGGCCCCGACGACAGCTGCAATGTGGAGGTCCAGCGCTTCGGCGAATGCACCGTGCCCGACTACCCCATCCCCTACCATGTGGACATCATGGAAAGCTTCGACGGCATCGACCTGGACGCCGCCGGCCGGGTGTCCGGCAACGGGTTCTACTACCTGCTGGGCGACATCGCCCGCCTGCATGAAGCCGTGCTGGCCTATGCCCGGGACTTCATGATCGGCAAGGGCTTCACCTACGTCATCCCGCCTTTCATGATCCACGGCAACGTGGTGCAGGGCGTCATGTCCTTCCCCGAAATGGACGCCATGATGTACAAGATCGAGGGCGAGGACCTCTACCTCATCGGCACGTCGGAACACAGCATGATCGGCCGCTTCATCGACCAGGTGCTGGACGGCGCCAAACTGCCCCTGACCCTGACCAGCTACTCCCCCTGCTTCCGCAAGGAAAAGGGCGCCCACGGCATCGAGGAGCGGGGCGTCTACCGCATCCACCAGTTCGAAAAGCAGGAGATGATCGTCGTCTGCAAGCCCGAGGATAGCATGAAGTGGTATGAACAGATGTGGCGCTACTCGGTGGAACTGTTCCGCAGCCTGGAGATCCCGGTCCGCCAGCTGGAATGCTGCACCGGCGACCTGGCCGACCTGAAGGTCAAGAGCTGCGACATCGAAGCCTGGAGCCCCCGCCAGCAGAAATTCTTCGAGGTCTGCAGCTGCTCCAACCTGGGCGACGCCCAGGCCCGCCGCCTGCGCATCCGCTACAAGGACGAGTCCGGCAAGACCCAGCTGGCCCACACCCTCAACAACACCGTGGTGGCCCCGCCCCGTATGCTCATCGCCTTCCTGGAAAACCACTACCAGGCCGACGGGTCGGTCACCATCCCCGAAGTGCTGCGCCCCTACATGGGCGGCAAGGCCCTGTTGACCCCGGTCAAGAAGTAATTTCCCCATCCCCCGCCTTTGGGGCGGCCGGCCCGCCCGGAGCCCCCGCTTTCCCGCCAGGGGGGCGTTTTGGGGAATGCGAACCGTTCCTTGCTCTCGTTCCAGGGGGAAATTTTTACAAAAAATTTTTGGATTCAACGGTTTTCCCCTTTTTTTTCCGACCGGTTTCGGTCATAATAGAGACAGCCGGCCGGGGCGCGGTGGCGCCCCGGCCGTTCATTCCGAAGGAGGTGCCTTCATGACCATCCCCCAGTTTGATCTTTCCTGGCTGTCCGACCCCACCGTCTTTGCGGTCAACCGGCTGCCGGCCCACAGCGACCACCGGTTCCTGGTGGCCGGGCAGGAACCCCGCCAGTCCCTCGACGGGCGGTGGCGCTTCCACTACAGCCCCAGCCTGGCGGCCCGGCCGGCCGAATTCTGGCAGCCGGACGCCGACCTGAGCGCCTTCCGCTCCATCCGGGTGCCCGGCCACATCGAGACCCAGGGCTGCGGCCAGATCCAATACATCAACACCCTCTACCCCTGGGACGGCCACCGCGCCCTGACCCCGCCCCACTTCTCCCCCGAAGACTGCGCCGTCGGCAGCTATGTGCTGGACTTCGACCTGGACCCCGCGCTGCGCACCGGCCGGGTCTGCCTGTCCTTCCAGGGTGTGGAGCGGGCCTTCAGCTGCTGGTGCAACGGCCGCTTCCTCGGCTACAGTGAGGACAGCTTCACCCCCGCCGAGTTCGACCTGACCGGCTGTGTGCGCCCCACCGGCAACCGGCTGTGTGTGGAAGTCTACCAGCACTGTTCCGCCAGCTGGCTGGAAGACCAGGACTTCTTCCGCTTCTTCGGCATCTTCCGCCCGGTCTTCCTCTACGCCAAGCCGGACACCCACCTGGAGGATGTCTGGCTGCAGGCCGGCCTTGACCGGGACGGCCGCACCGGCACGCTGGCGCCGCGGCTCAAAACCTCCTGCGCCGACCCGGCCTGCGGGGAGGAATGCACCGTCCGCTGCACCGTCACCGCCCCGGGCGGGGCGGTGGTCCATGCCGGGGAACTGGCGCTGCAGCCCGCCGCCCCCGACCCGGCCTGCCCGGGCTGGATGGTCTGGCAGGCCCCGGAACTCCGCCTGCCCCACATCCGCCCCTGGTCCCACGAGGACCCGGCCCTCTACGATGTCTCGCTGACCCTGCTGGGGGCGGACGGCCGGCTGATCGAGACCTGCCTGTGCCAGGCGGGCTTCCGCCGCATCGAGATGGCGGACGGCCTGCTGCAGCTCAACGGCGGGCGGCTGCTGTTCAACGGGGTCAACCGGCATGAATGGAACCCCGAGACCGGCCGGGCCATCGGCCGGGCGGACATGGTCAAGGCCATCGAGACCTTCCGCCGCAACAACATCAACGCGGTGCGCACCTGCCACTACCCCAACCAGAGCCTGTGGTACGAGCTGTGCGACCAGAACGGCATCTATGTGATCGACGAGACCAACATGGAGACCCACGGCACCTGGGCCCGCCCCGGCGAGGGCGCGGCCGGCGCGGTGCCCGGGTCCCGGCCGGAATGGCTGGCCTGCGTGCTGGACCGGGCCCGCTCGATGCTGGAACGGGACAAGAACCACCCCTCGGTGCTGCTGTGGAGCTGCGGCAACGAGAGCTACGCCGGCGACGACATCCTGGCCATGTCCCGGCTGTTCCATGAACTGGACCCCACCCGCCCGGTCCACTACGAGGGCATCTTCCAGGCCCGGCGGGAAGCCGCCAACGGCGCCCCCTACGACCCCGCCTGGGAGGCTACCTCCGACCTGGAAAGCCAGATGTACACCGACCCGCGGGACATCCGCGCCTACCTGGAATCCACCCCCGAAAAGCCGATCATCCAGTGCGAGTACATGCACGACATGGGCAACAGCCTGGGCGGCATGGAAAGCTACATCGCCCTGACCGAAGAGTTCCCCCAGTGCCAGGGCGGCTTCATCTGGGATTATATGGACCAGGCCCTGTGGCACACCGACCCGCTGGGCCGGCGCACCCTGGGTTACGGCGGCGATTTTGGCGAGCGCCCCACCGACTACGCCTTCTGCGCCAACGGCATCGTCTTTGCCGACGGCACCGAGAAACCCGCCATGCAGGAAGTCCGCTACTGGTACGACCGCCCCGACCGCCGCGCCCGGTTTGACGCCGACAACGCCGCCGCCCGCATCCGCAGCGCAAACACCCTGGCCGCCGAGGCCGAAGCCCGCGCCCGGGCCGACGCCGCCGCCCCCGACCTGCAGATCGTGCAGGGGGACGGGAACCTGGGCGTGCGGGGGCCGGGGTTTGCGGTGCTCTTCTCTTACACCGAGGGCGGGCCGGTCAGCCTGCGCCGGGCCGATGGGCAGGAATGGCTCTACCGGGCCCCGCGGCCGGTCTTCTGGCGGGCCGCCACCGAAAACGACAAGGGCTGCGGCTTCCCCCTGCGCAGCGGGGCCTGGCTGGCGGCCGAAGCCACCGCCCGCTGCACCGCCCACCGGCTGGAGGAATGCGGCCCCCGCGGGGTGACCATCGCCTACACCTTCACCTGCCCGGCGGTGCCCGGCATGGCCGCCACCCTGCGGTACACCGTCACCCCCGGCGGGGTGCTGCGGCTGCAGGCAAGCTACCAGGGCGCCCCCGGCCTGCCCGAGCTGCCCTGCTTCGGGGTGCGGCTCACCACCGCCGCCCCGGCGGACCAGGTGGCCTGGACCGGCCTGTCCGGCGAAACCTACCCCGACCGCTGGAAGGGCGGGCAGTTCGGCCACTGGCAGGAAGCCCCCCACCTGGCCGGCTACCTGGTCCCCCAGGACTGCGGCTGCCATGTGCAGACCCAGGCCGTCACCCTGCGCCGGCCGGACGGCACCGAGCTCACCGCCTGCATGGCCGGCGACGCCTTCGCCTTCTCGGCGCTGCCCCACACCGCCCTGGAGCTGGAGGCCGCCGACCATAAGGAGGATCTGGGCCCCGCCCCCCACACCCACCTCTGCCTGTATGCGGCCATGCGCGGGGTGGGCGGCATCAACACCTGGGGCGCCGATGTGGAGCCCGCCTACCATGTCAGCGGCGAAGCCGACCACAGCCTGACGGTGGACCTGCCGCTGCGGTGACCCCGGGGCGCCGCCTGCCTTTGCGGCCCCGGCGCCCTGGCCCCGACCGTTTGTTCATCCATCCGCCCCGGCGCCTGCCGGCGGCGGTAAACCCTTTCCGACCTTCAATTTTCCAACAAGGAGAACCACGATGTCTGAGATTTACACTTCCCTCGAACAGCTGATCGGCAACACCCCGATGCTCCGTTTGCGCAACCTGCACGACGAACTCCAGTACGAAGCCGACGTGCTCGCCAAGCTGGAATGCTTCAACCCCGGCGGCTCGGTGAAGGACCGGGCCGTGATGCGGATGCTCGACGTCTATCAGCAGGGCCGCCGGCTGGGCTGGCACGGCACCATCGTCGAACCCACCAGCGGCAATACCGGCATCGGGCTGGCCTTCCTGGCGGCAACGCGGGGCTACCGGGCCATCATCGTCATGCCCGACTCCATGAGCGTGGAGCGCCGCGCACTGATCCAGGCGTACGGGGCCGAGGTGGTGCTGACCCCCGGCGCCCAGGGCATGGCCGGGGCCATCGCCAAGGCCAAGGAACTGCTGGAACAGATCCCCGGCGCCATCACCCTGAACCAGTTCGAAAACTGGATCAACTACGAAGCCCACTATGTCACCACCGGCCCCGAGATCTGGGAGGACACCGAAGGCAAGCTGGACTACTTTGTGGCCGGCGTGGGCACCGGCGGCACCATCACCGGCGTGGGGCAGTTCCTCAAGGAGAAGAACCCCAACATCAAGATCATCGCGGTGGAACCCGCCGACAGCCCGGTGCTGTCCGGCGGCAAGCCGGGGCCCCACAAGCTGCAGGGCATCGGCGCGGGGTTTGTGCCCCACATCTATTCCCCCGAATATATCGACGAGGTCATGACCGTCACCACCGAGGACGCCCGCAAAACCGCCCGGCTGCTGGCCACCGTGGAAGGGCTGCTGGTGGGGTATTCCTCCGGCGCCGCCATGTGGGCTGCGCTGGAACTGGCCAAGCGCCCCGAAAACCGGGACAAGCGGATCGTCACCCTGCTGCCCGACCGGGGCGAGCGTTACCTCTCCACCGACCTCTTCGCCCCGGAAGCGTAAGCGGGGCGGGGTTTGTTCCGCCGGCCGCGGCGGGGCGGCGGCTGGGTTGAGGCCCCCTGCCCGGCTCATGTGGTTTTCTTTGTCTCTCTTCGTGTGTTCCTTGTTCTCCTCCGGCGCGGAAGCCCGGAACGCTGCGGCGTTCCCCGGTGCTTCCGCGCCGTTTGTTTTGGGAGGTTGTAAGGCGGGGCCTGCCGGGGGGCGGGCATTTTGCGGGAGTCCCCGCACCCCCGCCGCGCCGCTCTTACCTTGCGGGCAACCTCGCACTTTGCCATGCCCACCACGCTGCCAAAATCGGCTAGCGGGCCTGCCGGCACCTCTTGCCCCGCGGGAAGCCCCGCACCCTCCCGTGCCGCGCACGATGCTTTTTTCTTTATTGGCCCTAGCGGGCGTGGCCGTGCAACTTACTTGCCGGGTTGGGTTGGTGGCTATCTTTTTGACAATTTCTCGTTTCATCGTTGTTCTTTCATGACTGAAAGAACCAAAGGTCCCGCCGTTTCGATGCGGCGGCCGCCGACCAGGGGTCCACAGGACCCCTGGACCCCCCGCACGGTATCGTTGCGCGGCGCTTTTCCAACAGCATCTGCGCCGGCCCACCCTTGACGGGCCGGCGCACAACGTGCGTCTCCATAGCCCTTACGCCACGGCACCCCGCACGCAACAGGAACCCCCACACCCTCCCCCGCCGCTCACACTGCCAAAATTGGCCTGACGGGCCTGACGGGGCGGTTACTTTGCGGGAATCCCCGCCCCCTCCCCCGCCGCGCACGCTGCTTTTTTCTTTATTGGCCCAGCGGGCCTGACGGCACTACCCACTTTCCGGGCAACCTCGCACTTTGCCATGCCCACGACGCTGCCAAAATCGGCTAGCGGGCCTGCCGGCACCTCTTGCCCCGCCGGAATCCCTGCCCCCTCCCCCGCCGCTCACGTTGCTTTTCTCTTTATTGGCCTAGCGGGCCTACCGGAGCCCCGCACACTGCGGGCAACCTCGCACCCTGCCCCGCCGCCCACGCTGCCAAAATCGGCTAGCGGGCTTTCCGGCATTACTCACCCCGCCGGAAACCCCGCACCCTCCCCCGCCGCGCACACTGCTTTTTTCTTTATTGTCCCTGGCGGAGTTCGCTTTGCAACTTACTTGCCGGGTTGGCTCGGCGGCCAGCTTTTTGTCAGTTTCTCAAGCGTTGCTGTTCCTGCCATACCCGTGTGGCAGTAAGGTCCCCGGCCCTTTTTTTGGCCGCTTTGGCTGCGGCTGGCAAGATTTTGTGACGTTTTTGCAAAAAAAATCGGTTTAGGGGCTTGACAACCCGCCGATTATTTTGTATAATACTCAAGCACCCTCGGTTTTGGGGGATATGTGGCGGTATAGCTCAGTTGGCTAGAGCATTCGGTTCATACCCGAAGTGTCACCGGTTCAAATCCAGTTACCGCTACCATTATACAGGATTTCGCTAAAATACATGGGGCCGGCTGCAATAGTGGCTGGTAAGTTGCTTGCTGTTTTAGCGAAGTCCTGTGTATGGCCCGTTGGTCAAGCGGTTAAGACACGGCCCTTTCACGGCTGTAACATGGGTTCGATTCCCGTACGGGTCACCAAACAAAAAACACCTGCTGCAAATGTGGCAGGTGTTTTTTCTATTGTATAGCGTACAAGGATGCCACCCACGCCGGTGACCCGTGCGGGAATCGAACAGCCCGTGCCGCCCGGCTATCGTCCCGGGCGGCAACAACGCCCCTGCGGGGCGTTGTTAGGGCGCGGGAGATTCCCGTACGGGTCACCAAACAAAAGCACCTGCTCAAATGTGGCAGGTGCTTTTCTTTTTCTTAAACGTATAAGGATGCCCCGGGCGTCGGTGACCCGTACGGGAATCGAACAGCCCGCGCCGCCCGGTTATCGTCCCGGGCGGCAACAACGCCCCTGCGGGGCGTTGTTAGGGCGCGGGAGATTCCTCGTGCGGGGAGGAACCTCACCTTGCTGAGATAAAACCATGAGTACCCATTCAAGGACGCCACCCTCGTCGGTGACCCGTACGGGAATCGAACAGCCCGCACCGCCCGGTTATCGTCCCGGGCGGTGCGGTAGATTCCTCATTTTAATCAAAACACCTAATCATGAAAAAGACTTTCCGATGGTTTCCAGTCTTTCGCTACATCGTCTGCTTTTTCAAGCCAACGAGCAATACGCCTCTCAGGCGGTACGCTCTCACCCCAATATTCAATAAAAATTGCATCGTCCATTTCAAGAGCAGCCTGTTTCATTTCGTTTTCTATTAACTTTAACGCTCTTTCAATATAGATACCACCGTTGTCATCATTCTTGGGATTGGCAACACTGCCCGCAGAAAAAAGATCCCTCGCCTGATGACATAATACACCATGATAAGTCAAAAGATATAATACGACATCATCGTATTTATTTCTGTCCCTACCTGATTTGACAATACCTGGACAAACCAAAGCTGCCTCTGCACGAAGTCTCTTCTTTTCCTCAGGAGACAAATTTGTATACAAGCGGGCCTGAATAGGCAGTGTATGCCCATCTGTTTCCTTTTCTTCAATCCACCACAATCTACCATCCGGGTGAATTTTACGTGCATAAGCCCGAATGTACTTCATTTTTTCAGACATATCCAACTGTCTGAAATCCTCATATCGTATTCCCATCTGTTGGAATAACGACTCTCGTGCCACAGTCTTATCAGTTGCTATTTCGACTTCAAACCTAGGCACATGTGAAGTACGAACATGAACTACGCTGGTTTCATATTCACCCCATCGAACTTCTGGCATTCCTCCCATTTTTCCAAACACAATATAAATGTATTTAACGCCCTCTACACGTTGAGTTTCGAGGACACTATTGGCAATACTTCGCCAAGTATCAGCGGTTGTATACTTAACTTCGACACCATACTCACCAACTGCTATATCAGGGAACGCCTGCGCGGGGGAATTAAAGTCAATTTCAATAGAGGTATCATCCGCTGTCAGGACGGAAAGGACCGCTCTTACCCGGTTTTCAAATTGTTTTGATGAAGTAAATCCTACTGACCGAGCTTCCTCCGTTAATATTTTACAGCAGTGGTCAAGCAGGGATTCAAATTCTTCTGTTGTCAATATTATCTCATCCTTGTATCACATTTTTTACAGAATTAGCCACATACCACCCTAAAACAGGAGGCACTGCATTTCCGATTTGCCGTTCTGTGTCCCGGAGCCCACACGGAAACATAAATTCATCTGGGAAAGACTGGATTCTTGCCGCCTCTCTCATTGAGATACGTCTTGGAAGTGAGTAATGGAACTGGATATTTCCGTGACACTCAGCCCGTATGGTATATCCCGGTCTGTCTGCAATCATTCGCCTATTTCCCTGTTCTCCGCTGACATTTGCTTTGCTCCATATATGCGAAAATGCTTTGTCCTCGCCTTTATTTTCTAGATCCCCGATAGCGTCCTTTACCGTAACAGGATTATCGAAAGTGATCGGTTCTGGGGGCACAAATTCTGGCAGACCTTTTTGAGTACCAACAATAAAAATCCGTTCTCTGGTCTGTGGTACACCATAATCTTCAGCGTGATAGAGATGGCAATTTATATTATATCCCAATGATTCAAAATCTTCCATGATCTTTTTAAAAGACTTCGAGTTCTTTTTAAGGAGAAGGCCTCCAACATTTTCTGCTACAAATACTTTCGGATGGACTTTCTTCACAGCCTCAACGATGTATGTGTATAAACTGCTTCTTTTTCCATCAATTCCGAGCATTTTGCCATTTATAGAGATATCCTGACAAGGAAATCCTCCTATAATCACATCTGCATCTTCAGGAATATTCTCAATTTCCTTACTTATATCTCCTTCGATGATATAGTCTCCGAAATTTTTCCTATATGTTTTGCAAGCGGCTGCACTAATTTCATTCGCCCAAATAACTTTAAATCCCGTTTTCGAATATTCTTGTCCGAGAAATTTAAAACCACCAATAAAGCCTAAATCCATTCCTCCACAGCCTGAAAATAAGGAAATTACCGTAATAGGCTTTACTGCTTGTCTCTTTTTTACGGGATATGCTTCTTCTCGATCAACAACCCAGTTCCGGCCAATCTTTTTTGCTGTTATTAGACTTCCTCGTTCAGCCAAACGTCGAACGGTATCGCTGCTTTTATTATGAATTTTCGCATACTCTGTTAATGCTACAAGCACAACTTATTACTCCTTTCCTTTCATATATAATCATTATACATGATATCATGCATAAGAACAATAGAATTTTTGTCTCATTTCTTTCGTCGTGCCGTACCCGCTCTGTTTTTACGGTTCCACCCCATTTTCCTCCCCCCGCCCCAGCCGGTTGCCGCGGGCAAGGTAGTATCCGACGCCCAGGGCATCGGCGATCACCCAGCCGATGGGGACCGCCCACCAGATGCCCGTCACCCCCACGGTCGGGGCCAGGGTGTAGGCCAGCGCCACCCGCAGCCCCAGCGAGACCACGGTCAGCACCACGCTCATGCCCGGGCGGCCCAGCGCCCGGTACAGCCCGTACAGCAGGAACAGCACCCCGATCAGCGCGTAAAACGCCCCTTCAATGCGCAGGTAGCGCACCCCTTCGGCGATCACGGCGGTCTCGCCGGCGTCAATGAACAGCCCCATCAGCGGCGCGGCCAGCAGCCACACCGCCGCCGACAGCACGCACCCGAACCCCACCGAGCAGAGCACCGCCGACCGGATGCCTTTGCGGATGCGGTCGGACCGGCCGGCGCCGTAGTTCTGGGAAATGAAGATGGAGAAGGCGTTGCCGAAATCCTGCACCGGCAGGTAGGCGAAGGCGTCGATCTTCACCGCCGCCGCAAAGGCCGCCATGACGGTGGTGCCGAAGCTGTTCACCAGCCCCTGCACCGCCAGGATCCCCAGGTTCATGATGGACTGCTGCAGGCAGGTCAGGGCCGAAAAGCTCGTGATCTCCCGCAGGCGGGCGGCCCGCAGCCGCACGGCCGGGTCCCGCCGGAACAGTGCCGGGAACCGCCGCCAGGTATACGCCGCAATGCCGATGCCCGACACATACTGGCTGATCACGGTGGCCTCGGCGGCGCCGGCCACACCGCGGCCCAGCCCCGCCACAAACCACAGGTCCAGCAGGATGTTCAGCCCCGCCGACACCGCCAGGAAGGCCAGCGGCACCGTCGAGTTGCCCAGCGACCGCAGCAGCGCCGCAAAAAAGTTGTACAGAAAGATGCCCACCAGCCCGGCAAAGATCACCCGCAGGTATTCCCGCATCATGGTCACCAGCTCGGCAGGGGTGCGCAGCGCCAGAATGATCCAGTCCAGCCCCGCAAACACCAGCAGGTTCAGCACCACCGTCACGGCGCCCAGCAGCACAAAGCTGGCCAGCACCCCTTCTTTCAGCGCCTGTTCGTCCTTTTGGCCGAACCGGATGGAAAACACCGTGCCGCTGCCCATCGCCAGGCCCAGGATCACCGAGGTCAGAAAGGTCATCAGCGAAAAGGCCGACCCCACCGCCGCCAGGGCGTTCGCCCCCAAAAACCGCCCCACGATCAGGGTGTCGGCTATGTTGTAGCACTGCTGCAGCAGATCCCCCAGGATCATCGGGACCGCAAACAGCAGCATTGTCCGGGTCACGGGGCCCTGGGTCAGTGCTCTGCCCTGCAGGTTCATCTTGTTGCTTCCTTTCGTTTTGTAATTTATAACTTCCCGTTCGTAATGTATTATAGGCCAGTCTGTGCGGGGTTGTCAATGGATCTGTCCCTTGCGCGGGGGCGGAAAATGGGGTAAGATGGTAGCAAACACAAGGGGAGGTCAGGCGGATGTTTCTGGACGGGCTGGACGAACTGGACCGGAAGATCGTGGGGCTGCTGATCGGCAATGCGCGGATGAGCTATTCCGAATTGGGGGAGCGGGTCGGCATCAGCCGGGTGGCGGCCCGGATGCGGGTGCAGGCGCTGGAGAAAAAGGGCGTCATTGAGGAGTATACCACCGTCATCGACCCGCAGAAGATCAGCGGCGCGGTGAGCTGTTATTTTGAGATCGAGACCAGCCCCGACACGCTGGAGCAGGTGACCCGCATCCTGAACGACAACGAGACGGTGACCCAGATCTACCGGGTGACCGGCTGCAGCAAGCTGCACGTCCATGCGGTGGCGGCCAGCCAGGCCGAGATGGAGCAGCTGGTCAGTGAGGTCATCGACCCGCTGCCGGGGGTGCTGCGGTGCAGCTGCAACATGATTTTGAGCAGGATCAAAGACATCAAGGGGCTGCGGCTCTGATTTTGCGGGGGGTTCCCCGCGCCCCTTTCTCTTAGCCGTTGAACGCAGCGGCCTTCTATTTTACATTTTCTCGGTTCATCGTTGTTCTTTTATGACTGTATAGAGGAAAGGCAAGGCCCCAGCCCTTTTGCATTGGCCGCCTGAACGGCGGCCGGAAACAGAGGAACGGGCTCGCTTAACGCTCCGCCCGTCGGCGCATCGCTGCGCGATTTCGCGGCATAGCCGCTCAAGCGCCTCGCCCCGCCGTTTCGATGCGGCGGCCGCCGACCAGGGGTCCAAAGGACCCCTGGACCCCCCGCACGATTGAGTTTCATGGTCATCTTTATAAGCCCAATCCGCGCCGGCCCACCCTTGACGGGCCGGCGCACAACGTGCGTCTCCATGGCCCTTACGCCGGCGGCTCCGCGGGCAACCCCGCACCCCGCCCCGCCATGGGCGTTGCTTTTTTCTTTATCGGCCCAGCGGGCCTGCCGGCTCCACCCACTTTCCGGGCAACCCCGCACCTCCCCCAACACAAAACCGCCCCCCATGGCCTGGGGGGCGGTTTGTGTTTTCTGTTTTCCGGGGTCAGCTTGCCTGTCCTGTCGGCGTCACGGCCGGGGGATCAGGTCTCCTCCTCCTCGTCGGGGGTGGTGTCGGCGGCGTCGGCGGCCGCGTCGGCGGCTTCCTGGGCCTCCATCCGGGCCAGTTCCTCGGCGGTGGGCTCGCCCTCGGTGTCCTCCTCGGGTTTTTCGGTCTCGGCGCCGTTGTCCCGGTCGGCCCGGGCCACCATCGCCACCTTGTCGTCGGCGGCCAGCCGCATGACCCGCACGCCGCTGCCGTACCGGCTCTGGATGTTGATGTCGTCGGCGTGCATCCGGATCAGGATGCCGTTGGCGCTGACCATGATCAGGTCGTCGGTATCATCCACGATCTTGACGGCCGCCACCCCGCCCTTGGCGTAGTTGCGGATGCCCAGCCCGCCCCGCTTGGTGATGCGGTAATCGTCGATGCGGCTGCGGCGTCCCTTGCCGTCCTCGGTCACGGTGAGCAGCGTCGCCCCCGGCCGGCACACGCCGGCGCCGATCACATAATCGTCGTCCCGCAGGCGGATCACCCGCACGCCGTGGCTGGCGCGGCCCATCGGCCGGGCGTCAGACTCATGGCAGTGGAGGGCGGCGCCGTTGCGGGTGGCCACGATCAGCTCGTCCTGCCCGCCGGTCAGGTGGCACCAGACCAGGCTGTCCTCCTCATTCAGCGAGATGGCGTTCAGCCCCGCCTTGCGGATGTTGCGGAACTGGGAAAGCGGCGTCCGCTTGATGAGCCCCTGCCGGGTCACCATCGTGATGTAGCTGTTTTCCTCGTCGATCTCGGCGGGCTGGCGCATCAGGATGGTGACCTTCTCCCCTTCCTGCAGCTGCAGCAGGTTGGCGATGTGGCTGCCCTTGGCGGTGCGGCCGCCCTCCGGCACCTGGTAGCCCTTGAGCCGGTACACCCGGCCCCGGTCGGTCATGAACAGCATGTTGTCATGGCTGGAACCGACGAACAATTCCTCGGTGAAGTCGTCGTCCTTCTGGTTCATGCCCTGCACGCCGCGGCCGCCCCGGTTCTGGGCGGTGTAGGTGTCGGCGGCGGTGCGCTTGATGTACCCCGAATGGGTCAGGGTGAAGACGCACTGCTCTTTGGGGATCAGGTCCTCAATGTCCACCTCGCCGCTCACCGCCTCAATGGAGGTGCGGCGCTCGTCGCCATACTTGTCGGCCAGGGCCAGCAGGTCCTGCTTGACGATCTCCATGCAGTGGCGGGGGTTGGAGAGAATGTCCTTGTAATTTTCGATATTTTTGCGCAGCTGGTCGATCTCCTCGTCGATCTTGAGGATCTCCAGCCCGGCCAGGCGGCCCAGCTGCAGCTTGACGATGGCGTCGGCCTGGGGGTCGTCAAAGCCGAACTTTTCCATAATGGCGGCCTTGGCCTCGACAAAGCCGCCCTTGCAGGCCCGGATGGTGGCAATGATCTCGTCCACAATGTCCACGGCCTTGCGCAGACCTTCCAGGATATGCTCCCGGTCCTGGGCCTTTTTCAGCTCAAAGGCGGTGCGCCGGCGGATCACTTCCCCCTGGAAGTCCAGGTACCGCTGCATCATCGTCTTCAGGCTCATGATCTTGGGCACGCCGTCGTCCAGCGCCAGCATGATGACCCCCACCGTGTCCTGCAGCTGGGTGTAGCGGTACAGCTGGTTGAGCACCACCTGGGGGTTGGCGTCCTTCTTGATCTCCACCACGATCTTCATGCCGGTGCGGCTGGAGCTCTCGTCGTTCAGGTCGGAGATGCCCTCGATCCGCTTGTCCTTCACCAAATCCCCGATGGAGACCAGCAGCCGGGACTTGTTGACCATATAGGGGATCTCGGTGATGAGGATCTCGAACCGGCCGTTCTTTTTCTCCACGATCTCGGCCCGGCCCCGCAGGGTGATCTTGCCCCGGCCGGTGGCGTAGGCGGCCCGGATGCCCGACCGCCCCATGATGACGCCGCCGGTGGGGAAGTCGGGGCCCTTGATATACTCCATCAGCCCGGCCAGGTCGATGTCCGGGTCGTCGATCATCGCGCACATGCCCCGCACCACTTCCCGCAGGTTGTGGGGCGGGATGTTGGTGGCCATGCCCACCGCGATGCCCTGGCTGCCGTTCACCAGCAGGTTGGGGAAGCGGCTGGGCAGCACATGGGGTTCCTTGGTGGTCTCGTCAAAGTTGGGGTCCCAGTCGATGGTGTCCTTCTCGATGTCGGTAAGCATCTCGCAGGCCATCTTGGACATGCGGGCCTCGGTGTACCGGTAGGCGGCCGGGGGGTCGCCGTCCACCGAGCCGAAGTTGCCCTGGCCGTCCACCAGCGGGTAGCGCAGGCTGAAGTCCTGGGCCAGGCGGACCATTGCGTCATAGACGCTGGCGTCGCCGTGGGGGTGGAAGGAGCCCAGCACCGCGCCCACCGTGTCGGCGGATTTGCGGTAGGGGTGGCTGGGGTCGTTGCCGCGGATGTGCATGGTGTACAGGATGCGCCGGTGGACCGGCTTGAGCCCGTCCCGCACATCGGGCAGCGCCCGGGAGACGATGACCGACATGGAATAGTCAAGGAAGGCGCTCTCGATCTCCTCTTTCACATCCCGGACGATGACCTTGGTGCCGGACCCCGGCACCATGATGATATTTTCTTCCATTCAGCAGCCACCTCACACATCCAAATTCGCGTACTTTGCGTTTTTCTCGATGAACTCCCGCCGGGGCTCCACCTGTTCGCCCATCAGGATGCTGAACGCCTCGTCGGCCCGCTCGGCATCCTCAATGGTGATCTGCACGATCACCCGGTTTTCGGGGTTCATGGTGGTCTCCCACAGCTGGTCGGGGTTCATTTCGCCCAGGCCCTTGTACCGGTTGATCTTGGCGCCGGGCATCTCGGCGGACAGCAGTTTCATTTCATCGTCGTTGTAGGCATACTTGACGGTGCCGCCCTTCTGCAGCTTGAACAGCGGCGGCTGGGCCACATAGACGTATCCATGCTCGATCAGCGGGCGCATATACCGGAAAAAGAAGGTCAGCATCAGGGTGCAGATGTGGCTGCCGTCCACGTCCGCATCGGCCATGATGAAGATTTTGTGGTACCGCACCTTGGTGATGTCGAACTCATCCCCGATGCCGGTGCCCAGCGCGGTGATGACCGGGGTCAGCTTGTCGTTGCCGTACACCCGGTCGGCGCGGGCCTTTTCCACGTTGAGCATCTTGCCCCACAAGGGCAGAATGGCCTGGATGTTGGAATCCCGCCCCTGTTTGGCCGAACCGCCGGCCGAGTCGCCCTCCACGATGAAGAGTTCGGTCTTGGCGGGGTCCTTTTCGTGGCAGTCGGCCAGCTTGCCGGGCATCCGGTTGGACTCCAGCGCGGTTTTGCGGCGCACCAGTTCCCGGGCTTTCTGGGCGGCGGCCCGGGCGCGGGCGGCCTGGGTGGCCTTTTCCAGTATGGCCTTGGCCACGGCGGGGTTTTCCTCAAAATACTCGCTCAGGGCGTTGTACACCATGCCCGAAACCAGCGTTTTGATGTAGGTGTTGCCCAGCTTGGCCTTGGTCTGGCCTTCGAACTGGGCTTCCTGCAGTTTCACGCTGATCACCGCGATCAGCCCTTCCCGCACGTCGGAGCCCTTCAGGTTCTCGTCCTTTTCCTTCAGGATGCCCTTGGCCCGGGCGTACTCGTTCATCACCCGGGTCAGGCTCAGCTTGAAGCCCTCCTCATGGGTGCCGCCTTCGGGGGTGTGGACGTTGTTGGCAAAGCTCAGCATCAGCTCGTTGAAGCTGTCGCAGTACTGCATGGCCACCTCGGTCACGGCGCCCTCGCCTTCCCCCCGCATATAGATCACCTGGGGGTGCAGCGGGGTCAGGTCCCGGCGCTGCTGCAGGTAGCTCACAAAGCTGCGGATACCGCCCTCATAGCACATGGTATCCCGGCGGGGGGCGCCGCCGTTTTCGGCCAGGGTCTGGCTGCGCTCGTCGGTCAGGGTAATGCGCACCCCGGCGTTCAGGAAGGCTTCTTCCCGCAGGCGTTTGAGCAGCGTCTCATAGTCGTAAACGGTGGTATCCACGAACATTTCCGGGTCGGGCTTGAAGGTCACCAGCGTGCCGGTGGAAGCGGCGGTGCCGATCTTCTGCAGGTCCCCTTCCGGCTTGCCGCGGCGGAACCGCTGTTCGTACTCGGCGCCGTCCTGCCGCACCCGGACCACCAGCCACTCGCTCAGGGCGTTGACCACGCTGGCGCCCACGCCGTGCAGGCCGCCCGAGACCTTGTAGCCGGAATTTTCGCCGCCGAACTTGCCGCCGGCGTGCAGCACCGTAAAGACGACGGTCACGGCCGGGATGCCCAGCTTGGGCTGGATTCCCACCGGAATGCCGCGGCCGTTGTCCGACACTTCGATGATGTCCCCTTCCTTGATGGTGACCTCGATGTGGTTGCAGTAGCCGGCCAGGGCTTCGTCGATGGAGTTGTCTACGATCTCGTACACCAGATGGTGCAGGCCGGACGGACCGGTGGACCCGATGTACATACCCGGGCGCTTGCGGACCGCCTCCAGCCCTTCCAGCACCTGGATCTGCTCGCCGCCATAGGCATGGTCGGTGGCAGTTTCCCGGTTGGTGGACGTGATGATCTCTTCTGCCATGTGGGAACCTCCTGAATCTAACTAAAACGGTAAACGGATGGATTGGTGAAATGCTGATTTGTATTGGCCCTGGCGGGAATAAAAGGGGGGATGTCAAAAATAATGCGCCCTACGGCGTAAGGCCCCGGTAGACAACTGCGTAATATACACCGTCTCGCCGGCAAAATCGGTCAGCACGAAACTTTTCGGCATCGCGCCGCTCACATCCACCACCGCCCCTTCCCGCTGGGCGCGGCGCAGAAAGGCGTCGGTCAGTTTTTCCTTCTGGCCGGCGTCGGTGGCGGTGTCCAGGTCGAACACCCCCAGGATCTCCCGGTCCCGGACCACAAAGTCCTGCCCCAGATGGATCAGCATGCCCGCACCTCCCCGGCCAGCACCTGCACCAGCATCCCGTTTGTGCGGGCAAAAGCCGCCGAGTCGCAGGTGGTCACAAAGGTCTGTTTGTCCTCGATCCGGGTCAGCAGGTAGGTCTGCCGGGCGTCGTCCAGCTCGCTGAGCACATCGTCCAGCAGCATCACCGGGTGTTCGCCCAGCACCTCGCCGGCCAGGGTGGCTTCGGCCAGCTTCATGGCCAGCACGGCGCTGCGCTGCTGGCCCTGGCTGCCGTAGATCTTGCCGGGCTGGCCGTCCAGCAGGATCTCCACATCCTCCCGGTGGGGGCCCGCCAGGCAGAACCCCGCCCGCAGCTCGGCGCTGCGCACCGCCCGCAGCCGGGCGGCCAGGGCGTCGGCGTCCGGGTCGCAGCAGGGGCAGTAGCGCAGCGCCAGGGTCTCGGCCCCGCTGGAAATATCCCGGTAGTTGGCGGCGGCCAGGGGGGCCAGCCGCTGCAGGTATTCGGCGCGGCGGCGCATCACCTCGGCGCCGGCGGCGGTCAGCGCTTCGTTGTAGGTGTCCAGCAGCATCTCGCCGCCGGGGGTGATGTCGTAGGCTTTGAGCAGCGCGTTTTTCTGGGCGGTGATCCGGGCGGCCCGGCGCAGCGCGGCCAGATACCCCGGGTACAGCTGGCAGAGCGCCGCGTCCAGAAAATGCCGCCGTCCGTCCGGCCCGCCCTTGACCAGGCTCAGGTGGTTGGGGTCGAATACAACGGCGGTGAAGGTGCCGGCCACGCTGGCGGCCCGGCCCCGGTCGGCGCCGTTCAGCCGGGCGCGGCGGCCGGGGCGGCCGCTTTCCCGGCTGCCCACGGTCAGGCGCAGGGTCTGGGGGCGGCCGCCGGCTTCAAAGGCGGCTTCCACCACCCCGAAGGGCTGGCCGCGGCGGATCAGCTCGGCGTCCTTGGCGCCCCGGAAACTCTTGCCGCCGGTCAGCATCCAGATGCTTTCCAGCAGATTGGTCTTGCCCTGGCCGTTGGGCCCGCACAGCACGGTCAGCCGGGGCGCCGGGGCCAGCGTTGCGCTGCGCAGGTTGCGGAAATCCTGTACGGTCAGGCGGTCCAGCCGCATCAGCGGCCCTCCGCAATGCGGACGGTGCGGCCGTCCAGCGAGATCTCGTCGCCAGGGCGGCATTTTTTGCCCCGCATGGTACAGCTTTCGCCGTTGACCGTCACCGCCCCGGCCTGGATCAGCTCCTTGGCCTCGCCGCCGGTCTCGCACAGCCCCGCGAACTTCAGCAGGGCGTCCAGCTTGATATATTCGGTGTGAATGTGGATCAGGTCCATGGTAGGCTCCTTTTTTTCTGCCATTGCCGGGGGGTGTTTTTTTGCGGGAGTCCCCGCACCCCGTTCCCTTTTGTTTACGCTGCGGGGACACCCCGCACCCCCTCGCGCCGGGGGCGGGCGTTTTGCGGGGGTCCCCGCACCCCGTTCCCTTTCGTTTACGCTGCGGGACACCCCGCACCCCTCTCGTGCCGGGGGCGATGCCAAAATTGGCCTGACGGGGTTGCCGGGGGCGGTTACTCTGCGGGGGGCCCCGCACCCTCCCGCGCCGCGGGCGTTGCTTTTTTTCTTTATTGGCTCTAGCGGGGGTTGCCTTGTTGCTTGGTTTTTGGGTTGGCATTGCGGCCATCTTTTGCACAACATCTCGAATTATCGTTGTTCTTTCGTGACCGAAAGAACCAAAGGTCCCGCCGTTTCGATGCGGCGGCCGCCGACCAGGGGTCCACGGGACCCCTGGACCCCCCGCACGATTACGTTATGCGGCAGGTTTTTTCAGTTTCATCCGCCCCGGCCCACCCTTGACGGGCCGGGGCCCTGGGTGCATCTCCATAGCCTTTACGCTGGTGGCTGCTGCGGCGCCCCACCCTTGACGGGGCGCCGCCCAAGGTACATCTCCATAATTTTTACGATGGCGGCGGGCGCCCCGGCCCACCGTAGACGAGCCGGGGCCCGACGTGCATCTCCATGACCTTGACGCCAGCGGCGGGCGCGTCGGCCCACCCTTGACGGGCCGCCGCCCGGGGTGCATTTCCATTTCCTTTACGTTGCTGCTTTCACGCAGCGTTGCGGTATCATTTACGTTTCGGGAGGGTCACTGACCCTCCGCTACAAAGATAAGGAAAACCTTCTCATAAATAGCTGCCCGCGTAACGGCCATGGAGATGCACGTCGTGCGCCGGCCCGTCAAGGGTGGGCCGGCGCACCCGATGCCATCGTAAAGGTTATGGAGATGCACCAAGGGCGGCGCCCCGTCTACGGTGGGGCGCCGCGGACGGGCGTAAAAATCCGGCCATTGACCAACCCTCACGGGGGGTCCAGGGGTCCTGCGGACCCCTGGTCGGCGGCCGCCGCATCGAAACGGCGGGATCTTTGGTTCTTTCAGTCATGAAAGAACAACGATACAACGAGATGTTGGCAAAAAAGACGGCCGCCAACCCAACCCGGTAACTAACCTACAAGGCCACGCCCGCTAAGGCCAATAAAGAGAAAATGCAGCGCTGGCGACGCGGCAGGGTGCGGGGTTTCCCGCAGGGTGAGAACCCCCGGTAGGCCCGCCAGGCCAATTTTGGCAGCGTGGGCAGCAGGACAGGGTGCGAGGTTTCCCGCAAAGAGGGTGGCGGCGTCGGTGGGGCCGCGGGAACACCCCGCAAAACGCCCGCCCCCGCCCGCACAGTCGCACCAAAGGGAAGGAGCAGGGGGGCTCGCCGGGGGGCGGCGCCCACCGGCAAAAAATAACTTCAGTTTTTTACTGTTCGTTTTTGAACCGGACCGGCAGTACCAGGTAGATATAATCCTTGCCTTCGGTGGGCAGCAGCTTCACCGGGCTCAGGGGTCCGTTGATCTCCATAAGCATCTGCTCGGCTTTGGAGTTGCGCAGCGCGTCCAGCATATAGCGGTTGTTGAAACCGATCTCCACCGTGTCCCCCTCCATCGAGACCGGGGGGAACTCGTCCACCACTTTGCCCAGGGCGGTCTGGCAGCGCACCGTGATCTTGTCTGCCGCAAAGGTGATGCGCAGCGGGTTTTTCAGCCGCTCGGTGATGATCAGCGACGCCCGCTCGATGGTCTCGATAAAGCGGCGGCAGTCCACCACCACCCGGGTGCGGGCGCCCTGGGGGATCACGCTTTCATAATTCAGGAAATCCCCCTCGATCAGCCGGCTCATGATGGTGTAGCCGTTGGTGGTAAAGACCACATACCGGCGGTTCGCGTCGATCTGGACCGGGTCTTCGCCCCCGCCCATGACCTTGAGCAGCTCCTGCAGCGTCTTGGCGGGAATGATGATCCGGATGTCCCGGCTGCACTCCACATCCCGCTGCAAAATCGCCAGCCGGTACCCGTCCAGCGCAACGATGGTCAGGCTGCCCGGCTCCATCACAAACAGCTCGCCGGTGTGGGCGGGCTTTTTGTCGTCCTGGGCCACCGCATAAATGGTCTTTTCGATCATTTCCCGCAGTTGTGCGGTCTCCATCTTGATGGCGTAGTCCGCTTTGGTGTTGGGCAGGCTGGGGTAATCGCTGGCGTTCATGGCCGGGATCTCGAATTCCGCCACCCCGCCGCTGATGATCGCCATGCCCTCGTCGTCCATGTCGATCACCACATTGCCGGCGGGCATCCGGCTGACCATCGACCCCAGCAGCTTGGCGTCCAGCACCATCTCGCCGGGCACCAGCACATTGCAGTCGATGGTGGTGGTGATGCCCATTTCCATATCATAGCCGGTCAGGGTCAGTTTGAACCCGGCGGCCTGGAGGTAGATGCCCTCCAGCACCGGGATGGCCGACCGGTTCGTGATGGCCCGGGACACGCCCTCGATGGCGGCAGCCAGCAGGGACTTTTCGCATTCGATCTTCAAGTTCTTGTCACCTCATATTCGGTCAGAGTGAGCCCGCCGCGCAGCGGGACGGAAATCGGCTTCTGCGGTCCTATTGGCAGAAAACTATAAACTTTGATAGTCGTAGTAGTAGGGGGCGTGGAAACGGTGGAAAACCTGCCCCGCCCCGCTCAGGGAGCGGTTTTGCGGGCGTTGGTTTTTCTTAAAAACGCTGTGGAAGTTTTTTCGCCCGTTGTTGACAACCCGAGTTGTCCACACCGGCGGTGGAAAACAAAGTGGAATATGTTGAAAACTCCGTTGAAAGTGTGGAAAACGCGATTTTTCGCCTGATTTTGGAATTTTTTGGCGAAACGCCCCCGCCGCGCCCCGCCGGCCCGGCGCCCCGGAAACCCCGGCTTTTCATCGCCCCAGCGAACAAACCCGAAGGTCTTGAAAACCCTGTTGAAAACCTCTCAAAATTTTCCGCCCCGTTTCCCCCTCATTTTCCCCTCCCCCGCCCCAAAAGTTTTGCACAAAAATCCAGTGACGGGAAAAGGACCAATCAAGAGAACGCAGCGTCGCGGCGCGGGAGGGTGTGGAATTTCCCGCGGAGTGAGTGGTGCCGGCAGGCCCGACAGCCGATTTTGGCAGCGTGAGCAGCGCGGCGGGGTGCGGGGTTTCCCGGTCACCAGCGTAAAGGTCATGGAGATGCAGGTCGGGCGCCGGCCCGTCTACGGTGGGCCGGTGCGGATTGGGCGCATAAAGACGGCCACGCAACGAAATCGTGTGGGGGGTCCAGGGGTCCTGTGGACCCCTGGTCGGCGGCCGCCGCATCGAAACGGCGGGACCTTTGGTTCTTTCAGTCATGAAAGAACAACGATAAATCAAGAAGTTGTCAAAAAGATGGCCACAAAGCCAACCCGGCAACTAACCAACAAGGCCACGCCCGACAGGCCAATAAAGAGAAAAATCAACATTCTTGGCGCGAGAGGTCGCGGGCTTTCCCGCAAGACAGACCGGACCGGGCCGGACCCTTTGGTTCTTTCGCCCGGCGAAAGAACAAGAATCCCCCCTCAGGTCCTGATATTCTTCGTAATATCATCCACCATCTCTTTAAGATGCCGGTCCTTGCCGATATTCTTCTCCATCGTGTTGATGGAATACACCACGGTGGAATGATCCCGGCCGAACTCCGACCCGATGGCCTCCATGCTCATGCCGGTGATCTCCCGGATGATGTACATGGCCATCTGCCGCGCCGCGCTCACATTGGCGTTGCGCTTTTTGCCCCGGATGTCGGCGGGCATCACATTGTAGGTGCGGGCCACCTCGTTGATGATCTTCTCAATGGTCACCGGGATGGGCTGCTGGTCGTTCAGCGTGTCCTTGATGGCGGTGGTGGTCACCCCGATGCAGGGGGCGATGCCCTCCAGCATGTAGTAGGCGTTGAGCTTTTTCACCGCCCCTTCCAGCTGGCGGATGTTCTGCTTGAGATGGTTGGCGATGTACTCGGCCACATCGTCGGGCAGGTCCAGGTTGAGCAGCTCGGCCTTGCGCTTGACGATGGCCACCCGGGTCTCGAAATCCGGCGGCTGGATGTCGGCGGTCAGGCCCCATTCAAACCGGGTGCGCAGCCGCTCTTCCAGGCTTTTGATCTCCTTGGCCGGGCGGTCGCAGGCCAGCACGATCTGCTTGCCGGCGTTGTGCAGGGTGTTGAAGGTGTGGAAAAACTCTTCCTGGGTGGCTTCCTTGCCGGCGATGAACTGAATGTCGTCGATCAGCAGCACGTCGGCTTCCCGGTAGGTCTGGCGGAACAGCTCGGTGGTGTTGTTGCGCACCGCCGTGATGATCTCGTTGGTGAACTTTTCACAGTCCACATAGACGATGTTGAAATCCGGGTGGTTCTTTTTGATCTCGATCTGGATGGCGTTGAGCAGGTGGGTCTTGCCAAGCCCCGAAGGCCCGTAGATGAACAGCGGGTTGTACGCGCCGGAAGGGTTGGCCGCCACGGCCTGGGCCGCCGCAAAGGCGAACTGGTTGGAAGGGCCGCGGATGAAGTTTTCAAAGGTGAAGTCATACCGGCCGGAGGGCAGGGCCTCCTCGGTGATGCGGCCGGCGGGGGCCTTTTCCCCTTCGCTCTGCTGGGACGGCGGGATGGTCAGCACCACCTCCACGTCAAAGCCCAGCACGGCCTTGAACGCCTCTTTCAGCAGGCCGGTGTATCGGTCGGATACGATCTTGCGGATGAAGTCGTTGCGCACCAGCAGGGTCACGCAGTTGGAGTTTTCGAAACTCACGGCTTCCAGGCCGCTGATGTAACACTGGTAGGTGGCCTCGGCGGTGTGTTCCCGGCAATAGGCTTTGGCTGCCTCCAGCACGTCGTTAAATGAGTCCATGTTCTTCCCCACTTCATGTCGGTCTTGCGCCGGCAGATCCAAGCGCAGAAAAATACAAGGATATTATACCACAAAAGGGGTGGCAATACAATGGCAAATGGGGGATATGACCCCTATATTATAAATAATGAAAGAAAAAACCGACCCGACCGCCTCCCCGCCCGCCGCAAAAGGGGCGTTTGCCCGCCGCCCGGCCGTCCCGGTCCCGGCCGGGGGTCCCCGCCTTGCCGCCGCGCAGAAAGATCTTTGCCGTTTCCGCCCCTTTTCACAAAAAATGTCCTCCCTTTTCCCAAAGATTTGTGGTATAATGACCCTGGACAGCATCGCAGGCCGCAGCGGCGGCTGTGACCGGGCCGGCGCCCGGCCCCGGCGTCTGACCCAGGCGGGCCGGCGCCGCTCTGCCCGTATCAACCATGCAGGAGGTATGTCCCATGAATGAAATAGAATCCCGTTACCGGGCCTGGCGCAGCCGGCCGGACCTGGACCCCGCCCTGGCGGCGGAGCTGGCTTCCATCGAGGGGGATGAAGCCGCCATCACCGACCGGTTCTACCGCGACCTGGCCTTCGGCACCGGCGGGCTGCGCGGCGTATTGGGCGCCGGCACCAACCGGATGAACATTTACACCGTCCGCAAGGCCACCCAGGGTCTGGCCGACTACCTCAATGCCACCGACCTGCCCAAACGGGTGGCCATCGCCCATGACAGCCGCCATAACGGCGACCTGTTCGCCCGGGAGACCGCCCGGGTGCTGGCCGCCAACGGCATCACGGCCTGCCTGTACCCCCGGCTGGAACCCACCCCCGCCCTGTCCTGGGCGGTGCGGTACCTGGGCTGCGGCGCCGGTGTCTGCGTGACCGCCAGCCACAACCCCGCCAAGTACAACGGCTACAAGGTCTATGGGTCCGACGGCTGCCAGATCACCCTGGAAGCGGCCGAAAAGATCCTGGCCGCCATCGAGGCGGTGGACATCTTCGAGGGGGTCAAACTGGCCGACTATGACAAAGCCATGCAGGACGGGCTGATCCAGCTCATCGGGGAAGACTGCCTCGACGCCTTTGTGGACGCCGTCTACGCCCAGCGGGTGGGGGACGGCGAGGGCATCGGCCGGCTGAACCTGGTCTACACCCCCCTCAACGGTTCGGGGCTGGAGTGCGTGCGCAAGCTGCTGGGCAAGCTGGGGGTCACCCATGTGACCGTCGTGCCGGAACAGGAAAAGCCGGACGGGGACTTCCCCACCTGCCCCTACCCCAACCCCGAGATCCGGGAAGCCATGCAGAAGGGCCTGGAACTCTGCGACAAGGTCCACCCCGACCTGCTGCTGGGCACCGACCCGGACTGCGACCGCTGCGGCACCGCCGTGCCCGACGGCAAGGGCGGCTACCGGCTGATCACCGGCAATGAAATGGGCATCATCCTGCTGGACTACATCTGCCGCACCCGGCTGGCCCGGGGCACCATGCCCAAGGACCCGGTGGCGGTCACCACCATCGTCTCCACCGACATGGCCACCCCGGTGGCCAAAAAGTACGGCGTCGAGCTGCGCCGCACCCTCACCGGCTTCAAGTTCATCGGCGAGCAGATCGGCAACCTGGAAGCCGAAGGCCATGCGGAGCGGTTCATCTTCGGGTTTGAGGAAAGCTACGGTTACCTGTCCGGCGGCCATGTGCGGGACAAGGACGCGGTCAACGCCACCCTGCTGGTCTGCGAAGCCGCGGCCTGGTACGCCGCCCAGGGCAAGACGCTGCTGGACGCCATCGAGGGGCTGTACAAGGAGTACGGCTACTACCGCAACGCCCTGAGCTCCTTCACCTTTGAAGGGGAGAGCGGCATGCACACGATGCAGGCCCTGATGGCCGGCCTGCGCAAAGACCCGCCCAAGGAGATCGCCGGCTATGCCGTCGAGACTGCCCTGGACTATGACGCCGAGGGCACCGGCCTGCCCAAAGCCGACGTGCTGGAATACCGGCTGGCCGGCGGGCACAAGTTCATGGTCCGCCCCTCCGGCACCGAACCCAAGATCAAGGTGTACATGAGCGCCGTGGCCGACAGCGAAGCCGCCGCCGACGCGGTCAACGCCGCGCTGGGCGAAGCCGCCGCCCGGATGATGAAGGGCTGAACGCCCGGACAACTTGCTGAAAGAAGGTATTTTCCCATGCCAATGCTGAAACTCAAACCCGCCTGCAAGGACTACCTGTGGGGCGGCGACCGCCTGCGCACCGATTTCGGGGTGGAAAGCGACCTGCACCCGCTGGCCGAAGCCTGGGTGCTCTCCTGCCACCCGGACGGCCCCTCCACCATTGTGGAAGGCCCCGACGCCGGCCGCACCCTGGCCGACTACATTGCCGAAAAGGGCAAGGGGATCCTTGGCACCGACTGCGAAAAGTTCGAGGATTTCCCCATCCTGACCAAGCTCATCGACGCCAAGGGGAACCTGTCCATCCAGGTACACCCCTCCAACGAATACGCGCTGGAACACGAACACCAGTACGGCAAGACCGAGATGTGGTACATCCTGGACTGCGAGCCCGGGGCCTTCCTGTACTATGGCTTTGACCACGCCATCTCCAAGGAGGAGTTCGAGCGCCGCATCCAGGACAACACCCTCACCGAAGTGCTCAACGCCGCGCCGGTCCACAAGGGGGATGTGTTCTTCATCCCCTCCGGCACGCTGCACGCCATCTGCCAGGGCATCGTGATTGCCGAGATCCAGCAGAACTCCAACGTCACCTACCGCATCTACGACTACGGCCGGGTGGGCGCCGACGGCAAACTCCGCCAGCTGCACATCCGCCAGGCGCTGGATGTGACCCAGCTCACCCCGCCCGCCCCCCAGGACTTCGGCCCCCACCTGGGCCAGTGCGAGTACTTCACGGTGGATGTCCACGACGGCAGCTGGTCCGAGGAAGCCTGCGAAAAGAGCTTCGTCTCCCTGCTGGTGGTGGAAGGGGAAGGCACCGTCGCCTGCGGCGGCGAGACAATGGCGGTGAAGAAGGGGGACAGCCTCTTCCTGCCCGCCGGCTCCGGCGCCTTCACCGTCACCGGCGACAGCCTCAAGACCCTGTGTACCCGGGTGTGAGCCGACCCGGCCGCCCCCGGGCGCCCCGCCCCTTCGCCGCCTGACCGCGGCGTGCACTGAACCGGGGCCCCGGCGGGGCCGACGGCAAGCCCGGCCGGGAAAAGCCGGGCAAACAGAAAACGACCGGACAGCAGCCCTCCCAGGGTGCGGGTGCAGAAAGCCCGCGCCCCGGGAGGGCTGTCCCTTTTGCTGCCCGGCAGCTTCTCCGGAACGCAGCGGAAGAGCCCGCCCCCGGGGCGGGGGCAGACGGACGAAAAAGTCAGAAATCGTCGCCGTCGGCGGACATGCGATGGGCCGTGTCGGGTTCCCGCGAAAAAACAGGTTGCATTCTCCCGCCCCTGTGGTATGATACAAGCAGAACGTCCGCCCCCACCCCCGACCCCGGAAGGAGACCCGCCTATGGCTACCCCGACCCGACCCGACATCCGGGCGGCATTTTTTGACATCGACGGCACGCTGCTGCCCTTTGGGGCGCAGCAGATCCCGGCCGACACCCGGGCGGCGCTGGCCGCGCTGCGGCGGCAGGGGGTGGGGGTGTACATCGCCACCGGCCGGCCGCCGGTGCATCTGCCGGCCCTCAAACCCCTGCAGGGGGTGGAATTCGACGGCTTTGTGACGATGAACGGCCAGTACTGCTACGACCGCACCCCCGCCGAGCCCTTCTACCGCCGCCCGCTGCCCCCCGACGCCATGCAGACCCTGATCCCCTGGCTGGCCGGCACCCCGCTGGCCGTGGCCTTTGTGGAAACCGACTTCGTCTATGTCAACGACCCCGCCGCGCTGGACACCGGCTTCTGCGGCCCCGAACTGCCGGTGCTGGACCCGGCCCGGGCCCTGACCCGGGAGACCTACCAGCTCAGCGCCTTCATCCCGCCGGAATGGGAGGCCGAGTTCCTCGCCCACTGCCCGGGCTGCAAGGCGGTGCGCTGGAACCGGGACTTTGCCGACATCCTGCCCGCCGACGGGGGCAAGCCCGCCGGCCTGGCCCGCACCCTGGCCCGGCGGGGGCTGCAGGCCGGCCAGGCCATCGCCTTCGGCGACGGGGACAACGACATCTCGATGCTGCAGTACGCCGGCATCGGGGTGGCCATGGGCAACGCCGACGCCAAGGTCCGCGCCGCCGCCGACTATGTCACCGCCGCCGACACCGAGGGCGGCATCGCCGCGGCGCTGCGGCATTTCCACATTCTGCCCTGATGTTGTGGAAAACTTCGGCACGCCGCCCCGCCTGTCCCCGGATTTCCCCGCGCCGGGCCTTGTCGCTGGGGCGGGTTTCGTGTATAATAGTAGCGCAAACGCAGACCCTGGTTGAATGAATGGAGGAATTTTTCCATGAACAATATTTCCAACGCCATCCGCTATGTGGGCGTCAACGACCATCAGGTGGATCTTTTCGAAGGGCAGTACCCGGTCCCCAACGGCATGTCCTACAACTCCTATGTGATCCTGGACGAGAAGGTGGCCGTGCTGGACACCGTGGACATCCACTTCACCGAGGAATGGCTCGCCAACCTGGCCGCCGTGCTGGACGGCCGCAAGCCCGACTACCTGGTCGTCCACCACATGGAGCCGGACCACAGCGCCAGCATCGCCGCCTTCCTGGCCGCTTACCCGGAAACCACCGTCGTGGCCACCGCCAAGGCCCTGGCCATGATGGGCGATTTCTTTGAAGGGCTGGACCTGACCGGCCGCAGCCTGCCCGCCGCCAACGGCGGCACCCTGGAACTGGGCGCCCACACCCTCAACTTTGTCTTTGCGCCGATGGTCCACTGGCCGGAGGTCATGTTCAGCTATGAAAGCAGCGAGAAGGTGCTCTTCTCCGCCGACGCCTTCGGCAAGTTCGGCGCGCTGGACGCCCCCGAGACCGACTGGGTGCCCGAAGCCCGCCGCTACTACATCGGCATCGTGGGCAAGTACGGCGTTCAGGTGCAGGCGGTGCTCAAAAAGGCCGCCGGGCTGGACATTGCGATGATCTGCCCGCTCCACGGCCCGGTGCTGCGGGGCGATCTGAGCCTGTACCTGGAAAAGTACACCGCCTGGGCCACCTACCAGCCGGAGGAGGAGGGCGTGCTCATCGCCTATACCTCGGTGTACGGCCACACCCGGGCCGCCGCCGAGCTGCTGGCCAAGACCCTGGCCGAAAAGAACTGCAAAAACGTGGTGCTCTGCGACCTGGCCCGCACCCCGGTGTCGGCGGCGGTGGGGGATGCCTTCCGCTATTCCAAGCTGGTGCTGGCCACCACCACCTACAATGCCGGCATCTTCCCCTATATGCGGGAATTCATCGACCACCTGACCGAGCGCTGCTTCCAGAACCGCACGGTGGGCCTGATCGAAAACGGCGCCTGGGCCCCGATGGCCGCCAAGGTCATGCGGGAAAAGCTGGCCGCCGCCAAGGACCTGACCTGGCTGGAGACCACCGCCACCATCCGCGGCGGGCTGAACGAGGCATCCCGCGCCCAGATCGCCGCCATGGCGGAGGAGCTGGCCCGCTGAACGCCGAGCGGACATTCCAGACAAAAGGAGCGAATTTTCCATGATCCCGACGCCGGAACAGGCTTACGCACTGCTTTGCGAGTACAATGAAGGGAACTTCCACCGGGAACACGGCCGGGTGGTGGGCGGCGTGATGCGCTGGTATGCCCGGGAACTGGGCTACGGCGACCAGGCCGACTTCTGGCAGGCGGTGGGGATCCTCCATGATCTGGACTTTGAGCGCTGGCCCGACCAGCACTGCATCAAGGAGCAGCATCTGCTGCGGGACGCCGGGGTGGACGAAACGCTGATCCACGCGGTGGCCAGCCACGGCTGGGGGCTGGCGAGCGACGTGGAACCCACCCATGAGATGGAAAAGGTCCTGTTCGCCGCCGACGAGCTCACCGGCCTGATCGGCGCGGCGGTGCGGGTGCTGCCCAGCAAGGACATCCGGGACCTGGAGCTCAAGAGCCTGCGCAAAAAGTTCAAGACCGCCAAGTTCGCCGCCGGCTGTTCCCGGGAGGTCATCACCCGGGGGGCCGAGCTGCTGGGCTGGTACCTGGACACCCTGATGGACCGCACCCTGACCGCCATGAAAGAGATGGCGCAAAGCGAATAACCCCCGCGGCGCATACCCACCGCCGGCAACATGTACAGCAAAACGCGGCGCGAAAGCGCCGCGTTTTTTGTTGGCGGGGTGGGGCGCGGGGGTGACCGCGGGGTGCGCGGTGCCGGAAAGTCCGTTAGCCGATTTTGGCAGCGTGGGCGGCGGGGCAGGGTGCGGGGTTGACCGCGGACTGATCGCCGCCGGTAGGCCCGCTAGGCCGATAAAGAGAAAAGCAACGCCCATGGCGGGGCGGGGATTGAGGTGTCCCGCGGGGTGGACAGCGCCGGAAAGCCCGCTAGCCAATTTTGGCAGCGTGGGCGGCGGGGGAGGGTGCGGGGTTGCCCACGGGGTGCGTGGCTCCCTAAATAATGGCCTGTGCGTACCGATATGGAGATGCACGCTGTGCGCCGGCCCGTCAAGGGTGGGCCGGCGCGGATGCCGCAAACGTAAAGGTTATGGAGATGCACCAAGGGCGGCGCCCCGTCTACGGTGGGGCGCCGCGGACGGGCGTAAAAATCCGGCCATTGACCAACCCTCACGGGGGGTCCAGGGGTCCTGCGGACCCCTGGTCGGCGGCCGCCGCATCGAAACGGCGGGACCTTTGGTTCTTTCAGTCATGAAAGAACAACATAGCAACGAGAAGTTGGCAAATAGATGGGCGCAAAGTTATCCCGGCAACTAACTTACAAGACAACCTCCGCTAGGGCCAATAAAGAAAAAAGCAACGTGCGCGGCGCGGCGGGGCGCGGGGACTCCCGCAAAGTGCCCGCCCCCGGTAGGCTCGCTAGCCGATTTTGGCAGCGCCCCCAGCGGGACAGGGTGCGGGGTTTCCCGCAAAGTGCCCTCAGCAAGACGGCGGGGCCAGCGGGGGCCCGCCCCCCGCGAAAAAAATAATCCCCTTGACCTTTGTAACAATCCCCCCAAAAACCCGTCCTTATAGGTAAAGAGGAAGAAACGAGAGGAGGACCCCCATGGAGGACCACGAGATCGTCGCGCTGTACTTCGCCCGCAGTGAACGCGCCATCACCGAGACCGCCCGCAAATTCGGGGCCTACTGCCGCAAGATCGCCTGGAACATCCTGGCCAGCCGCCGGGACGCCGAAGAATGCGAAAACGACACCTGGCTGGCCGCCTGGAACACCATGCCGCCCCAGCGCCCCGCCCGGCTGGCCCCCTACCTGGGACGGATCACCCGCAACCTGGCGCTGGACCGGTACGACCGCCTGCACGCCCGCAAGCGGGGCGGGGTGGACCTGGTGCTGGAAGAACTGTCCGACGCGCTGCCCGCCGCCGGCGCCGTCTCCGACCGGATGGACGCCGCCGAGACCTCCCGCCTCATCACCGAGTTCCTGCGCGGGCTGCCGCCCGAACCCCGCCAGATCTTTCTGCGCCGCTACTGGTACTGCGACCCCACCCGGGCCATCGCTCGGCGCTGCGGCGTCAGCGAAGGCAAGGTGCGGGTCACCCTGCACCGCACCCGGCAAAAACTCCGGGTCTATCTGGAAGAAAGGGGGGTGCGGGTATGACATCCCGGCAACTGTTCGCCGCCATCGGCCTGGTGGATGAAGACCTGATCCTGCAGGCGGCGGCAAAACCCCGCCGCCCCGGCCGGGTCCTGCGCCGGGCGCTGCCGCTGGCGGCCTGCCTGACCCTGGCCCTGCTGGGTGCGCTGTGGTGGCAGGGGACCCCCGCCCCGCCCACCGCCGGCCCCGCCCAGCAAAGCCTGCCCGCCGCCGGCCCGGACGCGCCGGCCACCCCCGCCCCCGCCACCGCCGCGCCCGCCCCCCAGGCGGACACGCTGGACGCCGCCGAAAAAGCCGCCGGCCTGCCCGCCGCCCTGGCCGAAGCCATCACCCCCGCCGCCGGCGGCATGGGGGCCGACTGGCTGCTGGCGGCGGATGTGTCCGAACTGACCCTGCCCGACCTGCTCAACGGCCAGACCCCCGCCGCCCTGCCGGTCTACCGGGGCCTGCTGGCCGACCTGGAACTGAACGAAGCGCGGATGCGCGCCATCCTGGCCGAAGCCCTCACGGCGCTGGGGCAGGACCCGGCGCTGGCCGACGGCGCTCAGCTGAGCTGGCAGGTCGCCGGGTTGGACGCCGCCGCCCCCGAGGAGATGGGCCGCAAGATCCTGGAACAAAGCGGGGTGCGTGCGGTGCTGGATTTCTGGGGCGGGCTCTGCCGGCTGGAAGTCACGCTGGGGGACGGCCGCCGGCTCTCGGTGCTCAACGACGGCACGCTGGAATGCACGCCGGGGCAGGAGGATGCCTTCGCCGCCGCCGACCTGGTGCTGGATGCCAACCGCCCGCTGCTGGAAGCCCTGGGCGGCTACACCCGGCTGCTGCCGGGGCCCAACTACGGGCGCAGCTACAGCGACGGCAGCCTGACCGAGAGCCCCCCGGTGCTGGGCAAGGCCGGCGACAGCCCCGCCCAGGCCCTCTTCGGCCGGGACCTGGCGGTGCTGCGAAGCTGCCGCACCGACGGGGAAGCGGCCCTGACCGGCTTTACGCTGTTCGGCTCGGCCCGGGCCGAGTCGATGGGGGAGTACCCGGTCATCACCCGGGAGGAGGCCGAGGCGCTGCTCTGCGCCGGCAGCTACCTGGACGCCGAGTTCATCTCGGTCGGCCCCGGCGAGGGAACAGTGGTCTCGGCCGAGCTCTGCTACCTGCCCGGCCGCAGCCAGTACTATGTGCCGATGTGGCGGTTCCTGGTGGATATGGGGGTGGCCGAAGCCCCGGCCCAGGTCAGCGAGGAGGGCGCCGACCCGGCCCTCCACGCCTATCGGGAATACTATGTGCCCGCCACCCCGCTGGACACCCTGACCGCCCTGGTCACCGACCCGGCCGGGGACTGAAAGGCCCCGCCCCCCAGGCGGACACGCTGGACGCCGCCGGAAGGCGCCGCCAAACCGAACGGGAAAAGTTTTGCCCGATTATTTGGAAAAATGTTGAAAATTCGCCGCCGGCTGGGTGCCGGCGGCGAATTTTTATCGGACATATTCAGGGTTCGGCAGGGATCAGGGCCGGGCAGGTCCGGGCGGCAAACCGGCGGCGGGCAAACCGCCGGCAAAGCCCGGCAGGGACCGGCCGGACCCGGCCCGGCGGCAGCGGGCCGAAAGGGGGGAAGCCGGCCCGGCGGCTCACCCGGCGGCGGGCTGCAGGCTGTCCAGCAACGCGAAGACCGATTCGGTGGGGATGTCCGCCTCCCCCTGGTAGGGGCCCCACGCGTCGGCCCGCAGATTGTACAGCACCCCGTCCTGGGTGAACCAGGCGTCCACCAGCCTCACCCGGCCGTCGATCCGGCAGACTGCCGCCTGCACCGTCAGCCCGGCGGGGGTCTGGCGGGTCTCCAGCCGGGTGTCGTACACCCCCAGCTGGCTGGCCGGCGGCAGGGCGGGGGCATCGGCGCCTTCCAGCCGCACGGCGGCGGTCAATTCCACCAGATACGCCGCCCCGGCCCCGTCGGTCTGGCTGCCCCGGCCTGTCACCAGCACCCCGGCCAGCCGGCCGTCGTCGTCCAGCCGGGCGCTCACCCCGGTCTGGGCGTCGGGCCCGGCCAGCAGCTGGTCCAGCTGGTCGCTGCCCACCAGCGGCAGACCGGTGAGCTCGGCGGCCTGCTGCCAGCCGTCGGCGGTATACCAGGCGCCGTCGTCGTCGGCCGCGTCCTGCAGGGCCCGGGTGCGGAAATCCGGGTCCAGCGCCTCGGCGGGCAGCCGGCCGGCGTCCTCCTCAAACCGGAACAGATACTGGCCGTGGGCTTCGTCCCGCCAACCAAGGCTCACGCTGCCCAGCACCCCGGCCCCCAGCAGCAGCGCCGCGGCCGCCGCGCACACCCCCACCTGCAGCCTGCGCCGGGGGCGGCGGACCGGGCAGGGGGCCGCGGCCAATGCCTGGCGGATCGTCCGGCGGGTCGGGTCGGGCAGGCGGATGTCGTCAAAAATCTGATGGTATCGGGTCATGGGGATCCCTCCTTCAAAAAGTCGCCCAGCAGTCGGCGGGCGCGGGTCAGCCGCATGTAGACGCCCGACCGGGTCAGGCCCAGCGCGGCGGCGATCTCCTGCGGGGTGTAGCCGGCGTAGTAGTACAGGTGGACCACCGCCCGGTAGCCCGGGGGCAGGGCTTGCAGCGCGGCGCGCAGTTCCAGCCGGCCGGGGGTGGTGTCGGGGGCGGCGGGCTCCTGCTCGGCGGGTTCGGGCCGCCGCCGGGCCCGGCGCAGGCAGTCCTTGCAGTAGTTGGCGGTGATCCGCGCCAGCAGCGCCCGTTCCCGCCCGGGCAAGGGGGTGCAGTTTTTCTGCAGCAGCCGCAAAAACACCTCCTGCACGGCGTCCTGGGCGTCGGCCGGGTTCAAAAGAAAGCTGTAGGCCAGCCGGTACACATCGTCGGCCCAGGCGTCATACAGCCGCAGAACCTCGCCACGGTCCATAAAGGCACCTCCTTCTCACAGTCTCACAGGGCCGCCCCGGCGGGGGATGCCGGCGGCCTCACCCCGGCAGGGTTTCGGGCGCTCCCGCCCCGGACGCGGCCCCCATGCGCCGGGAACCGCCCCGGAAAATCCGGGCGCCTTACCCCGCGGTGGGTGCGGGCGGCCGTCGGCTGGCCGCCTGCCCTGTGCTTTCACTTACATAACGCCGGGGGCGGGCATTTTCCCACACAAATTTCAGAAATTTCTCTGCCCCCTTCACGGTTCGATCCCCTGCAGCGGGTCCTCTCGTTTCATCGGGGGGCTTCTCTCGGAAAAAGATGGGAAAGCGCTTTCACCAGGATAACACGGGCGGGGCGGGGGTTGTTACGGCGGCGGACTGTTTTTTGAAAAAACAGGGAACCGGAACCAAAAAAACCACCCCTTCGGGCGGGAGCCCGAAGGGGTGGGGTTGGGTTACGGGGTGGCCGTTACGGCATTTCCGTCAGGCGGCGGGCCGCCGGCCGGGGGCCGGGGCGCGGCGCTTGGCAGGCTGCACAAGATCAAACGCGATTACTTGTACAGGTCCACCAGACGGGTCAGGTGCTCGTAGCGATCCTCGGCGGCCTTCTGGTTCTTGTTGAACAGATCCTGGGCACGCTCGGGGAAGGCACGGGCCAGACGGCTGTAGCGGGTTTCGTTGTTCAGGAAGTCCTGATACTTGCTCATATCGCCGGCCTTGGAGGTCAGGGTGAAGGGGTTCTTGCCCTGGGCCTTGAGCGCCGGGTTGAAGGTGAACAGGTTCCAGTAGCCGGCTTCCACAGCCTTCTTCATCTCGTTCTGGCAGTTGGTCATGCCGCCCTTGACGCCGTGCAGTTCGCAGGGCGCGTAGCCGATGATGATGGACGGGCCGGGGTAAGCCTCGGCTTCGGCAATGGCCTTGACGGCCTGGGCCATGTTGGCGCCCAGGGCGATCTGGGCCACATAGATGTAGCCGTAGGTCATGCAGATCTCAGCCAGGCTCTTCTTGCTGATCTCCTTGCCGGCGGCCGCGAACTGGCAGACCTCGCCGATGTTGGAAGCCTTGGAAGCCTGCCCGCCGGTGTTGGAGTACATCTCGGTGTCGAAGACCATGACGTTGACATCGTGGCCGGAAGCCAGGACGTGATCCAGGCCGCCGTAGCCGATGTCGTAGGCCCAGCCGTCGCCGCCGAAGATCCAGAAGCTCTTCTTGGCCAGGTACTGCTTGTCCTTCAGGATCTCCTTGGCCTCGTCAGAACCGTCGGCCTCCAGCGCGGCGATCAGCGCCTTGGCGGGGGCGTCGTTCTGCTTGGTGTTGGCCTTGGTCTCCATGAACTTCTCGATGGCGGCATCCAGCTCGGCGCTCTTGCCCTTCAGAGCCTCGACCTTCTTGATCAGGTTCTCACGGACGGTCTCGTAGCCGATCTGCATACCCAGGCCGTGCTCGGCGTTGTCCTCAAACAGGGAGTTGATCCAGGCAGGGCCGCAGCCGCTTTCCTTGTTGGTGGTGTAGGGGCTGATGGAGGCCGTGCCGCCCCAGATGGAGGAGCAGCCGGTGGCGTTGGAAATGAACATCTTCTCGCCGAACAGCTGGGTGATCAGCCGGGCGTAGGAAGTCTCGGCGCAGCCGGCGCAGGAACCGGAGAACTCAAGCAGCGGCTGGTTGAACTGAGAACCCTTGACCGAGACCTCGTTGACAACGCCGGGGATGTTCTCCTTCTTGCGGATGTTCTCGACGCAGTAGTCGAAGGCGGCCTGCTGTTCGCTCTGGCTCTCCTGCGGCTTCATCTCGATGGCCTTGGTGGGGCAGACGGTCACGCACTCGCCGCAGCCCATGCAGTCCAGCGGGGACACAGCCATGGTGAACTTGTAGTCGCTGGGCTTCGGCTTGGTGTCGGCGCTCTTCAGGCTCTCGGGCGCGGCGGCCAGCTCGTCCGCGGTCAGGCAGAACGGGCGGATGGTGGCGTGAGAGCAGACAAAGGCGCACTGGTTGCACTGGATGCACTTGTTGGGATCCCAGCAGGGAACCATGACGGCGGTGCCGCGCTTCTCATAGGCGGAGGCGCCCAGCTCCCACTCGCCGTTGGGGTTGTGGGCAAAGGCGGAAACAGGCAGGCTGTCGCCGTCCATACGGGCCACCGGCTCCATGACGTTGCGGACCATCTTGACCAGCGCTTCGGGGCCCTTCAGGTCCTTGGCGGGGGCGTCGGGGGCGGGGTTGTGCCAGCTGTCGGGCACTTCCACCTTGTGGACGGCGTCCACACCGGCGTCAATGGCCTTGTAGTTCATCTGGACAACGGCGTCGCCCTTCTTGCCGTAGCTCTTCTTGGCGGCCTGCTTCATGTAATCGACAGCCTCGTCGATGGGCATGATGTCGGCCAGCTTGAAGAAGGCGGACTGCAGGATGGTGTTGGTGCGCTTGCCCATGCCGATCTCGATGGCCTTGTCGATGGCGTTGATGGTGTACAGCTGGATGTTGTTGTCCGCGATGTACTTCTTGTCAGCGGCGTTCAGGTGCTCTTCCAGCTCCTCGTCGGTCCACTGGCAGTTGATCATGAAGACGCCGCCGGGCTTGACATCCTGCACCATCTTCATGCCCATGTGGATGTAGGCAGGGTTGTGGCAGGCGACAAAGTCGGCCTGGTTGATGTAGTAGGGGCTGCGGATCGGGTGGTCGCCGAAACGCAGGTGGCTGATGGTCACACCGCCGGTCTTCTTGGAGTCATACTGGAAGTATGCCTGGATGTACTTGTCGGTGTGGTCGCCGATGATCTTGGTGGAGTTCTTGTTGGCGCCGACGGTGCCGTCGCCGCCCAGGCCCCAGAACTTGCACTCCTTGGTGCCGGGGGCGGAGGTGATGGGCGCGGGCTTGACTTCCGGCAGGCTCAGGTTGGTCACGTCGTCCACAATGCCGATGGTGAAGCGGGCCTTGGGGGCGTCCTTCTCCAGTTCCTTGTACACGGCGAAGACAGAGCTGGGCGGGGTGTCCTTGCTGCCCAGGCCGTAGCGGCCGCCGGTCAGCACGATGTCGTTCATGCCGGCTTCCCGCAGGGTGGCGGCAACATCCAGGTACAGCGGTTCGCCCAGGGAGCCGGGCTCCTTGGTACGGTCGAGCACCGCGATCTTCTTGACGGTCTTGGGCAGCACCTTCAGCAGGGCTTCGGGCACCCAGGGACGGTACAGGCGCACCAGCACCAGGCCGACCTTCTCGCCGTGGGCGTTGAGGTAGTCGATGACTTCCTCGGCCACGTCGCAGATGGAACCCATGGCGATGATGACCCGGTCGGCGTCCTCGGCGCCGTAGTAGTTGAACAGATCATAGTTGGTGCCGATCTTGGCGTTGATCTTGTCCATGTACTTCTTGACCACCGCGGGCAGGTTGTTGTAGGCGGTGTTGCAGGCTTCGCGGTGCTGGAAGAAGATGTCGCCGTTTTCATGGCTGCCGCGGGTCTTGGGGTGCTCGGGGTTGAGCGCCTCGGCGCGGAACTCGGCCACGGCGTCCATGTTGCACATTTCCTTCAGGTCTTCGTAGTCCCACTTTTCGATCTTCTGGATCTCGTGGGAGGTGCGGAAGCCGTCAAAGAAGTTGACAAAGGGAACGCGGCCCTCAATGGCGGACAGGTGGGCCACCGGGGACAGGTCCATGACCTCCTGGGGGTTGGACTCGGCCAGCATGGCGAAACCGGTCTGCCGGGTGGCGTACACGTCGCTGTGGTCACCGAAGATGTTCAGCGCCTGGGTGGCGACGGTACGGGCCGACACATCGAACACGCAGGGCAGGCCCTCCGCCGCGATCTTGTACATGTTGGGGATCATCAGCAGCAGGCCCTGGGAAGCGGTGAAGGTGGTGGTGATGGCGCCGGTGCCAAGCGCACCGTGAACGGCGCCGGCGGCGCCGGCCTCGGACTCCATCTCAACAACCTTGACCTGGTTGCCGAAGATGTTCTTCAGGCCCGCCGCGCTCCACTGGTCAACGGTGTCGGCCATGGGGCTGGAGGGGGTGATGGGGTAGATGGCAGCGACGTCGGTGAACGCATAGGCTACATGCGCGGCCGCGGTATTGCCATCCATGGACTGTTTCGCTCTCGGCATTTTTCTTCCTCCGTTTACTGTGGCGCAGCGGGCGGAACAGCCCCCGAAGCGCCTGGATTCAGCACCCGCACAGGCCAAACGGGCCGGGACCCCGGTTTTTTTCAAACGGGGGGCGCGGCCCTGCCTGGGCAGGAACACCCGCCGCCGGCGGATAAGAGCGGCCCGCAGGCGGACACTAAAAAGTAAGGTGTTATTGCTTGTTCTCATTTTACCAAATTTCAAGGCGGTTCGTAAAGTAGGATTGCATAGAAAGATGCACAAATATTTTGATATATATTTGGCAAATTGACGGAAAAATGCCGGCCGACCTGCCTGTTTTTCACAACAGGGGTCCGGATTTTGTTGGATTTTTGTGGAATCTGGGCAAAAGGCCGGGTTTTTCTGCCGCCGACGCGCCCCGCCGGCCGTTTTTTGCCGCCGGTTGGCGGGTTGCAATTTGCCGGGAGTGTGGTATAATAGCTGTTGGTTAGTTAATGCTAACCGAGTTGGCCTTAGCGGAGTTTGTCTTGTGGGTTAGTTGCCGGGTTGGCTTGGCGGTCATCTATTTTACAACATATCGAATTATCGTTGTTCTTTCATGACTGAAAGAACCAAAGGTCCCGCCGTTTCGATGCGGCGGCCGCCGACCAGGGGTCCGCAGGACCCCTGGACCCCCCGCAAGATTGCGTTGCTTGCGATTTTCGGCGGGTGCCGCGGCGCCCCACCGTAGACGGGGCGCCGCACGACCTGCATCTCCATGCCCTTTACGCTGGTTGTTGCCGCGCCGGCCCACCCTTGACGGGCCGGCGCACGAGGTTCTTCTCCATAGTCCTTACATCGCTGTTTTCATACAGCGTTGCGGTAGTATTTACGTTTTGGGAGGGTCACTGACCCTCCGCTACAAAGGCAAGGGAAACCTTCTCATAAATGGCCGCCATCGTAAAGATTATGGAGACGCACCTTGGGCGCCGCCGGCGTAAAGGCCATGGAGACGCACCAAGGGCCCCGGCCCGTCAAGGGTGGGCCGGGGCGGACGGGCGTAAATATTCGGCCGCTGACCAACCCTCACGGGGGGTCCAGGGGTCCCGTGGACCCCTGGTCGGCGTCCACCGCATCGAAACGGTGGGACCTTTGGTTCTTTCGGTCACGAAAGAACAACGATAATTCGAGAAGTTGCCAAAAAGAAGGCCACAAACCCAACCCGGCAACTAACCTACACGGCCAACCCCGCAAAGGCCAATAAAGAAAAAATCAACGCCCGCGGCGCGGGAGGGTGCGGGGTGTCTCGCGGGGTAAGTGGTCCCGAAAAGCCCGCTAGCCAATTTTGGCAGCGTCCGGGGCGTGGCAGGGCGCGGGATCACCCGCGGTGTGCGAGGTGCCGCCGACGTAAAGAACGTGGAGATGCACGTCGGGCCCCGGCCCGTCAAGGGTGGGCCGGGGCTGACGGGCATAAATATTCGGCCACTGACCCATCCTCACGGGGGGTCCAGGGGTCCCGTGGACCCCTGGTCGGCGGCCGCCGCATCGAAACGGCGGGACCTTTGGTTCTTTCGGTCGGCGAACACAGAAATTGTTGCCATTGCAACTACCGTTTTCCGCCCAAAACCGCTATACTGTAGAAGCGCCTTCCGGCAAGCGCAAAATCTTGCGCCGGGGGCGCCGGGGGCCGGGCCCCCGCAATCAACGACCCAGCCGCGGCGCCGCCGCGTGGGAACATAGAGGAGACCGCTGCGTTTGCAACATCGTTAAGGAGGTACACCGATGCTGAATTATTCCCAGTGGGAAGGCTTTGAAGGCCGCATCTGGAAAGAGGAAGTCAACGTCCGCGACTTTATCCAGAAAAACTACCGCCCCTATGAAGGGGACGAATCCTTCCTGGCCGGCCCCACCGAAGCCACCAACAAGCTCTGGGGCGCTTTGCAGAAACTGCAGAAGGCCGAGCGCGCCAAGGGCGGCGTGCTGGATATGGAGACCGAGGTGGTCAGCGACCTGACCGCCTACGGCCCCGGCTACATCGACGAGGCCCTCAAGGACCAGGAAAAGGTCGTCGGCCTGCAGACCGACAAGCCCCTCAAGCGGGCCTTCATGCCCTACGGCGGCATCAAGATGGCCGAACAGGCATGCACCACCTACGGCTACCAGCCCAGCGAAAAACTGCACGAGATCTTCACCCGCTACGCCCGCACCCACAACACAGCGGTGTTTGACGCCTACACCCCCGAGATGAAGCGCGCCCGCCACAGCCACATCATCACCGGCCTGCCCGACACCTACGGCCGCGGCCGTATCGTGGGCGACTACCGCCGGGTGGCGCTGTACGGCATCGACGCCCTCATCGCCTGGAAGCAGGAGGACTTCGACAACTGCGGCGACGGCACCATGACCGACGACGTGATCCGCCAGCGGGAGGAGATCGCCCTGCAGATCCGCGCCCTCAAGGGCATGAAGGAGATGGCCGCCGCCTATGGCTTCGACATCTCCGCCCCCGCCAAAAACGCCCGGGAAGCCGTCCAGTGGCTCTACTTCGGCTACCTGGCCGCCATCAAGACCCAGAACGGCGCCGCCATGAGCGTCGGGCGGATCTCCACCTTCCTGGACATCTACATCCAGCGGGACCTGGACAGCGGCGCCCTCACCGAGACCGAAGCCCAGGAGCTCATCGACCATCTGGTCATGAAATTCCGCATGGTCAAGTTTGCCCGCATCCCCAGCTACAACCAGCTGTTCTCCGGCGACCCGGTCTGGGCCACGCTGGAGGTGGCCGGCATCGGCATGGACGGCCGTTCGATGGTCACCAAGAACGATTTCCGCTTCCTCCACACGCTGGAAAACATGGGCCCCGCCCCGGAACCCAACCTGACCGTGCTGTACTCCAGCGCCCTGCCCGAGACCTTCAAGAAATACGCCGCCGCCATCTCCATCAAGACCAGCTCGGTCCAGTATGAAAACGACGACGTGATGAAGCCGGTCTGGGGGGACGACTACTCCATCTGCTGCTGCGTCTCGGCCACCCAGACCGGCAAGGAGATGCAGTTCTTCGGCGCCCGGGCGAACCTGGCCAAGTGCCTGCTCTACGCCATCAACGGCGGTATGGACGAAAAGCTCCATGAGCAGGTGGGCCCGGCCTACGCCCCCATCACCGGCGAGTATCTCGACTACGACGAGGTGATGAAAAAGTACGATGTGATGATGGACTGGCTGGCCGGGCTGTATGTCAACGTGCTCAACCTGATCCAGTACATGCACGACAAATACTACTACGAAGCCGCCGAGATGGCCCTCATCGACACCGATGTGCGCCGCACCTTCGCCACCGGCATCGCCGGGTTCAGCCATGTGGTGGACAGCCTTTCGGCCATCAAGTATGCCAGGGTCAAGACCGTGCGGGACGAGACCGGCCTGGTCATCGGCTACGAGACCGAGGGCGATTTCCCCAAATACGGCAACGACGACGACCGGGCCGACGACATTGCGGTCTGGCTGCTGCGCACCTTCATCACCAAAGTGCGCCGCCGCCACACCTACCGCAATTCCGAGCCCACCACCTCCATCCTGACCATCACCTCCAACGTGGTCTACGGCAAGGCCACCGGCGCCACCCCCGACGGCCGCAAGGAGTACACCCCCTTCGCCCCCGGCGGCAACCCCAGCTACGGCGCCGAGACCCACGGCCTGCTGGCCAGCCTGAACTCGGTGGCCAAGCTGCCCTACCACTGGGCGCTGGACGGCATCTCCAACACCCAGACCATCAGCCCCGACGCGCTGGGCCATTCCGCCGGCGAGCGGGTGGACAACCTGGTCCAGGTCATGGACGGCTACTTTGACCAGGGCGCCCACCACCTGAACGTCAACGTCTTCGGCACCGAAAAGCTCATCGACGCGATGGAGCACCCCGAAAAGGAGGAGTACGCCAACTTCACCATCCGGGTCTCGGGCTACGCGGTCAAGTTCATCGACCTGACCCGCGAACAGCAGCTGGATGTCATCGCCCGCACCTGCCACAAAAAGATGTAACCGCCCCGGCAGTCCCTTGACCCGGCCGCCCGCCTTTGGGCGGCCCCAGCGGCCCGCTACGGCAAGCGCAAGCCCCCTCCCGGCGGGAGGGGGCTTGCTTCGGTTTCCCAACACCACAAGGAGGTTTGTATGTCAACCAACACCAACGCCCCGCTGGGGTACATCCATTCGGTCGAGACCTTCGGCCTGGTGGACGGGCCGGGGGTGCGGTATGTGCTGTTTTTGCAGGGCTGCCGGATGCGCTGCCGCTACTGCCACAACCCCGAGACCTGGGCCTTTGCCAAGGACAACGCCCAGACCCCCCGCCAGGCATTCGACGCGGCCTACCGCTACCACAATTACTGGAAAAACAACGGCGGGCTGACCGTTTCCGGCGGCGAACCGCTGCTGCAGATCGACTTCCTCACCGAGCTGTTCCGCCTGGCCAAGCAAAAGGGGGTCCACACCGCGCTGGACACCTGCGGCCAGCCCTTCACCACCGGGGAGCCCTTTTACACAAAGTTCCGCGAACTCATGCAGTACACCGACCTGGTCATGCTGGACATCAAGGAGTGGGACCCGGACCGCCACAAGGCCCTGACCGGCCACGACAACCGGAACATCCTGGCCATGGCCCGGTGGCTGTCCGACCATGGCAAGGCGATGTGGGTCCGCCATGTGCTGGTGCCCGGCCTGACCGACGACGAGGACGCCCTGCGGGCCACCCGGACCTTCCTGGACAGCCTGGCCACCCTGCAGCGGGTGGAGGTGCTGCCCTACCACACCCTGGGGCTTTTCAAATGGGAGCGCCTGGGCATCCCCTACACCCTGGACGGGGTGCCCACCCCCACCGCCGAGCAGGTCCGCCGGGCCGAGGAACTGCTGGGCATCCCCCCGGAAAAGGCGTGAGGGGGCAAAAGGGAAACTTGTCCGCCCCCGCCGCCCCGGGGGCCTGCCGCCGTTTCCCCCGCCGTTTCCCCCGCCGTTTCCCCCGCAAGGGGGGCGCAAAGCCTTGACGCTCGCCCGGCGGCAGGGTAGAATGGAGAAAAGCCCATTTCCCGGCCCGGCAGCCCGCGGCCGGCCCCAAGGAGGATGCCACCCATGCCCCACACCGAAAAAACCCTGGAAACCAAAGAGATCTTCAACGGCCATGTGATCCGCGTCACCCACGACAAGGTGCTGCTGGAAAACGGCGACACCAGCTACCGGGAGGTGGTCCACCACCACGGCGGCGCCTGCGTGCTGGCCCTGACCGACGACGACCGGGTGTACATGGTGCGCCAGTACCGCTACGCCCTGGCCGAAGAGATCTGGGAACTGCCCGCCGGCAAGCTGGAAGCGGGGGAGGACCCCTTCGAAGCCGCCAAGCGGGAACTGGCCGAGGAATGCGGCGTCACCGCCGGGCGGTACACCGACCTGGGCTGCATCTACCCCACCGTGGGGTATGACAGCGAAAAAATCTACATCTGGGCCGCCCGGGACCTGACCGCCACCGGCCAGCACCTGGACCCGGACGAGTTCCTGGACGTGGTCACCCTGCCCTTTGAGAAGGTGCTGGCCATGGTCATGTCCGGCGAGATCAAGGACTCCAAGACGGTGGCGGCGGTGCTGAAATACGCCCTGCTGCGCAAAGAGGGGAAAGCCTGATGGCCCACCGGGTGCGGCTGGCGCTCTGCGACCTGGCCGCCGACTGGGACCCCCATGACAACTACTTCACCCGGGCGCTGCGCCGGGCCGGCTGGCAGATCGAATTCTGCGACGGCCCCGAAAGCCGGCCGGACTTTCTGCTCTGCGGCACCTTCGGCCACCGGGCGCTGGACTACGACTGCTGCCGCATCCAGTATTCCGGCGAGGACAGCTGGCCCGACCTGAACCTGTACGACTACGCCATCGGCTTCCCGCTGCTGGAATACGGCGACCGCTACCTGCGCCTGCCCCTGTACGCCATGCGGGACACCTGGGCCCCGGCGCTGCAAAAGCACACCCGCCCGGCCGGGGAGGTCTTCGCCCGGCCGGGGTTCTGCGCCGCGGTGGTCAGCAACGATTACTCGGCGGCGCGCAACGCCGTCATGGCCGAGCTGGACCGCCGCGGCCTGCTGGCCAGCGGCGGCGGCTACGCCAACAATGTGGGCGGCCCGGTGGCGGACAAACAGGCATTCCAGCAGGGGTACCGCTTCGCCCTTGCCATGGAGAACAGCGCCGACCCCGGCTACTGCACCGAAAAGATCGTGGACGCCTGGGCCGCCGGCGCGGTGCCGGTCTACGGCGGCGACCCGCTGGTCCGGCAGGAGTTCAACCCCGCCGCCTTCGTCTGTGCCGACGACTACCCTACCCCCGCCGCCCTGGCCGACGCCCTGGCGGAACTTGCCCAAAACGAGGCGGCCTTCACCGCCCTGTGCCGGGCGCCCATCCTGGCCCCGGGCAGCCGGGCCGCCGCCTATGTCACCGACGCCCCCGCCGCCGACTTCCTCGGGGCGGTGTTCCGCCGGGGCCCCCACCTGCGCCGCAACCGCAGCTGCTGGGGCAGCATTTATGAAAACGACCTGCGCTACTACCACCGCCTGGCCGAGGAGGCCGCCCGCCCCAAACCCCTCTGGCGGAGGCTGCTGGGCCGCTGAGGCCCGCGCAGGACACCCCCGCCCCGCCCGCCCGGCGGGGCCGAACACGGAGGCTGCCATGTCTGACGCCGGCTACACCCTGACCCCCATCGCCCATATCCGCAGCGATTTCAAGGAAAAATTCGGCATCCCCCGGCAGAGCGGCCTGGTGGAAGCGCTGCGGGCCCGGGTGGTCTTTGAGCCGGCCTTCCGCCGGCCGGAGGCCCTGCGCGGGCTGGAAGCCTACAGCCACCTCTGGCTGATCTGGCAGTTTTCCCAGGTGGTGGCGGAAGGGCAGGACGGCGCCAACTGGCGCCCCACCGTCCGCCCGCCCCGGCTGGGCGGCAACCGGCGGATGGGGGTGTTTGCCACCCGCAGCCCCTACCGGCCCAACGCCCTGGGGCTGAGCTGCGTGCGGCTGCTGGGGGTGGAGCCGGCCGGGCCCGAAGGCCCGGTGCTGACGGTGGGGGGCGCCGACCTGCTGGACGGCACCCCCATCTACGACATCAAGCCCTATCTGCCCCAGGTGGACGCCCACCCCGGCGCGGCGGCCGGCTTTTCCGGCCCGGCGGCGGCCCACGCCCTGGCGCTGCGGGACCCCGGCCTCTGCCTGGACGCCCTGGACCCGCAGACCCGGGAAGCCCTGTGCGGCGTGCTGGAAAACGACCCCCGCCCCGGCTACCAGCAGGACCCCGGCCGGGTCTACGGCCTGAGCTTTGCCGGCTGGGCGGTCCGCTTCCGGGTGGAGGGGGACACCCTCACCCTCCTCTCGGTCCGGTGGGAGGGCTGACCCCGCCCCCCATTTTCCACACCCCGGCGGGAGATTGTGGAAAACCCGCCGGCCCGCCGCCCCCGAACCGCAGACGGCAAAAGACCCCCGGCAGCTCGCAGACACAGGCCGCCGCCAAAACGCCCCCGCCACCCGACCGCTGACGGCAAACGCCCCCAACACCCCCGACAACCGCAGACAACAAAACGACCCCCGACCCCCGGCGAAGCGCCTTCGCTTCGCCGCAGGGCCGGGGGTTTTCTGTCTGTTTGGCTTATTTCTGGTCTGCCTGGTCCGGCTGCTCCGGCACCCCGGGCAGGAAATCCTGCAGGTAGACCGCGGCGCTGCGGCTCATCTCCCGGCTGAAATCGCTGTCATACTTGCGGGCGCAGAAGGCCCGCAGGTCGGCGTCAAAGTCGTAGTCCGGCCGGTCTTCCCGGGCGGCAAAGTCGGCCCGCAGCAGGGCTTCGGGGCGGTCCTTGTAGGTGTTCTCGCAGACCACCGCCCCGGCGGCGAACCGGCGGGGCTTGGGCCGGGTCTTCTGCTGGGGGGTCGGCCGGCCGAAGATCAGCATGGCCGCCGGCACCACATGGGCGGGCAGGTCCAGCGCCCGGCGCATCGCCTCGGCATTTTCCAGCACATCCCCGATGTAGCAGCTGCCGATGCCCAGGCTCTCGGCGGCGGTCACGGCGTTCTGGGCCGCAATGCAGGCGTCGGCCACCGCCAGCAGCAGGTCGCCGGGGCCGGGGGCCCGGGGTGCGACCCCCGCCGCCCGGTAGGCCCGGGGCCAGCGGCGGCAGTCGGCCAGAAAGACCAGGCAGAGCGGCGCGGCGGCGATCATCGGCTGGTGGTCGCACAGGTCGGCCAGCCGGGCCCGCAGCGCCGGGTCGGTGATGTCCAGGATGGTGTACAGCTGCTGGCAGCCGGCCGTGGGCGCCTGGAAGGCGGCTTCCAGGATGGCGGCGCGCTCCTCGCCGGTGACCGGCGCGTCGGTAAACACCCGCACCGACTTCCGGCGGGCCAGCGCGTCCAGGATCTCATTGTGCAGCGGCATGGTTTGCCTCCTTTGCAGGGTTCGGGCAGGGTTCGGGCCCGGCCGGGGGTCACACTTTTTTCAGGGTGTACGCCTGCACCCCCAGGCCGATCTTTTCGGCGTGGTCCAGGCATTCCCGCCAGGTGGTGCCGGGGGTCACGTCCAGGAAATTGTCGCCGCAGCAGCCAAAGCCCGGGTTGGCCCGGTGTTCGCCCAGCAGGCTGCCGGGCATCGGCTCGGCGGCCAGCACCGCGTCGGCGCAGGCCCGGTCCAGCGCCACCGGGTCAAAGCTGGCGAACATCCCGATGTCGGGCACGATGGGGGCGTCGTTGTCGGCGTGGCAGTCGCACAGCGGGGACACGTCCATCACCAGGCTGATGTGGAAGTTGGGCCGCCCGTGGCAGACCGCCGCCGCATACTCGGCCATTTTGCAGCACAGCAGGGCGTTGGCGTTGTCCTGCGGGGCGTAGATCGCGTCAAAGTTGCACCGACCGATGCACCGGCCGCAGCCTTTGCACAGGTCCTGGTCGATGCGGGCCTTGCCCCCCTCGTAGGTGATGGCGTCCGACCCGCATTCCTTGGCGCACTGGCGGCAGCCCCGGCACAGCCCTTCCTGCACCACCGGCTTGCCGGCCTTGTGCTGCTCCATCTTGCCGGCCCGGGACCCGCAGCCCATCCCCAGGTTTTTCAGCGCCCCGCCGAAGCCGGTGGACTCGTGCCCCTTGAAGTGGTTCAGCGAGATCACCACGTCGGCGTCCATGATGGCCCGGCCGATCTTGGCGGTGGGGCAGTACTCGGCGTTGGGCACCGGCACCTCCACATCGTCGGTGCCCCGCAGCCCGTCGGCAATGATCAGCTCGCAGCCGGTGGTCACCGGGCCGAAGCCGTTCTCCTGGGCGGCGGCCAGGTGTTCCAGGGCGTTTTTCCGCCGGCCGGGGTACAGGGTGTTGCAGTCGGTCAGAAAAGGCAGCCCGCCGTGGCGCTTGACGGCGTCGGCCACCGTTTTTGCGTAGTTGGGGCGCAGGTAGGCCAGGTTGCCCGGCTCGCCGAAATGGATCTTGATGGCGACGAACCGCCCTTCCAGGTCGAGGGTGCCCAGGCCGGCGGCCTCCACCAGCCGGTCCAGTTTCTGCTGCAGGGTCTGCCCGCCCCGCACCCGGAAGTCGGTATAATAAACGGTCGATTGCTTCATGGTACACACAGCCTTTCCGGGCCGTTTGGCGCCGGCCCCCGCGCTCTGTCCCTTATTATAAAGAAAAAGCCGCCGCCGCACAAGGGGCCCAGCGCGCTGCGCTTCGCTGCGCGTCACAAGGGGCAACAGCCGCGCACGGCTGCCGCCGCGGCATTTTACACGCCCTTTACAAACCTTACCGATTCTTTACACAGACCTGCCCGATTTTGCCGAAGTTTTACGGCGATTGTACGCGGCCATGGTCGATAGCAGGGGACCGGTTGCGCTACAATACACTTGCGCCCGACGAACGGGCCCCCGCGGCGGCGAGGTTTGGTAAGGACCGCCGCGATGTTTGGATCAAAAACATGGTAAGGGAGAAGACAGACAATGAAACGCAAGATCGCTTTGGTTTGCGCCGCCGCCATGGCCCTGAGCCTGGCCGCCTGCGGCTCCACCGCTTCCAGCTCCGAGAGCACCGCTGCCTCTGACAGCACCGCCTCCGAGAGCACCGCGGCTTCGGACAGCACCGCCGACAGCGCCGAGGCTGACACCGCCGAGGCTGACGCCGCCGCCTCCGACTTCGACGCCACCCAGGCCATCACCGTCATCTCTCGTGAGGACGGCTCCGGCACCCGCGGCGCCTTCATCGAGCTGACCGGCGTGGAGGATGACAACGGCGACAACACCACCCAGGCCGCCGCCATCCAGAACTCCACCAACGGCGTTATGACCACCGTTGCCAACGACGAGACCGCCATCGGCTACATCAGCCTGGGCAGCCTGGACGATTCCGTCAAGGCCGTCACCGTGGCCGGCGTCGCCCCCTCCGCCGAGACCGTCAGCGACGGCAGCTACACCCTGGCCCGTCCCTTCAACATCGTGACCAACGGCGAAGCCACCGACCCCGTGGCCGTTGACTTCATCGCCTACTGCATGAGCGCCGATGGCCAGGCCCTGGCCACCGAGGAAGGCTACATCGGCGGCGAAGGCGCTGAGTTCACCTCCACCCAGCCGGCCGGCAACATCACCGTCGGCGGTTCCTCCTCCGTCAGCCCCCTGATGGAGAAGCTGATCGAAGCCTACGGCGCCGTCAACCCCAACGCCACCATCGAGCTGATGACCACCGACTCCACCACCGGCGTGACCGGCGCTCTGGACGGCAGCTACACCATCGGCATGGCCAGCCGTGAGCTGAAGGATGAGGAGACTGCGCAGGGCGCTGCCGCCACCGTTCTGGCCATGGACGGCATCGCGGTTGTCGTCAACCCCGCCAACACCGCTGTCGAGGACCTGAGCATCGACCAGATCCGCAGCATCTACGTCGGCGAGACCACCACCTGGGACGCTCTGTAAGCCGCCAGGCATACCATAACAAAGTGAGGGAGCAGGGATGGAACCGATGCGAGCGTACCGCGCCGCGGGTTTCATCCCCGCTCTTTCTGTGAAAGTACGGTGTTCCCCGTCGTTCCCTTTTGCGCATGGCAAGCAAAGCGAGGTATAGGAATATGAAAACGAAATCCGTCGTCAACAAAGAGACGGTCATGCAGTGGGTGTTCACCATCTGCGCCTGCGTCTCCATCCTGGCCGTGGCGCTGATCTGCCTGTTCCTGTTTGCGAACGGCCTGCCCACCATCGGCAAAATCGGCCCGCTGAAGTTCCTGCTGGGCACCAACTGGAAGCCCGGCAACGACCTGTACGGCATCCTGCCCATGATCCTCGGCAGCATCTACGTCACGGCCGGGGCCATCATCATCGGCGTGCCCACGGGTCTTTTGACCGCCATCTATATGAGCCGGTTCGCCTCCCCCCGCACCAACCGGGTGCTGCTGCCCGCCGTGCAGCTGCTGGCCGGCATCCCCTCGGTTGTGTACGGCTTCTTCGGCATGGTGGTGCTGGTGCCCGGCATCCAGGCCATCTTAAAAACCGACTTTGTGCGCAAGGTGCTGCACATCAACAACGGCAAGGGCATGAGCCTGTTCACCGCTTCGCTGCTGCTGGGCATCATGATCCTTCCCACCATCATCACGGTCAGCAAGACCAGCCTGGACGCCGTGCCCCAGAGCTACTACGAAGGCTCGCTGGCGCTGGGCGCCACCCATGAGCGCAGCGTCTTCTGCACCATCCTGCCGGCGGCCAAGTCCGGCGTGATGAGCGCCGTGATCCTGGGCATCGGCCGGGCCATCGGCGAGACGATGGCGGTGGTGATGGTGGCCGGCAACCAGACCTGGATGCCGCAGGGCCTGTTCCAGGGCCTGCGCACGATGACGAGCAACATCGTCATCGAGATGGGCTACGCCGCCGGCCTGCACCGGGAAGCGCTGATCGCCACCGGCGTCGTCCTCTTCGTTTTCATCCTTTTGATCAACCTTTGCTTCAACCTGGTGAAAGGAGCCGAGAAGAATGCCTGATGGAATCACTGTCAACGGCGCGGAGCGCGGCCTGGCCGATGCCGGGGCCCGCATGATCCCGCCCATTCCGGCCCAGAACCGCACCGGCGCCCGTGTGTTTGCGCTTGTCATGCGCTGGCTTGTGCGCATCGCCGCCCTGCTCACCGCCGCCGTGCTGATCTTTCTGATCGGCTACATCCTGGTGATGGGCATCCCCAACCTGAAGCCCAGCCTGTTCGAATGGACCTACAACTCCGAAAACGTCTCGCTGGTTCCCGCCCTCATCAACACCGTGCTAATGACCCTCTTCGCCCTGGTCATCGCCACGCCGCTGGGCATCTTCGCGGCCGTCTGGCTGGTGGAGTACGCCAAGCGGGGCAACAAGCTGGTCAAGCTGGTGCGCATCACCACCGAAACGCTGCAGGGCATCCCCTCCATCGTCTTCGGCCTGTTCGGCATGCTGTTCTTCGTCACCCAGCTGCACTGGGGGTACAGCCTCATCGCCGGCGCGTTCACCCTGGCCATCATGGTGCTGCCGGTCATCATGCGCACCACCGAGGAAGCCCTGCTGGCCGTGCCCGATTCCTACCGGGAAGGCTCCTTCGGCCTGGGCGCCGGCAAGCTGCGCACCGTCTTTACCATCGTGCTGCCCTCGGCCATGCCGGGCATTCTGTCCGGCGTCATCCTCGCCATCGGCCGCATCGTCGGCGAGACCGCCGCGCTGATCTACACCGCCAGCACCGTTGCCGCCGTCCCGGAAAGCGTTTTCAGCTCCACCCGCACCCTGGCGGTCCATATGTACCTGCTGTCCAACGAGGGCCTGCATGTGGACGCCACCTACGGCACCGCGGTGGTGCTGCTGGTGCTGGTGCTGCTCATCAACTGCCTGTCCAGCTTCATTGCCGGCAAACTCACGAAAGGAAAATGAGAGAGATGAATAAATTTGAAGTATCCAACATGGACCTGTACTACGGGAACTTCCATGCGCTGAAAAACGTCAACATCTCCATCCCCGAAAAGGAAATCACCGCCTTCATCGGACCTTCCGGCTGCGGCAAGTCCACCTTCCTGAAAAGTCTGAACCGGATGAACGACCTGGTGGAAGGCTGCCGCATCACCGGCGACATCAAGCTGGACGGGGTGGACATCTACAAGGACAAGATGGACGTGAACGTGCTGCGCAAGCGGGTGGGCATGGTCTTCCAGAAACCCAACCCCTTCCCCATGTCCATCTATGACAACATCGCCTACGGCCCGCGCACCCACGGCATCCACAGCAAGGCCAGACTGGACGAGATCGTCGAAAGCTCGCTGCGGGGCGCCGCCATCTGGGACGAAGTGAAGGACCGGCTGAACAAAAGCGCCCTGGGCATGTCCGGCGGCCAGCAGCAGCGGCTCTGCATCGCCCGCGCCCTGGCGGTGGAGCCCGAAGTGCTGCTGATGGACGAGCCCACCTCCGCCCTGGACCCGATCTCCACCTCCAAGGTGGAGGAGCTGGCCATGGACCTGAAGAAGGACTACACCATCATCATCGTCACCCACAACATGCAGCAGGCGGCCCGTATCTCGGACAAGACGGCCTTCTTCCTGCTGGGCGAACTGGTGGAGATGGGCCCCACCGAGCAGGTCTTTGCCAACCCGGTGGACAAGCGCACCGAAGACTACATTTCCGGCCGCTTCGGTTGATGGGGCTGAATACAACGAGCAAAGGAGCATTCACTATGCCAACAAGCAGCCGCAAAGTGTATGATGAGGAACTGCTGCAGCTGGACTCGATGCTGGCCCGCATGGGCCACGCGGCCGGCAACGCCATCGCCAACGCCATGACCGCCCTGCGGGAAGGCGACCTGGAACTGGCCCGCAGCGTGGTGGCCCGGGACAGCGAGATCAACGCGGTGGAACATGATGTGGAACACCGCTGCCTGACCCTGATCCTGCGCCAGCAGCCGGTGGCTTCCGACCTGCGCAAAGTCTCCACCGCGCTGAAGATGGTCACCGACATCGAGCGCATCGCCGACCAGGCTTCGGACATTGCCGAGATCGTGCTGCACCTGAACCGGGAGACCGTCGAGACCTTCGATTTCATGGAGGATATTTACAAGATGGGCGACCTGGTGCTGGGCATGGTCAAGCAGGCCATCGGCGCCTATGTGCAGGTGGACCTGGCCACCGCGGCCGAGGTCATCGCCCGGGACGACCAGGCGGACAAGTCCTTCGTGCGGATCAGCGGCGAGATCGCCAAGTACATCGCCGCCCACCCCACCCAGGCCGAGACCGCGCTGGACCTGTTCATGGTCACCAAGTACCTGGAACGCCTGGGCGACCACGCCGTCAACGTGGCCGAATGGGTGGAGTTCCTCAAGACCGGTGTCCACAAGTCCTGCAAGATCGTCTGATTCTGCGATTCCCTTTTTTCCTATACCAACCGGAACGGGGTCCCGCCATGCGGGGCCCCGTTCTGGTTTTGCCTGCGGCACAAGCGAAGCGCCGATTGACCTTTCCCCCAAACGTGCTACAATGGTAAGTGCCCGGCGTTGCCGCGCCGGGTGACGCGCCGGCCGGGGCGCCCGGCCGGCCCTGCCTACAAAACAAAAGGAGTCTGCACCCATGACTGTCAACGAAAAGATCGCCGCGCTGCGGCAGGCCGCCCGGGACGCCGGCGGCCACGGGGTGCTGGTCATGACCAGCGACCCCCACAACAACGAATACCTGCCCGACCACTACAACGCCCTGCCCTGGTTCACCGGCTTCACCGGTGAAAACGCCACCCTGGTGGTCACCCTGACCGGCAGCGCCCTGTGGGTGGACGGCCGGTTCTACGTCCAGGGGGACAAGCAGCTGGCCGGCACCGAGATCACCTGCATGCACGCCGGGGCCGCCGGCGTGCCCACGGTGGAGGAGTACCTGGCCGCAAACTTCACCGCCGGCCAGACCCTGCTGCTGGACGGCAGCTGCGCCCCCGCCGCCACGGTGGAAAAGTACCGGGCCGCGCTGGAAAAGGCCGGCGCCGCCCTGGCCGAGCGGGACCTGGTGGGCCCGCTGTGGCAGGACCGCCCCGCCCTGACCGACACCCCCTGCTTCCTGCTCAGTGTGGAGCAGACCGGCGCCACCGCCGCCGAAAAACTCACCGCCCTGCGCGCCGAACTGCACAAGGCCGGCGCCACCGCCCTGGCTGTGCCGGCGCTGGACTGCCTGGGCTGGCTGCTGAACCTGCGGGCCCGGGACCTGCCCTGCACCCCGCTGGCCGTGGCCTTCGGCTTTGTCACCGACCGGGACTGCACCCTCTTTATCGCGCCGGGGCGTCTGACCGACGCCGACGCCGAGACCCTGGCCCGGCAGGGGGTCGCCCTGCGGGGGTATGAGGAGTTCCTGCCCTATGTGCAGGCCCTGGCCGACGAGACGGTGCTGGTGGACAAGGGCGCCACCAACTACGCCCTTTACACCGCTCTGACCGCCAACCCCCGCCTGAAGGTGGTGGAGGGCCGGGACCCGATCACCGCCCTCAAGGGGGTCAAGAACCCGGTGGAGCTTGAAAACCTGCGGGAATGCCACATCCGGGACGGCGTGGCCATGGTCCGGTTCGAGATGGACCTGGAAAAAGCGCTGGCCGAGGGCCGAACCCTCCACGAGACCGACATCGAGGAGATGCTCAAGGCCCGCCGGCGGGAACAGCCCGGCTACCTGGAGGACAGCTTCGAGACCATCGCGGCCTGGGGCCCCAACGCCGCCATGATGCACTATCATGCCGTGAAGGGCGGCCCCGACGCCGAGATCCGCCGCGAAGGGATGCTGCTGGTGGACACCGGCGGCCAGTATGACTGCGGCACCACCGACATCACCCGCACCTACTCGCTGGAGCCGGCGGTCCGCATGTCGGACGAAGACCGGCAATTCTACACCCGGGTGCTGCAGGCCCACATCGAGATGGCCCGGGCCAAATTCCTGGACTACGCCACCGGCTTTGCGCTGGACACCTTCGCCCGGGGGCCGCTGTGGGCCCACAAGATCAACTACCGCTGCGGCACCGGCCACAGCGTGGGGTATATCTCCAGCGTACACGAAGGCCCCCAGAGCCTGCGGCCCCACAACGAGGTGGTCTTCCAGCCGGGCATGACCATCACCGACGAGCCCGGCGTCTATGAGACCGACAAGGTGGGCATCCGGATCGAAAACGAGCTGGAATGTGTGGACGCCGGCACCAACCAGTACGGCCGCTGGCTGGCCTTCGAGCCGCTGACCTTCGTGCCCATCAACCTGGACCCGGTCATCTGGGACGAGATGACCGTCGCCCAGCGGAACTGGATCAACGACTACCACGCCAAGGTCTACCACCTCCTGGCCCCCCGGCTGAACAAGCAGGAGAAGGAATGGCTGGCCAAAAAGTGCGCCCCGCTGGTGCAGCTCAACATGCCGTTGTACCAGTTCCGGACGCTGGAGGAGGTCCTGCTGGAAAAAGAGCGGGAGGAAGCCGAAAAGAAGAAGGCGGCCAGGGACCGGGAAGCCGAGCAGAAGGCCGCGGCCCAAAAAGCCGCCGCCGAAACGGTCAAGGCCATAACCGCCGAGACCCCCGCCGAACCCGCCGAATAAGCAAAAAACAGCGCCATGCCGGAATGATGAGGTTCCGTAACGAAGGTTTTGAAAACAAGTGGCAAAGACAATCGGTACGGTATATTGCAGAAAAATCTAAAACTGAATTTGGAGGAAACTGCAATGAAATCATTGTTTGAACAGATGAGCGGTACTTATATACTGCAAGGCGACTACTATTTGCCGAATCTCACTTTACCTGCCGAAGAAAATAAGACCATAGGCATATGGGGACAACGGCATTTGCGCTATCTTAAACAGCACCGCACAATACTCTACACCAACCTGCTCACAAGCGGCAGGCTGAACGGCTATCTTGCGGATATTGACCGGCAGGCAGAGGATATGTTTTTTCGGCTCGTAAATCAGATGGCAGAGCGTGAAGGGGTGACAGAAAAACTCAAGTCAGATAATCAAATGGAATGGGTTGCTCGGATGAATAGTATACGCAATATATCTACAGAAATCGTAAGTAACGATATAATTTTCAACTAACCGGGAAAGGTGGCAGGGGGATTAACTTCTCTCTGCCACCTTTTAATGACTATATTTATAAAAATGATAAAGAGCGATATTTTAGAAAGCAGTAACTCTGTAAAAACTGTTGCGATATTTTAGAGAACATGATATAATGAAACGAACTTCTCTAAAGTTTAGATAATGGTGGATGATATGGCTGAATTTGAAAGTTGGATTGAGGCTCAAGAGTTTCAAATCACTCTTGACGCTCAAGGAAAAATTATTGACTTTTTAGACAACGAGGTCAAAAGACCAAATACTCCTGAAGAACGCATCAGGCAAAAAATGACTCAAATCATTGTTTGCGAATTGGGTTATCCCAAAAGTCATGTTGCATTAGAGCGTACAATTAACATCGGGCGAGAAATAAAGCGGGCAGATATTGTTGTTTATCACACGGCAGCGGCGTGTGCATCTAATGACCAAGGCAATATATATTTAATTGCTGAAATAAAAGCACCAACCATACTCGAATCCGATGGACAACTAATGGCGTATCTTAGTGCTACCTCTGCACAAGGTGGCTTTTGGTCAAATGGAAACAAGATAGAATTTTACAGAAAAGACTTGTCTGCTGGAAATATCATTCCATGGTTAGGTATCCCAAAATTTGAGCAAGCTTGGGACAGTATCGGTAAATATAGAAAAAGTGATTTAATTGTTCCTGTAGACTTGAAATTGGCATTTCGTAGGTGTCACAATGCAATTTATCGCTCTGGTATTGACTCTGAAGATATTGCTCTTGATATGGTGCGAATCATTCTTTCTAAAATTGAGGACGAATCAAGTAGTAAAGAAGAATGCGATTTCCACATTACACCCGAAGAATTTAACGATCCAAAAGCTAAAGACGCTGCCTGCTTACGTGTCAGAAAATTGTTTTATGCCGTTCGTGATCGTTACAAGGATGTTTTTACTCCTACCGAGGAAATTACTGCATCTAATAACCAATTAGCGGTTGTTATTTCACAGTTACAGCAATACTCCTTTATGGATTCTCCGCACGATGTTATTGGAACAGCATATGAAACGTATGTAGCGGCACATCTAAAAGGTGAAAGAGGACAGTATTTTACTAACCGTCTTGTAGTTAATATGATGGTTAAAATGGCAGCTCCGAACGAAAGGGATATAATTTTAGATCCTGCTTGTGGTAGTGGCGGATTTATTTTAACCTCTATGAACTATCTATTTGATAAGATTGATGCATCTTCTCGCACCGCAAATGCTAAGGAAATTCTTAAACGAAATGTCGTACATCAGTTGTTTGGTGTGGATATTTCCCCAAAACTTGTTAAAATTGCTAAGGCTAATATGCTTCTCGGCAAAGATGGTCACGGTGGTATTGAACACGCTAATAGTTTAGATAGTGTATCAAAACTTTCTGCTAAATTCAACGATCTTTGCGGTATTGGGAAACCGTCGATTATTTTAACAAACCCTCCTTTTGGTTCGGGACACGATTTGAGAATTAAAGAAGGAAACATATTATCCCAATACAAAAATGGTTCTCAATGGGAAGTTGGAGAAAACGGTTCAATCGAATATAGCGATAAGTTGAATGATCGTCAAGGAGTAGCGCCAGAGCTTCTTTTCTTGGAAAAATGCCTAAATTGGGCAAAAGATGGCGGCATTATCGGAATTGTAATGGCAAAAGGTCAATTGGATAATAGAGAGGCTTTAGCAGTTAGAAAACTTGTTTGTGAAAAAGCACAGATTTTAGCTGTTGTCAATTTGCACGAGGATACATTCGAGCCTTTCTGTGGCTCCAAAGCTTCTGTTATTTTCCTTAAGAAAACTGCAACTCCTATGACTGATTATCGTATCTTTATGGCTATTTCTAATAAAGTTGGACAAACAAGTCGTGGAGAAACCATTTTCAAAAAGGATTCTGAAGGCAATCCTATAATTAAAAATGGACAGCATATCTTGGATGAAGATTTGTCCGAAATTGCGGATAGTTATATGAGCTTTAAGCATGGAGATCTACAAGAAAGTGAGTTCCGTTTTTCGATTGCTTTTTCGGACTTGGATTCAGACTCGCTTTCACTTAACCCCGTACACTACTTACCTCAACACAATGCGGCGTTTAGAAAAGTTATCACATTAGGTGAACGTGAAGACTTTGAAATTCACCGCTTGGGTGATTTGGCTAATGTATATAACGGTCCGAGATTTAAGAGACCTTACGCAGATGTAGGTGTTACTTCGGGAGAAACGATAAGAAAATATTTTACGGGAACTGCGCTTACACAATTAAATTCGGATAATGTTAAGTATTTAGATAGTTCAAAAGCAAGTCCTCAAGTAAAAAAACAACTTGATGCACTAACCATATACAAAGGATATATTTTGGTATCTGACTCAGGAACACTCGGAAGAGTTACATATGCACTTTCACAGCACGATGGGCACGTAGCAACAAACAACTTAATAAGAATTGTTGTTGATGATATACCTTTGCGTGGCTATTTGTATGAGTTCTTAAAGAGCAATTTAGGACAAAGTCTTATGCTCAAAAATGCATATGGCACCAACCAAGAACATTTAGAACCAGATGTTATTGCTGATATTCCGATTCCTGTTCCAAAGGATCGTGCACTTGTTGAAAAAATCGGAAATTCTGTAATTCAATCAATTGATGAATTGGAAAACTCTATTAACTTAGGCAATTCAGCAAGAGATTTAATGCAAGCATCTTTCGAGTAATTCCGCAAGTTCGCAAATACACCGATCCCCAAGAACTCACGGCGGAAATCCTGAATGATCTGGTTGACAAAATCGTGGTAGACGCTCCGGACAAGAGCAGCGGTCACAGAAAGCAGAAGATTGAGATTTACTACAAGGCTGCGGGAATTATCAACATTGCCGATGAGGACTGCGTTGCTCTCGACGGCAGCCTCGGTATGCAAACCGAAAGAAGAAAACAGCCTGACAACACAAAGCGGCGGCACAGCCCTCCGGCTGCACCGCCACCTTACATATTTCCTTCGTTATCGCACCTCGGCTAAAGCATGGCGCTGTTTGCGTTTGTGTCTTTTGTGTAAGGAACCCGTTGCCTTGCAGAAAATTTTCAATCCGTCGCTGTCGGCGGACAATCTCCGGCCTAAGAGCCGGGCCTACGGCCCGGTTGGCCTCCGAAACGCGCCTGCGGGCGCAGTGCGCCGACGACGGCGACACCGACAGGGAAATTTTACGGCAAATTGTGTGCGAGGAACGAAGTGACGAGTGCGCGATTTGCCGTAAAATTTTGTCGAAGGGCTGCGAAGCCGAGCGCCGCCTGCGGCGGATGCAGCGAGGCGGAGCAGGGGCAGCGGTCGCAGAATGCAAGCGCCGTTCAAGGCGCGCCGCATGATGCGGGCACCGCAACCCGGACATACACAAGGGGAAACAGCCGCGTTAGGCAATCGCCGGTCTCCGGCCTAAGAGCCGGGCCTGCGGCCCGGTTGGCCTCCGACACGCCGCTGCGGCGGCAGTGCGCGGCTGTTGCCCCTTGTGCAGCGAAGCTCAAGAGAACATCACCACATCGTCCACCGGTTTTTTGCCGGGGGCGACGGTCAGGGCGGTGAGCACCGGGCCCACGCTGTCGGGGGTCTGGCCCTTGTAGATGGGGTGGAACTTGCAGTTGACCTTGGCGGTCAGGGTGATCCAGTCCCGCTGCTTCAGCGCCTTGCAGTCGTCGTACCGGCAGGGGAAGCCCACAAACTGGATGTCCTGCACGCAGCAGGTCATGGCGAAACGGCCGGGTACAAAGCTGTCCTTGCCGGCCTGGGGGGTCTGGCAGACCTGGGCCAGAAACTTCACCGTCTTGCCGTCGTATTTTTTCATGTCGTCCATGCAGTCCATATACCACACCCCGAAAAACTCGTCGGGGATCTCGATGACCGGGGCGTTCACATCAAAGGGCAGCGGGTCGGGGATGTCGTCGTAGGCCACCGACCCGTCCAGGAACTCGTAGGCGATGTCGCAGCGGCGGCTGGCCTGGCGCACCAGCTTGTGGATCAGCTGCCGGCTTTCCTCGTCGTTGACCTGCTCGGCCCGGTTCACCACCAGCAGCTCGCTGGCCCGCAGCTTGTCCAGCAGCAGGCTGCGCAGGGCGTTGTCCCCCGCATAGGTCTTGATGGTGGTGCCGTCCGCTGTGGCCAGGCACTGGTACAGCACCCAGTTGGGGGGCAGCGCGTCGGCCAGGTCCTGCAGCAGCCACATGCCGTTGTACTCGATCACCACCCGGCCGCAGCCGCTCTTCTTTTCCAGCCGCTGCAGGTTGGGGGTGTTCAGCTCGGCCTTGTCGGCCAGCACCTCCACCGTCACCCCGCCAAAGCCGAACTTTTCGGGGTCGTATTCCTCCTCGCCTTCCTCACAGACCAGCAGCAGCGTCTTGTCGCCGGAATCAAACTGCGGGTCCTCCATCGTCTCCTGGATGAACTTGGTCTTGCCGCTTTCCAGCATGCCCACAAACAGGTAGACCGGGATCTCTCTGGTTGCCATGGCCGCACCTCACAGTCCGAACAGTTCGGCCAGCCGCGCTTCGTCCAGCCCCGAACCGATCACGCAGAGCTTGCCGGTCACGTCGGGGCCGGCCCGGCGCACCTCATGCTCGCCGGGCACCATATCAAACTCCAGCCAGCCGGCGCCGCCGTCCACAATGCCCTTGGCCCGCAAAATCTGGCCGAACTCGCCGGAATCCAGCCGGGTCAGCGCCTGTTCCAGCCCTTCGGGGGTGTACTTGTGGGCGGTCTCCCGGCCCCAGCTGGTAAACACCTCGTCGGCGTCGTGGTCGTGGTGGTGCCCGCAGCTGCACACCCCGTGCTCGTCATAGTGGTGGACATGGCCCTCGTGGTCATGGTCGTGGTGGCAGCATTCATGGTCATGGTCGTGGTGGCAGCACTCGTGGTCGTGGTCATGATCGTGGTGGCAGCACTCGTGGTCGTGGTCGTGCTCATGGTCATGGTGGCAGCATTCATGGTCATGATCATGGTCATGATCGTGGTGATGGTGGTGGTGCTCCTCCTCGCCGGCATGGGCGGCGTTGGCGGCCTGGGCCTGCTCGATCAGCTCGGCCACCAGGTCCCGCTTGCCGTCCATCACCGCCACGATCTGGGGCCCGGTCAGGGCGGCCCAGTCGGTGGTCACGATGGTGGCGGTGGGGTTTTTCTGCTGCAGCAGCGCCACCGCGGCGTCGATCTTGGCCTGGGGGGCGTTGCCGGTGCGGCTCAGGATCAGGCAGGAAGCATGGCTGACCTGGTCGTCATAGAACTCGCCGAAGTTTTTCATATACAGCTTGACCTTGTTCACGTCGGCCACCGTCACAAAGCTGTTGAGGGCGACGGGCAGGGTCTCGGCGACCCCCTCCACGGCGCGGGTCACGTCGGACAGCTTGCCCACCCCCGACGGCTCGATGAGGATGCGGTCGGGGTGGTAGGTCTGCACCACCTGCTTGAGCGCTTCGCGGAAATCCCCCACCAGGCTGCAGCAGATGCAGCCGGAGTTCAGCTCGTTCACCTGGATGCCGGCCTCCCGCATAAAGCCGCCGTCAATGCCGATCTCGCCGAACTCGTTTTCGATCAGCACGAGCTTTTCGCCCCCGAAGGCTTCGTGGATCAGCTTTTTGATGAGGGTCGTCTTGCCGGCCCCCAAAAACCCCGAAAAAATGTCGATTCTGGTCTTGTTCTCTGCCATGGCGGTTCACCTTTCCCTGTGGATCTATCCTATGAAAATCTGTTCCAATGTCTGGCAGTTGGCTTGTCTAACTGCTAACCTTATTATAACAAACCTGTCAAGGCCCGCCGGCAAAAAACGCCGCCGGCGGCCCGCGGCCCGGCCGACCGCCCGGCCCCGCCTGCGGGGGCGGCGCGCCGGCCCCGGGCAGAAAAATACCCCCCGCCGGGCTTGGCAGGGGGCGGAAAACGGATCTCAGGCGGCGGCGCGGCGCGGGCGCAGCCGGGCGGTGCGGGTGGTGACCATCTCCTGCACGGCGCAGAGCTTGTCGGCCAGGCAGACCAGCCATCCTTCCCGGCAGGCGGGGGGCACCGGGGTCAGGGGGAACATGTGCCGCAGGATGATGTTCTGCTCCCGGTCGGTCAGGGTCCAGTCGGCGCAGGCGTTGCGCAGCGCCGTCCGCGGGTGGGTGAACCCGTGCAGCCGGTGGCTGTCGTCCTTCTCATGCCAGTCATACAGGAAATAGTCGTGCAGCAGCGCCCCGCGGATCAGCGCGGCCCGGTCCACCTGCCAGCCGAAGGCGTCGGCCAGCCGGCAGCTCAGCACGGCCACCCGCACACAGTGGCGGTATACCGTCACGCCGCCATGCTGCACAAAGCGGCGGGTGTCGGCGTAACGGCCCTGCCGCTCCAGCTGGGCGGCCGCGGTCAGGATCTGCGTTTCCAGGTCAAACTGCTGCATCGGCGGTTCCTCCTTTGTTGCTGAAAGCCGTGGTTGCATCGGCCGGAAAACCGGGGTCGGGCACGGCCCCTTCCCCTACCTTTATTATACAGCACCCCCGGGCAAAAACAAGGTGGGACAAAGTAAAGTTTTTGTTACCCGCCGGCAAAATCCCCCGCCCGGCCGGGCCCCGGCAAAAATTTACAAGTTTCGGGGTTTTCAGCGCCTGGGTTTCATGGTATGATAAAGCCATGTATTCCCCGCAGACGGGGAGCGCAACAACCCGAAGGAGGTGCCCATGGCCCCGATCATCCGAACCGAAAAACTCCGCAAGGTCTATGCCGTCGGCAAAGAGCGGGTGGTGGCCCTGAACGATGTGGACATCGCCATCGAAAAAGGCGAGTTCTGCTGCATCGTGGGCCAGTCGGGCAGCGGCAAGTCCACCCTGCTCAACCAGCTGGCCGGGCTGGAAAAGCCCACCCGCGGCAAGGTCTTCATCGGCCAGCATGAGATCAGCGGCATGGACGAGACCCAGCTGGCCCACTTCCGCCAGGCCCACCTGGGGTTCATCTTCCAGAGCTACAACCTGCTGCCCAGCATGACCGCCGCCGAAAACGTCGCCCTGCCGCTGATGTTCAAGGGCGTGCCGGCCAAACAGCGGCTGGCCCTGGCCCGCAAGGAACTGAAAAACATGGGCCTGGGCGGCCGCGCCAACCACCTGCCCACCGAGATGTCCGGCGGCCAGCAGCAGCGGGTGGGCATCGCCCGGGCCTTTGTGGGCCGGCCCAAGGTCATTTTTGCCGACGAACCCACCGGCAACCTGGACTCGGTCACCTCCAAACAGGTGCTGTACCGGATGCTGGAACTCTCCAAGCAGGAGAGCATCACCTTCGTGATGGTCACCCACGAACCCTCGCTGGCCGCCTGCGCCGACCGGATCATCACCATCCTGGACGGCCGTGTGCAGTCCAACGTCCTGCAGCCCGAAGCCGAGAAGGAGGCGAACCGCAAGGCGCTGTTCGCCTCCATCGAAGGCAACCTGGAGATCGGCGGCGCCGCCGCCCGGGCCTCCTGAGCCCGCTTACCACCACCCCCGCCCCGGCGGGGCCAACCAAGGAGGAATTCCCTTTGAAACAGACATTCACCCGGCTCACCGCCGGCCTGCTGCTGGCCCTGAGCCTGTTTGCCGGGCCGCTGTCCGTCCCCGCCCTGGCGGAAGGCGAGGAGACCGCCCCGCCCGCCGCCAGCGAACCGGCGCCCGAACCCACCCCCGCCCCCACCCAGGACCCGGGCACTGTGCCCGCCACCAGCGGCGAGGTCTATGTCACCGAAGCGGCGGTCACCGACACCGCCGGCGGCGAGGTCCAGCAGGTCCAGGAAGGGGACCGGATCAACGTGGTGCTGCGGCTGGTGGACCACCCCGCCGCCACCTACAACGTCACGGCGGATGAGATCGTCGCCCGGGTGAACTCCACCATCTTCACCTACACCGGCACCGCCGAGGTCAGCCAGCTCACCGAAGGGGAGGACGCCCAGGGCGCCTACTATACCTATGTGCTGCTGTTCCGGGACGTGATCTTCAACGGCGGCGGCAACCAGTTCGCCATCAACCTGAGCTACCAGAACACCTCGATGGCCATGCAGCAGCTGGCCCCGGTGCTGGGCCAGTGCAGCACCGAGGCCAAGGAGAACAAGACCCCCAGCCTGATCGTGCGCAGCTCCAGCTACGGCACCGAGACCATCACCGCCGGCAGCCCCTTCACCCTGTCGCTGACCCTCTACGCCACCAACGGCACCGAGGCGGTCAACGACGTGGTGGCCTCGGTCACCCTGCCCGAAGGGGTCACCATGTCCGGCGGCAGCCTGTCCACCTACCTGGGCAGCATGTCGGCGGGCTCCACCCGGGATGTCAGCTTCAACCTGCAGGCCGGCGCCGGCTTCAGCGCCGGGGTGGCCAACATCACGGTGAACATGGTGGGCGCCGGGGCGGACACCGGCACCGCGGTCAGCGGTTCCACCACCGTGTCGGTGCCCATCAGCCAGCCCGACCGGTTCGAGCTGGGCCAGCTCCAGGTCAGCGACAGCATCTACCTGGGCGACACCGCCACCGTCACCCTGAACTTTGTCAACAAGGGCAAAAACCCGGTGGCCAACCTGGAAGCCTCCCTCACCGGCGAAAACCTCGGCGCCGACATGACCCAGCAGTATATCGGCAACGTGAACGCCGGCACCGAGAACAGCGTGGACTTTGACCTGGTGCCCACCACCACCGGCACCGTCAGCGGCACCATCGTGCTGAACTATGAGGCGGAGGACGGCTCCCTCAAAACCGTATCCAAGGACTTTTCCATCAACGTGATGGAGATGCCCGCCTACGACGATACCATGATGGACCCCGGCATGGTGGAGCCCACCGCCCAGCCCGGCCTGCCGGTGTGGGGCATCGTGCTCATCGCGGTGGCGGTGGTCGTCGCGGTGGTGGCCGTGATCCTCGTGGTGCGCCGCCGCAAAAAGAAGAAGGCGGCCGCCCTGGCCGACCTGGAGGCTGACGATGAAGATTTCTGATCAGGTGGCGCTGGCCGCCAAGAACCTGTCCCGCCGCAAGGGGCGCACCGCGCTGACCGTCATCGGCGTGGTGGTGGGGACCTGCGCGGTCATTGTCATGATCAGCCTGGGCATCGCCCAGAACAAAGCCTATGACGAGATGCTCCAGAGCTGGGGTGACCTGACCCAGATCCAGGTCTACGGCGGGGGCATGGGGATGGCGGTGTCCATCGGCGGGGTGACCACCAGCTCCTCCTCCAGCGAGCAGCCCGCCAAGCTGGACGACGCCCTCATCAAAGCCTTCCGCTCCATGGACCATGTGGTGGCCGTCACCCCCTATTATGAGGGTTACAACCTCCAGGGCCGGGTCAGCGCCGGCATGAACGACCGGTACCAGATCTCGGGGCTGTACAACCTGTACGGCATCGACCCGGCGGCCATGGAGCCGATGGGCTTCACCCTCACCGACGGGACCTGGCTGTCCGACTCGGCCACCTACCCCAAGGACACCCTGCCGGTGCTGGTGGGCCCCTATACCGGCTATAACTTCGAGGACACCCGCCGCAGCCCCAGTTCCTCCAAGCGGTACCGCTGGCAGGGCATGACCGACGCCAACGGCAACGAACTGCCCCCCTTTGTGGATGTGAACAAGGACGACATGACCCTGACCCTGTCCAACGGCGACACCGAAAACCCCAAGGAGATGACCTGGAAGCTCCAGGTGGTGGGGACGATGGCGATGGACGAAAAGAACTACTGGACCCAGGGCGGCATCGTACTGCGGCTCAAGGACATGAAGATGCTGATGAAGGAGAGCGCCGACCTGCTCAACACCAAGTACGATGAAAACGCCGAGTACCAGAACGTCTATGTGAAGGTGGACGAGATCGAGAACGTGGACGCCGTGAACGAGGCCATCAAGGAATATGGGCTGAGCACCTACTCCATGTCCGACACCCGCAAGGAGATGCAGAAGCAGGTGGCCCGCAACCAGATGATGCTGGGCGGCCTGGCGGCCATCAGCCTGTTTGTGGCGGCGCTGAACATCGCCAACACCATGACCATGGCCATCTACGAGCGCACCCGGGAGATCGGCGTCATGAAGGTGCTGGGCTGCGAGCTGAAAAACATCCGCCAGATGTTCCTGATCGAAAGCGGCTTCATCGGCTTTATCGGCGGGGTGGCGGGGGCGCTGCTCAGCTGGCTGGTGAGCCTGGTGCTCAACAACCTGATGCTGCTGGCCGGGCTGCTGATGGGGCTTTTGCAGTCGCTGGGCATCCAGGCCAACCTGGACCTGAGCTTTTTGATGAACGGGGGCATGACCTCCAGCGGCACAATGTCCGAGATCCCCCCCTGGCTGATCCTGGCCGCGCTGGCCTTCGCCACCGGCATCGGCATCCTGTCCGGCATCGCGCCGGCCAACCGGGCCGTCAAGATCAGTGCGCTGGAAGCCATCCGGCACGAATGAGCCGCCTGTTTTGGCCCTGATCCCCCGGCCCCGCGCCGTTCCCGCCCCCGGCCGAACCCGGACAGGCGCCCGGTGCCCGGTGCCCCCGCACCTGCACCCGGCCGCCGATGACCTTGCCCCCCAATAGAAAACGGCGCACCGCAGAAACCCTCTGCGGTGCGCCGTTTGTGTTGGTGGGCCAGCCAGGACTTGAACCCGGGACCAAGCGGTTATGAGTTACTGAAGAAAATTGAAATGGCGCCAAATCTTGTCAAATACTTATAATTCTTAAGCGCAAACAAAAAATTGACTTTAGATATTGTAACGAATCGTTTAATCTTATTTACCAGCCAAATTACTTGTTGGTAGCCAATCTGGTAGCCGAAATTTGATTTTGGCTACCAAATCGCATTCATAAAAATTTCATATCTCCAAATCGATCAACGATTCCAAACCAATTACACCAACCATTATATCAACTTTGACACACTTGTCAAGAAAACAGGCAGCTGTTTACTTTTAGGCGTTCAGACATGAGCGCCTATTTTTTATGCGCACTTTTCAAAGAAGGAGGTGCTTTCCATGACCCCACAAATCATCGCCGTCGCCAACCAGAAGGGCGGCGTCGGCAAGACAACGACCTGCGCCAACTTAGGCATTGGGCTGGCGCGGGCCGGAAAAAAGGTGCTGCTGGTGGACGCTGATCCCCAGGCCAGCTTGACCATCAGCCTGGGCAACCCGCAGCCGGACAAGCTGCCCTTTACCCTCTCCGACGCGATGGGCCGCATCCTAATGGACGAGCCGCTGCGCCCCGGCGAGGGCATCCTGCACCACCCGGAAGGCGTGGACCTCATGCCCGCTGACATCCAGCTCTCCGGCATGGAGGTCTCCCTGGTGAACGCCATGAGCCGGGAGACCATTCTACGGCAGTATCTGGACACGGTGAAGGGACAGTATTCCCATATCCTCATCGACTGCCAGCCTTCCCTGGGGATGCTCACGGTCAACGCTTTGGCCGCCGCTGGCAGGATCATAGTCCCCGTCCAGGCGGAGTACCTGCCCGCCAAGGGACTGGAACAGCTGCTGTCCACCATCAACAAGGTCAAGCGGCAGTTGAACCCCAAGCTCCAGATTGATGGCATCCTGCTGACGATGGTGGACAACCGTACCAACTTTGCCAAGGAGATTGCCGCCCTGCTGCGGGAGACCTACGGCAGCAAAATCAAGGTGTTCGGCACCGAGATACCCCACTCGGTCCGGGCCAAGGAAATTAGCGCCGAGGGCAAGAGCATCTTTGCCCACGACCCCGGCGGCAAGGTGGCCGAGGGCTACCGCAATCTGACAAAGGAGGTGTTGAAACTTGAAAAGCAGCGCGAAAAAAGTAGAGCTAGCCTCAGTCGATGACCTGTTCTCCACCGAGGAAAGCCGGGCCGACGCCCAGCGGGAGAAGGTTCTGGAAATCCCCTTATCGGAGCTGCACCCGTTCAAGGACCATCCCTTCAAGGTCAAGGATGACGAGGCCATGATGGAGACCGCCGACAGCATCCGGCAGTACGGCGTGCTGGTCCCGGCCATCGCCCGCCCGGACCCCAACGGCGGCTATGAGCTGGTGGCCGGGCACCGGCGTCACCGGGCCAGCGAGCTGGCGGGCAAGGATACCATGCCGGTCATTGTCCGGGACCTGGACGATGACCAGGCCACCATTATCATGGTTGACAGCAATTTGCAGCGAGAAAGCCTGCTCCCCAGTGAGCGGGCTTTTGCTTATAAGATGAAGCTGGAAGCCATCAAGCATCAGGGGGCCAGAACAGACCTGACTTCTGTTCAAGTTGAACAGAAGTTAAGCGCCCGTGACCGCGTGGCGAAAGATGCAGGTGAACGCAGCGGCATACAGGTTATGCGTTACATCCGCCTCACCGAGCTGATTCCCGAACTGCTGGACATGGTGGACGAGAAGAAAATCGCCTTCAATCCGGCCTATGAGCTGTCTTTCCTCAAAAAAGAGGAACAGGTGGATTTGCTGGACGCGATGGACAGCGAACAGGCCACGCCGTCGCTCTCCCAAGCCCAGCGGCTGAAAAAGTACAGCCAGGAGGGCCACCTGACCCTCGACATGATGCGGGTCATCATGGGGGAGGAAAAGAAAAGCGACCTGGACAAGATCACCTTCACCAGCGACACCCTGCGCAAATATTTTCCCCGGAGCTATACGCCCCAGCGGATGCAGGAGACCATCATCAAGCTGCTGGAACAGTGGCAGCGCAAGCGCCAGCAACAGCACGACCGCTGAGAAAGGAGAGCCTATGAGGGATATTTCAGCCCGCGAGCTGAAAGGACATAACATTTTGGCTGTGGAACGGTTTCAGGACAGCACCCGCTGGATGGTGGAGTTTGCGGTCCGCAAGCCCCGCACCCCCTACGGCAGCCCCGGCGACGAGGTTCGCCTGTTTCTCACCGAGGACGGCTATCAGGCCGCCTTACTCAGCCAGCAGCGCCGGGACATCAAAATCAAGCGCCATGCCCACGTTGTCGAGGGGCACATCATCGACTTCAAGCCGAAGAAAAAGCGCCGCCACCCGTAAACCCACCGCTTGCCAAGAAAGGAATGAACTATGTGTACCGTTAGAGACATTGAAGAAGCCATCCGCGAACATTGCCAATCCCAGCATGACATGGAAAGCACCGAGATCGACCGGGTGATGCAGCGCCTGCCCTTTGTGAGTGAGCAAGACGTTTTTACCCGGCCCCCTGTGCCAAAGCCGCCTTATTCCTGGCGCAGCCGGAAATATCGCACCTGACCGCCGCAGTCTTTTGAAGATTGCGGCTTTTTTCATGCCATAAATGCCGAGAGGAGTGATGAAATGGCCGTTTTTCGCATTGAGCGGACCCGTGATTATACCGTTATGAGCAACCATCACCTGCGCGATAAGTCGCTGTCTCTGAAATCCAAGGGACTGCTTTCCATGATGCTGTCCTTGCCGGAGGACTGGAACTACACCACCCGCGGCCTCGCCAAAATCTGCAAGGAGGGCGTGGACGCCATCGGCGGGGCGCTGCGGGAGCTGGAAAGCGCCGGGTACATCGTCCGCCACCAGATGCGGGACCGGCAGGGCCGCATCAGCGACACCGAGTATGTCATCTATGAGCAGCCCCAGCCCAAAGCGCCGGATACGCCCCAGCCGGATACGGCTTCACCAGATACGGAAAACCCGTATCTGGCTGACCCGGATACGGAAAAGCCCGCAGAATTAAATATAGAGAAATCAAAGACCCAAAAATAAACAACGGATGTACCAAGTACCGATTCCATTCCCTTCCGGGGATTTGCGGCGGCCAGGCCGCCGGAACGGAAAGGACGGGATGCGATGTCGGTGGAAGAAATGCAGGAGTATCGGGATTTGGTGTTGGAGAACATTGAGTACGACCACCTGTGCCGGGAGTTTACCACCTACCGCGAGGATCTGGACGAGATCGTGGAGCTGATCGTGGAGACGGTCTGTGCCAGGCGCAAGACCACCCGCATTGCCGGGGCGGACTTCCCCCATGAGGTGGTGCGGTCCCGGTTTTTGAAGCTGGACAGCTCCCACATCGAGTTTGTCATGGAGTGCCTGCACAACAACACCACCGAAATCCGCAACATGAAGCAGTACCTGCTGACCGTGCTGTTCAACGCGCCCACCACCATGAACAACCACTACACGGCCCAGGTCAACCACGATATGCACGCAGGCGGCTGGTAATGGCCGCCTTTTCTGCTGCACCGCCCAAGGAGGCACGATATGAACCAGATGGAAATTTTCAAAAACCCGGAGTTTGGGACGATCCGCGCCGTGGAGATTGACGGCGAACCTTGGCTGGTTGGAAAGGACGTGGCGCTGGCGCTGGGGTACAAAAACCCGCAAGAGGCGATTCGCAACCACGTTGATGCAGAGGACAAAGGGGTGAGCGAAATTCTCACCCCTGGCGGGATGCAGAAGCTCCCCATCATCAACGAATCCGGCCTGTATTCCCTGGTGCTGTCCAGCAAACTTCCAAAAGCAAAGCAGTTCCGCCGGTGGGTTACGTCTGAGGTGCTGCCCAGCATCCGCCAGCACGGGGCCTACCTCACCAGAGAAAAGCTGTGGGAGGTCGCCACTTCGCCGGAGGCGCTGCTGAAGCTCTGCTCCGACCTGCTGGCCGAGCGCGAGAAAAATGCGGCGCTGCGGGAGGACAACGCCCGGCTGCAAGGCAAGGCCGTCTACTATGATCTGTTCATCGACCTGCGGCACAGCACCAACCTGCGCACCACCGCCAAGGAGCTGGACGTGCCGGAGCGGCGTTTCGTCCGCTTTCTGCTGGAGCGCCGGTACGTCTATCGCACCCCGTCGGGCTGCGTGCTTCCCTACGCCAAAGGCAGCAACGAGGGGCTGTTCTGCGTGAAGGATTTTTGCCGCAACGGCCATACCGGCTCCTACACGCTGGTGACGCCCAAGGGCAAGCTGCACTTTGCGGAGCTTCGGTCCTTGATTTTGGTGACGGTATGACGGGCCGCCACCTGTTACGGCGGCTGGTGGTCCCGCCTTAGTACCCAAGATCGCTTTCTGCATAACCGACGAAGGGAGGGATGACCTATGCAGGAGGAAGTGGAAAACAGGACTTTGACGCTGGTAGTCAGCGGCACCAAGTTCACCGGGCGGCTGTTCAAGGCCGCCATATCCAAGTACATGGCCCACCGCAGGGAGAAAAAGCTGGAAAAGCAGCGCAGCCGGGATTCCCCCGTCACCCCCAAGGGCAAACAGACGGTGAAGCAGCTCATCGGGCAGAACCAGGGCGTCTCCAACATCGAGATCAACGACCCGTCTATCCGGGACTTTGAGCGCATCGCCCGCAAGTACGGCGTGGACTATGCGGTGAAAAAGGACCGCAGCGCCTCCCCGCCCAAGTACCTGATTTTCTTCAAGGCCCGCGACGCCGACGCCCTGACCGCTGCTTTTACCGAGTACACCGGCAAAAAAGTCAAAAAGGCGGAGAAAACCGAGCGCCCCTCCGTGCTGGCGAAGCTGGCCCAGTTCAAGGAGTTGCTCAAAAATACCGTGGTGGACCGCAGCCGCCGGAAGGAGCTGGAACGATGAAGCAGCTGAATGTGAAAAAGCTGGTGCTGCTGAACCTGCCCTATTTCCTGCTGGGCCTGTTTGCCACCAACCTGGGGGAAGCCTGGCGGCTGGCGACCGGGGCGGACGCTTCTGCCAAGATGCTCTCGTTCTTCTCCACCCTGCCGGTGGCGCTGGGGAGCTGGTGGCCCAGCCTGCACCCACTGGATTTGCTGGTGGGGCTTTGCTGCGGCGCGGCGCTGCGGCTGGCGGTGTATCTGAAAGGCAAGAACGCCAAGAAGTACCGCCACAACGTGGAGTATGGTTCGGCCCGTTGGGGCACCCATGAGGATATTGCCCCCTACATCGACCCGGTGTTCCAGAACAACGTCATCCTGACCCAGACCGAACGCCTCACCATGTCCAGCCGCCCCAAGAACCCCAAGTATGCCCGCAATAAAAACGTGCTGGTCATCGGCGGTTCCGGCAGCGGCAAGACCCGGTTCTGGCTCAAGCCCAACCTGATGCAGATGCACAGCTCCTATGTGGTCACGGACCCGAAGGGCACCATCCTGGTGGAGTGCGGCAAAATGCTTCAGCGCGGCGCGCCCAAGCTGGGCAAGGACGGCAAGCCGGTGAAGGACAAACACGGAAAGGTCATCTACGAGCCGTACCAGATCCGGGTGCTGAATACCATCAACTTCAACAAGTCGATGCACTATAACCCGTTCAGCTACATTCACTCGGAGAAGGACATCTTGAAGCTGGTAACGACCCTCATCGCCAACACCAAGGGCGAGGGCAAGGCCGGGGACGATTTCTGGGTCAAGGCGGAAACGCTGCTGTACTGCGCGCTGATCGGTTACATCCACTACGAAGCCCCGGTGGAGGAACAGAACTTCTCCACCCTCATTGAGATGATCAACAGCATGGAGGTCCGGGAGGACGATGAGGAGTTCAAAAACGCCGTGGACCTGATGTTCGATGAGCTGAAAGAGCGGGACCCCAACCACTTCGCGGTGCGGCAATATGCCAAATATAAATTGGCGGCGGGCAAAACCGCTAAGAGCATATTGGTGAGCTGCGGCGCACGGCTGGCGGTGTTCGACATTGCGGAGTTGCGGGAGGTCACGTCCTACGACGAGCTGGAGCTGGACACCCTGGGCGACCGCCGGACGGCGCTGTTTTTGATTATGAGTGACACGGACGATTCCTTTAATTTTTTAATCTCCATGTGCTACACCCAGCTTTTCAACCTGCTCTGTGAAAAGGCCGACGATGTGTACGGCGGGCGGCTGCCGGTCCATGTGCGGTGCCTCATCGACGAGTGCGCCAACATCGGCCAGATCCCCAAGCTGGAAAAGCTGGTCGCCACCATCCGAAGCCGGGAGATTTCCGCCTGCCTGGTCTTGCAGGCACAGAGCCAGCTCAAGGCCATCTACAAGGACAACGCCGACACCATCATCGGCAACATGGATTCCTCCATTTTCCTGGGCGGCAAGGAGCCGACCACGCTCAAGGAGCTGGAGGCCGTGCTGGGCAAGGAGACCATCGACACCTACAACACCGGCGAGAGCCGGGGGCGGGAGACTTCCCACTCGCTCAACTATCAAAAATTGGG
>DSTFC04002__coassemble_531_pt1 | contig 108699 bp, 99 predicted proteins | sample DSTFC04002__metabat2_low_PE_032 | metagenome-assembled genome bin DSTFC04002 | reverse complement strand
ATGCCGCTCTGAAGACTGCTGTTGAGCGCGCTGGCTCCCTGTCGATTGCTACCAATTACTGGCTGGCCGACACTGTGGTTGAGCTTGGCACCGACCGTATTATTGTTGATGCGGGCACTGGTAGTGTTGACGGGGACAAGTATGAAGTTCTTGACTCTCTGCAGCGTGTGGCCAAGAACCTGTCTGAGTCCACCGGCGCCGATAATACGGCACTGCACGTCCGTGATAAAGATTATACTGGCATGCAAGCTGTTCTGAACCAGATCGACAACAAGGGCGAGCACAAGAATGCTGATGACGTGAATGCTGTTGCTCTGTATGTTGTTGACAGCACCGTCAGCGTTGAGGCTGCTCTGGATAACATCGCTGAGAATCTGGATGACATCATCAAGAACCTCGACATCATTGGTCATGTTGAGAACAACAAGGGCGAGTACGAGTATAAGTACACCGGCTCTGTGAGCGTTACTTCCAAGAGCATCCCCAACGTGGACGGCATGAGCGTCAACTTCATCGCTGTTGAGATCGCTCGTACCACTGTCCAGCGCTAACATTTACTTATAGCAGATACAGGGCACCATACTGTATTTGATATAGGAGCCGGTAAGACCTAGAGACGCTTGCCGGTTTGGCATACCCTTTACTGTGACGACAAAGGGGAAGTACCTAACCAGTAGTTCCTTCTGTTGTTGATCGCACCAAAACAAAAGAACTTTTGCGTCACGAAAGATAGGGTCCCTCTGCGGGGGTCGGTTCTTAGGAGCCGGCCTCCGCATTGTTTATTGTTGCCCTCTCCGGCCCTGCGGGCCACCTCCCCCGTAAACGTGGGAGGCCGAACCTAAAGGTTACGTTTTGGCTCCCACGCGTGCGGGGGAGCTGTCGAGCGAAGCGAGACTGAGAGGGCATGAAAACGGCTTCTTCTGCTGTAACCACACAACAAAAGAGGCCGTTTTTCACCTTTTTTCCTCTTGACAGAGGGCTCTCGATGGTGTATATTACCCTGTAACAAGTTATCGAAAAACTTGTGAACAGCTTGTTGTGAACTTTCATATTTTTAGATAGAGACAGAGGAAAGGATGCGTGAAGCATGAACAACACTGCAGCTTATGGACGCCGCCGCCGGGTGCTGTATATCAAGGACCCGGCCAGCGCGATCACTCATTTCATCGGCGCGGTGGGGTCGGCGGGGGCCAGCGTGCCCCTGCTCATCAAGGCCGCCCAGACCGGCCGGCCCCTGGCGCTCTTTGCGATGGCCGTGTACAGTTTCAGCATCATCGCCCTGTACGCGGCCAGCACCGCCTATCACTCGGTGGCCCCTGGCAGCCGGTACGAGACGCTGCTCAAAAAGCTGGACCACATGATGATCTTTGTCATGATCGCCGGCAGCTATACCCCGGTCTGCCTGCTGGCGCTGCCTCCGCTGGTGGGCGGGGTGCTGCTGGGAGTCATCTGGGGGTGTACCCTGCTGGGGTCGGCCTCCATGCTGTTTTTCGTGTTCTGCCCCAAGTGGGTGTCGGCGGCGCTGTACATCGCCATGGGCTGGGCCTGCATCTTCGCGCTGCCCCAGCTGCTGACCTGCCTGTCCGCCCCCTGCTTTGGCTGGCTGCTGGCCGGCGGGCTGTTCTACACTGTGGGCGGCGTCATTTACGCTTTGAAGCGGCCGGGCTTTGAGCAGCGCCACCCCAATTTCGGGATGCACGAGATCTTCCATCTGTTTGTGATGGCGGGCAGCTTCTGCCACTTTTTGGTCATGTACGTGTATATGCTGTGATAGGGCGTGCCGCTGAGCGCGGGAGGAACGTTTCCTCCCGCGCTTTTTTGCAGGCAAAAGGCTTGACAAGGCCGGGTCAGACAGCTATAATGAACAATGTTCAGATTGAGGTGAGCAAATGAATACCATCGTTACATCCAGAGAGGACATCCTGCACAGCAGCCGGGAGCTGATCCGCCGGCAGGGCTGGGAGGCAGTGAACATTCGCTCGGTGGCGGTAGCCTGCGGGGTGTCGGTGGGGTCGATCTACAACTATTTCAGCTCCAAGGCGGAGCTGGTCGGCGCCACGGTGGAAAGCATCTGGCACGAGATCTTCCACTTCCCGCAGGAGCCCACGGCGTTTGCCGATACCCTGGCCTGTGTTTCCTGGCTGTATGAGCGGATGCGGTACGGCAGCGAGAAATACCCGGGCTTTTTCACCCTGCACGCCCTGAGCTTTGGCCCGGAAAAGGCCGACGGCAAGCAGCGGATGTACCAGACTTGGGACCATGTGGTCCGGCGGCTGAGCTCCGTCCTGCGGCAGGACCCCCGCGTCCGCCCGGACGCTTTCCAGGCGCATTTCACGGCGGACCAGTTTGCCCAGGTGTTGTTCTCGCTGCTGTTGTCCGCGCTGCTGCGGCAGGACTACGACCCGAGCGCCGTGCTGGAGATCGTTCGCAGGACCATCTATACAACCAACGAGGAGGAAGCATGATGCAAGCAATCGCAGAAACCCTGTTCGATATCGTCTATCTGGTCTCGGTCATCACCATCGGCGTGCTGATGATCCGCGGCTGCAAGGGAGAGCGCCAGTTCCGGCTGTTCGGCTGGATGGCGGTGGTGCTGGGGGCGGGCGACGCCTTCCACCTGATCCCCCGGGCCTTCGCCCTCTGCACCACGGGGCTGGAAAACTATACGGCTGCCCTGGGCCTGGGCAAGTGGATCACCTCCATCACCATGACCGTGTTCTATGTGCTGCTGTACTACGTCTGGCGGCAGCGCTACCAGGTGCATGGCCAGAACGGCCTGACCGCCGCCGTGTACGTCCTGGCTGGCCTGCGGATCGTCCTGTGCATGATGCCGCAGAACCGCTGGATGAGCGCCGACGCGCCTCTCAGCTGGGGGATCTGGCGCAACATCCCCTTTGCCCTGCTGGGCCTCGTGGTGATCGTGCTGTTTTTCCGCAGCGCCAGGGAGCGCGGCGACCGGGCGTTCCGCTGGATGTGGCTGACCATCGTGCTGAGCTTTGGCTTTTATATCCCGGTGGTGCTGTGGGCGGACGCTGTGCCCATGATCGGGATGCTGATGATCCCCAAGACCTGCGCCTATGTGTGGACGGTCCTGATCGGCTATTTCGCCATGAAAAAAGAGTACAAGTAAAGGAGAACGAACCATGAAACGCTATCTGAACGCAGCTTTGACCTACGCAGTCCTCGCCATGGCCGGGGGCGTATTTTACCGGGAGTTTACGAAGCTGAGCGGCTTTGACGGCCGCACCGCCCTGGGGGTGGTACATACCCATTATTTCATGCTGGGCATGGTGTTCTTCCTTCTGCTTCTGGTGCTGGAAAAGACCTTTTCCTTCACCGGCGCAAAGACCGGGCGGGTGCTGGCCGTCTACCATGTGGGGCTGAACCTGACCGCGGTCATGCTGGCGGTGCGCGGCGTGACCCAGGTGCTGGGGGCCGAACTTTCCTCCGGCATGAGCGCGGCGATCTCCGGCATGGCCGGTATCGGCCATATCCTGCTGGGGGTCAGCCTGGTGCTGCTGCTCCTGCAGATCAAGCGCAGCCTTGCCGAAGTGAAGTGCTGAGCCGGCCCAAGGACATCCGGCCGGGCATTTTAGACGACAGTTTCCGGCGCCTGGTGCGTTTGGGACATAAAGTATCATCTTGCCGCCTGGCAAGCAAAAAACCGTATGCGCGGCCCCGTGAAAATGAGGTGCGCATACGGTTTTGTTGTCGCTTTGGGTTAGAACTCCAAATTGCCGAACTCGCTCAGTTTCAGCTCGTCGTTGTGGTCCAGCGCCCAGCGGACGGCCCAGTCCGAGGTGAACAGCAGCAGGCGGTTGCCGCGCATATCCTCCACGGCTTTGGTGTCGCTGGTCAGGTCCAGCTCGCGCAGGGTGTAGGTGTCGGGGTCGTTCAGGATCCAGCGGATCTGCTCGAAGGGCAGATGCTGCATCCGGATCTCCACGTTGTACTCGGTGTTCAGGCGGTACTCCAGCACTTCCAGCTGCAGCACGCCCACGACGCCCACGACCACTTCCTCCATGCCGCCGCCTACTTCGCGGAAGATCTGGATGGCGCCCTCCTGGGCGATCTGCTCCATCCCCTTCACGAACTGCTTGCGCTTCATGGTGTCCTTCTGCTCGATGCGGGCGAAGTGCTCGGGGGCGAAGGTGGGGATGCCCGCGAACTGCACTTTCTTTTTGCCGGTGCACAGGGTGTCGCCGATCGAGAAGATGCCAGGATCGAACAGGCCGATGATGTCGCCGGCGTAGGCCTCGTCCACGATGGCCCGGTCCTGGGCCATCAGCTGGGTGCCGGTGGCCAGCTTGATGTTCTTGCCCTCCTGGACGTGGTAGGCCTCCATGCCGCGCTCGAACTTGCCCGAGCAGATGCGCATGAAGGCGATGCGGTCCCGGTGGGCCTTGTTCATGTTGGCCTGGATCTTGAAGATGAAGCCCGAGAACTCGTCCCGGCAGGGGTCCACGGCCTCGCCGGTCAGGCTGTCCACGCGGGCCAGCGGGGTGGGGGTCAGCCGCAGGAACTCCTGCAGGAAGGGCTCGACGCCGAAGTTGGTCAGCGCCGAACCGAAGAACACCGGGCTCAGCTCCCCTTTCAGGACCCGCTCAAGGTCGAACTCCTCGGCTGCGCCGTCCAAAAGCTCGATCTCGTCCACCAGCTGGCGGTGGAGGTAGGGGGTGAGCATATCGTCCAGGCCGGGGTCGCCCAGCTCCAGCTGGATCTCGTCCACCTTGCGCACGCCGTTGGCGCGGCCGTCGCTGGAAAAGGCCAGAACTTTGCGGGCCTGCCGGTCGAACACGCCCTTGAATTCCTTGCCGCAGCCGATGGGCCAGTTCATGGGGTAGGTCTTGATGCCCAGAATCTCCTCGATGTTCTCCATCAGCTCAAAGGGGTCGCGGGCCTCGCGGTCCATCTTGTTGATGAAGGTGAAGATGGGGATGTGCCGCAGGGTGCACACCTTGAACAGCTTGATGGTCTGGGCCTCGACGCCCTTGGCCGCGTCGATGACCATGACCGCCGAGTCGGCGGCCATCAGGGTGCGGTAGGTATCCTCTGAAAAGTCCTGGTGGCCGGGGGTGTCCAGGATGTTGACGCACTTGCCGGCATAGTCGAACTGCAGCACCGACGAAGTGACCGAGATGCCACGCTGCTTTTCAATGTCCATCCAGTCCGAGACGGCGTGCCGGGCGCTCTGCTTGCCCTTGACCGAGCCGGCCTGGTTGATGGCTCCGCCGTAGAGCAGGAGCTTTTCGGTGAGGGTGGTCTTGCCCGCGTCGGGGTGGCTGATGATCGCAAACGTCCGGCGGCGTTCGATTTCTTCACGATTTGTCATAGTACCTCTTGTCTTTCTGTTTGGGGTGGGGTGTCTATCTGAAACGTTAACGTCGTCCTGTTACATGGGTGATGTCTCCCTGTGATCGCTTCTGCACTGAAAATTACACACATACTTTATATTACGCCAAAACGCCCCTTTGCGCAAGAGGGAAAGTCATTTTTTTAGCACAAAGCAGGGCAGCGGCGCGGTGTCCGCCCAGTTGGCAAAGCGGCAGGCCAGGACGGTGTACCCCGTCAGAGGCAGCCCTTCCAGCCAGGCCAGGACGGCCCGCTTCTCCGCGTCCCCGATCACCGCGCCGCTGTACAGCACCGCCGACAGGACGCCGCCCGGCCGCAGGGCCGTCAGGGCGGCTTCCAGCGCGGGGATGCTGGTGCCGGCCTCGCTGTGGACGGCGTGGTCCGCGCCCGGCAGCCACCCGAAATTGAACACCACCCCGTCGGCGCTGCCGGGCTGGACGTAGCGCAGGAGGTTGGCGTGGCTGTCCAGGATCAGCCGGCAGCGGTCCGCGGGGATGCCCTCCCGCGCGAGACGGGCCCGGGTGGCGTCCAGGGCTGCGGGCTGGATGTCGAAGGCGAGCACCCGGCCTTCCTCCCCGGCCAGGCGGCAGAGGAAGGCGGTGTCTCCGCCGTTGCCGCAAGTGGCGTCCACCAGCAGGCGGGGGCGGGCCAGATGGGCGGCGAGAAAGTCCTGGGCCAGGCGGACGGCGGTCAGGTCCGGCTTGCGGCGGCGGACCAGGCGGTCCCCCTCGGGGACAAAGCCGAACTTGCCCCAGAAGGCCCCCTCCCCCTCCCCGGCGGGCAGGGGCGCGGTGAAAAGGCTGGCCTGCTCCCGGCTGTAGCCGCCGCAGCGGTGGAGCACCTGCCGCAGCAGATAGGAGCCGTACCCCCGCCGCCGCCACTCCGGCGCGATCCACAGGCCGGTGAAAGCGGTCTCGCCGCCGGCCCGGGTCAGGGCGCACCAGCCCACCCGCGCCTTTTCTTTATAAAGGTCGAACCCGGTTTCTGTCTGAACAAGGACCATAAAAACCTCCCAAAATTCATATTTTCTTCATGAACGGCGGCCGCAGCCGGCGCAAACGTTTGGATTTCACATTTTCTTCACGGCGGCATGAATCTGTTTTCACAATTTCAGGTTACACTATAATCAGCCTAAGAGGAAAGGTCAAGACCCTTCCCCTTCCGCCCCCTGAAAGGATGATTTGAGTATGGAAAAAGAGAACAAATGGGAATATGATTATTCCTCCCTCTACAATAATTCTTCCGACAATGGCGGCACCGGCTACGCGAACGTAGGCAGCAGCGGCAGCAACGCCGCCAACCAATATGACGCTTCCGGCGCGGGCGGCCAGCCGCCCTGCACGCCGGATTACAAGCCGGTCCCCGATCCGGGCCAGGCGCCCAGAAAGCGCCGCCGCATCAGCGCCGGCCGGATCCTGCGCACTGTGGTATCCCTGGTGCTGGCCGCAGCCGTTGGCTTTGCCGGCGGCTATGTGGGCAGCATGGTGGGCAACAACCACAAGCTGGTGATCCAGGCCGCCGACCGCACCGAACAGCTGAACGACGCTCTGGCGTCCTCCACTTCCACCGGCGGCGACAACCTGACCACCGCCCAGGTGGCCGCCCTGGTCACCCCCAGCGTGGTGCCCATCACCACCGAGGCCGTGGTCTACTCCAACTGGTCCTGGTTCGGCCAGCGCCAGATCGAGTCCGGCGCGGGCAGCGGCGTCATCATCAGCGACGACGGTTACATCCTGACCTGCGCCCACGTGGTGGACGGCGCAGACGACATCACCGTCCAGGTGGACGGCACCGATTATGACGCCACCGTCATTGGCTCCGACTCGGCCAGCGACGTGGCCGTGCTGAAGATCGACGCTGAGGGCCTGACCCCGGCGGTCGTGGGTGACAGCAACGCCCTGACCGTGGGCGAAGAAGTGATGGCCGTGGGCAACCCGCTGGGCAACCTGAGCGGCACCGTCACCAACGGCATCGTCAGCGCGCTGAACCGCGACGTTTCCATCCAGAGCAATGACGGTTCGATCCTGAACCTCTCCCTGATCCAGACCAACGCCAGCATCAGCCCGGGCAACTCGGGCGGCGGGCTGTTCAACATGGCCGGCGAGCTGGTCGGTATCGTCAACGCGAAGTCGGACGCCTCGGGTGCCGAGGGCCTGGGCTTTGCCATCCCCATCAACAACGCCATCGCCATCGCGCAGGATCTGCTGGAGAATGGCTATGTCAGCGGCCGGCCCTATCTGGGCATCACCTATATATCCGTGACCGATGAGGCCACCGCCCAGCAGCTGGGCGTGTCCACCTACGGCATCTACATTGTGGATGTCAGCGCCGGTTCCGGCGCGGCCCAGGCCGGCCTTGAGCCCGGCGACCGCATCGTCAGCATCGACGGCGCCGAAGTGGCGGCCCGGGACGACGTGTCGGCCATCATCGACCAGCACGCTTCCGGCGACACCATTTCCATCACCGTCGCCCGCGACGGCCAGATGCTGACCGTCTCCGCCACCCTCGGCGAGCAGACCCCAAACAACTAAGCTGTACCCACCAAAACAGGTTTACAGGTCCAATCCCCCGGAACACAGAAGCACTCCCTTCTGATTTTCCTCCTTACAAAAGGCTCCTCCGTCCCTAGACCCGACGGAGGAGTTTTTTGTTTTTGCTCTGCGGGGTGCGCCTGGCCCTCTCCGGCCCTGCGGGCCACGGTTGCGGTGCCCTGCTTTTGCTTCGGGCGTCGCTGCGCCCTCGCAAAAGACAGACCGCTGCCCCTGCTCCGCTTCGGCTGTTTCTGCCGCAGGCAGCGCCTCAGCTGCGCAGTCCCGCACGCGTGGGAGCCTCCCCTCTCCGTCACAGCGCAAAGCGCTGTGCCACCTCCCCCGCGGGGGGAGGCAAGCGTACCTGCGTCAATCTTTGCGAAGTTTGTGGTAAGGCAAAGCTGAAAAACTTCGTCTTACCACAAAGTTTTTCTTTGCCCACGGGCGTAAACTTGGCTCTCCCTCCGGGAGAGCTGGCGAGACGCCCGCAAGGGCGGCGAGACTGAGAGGGGAGCCTCCCACGCGTGCGGGACTGCGCAGCTGAGGCGCTGCCTGTGGCAGAAACAGCCGAAGCGGAGCAGGGGCAGCGGTCTGTCTTTTGCGAGGGCGTAGCGACGCCCGAAGCAAAAGCAGGGTACCGCAACCGTGCCGCCGCAGGCGGCGGAGAGGGCCAGAACAGAGAGGGGAGCCGCTAGGCGCGGGAGAGGCATAATAAAGGCCCGGACTATCGAGCGTCCGGGCCTTTATGGTTTTCAGATCACGTTTTCCAGTAGTTCGGCCAGGGTGACGCCGTAGAGCTGGGCCAGCAGGACGAGGTTGGACATGGTGGGGTCGGTCTCGCCTGTCTCCCACTTTGAGACGGCCTGCCGGGACACACCGAGGCTCTCGGCCACAAATTCCTGGGTCATTTTGCAGCGGGTGCGGTGGTCTTTGAGGGTCTCGGACAGGGTCTTGCGGACGGCGGCGGTCTCCTTCTTCACCTCCTGGGCGCGGGCGTGGGTCTTGATGTAGAGCCACAGGGCCCGGATGCACAGGATCATCAGGACCACCGGTATCACAAAGACAGCGGCCAGGATGAAGAAGGCTAAAAACATTCCGACAAGTTCGATCGCAGCAAGTTTCATAACGATCAGCTCCTTTCTTTTGGTGGCTCCAGCCTACCAGAAAGGGCCGGTTGCATCCACCAACTATCCCGCAACTTTTGGTTGCGGAACGCAGATGCGTCAAAATTCTTTCCAGAACAATCCCCCGCTGGTCTGGAACAGGGGCCAGGGGCTGATGCTCTTGCTGCCCAGCTTGAAGTCCATGGTCAGGGTCTCCCCCACCTGGCCCAGGGCGTCCCCGCGGGCCACGGTCTGCCCCGGCTGGACGTGGATGCTCCCCAGGCCGTAGAGGTAGCTGCGCAGGCCGCAGCCGTGGTCGATCACCACCGTGTTGCCGGTCAGGCCCAGCTCCTGGGCCACCGCCACCACCCCGCCGGCGGGGGCCCGCACCGGGTCGCCGGGGATGGTGTAGAGCAGGGTGGAGTTGGACTGCCCTGCCCGGGCCCCGCCCATCACCTTGGTCTGGCCGTAGTCCAAAAGGACGGTGTACAGCTCCACCGGGCACAGGAAGGCCCCGTGCCACATCTTTTCCCGGGCGGGGGCCTCGTAGAGGGACCAGATCACGCTGCGGAACTCCTCGGCAGCGCCGTCGGGGGCGGGCGGGTCGGGCTGGGCCTCGGCCTCGCCAAAGGACTTGGCCGTCACCACCAGGGTGAGGGGCAGGGTTTCGCCGTTCACGGTGACGGCGATGTCGTGGCTGCCGGCCGAGGCGTTGTAGGCTGCGGGGATATAGCACCGCCAGCCCGCCGGGCTGCGGACGCACTGGACGCTGCCGAGGTCGGTCTCGACGGCGGGGGTGCCGCTGCCCACCATGCCGCTGATCTCGAGGGCGGCCACCCCGCCCTGCTCGATCCGCTGGGCCGAAAGGGTCAGCTCGGCCGAAGCCTGGATGGTGAACCGGAAGGCGTACCGGTAATACCCCGCCGGCCGGGCCGGCCGCTCCAGGCCGCTGCCCGGCAGGACGGCCCCGTCAGCGGGCTGGCCGAAACCGACGTCGGTCATCCCCACAGGCAGCCGCCAGACCGTCAGCTCGGCCTTGTATTCCCCGTTGGCGGGGTAGAGGAAGGCCGCATAATCCTCCACCGGGCCGTCGAAGTAGGCCGCGTCCCCCATGCCGTCGGCGGTGATGCGCAGGGTGGCGTATGTAGCCCATTCGGGCAGGGTGATCTCCGGGTGGGCCTCATAGAGGACGCCCAGCTTTTCCACCGACAGGGTGGAAGGGCTGTAAAAGGCCTTGTCCAGCATCCCGCCCACCAGCGGCACCCGCCAGCGGCTGCCGTTCACCGTCAGGGCCGCCCCGCCAAACTGGGCGTCGGGGGCGGGCAGGCTGCCGCTGGTGGTAAAAGCGTAGCTGGCCGCCATCACCGCCCCCAGCAGGACGGCCACCCCCAGCGCCACCCCCAGCAGCCACAGCAGGATCTGCCGGATAATATGCAATACGGTCCGCATACCGATTCCTCCTCTTTCTCACGTCCGCACACATTCAGAGAAACAGAAAGGGCGCACCGAAAGGGAGCAGAATGTCCCCCGGTGCGCCCTGAATCCATTTTTGCCAGGGCATGGATACCCTGTTGAAGCCGCGCTGCTTACTCGGCGGCGTCCTCGCCGTCCTCACCGGCGGCAGGCTCTGCGGCGTCCTCGGCGTCAGCGGGGATGGCCTCGTCCTCCCCGAACAGCAGACGCTCGTATTCGTCCAGCTCCTTCTCACGGCGGCGGAGGTAGACAGCCACGGCGGCCAGTGCACCGGCGACGGCGGCCAGCGCTGCGATGACGGCGATCAGACAGGATTTCTTCATAGGTCGAGCACTCTCCTTTTCACGCGCAAGGCGTTTTTTCAAGTCATGGTACCGGTCGGCGAGGCGGAGCAGCAGCCGCAGCCCCCAGGACAGGGCCGTCAGCATATGGACAGAAAGTTTGAGCATCAACATAACAGCCGCCCTCCTACCCGGCAGGGGCAGCATTCGGCGCATACCCCCGGAATATCTCTATTATACCCGCAGCGAAGCAAAATTACAACCGTAAAGGCCAAAATTTCTATGCTTCCAGCAGAAATTTGCGGTAGGCTTTGAACGCGCCGGGCAGGGCGTAGCGGCCTTCGAGGCCGTCGCGGCCCGCCCAGACGCAGCCGCTGGGGGCGGGCTGGTCCGGCACGGTGAGCTTCCAGCCGCTCATCCGCCACTCCACATGGGTGAAGATGTGCTTGGCCGCGGGCAGGGGCGCGGGCTCGCCGCTGCCGGGGTCGAGCCCCAGGGCGGCCAGCGCCTGCCGCACCGCCGGACCGTCCAGCTGCAGGCCTTCAAACGCGGGTGGCTGCCACAGCCCGGCCAGCAGGCCGCCTTCCGGCCGTTTTTGGAGCAGCCATTCGCCGGTCGCAGCGTTCTGGACCAGGGCCACCGTCACCGGCAGGACCCGGCGTGGCTTGGGCGCGGCCTTGCAGGGCAGGGCCTCGGCGGCGCCGGCTTTGCGCCCCTCGCAGAGGGCGGCCAGCGGGCACTGGGCGCACAGCGGCGCGCCGCCCGGCAGGCAGACCAGCGCGCCCAGCTCCATCAAAGCCTGGTTGTAGTCGCCGGGGGCGTCGGGGGGCTGGTGCTCCATCACCCGCTGGGTGAACCGCTTTTTGACGGCGGGGTCGGTGATGGGGCCGCTGTCGTTGTACAGCCGGGCGAACACCCGCAGGACGTTGCCGTCCACCGCGGGGGCGGCCAGCCCGAACCCAATGGAAGCGATGGCCCCGGCGGTGTAGGGCCCGATGCCGGGCAGGGCCAGCAGGGCGTCATAGCTGGCGGGCAAATGGCCGCCGTACTGCCGGCAGACCTGCTGGGCGGCTTTCTGCATACTGTGCACCCGGCGGTAATAGCCCAGCCCCTCCCACAGCTTGTCCAGCCGCTCGGGCGGGCAGGCCGCCAGGGCCGGGATGTCGGGCAGCTCCCGGACGAAGCGCTCGTAATAGGGCAGGGCCGCGGCCACACGGGTCTGCTGCAGCATGATCTCGCTGACCCAGATGTGGTAGGGGGTGGGGTCGTCCCGGAAGGGCAGGCTGCGCCGGTTCCGGTAAAACCAGTCCAAAAGGGCGGGGGCAATCTTTTCCACAGTCAAACCTCGTTTACAAAAGAGCCCGTCCGGCTGGCGGGTGCAGACGGACGGGACACAGAAGAAAAATGCAGCGCTAGGAACCCCGGCGGCGGAACGTTGTCAGAAGCCGTAGGCGGTGCGGGGGAAGGGCAGCACGTCGCGGATGTTCTGGATGCCGGTGAGGTACATCAGCATCCGCTCAAAGCCCAGGCCGAAGCCCGCGTGCTCCACCGTGCCGAACCGGCGCAGGTCCAGATACCAGTCGTAGCCGGCCTTGTCCAGGCCCAGCTCGTCCATGCGGGCGGCCAGCTTGCCGTAGTCCTCTTCGCGCTGGCTGCCGCCGATCAGCTCGCCGATGCCGGGCACCAGCATATCGGCGGCGGCCACCGTCCGGCCGTCGGGGTTCTGCTTCATGTAGAAGCTCTTGATCTCCTTGGGGTAGTCGGTGACAAAGACGGGCTTCTGGAACACCACCTCGGTCAGGTAGCGCTCGTGCTCGGTCTGGATGTCCACCCCCCACTCCACCGGGTACTGGAACTTTTTGTTGTTCTTTTTCAGGATCTCGATGGCGTCGGTGTAGCTGACCCGGCCGAACTCGCTGCCGGCCACCAGTTCCAGCCGCTCGATCAGCCCCTTGTCGATGAACTTGTTGAAGAAGTCCATCTCATCGGGGCAGTTGTCCAGCACATAGCGGATGACGTACTTGGTCATGGCCTCGGCCACGTCCATGTAGCCGGACAGGTCGCAGAAGGCCATTTCCGGCTCGATCATCCAGAACTCGGCGGCGTGCCGGGTGGTGAAGCTCTTCTCGGCGCGGAAGGTGGGCCCGAAGGTGTACACCTTGCCGAACGCCATGGCCATGGCCTCGGCTTCCAGCTGGCCCGAGACGGTCAGGTTGACCGGCTTGCCGAAGAAGTCCTCGCTGTAGTCGGCGCGGCCGTCCTCGGTCTTGGGGACGTTGTCCAGGTCCAGGGTGGTGACCCGGAACATCTCGCCCGCGCCCTCGCAGTCGGAGGCGGTCAGGATGGGAGAATGGGCGTAGACGAAGCCGTTCTCCTGGAAAAAGCGGTGGATGGCGTAGGCCGCCACGCTGCGCACCCGGAACGCCGCGTTGAAGGTGTTGGTGCGGGGGCGCAGGGTGGGCATGGTGCGCAGGTACTCCATGCTCATCTTCTTTTTCTGCAGGGGGTAGTCCTCCGAGGGGCAGGCGCCCAGGATTTCGATGCTGTCGGCGTTCAGCTCAAAGGGCTGCTTGGCCTGGGGGGTCAGGACCAGACGGCCAGTCACCCGCATGCTGGTGTACAGGCCGGCGTGGGCCACTTCCTCGTAGTTTGCGAGCTTGGAAGCCTCAAAGACCACCTGCAGGGTCTTGAAGCAGCCGCCGTCCGACAGGGCGATGAAGCCGATGTTCTTGCTGTCGCGGATGTTTTTGGCCCAGCCGCAGACGGTCAGCACGGTGCCGTCGGCGGGGACGGCGCGGTAAAGGGATGCGATCTCAGTGCGTTCCATACGTTTCCTCCATGCAAGTGCACACGATTTTGATCTGTCCGGCCAGGCGGCGTGTACGGCTGGCTGGACACCGACAGGGAAATTTTCCGGCGAGAGTGTGCGAGGCGCAGCCGAGTGCATGGTCCGGCGGAAAATTTTGTCGGAAGGAGAATCCAAAGGGGGAAACATTTCTGTCTTGCGCAGGCAGAAATGGGTCCCTCTTTGACATGAAAAAAGACAGCTTTTGCCCTTTCTCCAGGGCGAACAAGCTGTCTTGTAATGTCCGCGGTGCCACCTGAATTCACCGGCCGGCGGCCGGTCTCGTTATGCTCCGTCCCGTCCAAAGCAGGATAAGCACTCCCCTTCTAACGCTGGGGCGGGCGGCGCGCCTACTGCCCGTCTTGCGCACAAAGCGGGGTTCAGCTTGCAGCTCCCGGGTGTTCTTTCGCTTCCCCTGCGGGCAGGCTTCACAGCGCCGCCTGCTCTCTGGGCCGTCGTGGGGGGAGGTACTTTTCCCGATCAAGGCTTTTCATGCTGGAACTATAGCATATCTGCGCGGGTTTGTCAACCGGCCCCTGTAAAAAGGGAGGCCAGGGCGTTGGCGGCCAGCTGCCCGGCGTAGAGGGCCTCGTTGAGGTTGTTGCCGTGGGTGCCGATCTCGATCAGCAGGCTGCCGGTGGTCAGGTCCTGGTTGTAGAACCGGTAGCTGAACAGGACCGGCCGGGTAAAGCCGGGGTACATCCCTTCCATGGCCCCCTCCCAGGCGGCGGCAAAGCGCAGGTTCTGCCGCCAGTTGGGCAGGGAGACGGTGGACCCGTTGTCGCACCCGCAGATCAGCATGACCTGGGCGGCCTTGCGGCCGTTCACCTCCGCCACCGGGGCCACGCGGGTGCCGTCCTCCTTTTCGATGGCGTCCCGGTGGACGTCCAGCACCACCTTGATGCTGGGGTACTGGGCCAGGTACTGCTGGACCACCGCCCGGCTGTTGGCATAGCTGCCGGTGTAGCTGGGGTAGTCGTTCAGCGTCTCGTCGTGGAGGGTGTGGATGCCGGCGGCGTTGAGGGTGTCGGCCATGACGGCCCCCACTGCGCACATATTGGCGGCCCGGTCGGTGGTGCGGGCCCCGTCCCCCGGCAGGAACCACAGCCCTTCGGCGGGGCGGTAGCACTCGGTGGCGTGGGTGTGCATGATGAGCACCTGGGGCTCGGGGCTGTTCAGCTCGATGGCAAAGGGCAGAGGGTTCTGGACTTCAGCCGCCACCTCGGCGGCGGAAACGCTGGTGTTGTTCTTGATGGTGCCGGCGGTGCAGGCGATGTACTTTTCGCCGCTGCCCTGCCCGTAGGAGGTCTCGGTCACGGCGCCGGCGTCGGCGGGCTTGTCGGCGTCGGTCAGCAGGGGGACCAGATACCGCTCGATGGCGGTGGAGTCGAGCGTGGGCGCGGGCGCTGTGGAGGAGGCCGGGGCTTCGCCGGCGCTGTCGGCGGCGGGGGCCTCCCCTGCCGCCTGCCTGCCCCATTCCAGGGCGGTGCGCAGGGCGGGCAGAGGGCCCACCAGCGCCCCGGCCAAAGCCAGCGCCGGGCCCCGGCCCCAGATGGTCAGGGCCAGCATCACCGCCGCCGCAGCCAGGGCCGCCCGGCCTGTCCCCGGGCCGGCCCGGCTTGGCTTTGCCTGCCTGTGCTCCTGCTGCATCCGCCCGCCCCCTTTCCCGTGGTGATACACACCATTTGTATGCGGGGCGGGGAGGATCTATGTCACTGGCTGGCCAGCCAGCACAGCTGGTTGACGGTCAGGCGGGGCTGCAGGGCCCGGTTGATGGCCGCCCCCAGCAGGGCCGCCCCGTGGGCGATGACGCTGTCCAGCGCGCGGGGCGCGACCACCAGGTCCCGGCCTTCGGCGGCCTCCATCAGGGTGGGGATGCCCGCCGCGATGACCGGCAGACCCAGCCCGGCGGCGTCCAGATGGCGGCCGCTGCGGGGCTGGGCCGGCGCAAGCCCGGTGTCGGACAGCTGGATGGTGCGGCCCAGCCGCTCGGGCTCGGCGGTGCACAGGCTGTCCACGCAGAGGAGGGCCGCGGGCCGCACCGCCTCCACCAGGGCCGCGGCCAAAGCCTGCAGGCTGATGCCCGCCGCCTGGGACACCCCCGGCGCCACCGCCGCCACCGGCCGGATGCCCCGCACCGGCAGGACGTGGCCCATCGTGACCAGGATGTGCTGGACGGTGCGGGGGCCCAGGGCGTCGGCCGTCACCCGGCGGTTGCCCACCCCCAGCACCAGCACCGGCCCGGCCGGGGGCAGCAGGGCGGCCAGCTCGGCCGCCGCCGTCTCGATGAGGGAGACATCCCGCTCGTCCAGCAAATGGAGGCTGGGGGTCTCCAGTGTGACGTAGCGGCCCCGCGGCCGGGCCAGGCCGTCCCGGGCCACCTCCACCCGGGTGATGGTCACCCCGCCCCGCCGGACCGACGCCAGCCGCACCCCGCCGTCGCCGCCGGCCTCCTGTCCGGAGCCGAAAAGCTCGTCCGCCATGTCTGTATAGCGCATTTTGCCGCCTCCTTTGGCCGGGTTTGGGCCCGCCTTTTGGCCAAAGTGTGGGCAAATAAAAATTTTTCAAACAAAATTTCAAAAAAAGCTTGCGCAGATGCGGCGAATATGGTATCATAAGATGCGCTGTTATAGGTAGCCAAGGAGGTGGAACGAATTGCCTAACATCAAATCTCAGAAGGACCGCGTTGTCCAGTCTGCTGCAGAGCGGGCACACAACAAGGCCATTAAGACCAACCTGAAAACAGTCGTCAAGAAGGCAAACGCTGCCATCGATGCCAAAGCCGCTGACAAGGACGCAACTGTCCTGGCTGCTGTTTCCGCGATCGACAAGGCCCGCGCCAAGGGCGTGCTGAAGAAAAACACCGCGTCCCGCAAGATCAGCCGTATGGCCAAGCGCGCCAACAAGGCAGTCTAAGCCGCTCACGACTGGTTCGATACGATTGACGAGCAAAGCTCTCCGCGCCACTCATCCGGCAGGAGAGCTTTTGTTTTTGCTGTCTCCAGCAGGCCGTCGGGGCCGGGCGCAGGCTCGGGCAGGCAGGCCCAGGCCAGGGCATACCCCAGGCAGACCGCCCCTGCAAGGAGCAGCGCCGCCGGCCCATAGCCGGGGCCGCGGCCGCAGAAAGCGGCCCACAGCCCCTGCCCCGCCCAGAAAAAGGACGGCAGGCCGGCCAGCGCCGCCGACAGACCAAAGCAAAACCAACGGAACATATGTAAACGCCCCCTTTTGCCCTCCAGCATACAGCGGCAGAGGCGCGAAGGCGCGTGTTGTGTGTCGAGACCGGGGGCAGTCAGTTCTGGTCCCGGCTTTTGCCCAGCAGCGCGGCGATGACCCCGCACAGCAGGCTGGCGGTGATGCCGGCGGCCCCCGCCCGCAGCCCGCCGGTCAGGCAGCCCAGCAGGCCCTGTTCGGCCACGGCCTGCCGCACCCCCTGGGCCAGCAGATGCCCAAAGCCCAGCAGGGGGACGCTGGCCCCCGCCCCGGCAAAGTCGGCCAGGGGGCCGTACAGCCCCAGCGCCGACAGCGCCACCCCGGCCACCACATAGCCGGTGAGGATGCGGGCGGGGGTCAGGCTGGTGAGGTCCACCAGCAGCTGTCCGGCGGCGCAGATGGCCCCGCCCACCAGGAATGCCCAGAGATAATTCATGCCGAACCCTCCTTCCAGGCGGGGCTGGCCAGCTCCACCAGGTGCGCGACGGCGGGGATGCTTTCCTTCTGCAAAAAGGTGGTCTGGCTCATCAGCGCCCCGGTGGCGATGAAAAGGACCCGGCCGAGCTTGCCCTGTTCCAGCTGGGGCAGGATGTGCCCGCACAAAACGCTGGCGCAGCACCCCGGCCCCGAGGCCCCGCTGTGGACTTTGGGGTCCCGGCCATAGAGCAGGCAGCCGCAGTCCTCGTGGTGGAGGGGGCCTATCCCCTCCGCTTCCAGCAGCTCGGCCAGCAGGGCGCTGCCCACCCGGCCGAGGTCCCCGGTGTAGATGCAGTCGAAAGCGGCGGGGGGCGTGCCGGTGTCCCGCAGGTAGCGCAGGAGGGTGGCCGCCGCAGCCGGGGCCATGGCGGCCCCCATGTTGGTGATGTCCCTGACCTGGTAGTCCTGCACCCGGCCAAAGGTGACGCCCCGCACCCGGACGCCCTTGCTGTCCGGGCTGGCCGGCCGCAGCAGGCAGCAGCCCGCCGCGGTGGCGGTCCACTGGGCGGTGGGGGTGCGCACCGCCCCGTAGCACAGCGGGGTGCGGAACTGGCGCTCGGCGGCGCAGAAGTGCCCCGAGGCCATGGCCAGCACCCCTTCGGCCATCCCGCCGGCGCAGAGGGCCGCCCCCAGCCCCAGCGCTTCGGCCATGGTGCTGCACGCCCCAAACAGCCCCGCATAGGGCACGCCCAGCTCCCGCATGGCGTAGCTGGACGCGGTGCACTGGGCCTGCAGGTCCCCTGCCAGGGCCAGGCTGACCGTGTCCTCGGCCGCGCCGCCCTTGCGCAGGCAGAGCCGGGCCGCCCGCAGCTGCAAAGCCCGCTCGGCGGCCTCCCAGTTTTTCTGGCCGAACAGGTTGTCCCCGCTCAGCTCGTCAAAGGCGGCGGCCAGAGGGCTTTCGCTCTCCTTTTTGCCGCCCACCGCCGCGTGGGCCGCGATGACCGGCGGCGCGGGAAAAAGCAGGGTGTCCCCCTGCCGCAGGGCTTTTTCCATCCGCGATCGCTCCTTCCTGTTGTATTTTTGGTCGAGCCGCCCGCTTTTTGCAATTTTTTCCTTCCGGCGGGCGTATCTCTATAAGAGGGTGGACACCCACAGCGCCAGCCCGTAGACCGCCGAAGCCAGGGTGCCGTAGACGATGACCGGGCCCGCGATGGTGAACATCTTGGCCCCGGTGCCGGTGACGCAGCCCTCCGGGCGGAACTCGATGGCCGCGCTGACCACCGCGTTGGCAAAGCCGGTGATGGGCACAAGGCTGCCCGCCCCCGCCCGCAGCGCCAGCTTCTGGTACCACCCCAGGGCGGTCAGGAGGGCGGAGAGGGCGATCAGGGTGCAGCTGGTGAGGGTGCCCGCCGTCACAGCGTCCGCGCCGGCCAGCAGGTAAGCCTGGCGCAGCGCCTCCCCGATGGTGCAGATGCCGCCCCCGATGCAGAACGCCCACAGGCAGTCCCGCCCCAGTGGAGAGGGCGGCCCGGCCCGCCGCACCCGGCGGCCGTATTCTTCCGGTGATAGACCCATACAATCATTCGCCTCGCTTTTGTGGGCAGTATGCCCGCCCGGCGGGGGGAATATCCGTCTTTTGGAACAGATCGAGAGGTTTTTGTTATGCAGCAGCCCATGCCGCCGTATCCCCATCATGATCCGCACCATCCGCCCCGCCGCCGTCTGACGCGGGCCGAAATGCGCCGCCGTCGCCGCCGCCGTGCCATCCGCCGGCTGGCCGTCCTGTTCTGCGCCCTGGCGCTGGTGGTGGGCGGCGTCTCCTTCGCCGTGACCCGCCTGGCTTCGGCCGGGCCGTCGGCCTCAGCCGCTTCCCCCGCCCCGGCGGAGGGGGAAAACATGGCCGCCGGCTCCTCCCAGAGCCAGGCTGCCAGCAGCGCGCCTGCCGCGCCGCAGAACGCCCTGGGCCTGACCGCTGCTGAGGCGTCCGCCATGCTGGCCGACCCCCGCATGGTGCTGGTGAACCATCAGGTACCCATGCCCGAGGACTACACCTTTGACACCAAGGAGTGCGGTTCGGCCACCGCCATCAACAAGACCCTGCAGACCGAGGCGGCCGACGCTTTCCTGGAGATGCAGGCCGCTGCGGCTGCCGACGGCATCACCATCTGGATGCAGAGCGGGTACCGCAGCGTCGATTACCAGACCACCCTCTATAACAACAAGACCCAGCAGTTCCTGGACCAGGGCTACGACGAGCCCACCGCCCGCGAAATGGCGGCCAACGTCGTCAACCCGCCCCGCTACTCGGAGCACAACTGCGGCCTTGCCGCCGACCTGAACTGCCCCGAATACACCGCCCTCGAGCCCGGCTTTGAGGACACGGCCGCCTTCGACTGGCTGTGCCAGCACGCCGGGGACTACGGGTTCATCCTGCGCTACCCCAAGGGCGAAGCCGCCGAGGCCGTGACTGAGATCACCTATGAGCCGTGGCACTGGCGGTATGTGGGCCCCGAGAACGCCGCCCGCATCAACGCCAGCGGCCTGATCTTCGAGCAGTACATCGCTGAGCTGCAGTCCATTGCCGCGGCGGGGTAAAACGCAGGTAAACAGGTTGTGAAAGTTTCGGGGCCGGCCCGTTTTGCCCCCGGGTCCAGATTGCATTTTGCCGCCCGATATGATAAGATAAGGCATACCCGCAAAAACAGAGGTTTGAACCCTGCGCCCGGTGCGCAGAATCTATAAAACGAGAGAGAAGGAAAAAGAACTTATGATGAAACGCAACGTTTTCGCCTGGATGGCCGTTTTGGCCCTCTGTGCCGCCCTGCTGACAGGCTGCGGCGGTTCTTCCTCCAGCGCGCCGGCTTCTTCGGCCGCTCCGGCGTCGGAGCCTGCTTCCAGCGCAGCTGAGGCGCGCACCGGCGAGGAGAACGGCGCGGTGGATCTGGACGCCGCCGTCAGCCGCCTGCTGGAAGCAAACCCCATCTCCAACCAGTTCGAGATCGCGGCCATGAACATCGAGTACGACTATATGCTGTCCCCCGACGACGTGGCCGCCTACAAGGGCGTCAAGAGCAACGACAACGGCGACGCCGGCCTGGTGCTGGTCATCCAGCCCGCCGCGGGCAAGGCGGAGGCGATCTGCGAGGCCCTCGAGACCTATAAGCAGGATCAGGTGGCCTTCTACGGCAACTACGCCGAGTTCGGCCAGGCCCAGTCCAATGTGGAAAACGCCATTATTTCGGGCCGGGACGGCCTGGTGGTGATGGTCATTGCCTCCAACGAGAGCAGCGGCGACCTGTCCCAGGCTGTGGACGACGTGATGAACGAATACGCGCCCCAGTAACGATCCCCTTCAGAGCCGGTGCCCTGCGGCATGGGCTCTTTCTTTGATTTTCCGACCCGGAAGGAGATACCGCCTTGATCTTCAGCTCGATCATCTTCCTGTTCCACTTTCTGCCCTTCACCCTGGCGGCCTATTATATCGCCCCGCCCAAGGCAAAGAACACCGTCCTGTTCATCTGCAGCCTGGTGTTCTACTGCTGGGGCGAGGTCCGGTTTTTCCCGGTGATGCTGGCCCTCATCCTCATCAATTACCTGTGCGGCCTGGCCATCGCCCATTTTGAGGGCAGGCCGGGGCTGCGCCGGCTGTTTTTGGGGCTGGCCCTGGTGGGCAGCCTGGGGATGCTGTTCTATTTCAAGTACGCAAATTTTGTCCTGGAGAGCGCCAACGCCCTGCTGGGGACAAGCTTTGCCCCCATCGAGGGGATCAGCGTCCTGCCGCTGGGCATCAGCTTTTACACCTTCCAGACCCTTTCCTACACCATCGACGTCTACCGCCGCGATGTGGCGTCGGAAAAGAACATCATCGACTTCGGGGCCTATGTGGTCATGTTCCCGCAGCTGATCGCCGGCCCCATCGTCAAATACCGCGACGTGGCGGCCCAGCTGCACGTCTACAAGCACCGCTACAACATCGCCCAGATCGAGGAGGGCATGACCATCTTCACCTTCGGCCTGGCCAAAAAAGTGCTGCTGGCCGACGCGGTGGGCGCCCTCTGGACCGACATCATCGGGGTGGCGGACGACGCTTCCATCACCTTTGTGGGGCTGGCAAACGCCTCCACCGGGCTGGTGTGGCTGGGCATCCTGGCCTACAGTTTCCAGCTGTACTTCGACTTTTCGGGCTATTCCATGATGGCCATCGGCATGGGCAAGATGATGGGCTTCGAGTTCCCCCAGAACTTCAACTACCCGTATATCTCGGCTTCCATCACCGAGTTCTGGCGCCGCTGGCACATGACGCTGTCCAGCTGGTTCCGGGAGTACGTCTATATCCCCCTGGGCGGCAACCGCAGGGGCCTCAAGCGCCAGATCTTCAACCTGTTCATCGTCGAGCTGCTGACCGGCATCTGGCACGGCGCCGACTGGAATTTCATCTGCTGGGGCCTGTATTACTTTGTGCTGCTGGCGGTGGAAAAGCTGTTCCTGCTCAAGCACCTGCAGAAAGGCCGGGTCTGGCCCCACCTGTACACCCTGTTTTTTGTGGTGGTGGGCTGGGCCATGTTCGTGGGCAACGACCCCGGCGTCCAGTTCGGGCTGCTGTTCCAGAAGCTGTTCGTCCCCAGCGGCGGCGTTTCGGCCCTGTATTTCCTGCGGAATTACGGCGTGCTGCTGATCGTCTCTTTCATCTGCTGCACCCCGCTGATCGAAAAGGTCTGGGACGTGCTGCGGCGGCGCAGCTGGAGCCGCGTGCTGACGGTGGGCGTGCTGCTGGTGATCTCGACGGCCTACGTGGTAGGCAGCACCAACAGCCCGTTCCTGTATTTTAACTTTTAAGACGCAATCTGTGTCCGGGGGCTGTACGCGCGTGCCGTCCAGCCCGGACGAATGTAGAACACAAGGAGGCAGCTATGCAGCAGCATAAGCGCAGACGAAAAGGCGGGCTGATCCACTACCCGGTGCTGATCCTGTTCAGCGTCTTTTTTGTGGGGATGTTTCTGCTGGACTGCGTCACCCCCGACCGCACGGTCAGCGAGCTGGAAAACACCACCCTGACCCAGCGCCCCAAAGTGACCGCGCAAATCTTGTCCTCTGCGGGGCTGAACCGGTTCTTCGACGATTACACCCAGTATACGAAAGACCAGATCCCCGGCCGCGACGCCTGGATCAGCCTGCAGAGCTTTGTGGAGACGGCTCTGCTCCAGAAGACCCAGAGCGGTGGCATCCTGCTGGGGGATAAAGGTCAGATGTTTGACCGCACCTACGGCCTGGTCTCCAGCGAGGAGCGCACCCTGCCGCGCAACATTGCAGCGGTGGCTTCGCTGGCGGCCCGCTGTCCCGGCAAGGTGTATGTGATGGTGGCCCCGGCGGCCTCCTCCATTTACCCCGAGCGGGTGCCGGCCCACGCCCCCCTGCTGCAGGAGGAGAGCTATCTTGGCCAGATCCAGGCGGCGGTGGAACAAGCCGGCGGCGTCTACCTGCCGCTGGAAGACGCCCTGTCCGCCCACAAGGACGAGTATATCTACTACCGCACCGACCACCACTGGACCACCCAGGGGGCCTATTACGCCTACAGCGAGCTGTGCGGCGCTTTGGGCCTCGAACCCTTTGACCGGGCGGCGCACACCGCGGTGGATGTGCCCGACTTTTACGGCACCTTCTATTCCCGCGCCCGCACCTGGAATGCCCAGCCCGACACCCTGACCTATTACGATCTGGACAACCCCCTGACCATTTACACCGTCACCGGGCCCGGGATGCCCACGGAAGGGCAGACCACCGGCCTGTACGACCTGGACAAGCTGGACGTGTACGACAAGTACGCGGCGTTCCTCCACGGCAACAACGGCCTGAGCCGGGTGGAGGGGGACGGCGAGGGCCGCATCCTGGTCATCAAGGACAGCTACGCCAACTCGTTCGTCCCCTTCCTGACGGCCAACTACGCCCAGATCGACGTGGTGGACCTGCGCAACTACAACTACGGCCTGGACGGCCTGATCGCCGAAAACGGCTACGACCAGATCCTGGTGCTCTACAGCTTTGACAGCTTCAAGAGCGACCCCTACCTCTACCGGGCCGGCATCGAGGGATAAAAGCGGAAAACGGGCATCCGCTTTTCACAAAATTGCAGGGCGATTTCTATAAAAGCTGCTCAAATTTCGCACTATTTTCAAGGAAACTATTGAGCATTCTCTCACAATGTGGTAAAATGAAGCTGAGCCCTAGGAGATTGTGGGGGAATCTGTTTTGCGGGCGGGCCGGCGGGCTGCGCCCTGATTGGCAAAGGAGATTTTACCTATGAAAGACACCATTCGTTATCCCGAACATTTCGCCCCCATCGCGGAGGAGGAAATGGTCTACCTGGACGGCGGCAACGTGCTCGACAACGTCGGCAATGCCATTGACGGCGCTGTAGATACCGCCACATCCGCCCTGAACGTTCTGGGCATTGTCGCCACTGTGGTGGGCGTCTGTGTGCTTGGTTCCAGCTATATCTGGGGCATCCGGCAGGCCGATGCCTGGCTGGACAACAACGCTGAGGGCAACATCTTCACCATTCTGGGCAGAGCCATCGACGACCTGGGCGCAGATATGTCCCAGTCCCTCTCCCACTTCACCCGCGACCTGGTAGCCACCATCACGGTGGTGGGCCTGTGGCCGCTGAGCATCCCGCTGCTGATCCTTGGCTGATTTATTTTTGGTTGCAAACGGTTGCATTTCTGCGCGGATCTCATCCACGTGCAGGTTGGAATGTATCCGTTCTCAATAAACCTAATCTTTGCAAAGAAAAGGAGCATTATTATGGAAATGACCGTTCGTATGCCCGCTAATTATAATGTTCTGAGCGAGAATGAAATGACCTACACCACTGGCGGTGCTTGGACCGACTGGTATGCCGGCCTCAACGTTGCTGGTGATGTGGTAGGCGCAGTCATGACCGGCGTCATGATCGTCAACTGGCTGGATATGCTGGGCGGCGCCCGCAACTGGGTCGCAGCCAACAAGACCAATGATCTGGTCACCAACCTCGAGAATGGCGTCAAGGCCTGGGTCGATTACACCAGTGCTTCGGCTTGGAATGCTGTCCGCAGCATCGCCGCAACCATCACTGCAGTTGGCGGCACCGTTCTGATCGGCGGCATCGGCATCCCCTATGGCCTGATCGGTACTGCTGCAGCTCTCCTCACTGCTTAATGTAGGAGGGCCTACCAAAGACCTACTTAGGCGGCGGTCTTCTGCCCTGCGGGAGAAGGCTGCCGCCTTCTTTTATAATAGGTGCCTGCGGAATTAAACAGCCCGGCGATGGGTCTGTTTAAGATAATTTTTGCGGAAAAGGAGTATTACTATGGAAATGACCGTTCGTATGCCGGCCAATTATAACCTGCTGGCCGAAGAAGAAATGACCTATACCACCGGTGGTGCGACCGCCGTAGAAGCTCTGTGCGCATGGATTGTTCCTTTCTATGGTTGGTATAAGGCTTCCACCGATATCCGTGATTACCGTCGGAAAAATCCTGATAGCTGGTTGGATACTGGTCTGGATTATTTTGTCAACCATATGGGAAGCAATGTTACGAATATGCTGTATGATATTGCTTGCGCTTCGTGGTTTGTCTCTGTCTGCCTGACTGGTATTGGCTTGGTTCCGACGGCTTTGATTATTTTCTCTTAAGAGAGATGAATTAAAATTTAATTAGGCGGCGGCTTCCCCCATATACGGGGCGGGCCGCCGCCCATTTTTTGCTCCCCTCTCAGGCGCTTCGCGCCAGCTCTCCCGGAGGGAGAGCCAAGTACACGCCCGTGGATAGAGAAAAACTTTGCGGTAATACGATGTTTTTGCAGCTTTACCTTACCGTGCAGTTTGCTATGATGGACGCAGGTACACTTGGCTCCCCCCGCGGGGGAGCTGGCACAGGGTGCGCAAGCGCCCTGTGACTGAGAGGGTATAAAAAGGGCCCCGAGAGCCTTGACGGCTTCCGGGGCCTTTTGCTGTGTTTATGCTGCTTTATTTATTGTTGGTGTTGAGGATGTCTTTCAGCTTGCGAAAAAATCCCTTGCGCTTTTCGTAGTTGTCGTCTTTGAGGGTGCCCTCGAATTTTTTCAGGGCCTCGCGCTGGGTCTTGTTCAGCTTTTTGGGGATCTCGACGTCGCACTTGACGTACATGTCGCCGCGGCCGCGGCCGTTCAGATACTGGATACCCTTGCCGCGCAGGCGGAAGGTGGTGCCGCTCTGGGTGCCCTCGGGCAGGGTGTATTCCACCTTGCCGTCGATGGTGGGGACGGTGATGTTGTCGCCCAGCACCGCCTGGCTGAAGGTGATGGGGATGGTGACCCAGACGTCGTAGCCGTCCCGCTGGAACAGGTCGTCGGGCCGCACCGTGACCATGACGATCACATCGCCGGCGGGACCGCCGTTGGCGCCGGCGTCGCCCATGCCCCGCAGGGCAAAGCTCTGGTCGTCGTCGATGCCCATGGGGATGCTGACCTCCAGGGTCTTTTTGGTGGCCACCCGGCCGCTGCCGTGGCAGACCTTGCAGGGGTTCTTGATGATCTTGCCCTTGCCGCCGCAGCGGGTGCAGGGCTGCTGGCTCTGCATGACGCCAAAGGGGGTGCGCTGCTGCTGGATGACATAGCCGCGGCCGCCGCAGTCGGGGCAGGTCTCGGGCTGGCTGCCGGGGGCGGAGCCGCTGCCGTTGCACTCGGTGCAGGTCTGCTGCCGGGTGATGGTGATGTTCTTCTTGCAGCCGTGGACCGCCTCGTCAAAACTGAGGGTGATCCGCACCCGGATGTCCTGGCCCTTGCGGGGGGCGTTGGGGTTGGCGCGGGCGCTGCCGCCGCCGAACCCGCCAAAGCCGCCGCCGAAGATGTCCCCAAAAATGTCTCCCAGGTCCACCCCGCCAAAGCCGCCGAACCCGCCGCCTGCGCCGCCGCCCTGGCTGGCTGCGTAGTTGGGGTCTACGCCCGCAAAGCCGAACTGGTCGTAGCGCTTGCGCTTTTCAGGGTCCGACAAGACCTCGTGGGCCTCGTTGATCTCCTTGAATTTTTCCTCGGCGGTCTTGTCGCCGGGGTTGTAGTCTGGGTGGTATTTCAGCGCCAGCTTACGGTAGGCCTTCTTGATCTCCTCATCCGTGGCTGTCTTGGACACCCCCAGGACCTCGTAATAGTCACGTTTTTCCTGTGCCATTTCCACTCACCTCTCGCCGCCAGCTGCGCTGGCCTTAAAACCGGCAAATGCCGCCCCGGAAAACCGGAGCGGCTTTGCCTTTATCCGGCGGACGTCCGGCTGGGCGCCTGCCCGTTCTGCCTGTGCCTCCCGCCGGTTTGGCCGGGGGGCAGGGGCGTTTTCTCTTGTTTAGACTTCCTTGAAGTCGGCGTCCACAACGCCGTCATCGTTGGGCTTGTTCTCGCTGGAAGAGCTGCTGGAGCCCGTGCCGGAGTTCTGGCCGGCGGTCTGCTGGGCTGCGGCGGCAGCCTGGTACATCCGCTCGAACACCTGGCTCAAAGCCTCCTGCTTTGCCTTGATGTCGTCGATGCTGCCGGACTGCAGGCTGTTCTTCAGGTCGCTCAGCTTGCTCTCGGCCTCGCTCTTGACGTCGGCGGGCAGCTTGTCGCCGTTCTCCTTCAGCATCTTCTCGGTCTGGAAGACCATCTGGTCGGCGCCGTTGCGGATATCCACTTCTTCGCGCTTCTTCTTGTCCTCGGCGGCATACTGCTCGGCCTCCTTGACGGCCTTGTCGATGTCCTCCTTGGACATATTGGTGGAAGCGGTGATGGTGATGTTCTGCTCCTTGCCGGTGCCCAGGTCCTTGGCGCTGACCTTCACGATGCCGTTGGCGTCGATATCAAAGGTGACCTCGATCTGGGGCACGCCGCGGGGAGCCGGTGCGATGCCGTCCAGGTGGAAGACGCCCAGGCTCTTGTTGTCGCGGGCAAACTCACGCTCGCCCTGCAGGACGTTGACCTCGACCGAGGGCTGGTTGTCGGCCGCAGTGGAGAACACCTGGCTCTTGTGGGTGGGGATGGTGGTGTTGCGCTCGATGATCTTGGTGCACACGCCGCCCAGGGTCTCGATGCCCAGGCTCAGCGGGGTGACGTCCAGCAGCAGCAGGCCCTTGACGTCGCCCTGCAGGACGCCGCCCTGGATGGCTGCGCCCACGGCCACGCACTCGTCGGGGTTGATGCCCTTGAAGGGCTCGCAGTTCAGCTCCTTCTTGACGGCGTCGTAGACGGCGGGGATACGGGTGGAGCCGCCCACCATCAGGACCTTCTTCAGGTCGGAGGCGCGCAGGCCGGCGTCGGCCAGAGCCTTGCGGACAGGGGTCATGGTGCGGTCGACCAGATCCACGGTCAGCTCGTTGAACTTGGCGCGGGTCAGGGTCATATCCAGGTGCTTGGGGCCGGTGGCGTCGGCGGTGATGAAGGGCAGGTTGATCTGGCTGGTCATGGCGCTGGACAGCTCGATCTTGGCCTTCTCGGCGGCCTCCTTCAGGCGCTGGGCAGCCATCTTGTCCTTGCGCAGGTCGATGCCGTTCTCCTTCTGGAAGGCGTCGGCCATCCAGTCGATGATCCGCTGGTCGAAGTCGTCGCCGCCCAGGTGGGTGTCGCCGTTGGTGGACAGGACCTCGGTGACGCCGTCGCCCATCTCGATGATGGAGACATCGAAGGTGCCGCCGCCCAGGTCGTAGACCATGATCTTCTGGTCGGCTTCCTTGTCGATGCCGTAGGCCAGGGACGCCGCGGTGGGCTCGTTGATGATGCGGCGCACATTCAGGCCGGCAATGGTGCCGGCGTTCTTGGTGGCCTGGCGCTGGCTGTCATTGAAGTAAGCCGGCACGGTGATGACCGCCTCGGTGACCTTCTCGCCCAGGTAGGCTTCGGCGTCCGCCTTCAGCTTGGAGAGGATCATCGCGCTGATCTCTTCGGGGGTGTAGTCCTTGCCGCCGGCATGGACCTTCTCGGCGGTGCCCATCTTCCGCTTGATGGAGGAGATGGTGTTCTCCGGGTTGGTGATGGCCTGACGCTTGGCGACCTGGCCCACCAGACGCTCGCCGGTCTTGGTGAAGCCCACCACCGACGGGGTGGTGCGGGCGCCTTCGGAATTGGCGATCACGACGGGCTCGCCGCCTTCCATGACGGCGACGCAGCTGTTGGTCGTGCCAAGGTCGATACCAATGATCTTACTCATACTATAAAACTCCCTTCGTGTACATTCCCGGCCCCTCCTGTACAGGGGTGGTCGTGTTCGTGTGGATGAAAATTCCGGGTTGAATGCTGTTGTATCTGAAACGGGCGCCGGGCCCGGTTCATGCTTCCTATTCGGCCACCACGACCATGGCGTGGCGGATGATCTTGTCCCCGATCTTGTAGCCCTTCTGGAAAACCTGCACCACGGTGCCGCTTTCCTGGCCGTCAGCCGGGGGCACCTGCTGGACGGCGTTCATGAACTGGGGGTCAAAGGGCTGGCCCAGGGCTTCGATCTCGGTGATGTGCAGCTTATCCAGCGCCTTGGCGGCGGTGTCCAGCGTCATCACCACGCCCTTTTTATAGTTGGCGTCGGCGCATTCCGCCTCGGCGGCCCGGTCCAGCGTGTCCAGGATGGACAGGATCTGGGTGACCGCGTGGGAGACGCCGTCGTTGAACTTCTGGTCGGCCTCCCGGGCGGTGCGCTTGCGGTAGTTGTCATACTCGGCGGCGGTGCGCAGCAGCTGGTCCTTCAGCTCGCCGTTCTTCGCTTCGGCCGCTTCCAGCTTGGCCTTGAGGGATTCCAGTTCCCGGTTCTTCTTGCCGAACCAGTCCTTTTTCTCCTTCTCGGTCTTCTCGGGCTTTTCCGCCTTGTCGGCTTTGGCCTCGGCCGGGGCGGCGTCCTCCGCTTTTTCCCGGGCCGGGGCGGCTGCCTCGGCGGCGGGAGCGGTTTCCGCCTGCGGCTGTTCCTGTGTCGCCTGCTTGTTTTCTTCATTCATGGGGGTCATACTTGCTCCTCCTGCTTTTTCCCGGACATGGACTGCCCGAGTTTTGATGCAAAATAGTCCAGAATGGGGATCAGGTGCTGATAGGCCATCCGGTTGGAGCCGATCAGCGCCACCGTGCCCGTAAGGCCGCCGCCGGCCAGATACCGCTTGCTGACGATGCAGACCCCCGGCAGTTCGGGGCGCACATCCTCGCCCAGCGTGGCGGTGACCCGGTTGCCCTGGGGTTCGATCAGCGTGCGGCCGGCGCTGCTGTCCGAAAAGATCTCCAGCAGCAGGCCCAGTTCCTTGCGGACATCCTTGTTCTGGGCCAGGTACTGGGCGCCTTCCAGGTAAACCTGGGGCCTTGTGCGCACCAGTGCTTCGGCGGCGCGCACCACCGGCGCCAGCCGGCTTTCGGTGGCGGCCAGAAGTTCGGCGGTCAAACCGTCGGTGACATCCTCCGGCACCACAAAGGTCAGGCTGCGGTTGAGCAGCGCGGCCAGCGTCTGGGCGTCGGCGCGGGTGAACCCGTCCGCCACCCGGGCCACCCGGGTGCGCACGCCGCCGGCGCTGGTGACGGCCAGCACCGCCGCCGTGTAGCGGCCGACCTGCACCACCTCGAAGTGGGCGATGCAGAGGTCGTCGGCCTGCGGGGTGGTGGCGGCGGCCGCCATGCCGGTGTAGTCGGCCAGGGCGCGGGCCGCGCTCTGGGCCAGCTTTTCCGGTTCGGCGTCCATCGAGGTGAACAGATCGTCGATCTGTTCCCGGTCCTGGGCGGACAGGGTGAAGCTGCCGGCGGCCGACAGCAGGTGGTCCAGGTAATACCGGTACCCCTGCGGGCTTGGCACACGCCCCGCGCTGGTGTGAGGCTGCTCCAGCAGCCCCAGCCGGGTCAGCGCGGCCATCTCGTTGCGCAGCGTGGCGCTGGAGACCGCCATGTCGAAGTAGTTGGCCAGCAGGCCGGAGCCCACCGGCTCCCCATCGGCCGCATACAGGGCAACGATGGCTTCCAAGATCCGCTGTTTGCGGCGATCCATTGCCATGCTGCCACATCCCTTTCCGGTTTGGTTTTAGCACTCTCTGTTCCCGAGTGCTAAATCTATTATACCCCGCCTTTCCCAACTGTCAAGAGGTTTTGCAAACTTCTTTGAAAGTTTAACAGTTTTGACACAAAGCCCCGCGCCTGCCGGGGTGCAGGCGCGGGGCTTTGCTCGCAAAGGTCATTCCTCCATCCATTTGGCCAGGAAGGCCGCAGCGATGGACAGGGCGTGGACGGTGGGCTGGGGCGGCGGCGGGTCCTGGGGGGTGCCCAGCAGCAGCACGCCGCCCTCCACATCCCCGTGGGCCACGATGGGCGCGGCGCACAGTACCTGGCGGTCGCTGCGCTCCAGCGCCCGCAGCCGGCCTTCCGCCCGGGCGGGGGCGGTGTACAGCCCCCGCATGGCCAGCAGTTTCTGCAGCGAATCCGAGATGGGCCGGCCGTTCATCTCGCTGCGGCGCGGGCCGGTGGCCGCCACGATCTCGTCCCGGTCGCAGACCAGCACCGGGACCCCCAGGTCCTTGGCCAGCACTTCGGCATAGACAGCGGACAGCTGCCCGAGCCCCAGCAGCGGCGAATATTTTTTGAAGACCACTTCCCCGTTGGAATCGGTGAAGATCTCCAGGGCGTCGCCCTGGCGGATGCGCTGGGTGCGGCGGATCTCCTTGGGGATGACCACCCGCCCCAGCTCGTCGATCCTGCGGACTATTCCGGTTGCCTTCATCTTTCATTCCTCCATTTTACAGCCTGTGGCCGATGTTTGTCCCGGCGATGATGGTATTCTTTGTAAAAGGAAGGAATTTATACCCGCCCGGCTGCTTGCCCCGCCCGGGGCGGCGTGCTACAATGGGACAAACGTGTAAAACAAGGAGGTCCCCCTATGGAGGAACTGCTGCAGACCACCCTGTGCTACCTGGAACGGGACGGACAATACCTGATGCTGCACCGGGTCAAGAAGGATCGGGATGTGAACAAGGACAAGTGGATCGGGGTGGGCGGCAAGTTCGAACCCGGCGAGGACGCCCTGGCCTGCGTACAGCGGGAAGTGCGGGAGGAGACCGGCCTGACCATGCAGGCGCCGGACTACCGGGGGATCCTGGATTTTTACTGCCCGCCCTGGCAGCCCGAGCGCATCCACCTGTTCACCTGCCGGCAGTTTGCCGGCGTGCAGAAGGTCTGCGACGAGGGCGACCTGGCCTGGGTGGACAAGGACAAGGTGGAGGCGCTGCCCATCTGGACCGGGGACAAGATCTTTTTCCGACTGCTGAACGAAGGCGCCCCCTTCTTCCACCTGCAGTTCTGGTATGAAGGGGACCGCCTGGCCCGCGCCGTGCTGGACGGCCGGGAACTGCCCGTTCAAGCATAAAAGATCCGGCTGGCGGATTTTCACGGCGTCTCGGTGGACTATCTGCTGGGCCGCACCGACAACCCCCGCATGAACCGATGAAGCGCAGCACGGCGGGCCGCCCCGAAGGGCGGCCCGCCGTGTTCGCTGTGTTCTGTTGGCTGCCGGCAGGTCTTTCATTCGGCCGGTTCGCTGGCGGCGGTGTCCCCCTCTTCCGGCGGGGCGGTCTCCTCCGGGGCGGTATCCCCTTCGGTGGTATCCTCGGCCGGCGCCGTGTCCTCGGCGGGGGCGGTATCTTCGGCGGAGGTCGTGTCCCCGGCCGCCTGATCCTGGGTGTCAGTCGCTGCCGAACTGCCGGCCGCGTCGGTCATGGTGGAATCCAGGTTGTCCTGCACCAGCGCCTGGGGGTTGTCCATGCCGGCGGTGGGGGCCGGGGTGGCGGTGGCCGCCGTCTCGGGCTGGGTGGCGCTCTCCTGCAGGGCGGTCAGATACCACTGCCGGTTCTCGCCGCGGGAGAAGATGAAGTCCATATTCTTGATGGGTTCGGTGGGCGCCGTGAGGGAAAGTTCGCCGCTGGTGCTGTTGTTCAGCGTGGGGATGTAGCCCACCGTCACATGGGTCTGGCCGGCCTCGGTCCAGATGCGCTGGACTTCGGGGGTGTACAGGCCCACCGAGCCGGTGACCGGCACCAGGTAGCCCTGCTTTTCCTCATCGTATGTATAGATGAACTCCTCGGTCTCGAAGTCGCCTTCCACCAGCGGATAGTCCGGGCCCAGCAGGTTGGTCAGGTAGGTGTCCACCTCCAGCTGGGGCAGGATCAGCGAACCGGTCTGGGCGTCCCGCTCATAGTCGTCCAGCGTGCCGTTTTTCTGAGCCTGGTAGACGATGCCCCAGATCGCCGCCTGCCGGAAGATGGAAGAATCCACCTGGCTGGCATCTTCAAAAGGCACCACATCGAACATGACCAGGCCGTAGACCCGGTCCGCATAGCGTTCCCGGCGGTCCGAGTCATCCAGCGCGGCGCGCAGCGCCGCCACGCACCAGTTCAGCACCGTGAACAGGCCGATCACCACCAGGATCAGCGCCACGGCGCCCACCAGCTGCCGCGCCAGGCGGCGGTTGTTGCGCAGTTGTTCCTCACGAGAATTTGCCATGAGATGCTCCTTATTGCAAGACAAGCCCGCAGGCTTGTGCCGACGTTGTTTTTGGCTGCCGCACCGCCACGGGCGGCATACTGTGATTCAGTATACCACAAAAAAAGCCGCATTGCAAATCCGCAATGCGGCCCGTCCCCTCGGGCGCCCCGGCGGGGGCCGGCGGGGCGCAAAAGGGGAAGATTACTTATTTTTGTACATCTGCTCGTAGTATTTCTGGTAATCGCCGCTGGTCACATGGGCCATCCATTCCGGGTTGGCCAGGTACCAGTCGATGGTCAGCACGATGCCCTTTTCAAACGGGGTCTCGGGGTACCAGCCCAGGTCCTCCTTGATCTTGGTGGGGTCGATGCCGTAGCGGCGGTCATGGCCCAGGCGGTCGGCCACATGGGTGATCAGCTCCTCGCTGATGCCCTCGTCCTGCAGGCGGTCATGCAGCTGGGCGATGACCGTCTTGACAATGAAGATGTTGGGCCGCTCGTTGTGGCCGCCCACGTTGTACACCTCGCCCACCTTGCCGTTCGAAGCCACCATGTCGATGGCCTTGCAGTGGTCCATGACATACAGCCAGTCGCGCACCTGCATCCCGTCGCCGTAGACCGGCAGGTTCTTGTGCTGCTTGGCGTTGTTGATGAGCAGCGGGATCAGCTTTTCGGGGAACTGGTAGGGGCCGTAGTTGTTGGAGCAGCGGGTGATGTTCACCGGCATCCCGTAGGTGTCGTGGAAGGCCATGACGAACAGGTCGGCGCTGGCCTTGGAGGAAGAGTAGGGGCTGTGGGGGCACAGCGGGGTGGTCTCGGTGAAGTAGCCCTCGGGGCCGAGCGCGCCGTACACCTCGTCGGTGGAGACCTGCAGGTACTTTTTGCCTTCCTTCCAGGTCTTGGCGTCGGCGTCATACCAGGCGTCCTTGCAGCACTGCAGCAGGTTGACGGTGCCCAGCACGTTGCTTTCCACAAAGATCTCGGGGTTCTTGATGCTGCGGTCCACATGGCTTTCGGCCGCGAAGTTGATCAGATAGTCCGGGTCATAGCGGGCGATCAGGTCGGTGACCAGGGCCTTGTCGCAGATGTCGCCCTGGACGAAGATGTGGCGGGGGTCGTTCTCCACATCCTTGAGGTTTTCCAGGTTGCCGGCATAGGTCAGCTTGTCCAGGTTGATGAGCCGGATGTCGGCGTGCTTTTCCAGCATATAGTGGACAAAATTGGAACCGATGAAACCGGCGCAGCCGGTGATCAGATAGGTCTTCATAGTTTATTCTCCATCCCAGTTTTTGAAAAAGTCACAGATCGCGTCCTTCCAGTCGCGCATCTCGTCGCCCACGCTGCAGCGCAGCGCACGGTTTTCCAGTGCGCTCCAGGCGGGGCGGTTGGCGCTGGCCGGGTGCTGGGCCGCATACTCGGCGCTGGTGCAGGGGTTCACCTTGCAGGGCAGGCCGGACAGGCGGATGATCTCGGCGGCGAACTCATACCAGCTGCAAACGCCGTTGCCGGTGCAGTGGTAAAGGCCATAATCATGGCTGACCGCCAGCTTGAGCAGATGGTGGGCCAGGTCCACGGCGTTGGTGGGGTTGCCGAGCTGGTCGTTGACCACCGTGATCTCGCTGTGGGTCTTGGCCAGATTCACCATCGTCTTGACAAAGTTTTTGCCGTAGTAGCTGTACAGCCAGGCCGTGCGCACGATGAAGTGCCGCCGGCAGAACCGCTGCACATACTGTTCGCCCAGCAGCTTGGTCTGGCCGTAGGCCGAGACCGGCGCGGGCTGGGCGCACTCATCCATCGGGGTGCGGCCGTCCGGCCCGTTGGGGGTGCCGGGGAAGACATAGTCGGTGGAAATGTGGATCAGCCGGGCGTTGATCTTGTCGCAGGCGATGGCCAGGTTGCGCGGCCCCAGGGCGTTGACCCGGAAGGCCATGTCTCGCTGGGTCTCGCAGCCGTCCACGTTGGTGGCGGCGGCGCAGTTGATGACGGTGTCCGGCTGATGGCGGCGGATGTAGGCCACGGTGGCCTCCCGGTCGGTGATGTCCAGCTCGTCGATGTCCACCGGCAGAACGGTGGCCTTGCGCAGCCGGTCAGGCAGAGGGCCCAGCGCACTGCCCTCGCTGGACAGCTGGCGCTGCAATTCAGTCCCCAGCTGCCCGCGGCAGCCGGTGATCAGGATTTTCATGGATGCACACCCTCCCCTTCTCAGTATCTCAGCTTGTCTTCCGCCACGTTGCGCAGGTGCTGGCCGTAGGGGCTCTTGCCGTAGCGCTCGGCGCTTTCCAGCAGCTTTTCCCGGTTGATCCAGCCGTACTTGTAGGCGATCTCCTCCGGGGCGGAAATCTTGATGCCCTGGCGCTGCTCGATCATCCGCACAAAGTCGGCGGCTTCCACCAGGCTGTCCATCGTGCCGGTGTCCAGCCAGGCGTAGCCGCGGCCCAGCAGCTGCACATCCAGCTTGCCGTCCTGCAGGTACATATCGTTGAGGGTGGTGATCTCCAGTTCGCCCCGGGCGCTGGGCTTGACCTGCTTGGCCTTTTCCACCACGTCCCGGCTGTAGAAGTACAGGCCGGTCACGGCGTAGTTGCTCTTGGGTTGGGCGGGCTTTTCCTCAATGGAGGTGGCGTGGCCGGCTTCGTCAAAGGCGACGACGCCGAACCGCTCGGGGTCGTTGACATAGTAGCCGAAGACGGTGCAGCGGCCGGCCTCGGCGTTGGCCGCCGCCGCCTTGAGCCGCTTGGAGAAGCCGGCGCCGTAGAAGATGTTGTCCCCGAGGACCATGGCGCAGGGTTCGCCGTCGATGAACTCCTCCCCCAGCAGGAAAGCCTGGGCCAGGCCGTCCGGGCTGGGCTGCACCTTGTACTGCAGGTGCAGGCCGTACTGGCTGCCGTCGCCCAGCAGCTGTTCGAACCGCGGGGTGTCGGTGGGGGTGGAGATGATCAGAATGTCCTGGATGCCCGCCAGCATCAGGGTGGACAGGGGGTAGTAGATCATGGGCTTATCGTACACAGGCAAAAGCTGCTTGGATGTCACCATGGTCAGCGGGTACAGTCGTGTGCCGGCACCGCCGGCAAGGATGATACCTTTCATAGTTCCAACTCCTATTTTGCAGTCTGCTATGCGCGCCGCCCATCCCGAAGGGGCATAATCTCACACAGTCATATAGAATTATTATACAGGAAAACCGCCGGTCTGGCAAGAGGGTGCCTCCCGGCGGTTTCGGGTCGGTTTCAGGGGGCCTGGGCGTCGGCCAGGGGCAGGCTGAGCACGCAGCGGGCGCCCCGGGGGGTGTTCTGGGCAAACACGGCCCGGCCGCCGTGGGCCCGGGCGATCTGCTCGACGATGTGCAGCCCCAGAATGTGGGGGGCGGGGGTGTCCGGGTCGGGTTCGGCGCCGTTCAGGACGGCCAGCACCGCCGGCGGGTAGCCGGCGCCGGTGTCGGCAAAGGTGATCTCCAGCCAGCCGTCCGCCGCGTCGGCCCGCACCGTGATGTCACAGCCGCCGGGGTTGTGGCGGGCACTGTTGCCCAGCAGGTTGGCAAAGGCCCGGCGCAGCAGGGCGCTGTCGGCGTCCAGCACGGCGCTTTCGGCCGCCGGGGTCAGGGTGAACTCCACCCCGCAATGCGCCCCCTGGCCGCTGTTGCAGAAATCGGTGACCGCCTGGCGCAGCAGCGGGGCCGCCCCCTGCCGGGCGCGGCGCAGCGGCTGGGCGCCGTATTCCAGCTTGCTGGTCAGGTTCAGGTCCCCGATCAGGTCCCGGATGGTCTGGCCCTGGGCGCGGATGGCCCCGGCACAGGCCCGCTGGGCCGGCGGCAGGGCCGGGTCCTGTTCCAGCCGCTCCGCATAGCCGAAGATCAGCGAGAGCGGGGTGCGGATGTCGTGGCTGACCCCGGCGATCCAGTCGGTGCGGGCCGCGTCCCGCCGGGCGATGATGGCCTCCTGGCGGCGCAGGTGCTCGCTGGTCTGGTTGAGCTGGCGGGCCAGGGCGGCGGTGGCCCCCTTTTCCCGGATTTGCACCGGCCGGCCGGCGGCCAGTTCCTGCAGGCCGCTTTCCACCCCCTGCAGCCGGCGGTGCAGCGCCCAGGCAAACAGGGCGCAGGGCAGCACGATGACCAGCAGGTCCGCCAGCAGCACCGGCCGGATGGCGGAGAGCAGCGTGTTGCTGATCTCGCTGGACATATAGAAGTTGTACCGGTTGAGGCTGCCCGGTTCCCGCCCCATCACCAGGGCGCCGTAGTCGGTCAGGTAGCACATGACCGGGTAATCCTCCAGATACCAGCGGGAAAAGGAGACCACCTCCCGGGTGGTGTAGGGGTGGTCCAGCTCGGCGGGCAGCCGGTAGCGCCAGATCACATTGCCCTCGTCGTCCAGCATCATGGCCCAGGCAAAACCGGCGAACCATTCCTCCGGGGTGTGTTCGCTGCCGGGGTGGAGGGTGCCGTCTGCCTCCCGGGTGAAGGACTCGGCGATGTCGCTGGGAAAGTAGTCCAGATGCAGCGCCTGCCGGTACCCCACCAGGATCACGATTCCCAGGAAGATGGCCAGGTTGAGCAGAAGGATGCCCACCGCGATGCCCACCCCCGCCAGCACATAGCGGCGGATCAGCCTGCCCAGCGTCCTCATGACACGCCCTCCCCTGCCAGCTTGTAGCCCAGCCCCCGCACCGTCAGCAGGCAGCGGGGCTTGCCCGGGTCATCCTCCAGCTTTTCCCGCAGGTGGCGGATGTGGACGCCCAGGGTATTCTCATAGCCGTAGTAGTCCGCATTCCACACCGCCTGGCACAGCGCGTCAAAGGTGACGATGTGCCCCCGGTTGGCCGCCAGCTTCTGCAGCAGCCCCCGCTCGGTGGCGGTCAGGGTCAGCACCGCGCCGTCGGGGCGGGTCACGGTGGCGTCGTTCAGGTCCACCACCCGGTCCCCCACCCGCAGCCGGGCCGCGGCCCCCTGCTGCAGCTGGGCCCGGTAGGCCCGGCGCAGGATCAGCTGCACCCGCAGCAGCAGTTCCTGCGTCAGAAAGGGCTTGGTCAGGTAGTCGTCCGCCCCCAGCCCCAGGCCGAACAGCCGGTCGGCGTCGGCGTCCCGGGCCGAAAGGAACAGCACCGGCACCTCGCCCCCGGCGTTCAGCTCCCGAAACAGGGTAAAGCCGTCTCCGTCCGGCAGGTTGATGTCCAGAATCATCAGTTCCGGCGCCCGGGCCGCAAAGGCGCGGCGGGCCGCCCGGCAGCTGCCGGCGGTGCGCAGGCGGGTATAGCCCGCCCCGGCCAGCGCCTGACCCACCAGGGTCAGCAGCTCGGGGTTGTCATCCACCAGCAGGATCTCCGCTTCCTGTATGCGCTGCATCGCGCTTCCCCCTTTTCAGCAAAATGTTTCGGTGCCCGGCGGCCTGGCTGTGCCGCCGGGCATCGTTTTGTCCTTTATCATTATAGCGGCCCGGCGGGGCGGTGAACAGGGGGCGGGGCAAAGATTAAGGCAAATTTAAGCGCAGGCGCCGGCAGGGATTAAGGAAAGCCCGCTATACTGGGTGCTGTCAGGGGGCACCGGACCGGCCGCCCCGCGGCCCCGCACCGGGCCCCCACCCATAAGACAAAGGAGCGAAACACCATGCAAACTGTGATCGAGACCAAAGGGCTGTGCAAAGTCTACGGGCGGCAATTTGCCGTGGACCACCTGGACCTGACGGTGCCGGAGGGCTGTGTGTACGGCTTTATCGGCCCCAACGGCGCCGGCAAGAGCACCACCATGAAGATGCTGCTGGGGCTGATCCACCCTTCGGCCGGGCAGGTGACGCTGCTGGGCCGGACCCTGACGCCCCGCAACCGGCTGGCCCTGCTGCGGCAGACCGGCAGCCTGATCGAATCCCCCGCCGGGTACGGCCACCTGACCGGGCAGGAAAACCTGGAGATCGTGGCCGACCTGAAAGGGGTGCCCCGCAAGGACATCGACCGGGTATTGGAGATCGTCCACCTGACCGGCGACCGCAAGCGCAAGGTGGGGCAGTATTCGTTGGGGATGCGCCAGCGGCTGGGTATCGCCCAGGCGCTGCTGGGCTCGCCCAAGCTGCTGATCCTGGACGAACCCACCAACGGGCTGGACCCCGCCGGCATCCAGGAGATGCGGGCACTGATCGCCCAGATGCCAAAGAGCTGCGGCGCCACCGTGCTGATCTCCAGCCATCTGCTCAGCGAGCTGGAGCAGATCGTGGAGCAGGTGGGCATTGTGAACCGAGGCAAGCTGCTGTTCCAGGGCCCGCTGACCGAACTGCAGCGCCACAGCCGGGGGGATGTCTGCCTGCGGGTGCTGCGGCCGCGGGCGGCGGCCGAAGTGCTGCGGGAGAGCGGCGTGCGCGCCGCCGAGGGCGCCCGCCCCGGCGAGTGGACGCTGCCCCCGCTGCGGGAGGAGCTGCTGGCCGAGCTGGTGCGCACCCTGGCCGCCCGGGGCGCCGGGGTGGTGGGGCTGACCCGCCGCACCAAAACGCTGGAGGAGATCTTCCTGAGCCTGACCGGGGAACCGGACAGCGGAGAGGAGGCGGCCGTATGATGACGAGAAGTTTCCGCGCCGAACTGCAGAAGTCCCGCCGGCGGCACGACTGGCTGGTGGCGGCCGGCATCGCGCTGGTGGTGGTGCTGTGGGCTTCGGTGACCTATGATCTGGACACGCCGGAAGAGCTGGCCAGCTGCTACTCGGCGCTGTATTTTGCCGTTCCGCTGATGAACGCCATCGTGATGCCGGTGGGCATGGCCGCCCTGGCCAGCCGCATCTGGGACAGCGAGACCAAGGGCGAGACCTGCAAGCTGCTGTTCACCCTGCAAAGCCGGGAAAGCCTGTTTTGCGGCAAGGCGGCGCTGGGAATGCTGGAAAACCTGCTGGTCTGCCTGATCGAAGTCGCCGGCGTGTGGGCGCTGGGGCTGTGGAAGGGCAGCACCCAGGCCCCCGACCCGGTGCGGTTCGGCTGGCTGTTTCTCTGCGCCTTTCTTGTGAACGCGATGCTGTACTTTTTCAGCTTTTACCTGAGCCTGCGGTTCCGCAACCAGGTGACCGCCCTGGCCGTGGGGTTCTGCGGGGCGCTGATCGGGCTGTTTGCGGCGTATATGCCCACCTGGTTCGGCTACTTTGTCCCCTTCGGGTATTATGTGCCGCTCAACGGCGTTTTGATGAGCTGGGACCGGGACACCCGCATCACCACCTTTTACCTGACCGATTTCCGCTGGTGGCTGCTGGGGGTGACGGTGCTGCTGGGCCTGCTGTGCGCAGTCGCCTGCCGCCGGTCCATCCAGACAAAGGAGGTATAATCATGCTGCTGCGCTGTATCCGCGCCGAAAATCAGAAACTGCACGGCGCCCCCATCTGGCTGGTGTTCCTGGTGGTGCCGCTGATCTCCTGCCTGTACGGCAGCTACAATTTTCTGCAGAACCTGGGGCTGCTCAGCTTCACCTGGTACAACCTGTGGACCCAGCACACCCTGTTCTACACCCTGTTTTTCTTTGCCCCGATGGTGGGGGTGTACGCGGCCTACCTGTGGCGGCTGGAACACCTGGGGCACAACTGGAACCTGATCATGGCGGCGCCGGTGCCGCCGGTGGACCTGTTCATCGCAAAGTTCCTGGCGGTGGCCAAGGTCACCCTGTTCACCCAGGGGTGGGTGTTCGTGCTGTATGTGGTCTGCGGCAAGCTGTGGGCCGGGCTGCCCGGCTGGCCGCCGCTGCAGGTGGCGGTCTGGCTGGTGCGCGGGGTGGTGGGCAGCTTTGCGATCATCGCGCTGGAACTGCTCATTGCCATGCTCATCCGCAGTTTTGCGGTGCCGGTTCTGTTCGGGCTGGCCGGCGGGGTCAGCGGGATGCTGATGGCCAGCAAAGGCTTCGGGATGGTATGGCCCTTCGCCCTGATGCAGATGGGGATGAACTCCAACAAATCGGAGGATGTGCTGGCCGGCAGCGGCGGGGTGTTCTGGGCGGCCTGCCTGATCTGGACCGGGCTGCTGTTCGCCGCGGCCGCCGCCCTGCTGCGGGCCCGGGATGTGCGGGCCTGAGGGCGGGCAAAGTTTTCCGCACACGGGGGGCAAAAACGCTGGCTTTTTGCCAGGGAAAGCAGTATAATAGGCACAGCAAACATTCAATAGCCAGGCGCGGACAGGTTGCCGCGCCCTGTGGGGAAGGGGCTGGAACCATGACCGCCAATGCCGCCGAGTTTGCGGGCCCGGGATGCGGGCGCCGCTACGAGAAGGAGCTGGAGACCCATTTCCGCGACTGCCTGCTGTTCTACCTGGACGGCCGCATCAAGTTTGAGCGCTACTGCTACGGCGAGGCCGCCTGCCTGGTGTTCAGCGTGTGGGGCCGCGGGCTGGACGCCGACGGCCGCATTTTGTGGGAGAAGGAGCCGGAGTTTGACACCGACCAGAAAGCCCTGCCCCGCCGCCTGACCGACGTGCAGGAGAACGGCGACGCCCTGCAGTTTGATTCGGCCCGCAAGCGCTATGTCAAAACCGAGGAGTTTGACACCGACAAGATGAACGGCTACAGCCGCTTCAAGGTATTTTTGCTGCGCCAGCGCACCAAAACCCGATAACCGCAGCGCCCCGGGGGTCACCCGGGGCGCTGCCATGTTTGCGCTGTTACCGATTCGAAACTTATTTTTGCCATTCTCTTGACGTTTTTGCCTCGCCATGGTATATTTAATATCAATAGTGATGCAATAGACGGTGGGGGTCTGCCCACCCTTTGGATAAACGGTGCCCCGGGCACCCTGTTCCGGATTCTTTGCACAGCGGTTCTCCCCTGTCTTGTCAAGGGGAGGTGGCCGCTGTCAGAAGGAGGTCAGCTTCCCGTTGAAGCGTTTTTTATGCGTGGTTGCCATTGCCGCGCTTCTTGTTTTGTGCGCTGCCTGCAGCCGCACCGTACTGAGTGACACGCCGGAGGCCACCGCCGCCCCCACCGCGTCCTCTTCCCGCAATGTGCGCAGCGAACCGGTGACCGTGACCGAGACCTACGCCAACAGCGAGGTGGTGACGGAAACCACCGCCGCCCCCGCCGTGACCCCGGAAACGGCCGACACCCCCGAGACCGGCGACTTCCCCGCCGCCTACTTTGTCGGGGTGCTGGGGCTGATCCTGTTTTCCTCCGCCGGGCTGCTGATGCTGCGGCGTATCTGATCCGATATCTGCACAGACGTGCCGACCTGACGTTTGGGCTGCGGGCCCTGCGGCGCAGGGTCTGCACGCCTTTTCTTTTTCCCGCCCGGAACATTCCGCAGAAAGGAGGCGGCCATGGCGTTTCGCAAACGATACCGGCGGCTGCAGGGCAGCAGCGCCTACTACCCTTTCGGGCTGCGCATCGCGCTGCGGCGGCGGCAGCGCCGCCATGCCCGGGTGCTGCGCCTGCTGGGTTCGCTGGCCCTGCTGGCCGCCGCGGCCCTTGTGCTGCGCCAGACGGTGTTCCGCGGCGGCCAGCCGGAGCCCCCGGCGGCGGAGCCGGTGGTCCGCACCGCACCCCAGACCCCCGAGAGCGCCCATGTGGCGGTGGATGTGCGCCCCGCCACCGCCGACGTGCTGGCCGAGACCCAGCAGGCGGACGCCGAGGCCCGGTCCACCCCGGCGCCCCAGGCTTCGGCCACGCCGGAGACCGCCCGGTCCATCCTGCCCCAATACCAGGCGCTGTATGAACAGAACCCCGACATGGTGGGCTGGCTGCGCGTTGAGGGCACCGACATCGACTACCCGGTCATGCAGACCCCCGGCGACAACGAATACTACCTGCGCCGCGGGTTCGACCGGCTGTACGCCACCGCCGGGTCGCTGTTTCTGGATGAACGGTGCCGCCTGGACGACCCGGCCACCGCCAACTGGCTGATCTACGGCCACAACATGGCCGACGGCAGCATGCTGGGCGAGCTGGACCGGTATGAGGACCCGGATTTCTATGCGGCGCACCCCACCTTCACCTTCGACACCCTGACCGAGCCGGGCAGCTGGCAGGTGGCGGCGGTGCTGCGCACCGAGCTGGGCGCCGACGCCCTGCCCTACTACACCTTTTTTGACGCCGACGGCCGGGCGGACTGGCAGCAGCGGGTGGATGCGATGCTGGAGCTGGCGCTGTACGACACCGGCGTGGTGCCCGAGTACGGCCAGCAGCTGCTGACCCTGTCCACCTGCGGCACATCCAGCATCTATACCGACGAACGGCTGGCCGTGCTGGCCGTCCGGGTGGAAGAGTGAGCCGCCGCCCTTGCATTTTGCCGCCGAATCCGGTATGATGGTACAAGACCGAACGCCGGGCCCCGCCCGGCCACACAAAGGAGATACTGCATTATGGCTGAATTTAGGTATGAGATCACCGAACGCATCGCCGTGCTTTCCACCAACGCCAGCGGCTGGGAACGGCAGCTGAACATGGTCAGCTGGAACGGCAAGGACCCCAAGTATGACATCCGCGACTGGAGCCCCGACGGCAGCAAGATGGGCAAGGGCATCAGCATGACCCGGGACGAACTGGCCACGCTGAAGGGCATTCTGGACGAGATGGATCTGTGATGGAAAACTATCATCAGCAGTTTGTGGACCTGTTCACCCAGACCATCACCCGCCCCGGCGCCGACCGGCTGCTGAAATGGCTGGAAGGCACCGACTTTTTCCGGGCGCCGGCATCCACCAAGTTCCACGGCGCCTGCGAACAGGGGCTGGTGATGCACAGCATCAACGTGTACAACGCGATGATGCAGCACTTTTTCACCGAAGGGGACAACCGGGAGTCCTTCGCCGTCTGCGCGCTGCTGCACGACGTGTGCAAGGCGAACTTCTACAAGGTCAGCACCCGCAACGTGAAAAACGACGCCACCGGCCAGTGGGAAAAGGTCCCCTTCTACCAGGTGGCCGACCAGCTGCCCTATGGCCATGGGGAGAAGAGCGTCTACCTGATCGAGCATTTCATGCGGCTCAAGACCGACGAGGCCATTGCCATCCGCTGGCACATGGGCGGGTTTGACGACGCCGTGCGGGGCGGCAGCTACGCCATCAGCGACGCCTACAACCGCTATCCCCTGGCCGTCAAGCTGCATGTGTCCGACCTGATCGCCACCTATCTGCTGGAACAGGGCACCAGCGCGGTGGAAAACGGCCACTGACCGGCCCCAAACCAAACAGCAAAACAACATCCCCCGAACGGTTCCTCTGCGGGTCCCGTTCGGGGGATGCTGTTTTGCTGTCACCCGGTCTCGCCGGCCAGATAGGCGTCGATCCGCTGGCTGTAGATCTCGGGCCAGCGGGCGTCATACTCGGCAAAGAGCTGCTTGAAATGATCGGCCTCCGCCCGGTCGGGCGGGCTGGTGCGCTCGTAGCAGTACAGAACCAGGCCGTCGGCCAGCGGGAACTCGGTCACATAGGTGTAATGGCCGGCCGCCGGCGTGTCGCCCCGGATCGCGGCGTTCACCCCGCCCACCAGGCCGCCCTGGTCCACCTTGTCGGTGACCATCACATACTTGCTGGACCAGATGCCGGTGGGGAACCCGTGGGTGGAGGGCACGCTGTTCTCCCACAGGATCATGGATTCCAGCTGGGGATGGGACGGGTCGCTGAAGGCGAAGGTGGAACCGCTGTAGCCGTCCCCCGCCAGATTGATGTAGACGGTGTCGGTCTCGGCGCAGTGTTCCAGCACAAAGTCGGTCACCGCCCGCATCTGGTCCAGGTCGGTGCGGCGGGTGATGTCCAGGCTTTCGTCGCTCAAAAGCGGGGTGGTCAGGCTGGCGCCGGGAATGCGCAGCGCATTGGCGCAGTTGAGGGCGTAAAAGCCGATCATCGCCGCCGCCCCCACCCGGGCCGCCGCGGACCGCCGCAGCCCGCAGACCAGCGCCGCACAGCCGAACAGGCCCAGCAGGTAAGCCGGGGCCAGCAGCAGGCTCTGGTGGTCCCCCAGCGACTGGGTGCGGGTGAACAGCACCATGGCCAGCAGCGAGGTCAGCCCCGTGACCGCCGCACCGCCCCGCAGCGCCGGGCGGGCCAGCAGCCCCGCGAACCCCGCTGCGCAGAGCGCCAGCCAGATCCAGCCCTGGCGGCCGGCCTGGGCCATGCAGTTCACAAGGAAGCCGCCGCCGTAATAGGCGCCGTAGATGTCGGCGTAGTCGGTGGTGAGGATGGTGCGGAAGGTGGGCAGCAGCGCCGCCACCGTGAGGACCACCGACGGCACGCCGAATTTGAGCAGGTTGGCCAGTACCCGGCCGAAGACCCCGCGCCGTGCCGCCCGCAGCAGCAGCGCCGCCGCGTAGCAGACATAGAAGGCCAGGACCCAGAACATATACCAGCGGCGGGTCAGGATCAGGGCGAAGGTGGCGGCAAACAGGGCCAGCAGCCGGGCCGGGGGCAGCGTTTCGAATCGCAGGTCCGCCCCCAGCAGCAGGATCACCGCCGCAAAGGTCAGCCCGAAGGCATCCGGCAGGCCGTGGGTGGCCGGCCACAAAAACATCGGCCACAGCACCATGGCGGCCATACAGGCGGCGTAGTACCAGCCCCGGCGCACCCCGGGGAAGGCGGCGGCCGCCTTGCGGGCCAGCATCAGCAGCGCGGTCCACATCGGCACAAAACAGGTCAGGCCGTAGCAGACCATGAAGGTATTGAGGTTGCGGGGCAAAAACAGGTACGGCAGACTGATGAAAAGGTTCATGAACATCTTGTAGTCCGCCGTGAGCAGGTTTTCCAGCAGGTTGCTGACCCCGTAGAACCCGCTGGTGGAGAAACTGTTGAACAGCAGGTTCTGCTTGGCAAAATAGTTGACGGCGTCGGTGGCATAGACGGTGCGGCGATAAAACACCAGCCCCGCCATGACCGCCAGCCCCACCGCCGCCCCGCCCAGCAAAGCCCGCAGAAAGGCCGGGTCGCTGCGCAGCCCTTCGCCGGGGAAGGCCGTGCGCCAGGTATAGGCGAGCAGCCACCACAGCCAGCCGGTGCACAGCACCCAGAGCAGGGCCACCAGCAGCAGGCCGCCGTAGGCGGTGATGGCGCCGCCCGCCAGGATCGCAGCCAGCAGCAGGGTGCCCAGGGTCAGGGCGCGGACCGGGGCCGGCCAGCGGCCAAACGCTGCCCGGGCGCCGGCGGTCAGCCGCCGCAGCGGCGGTGCGGACCGGAATTCGTGGGACATAAGGGCCTCCTTTATGCCCGCAGGGCCGGGCAGAAAATGCAGAAACAAAAATGAAAAGAGCAGGCCGCTGCGCGGCCTGCTCCGGACGAACCATAAAAGTTTGTCTGTTCCGCCAGGGCGCCGGGGAAATGCCGGCGGCAGCGGAGGGATCTTATCCGAAAGGACGGCAAGCCCGCGGCGCCGGGGAAAAGCGGCGGGCGGGGCCTTGCCCCTTGGGCCGGGTCACTTGTCCAGACGGTCGAGGGCTTCCCCCAGTTCCTGAGAGACCGGGCGCTGGCCGCGGGCCGCACGGCGCAGCCGTTTGACCGGGGCGGGCGGGGCCGGCTGACGCACCGGGCGCACCCGCCGCGGCGCCACCTTGGCCCGCGGGGCGGCCGGGTCGGCGGCAGCCGCAGGGTCCGGCAGGCGCCCCTGCCCGAAGCTGCGCAGATCCGCCCCCAGCGAATCCAGGTCCTGCTTGGTGTCGTCCAGCGCCTGATAGATGGCGCCGGTGGCGTTTTCCAGGTCCATGCTGGCGGAGTTGAGCCGCTCATCCACCCGGGCCAGCCGATCCCGCAGCAGCAGGACCCCGACCTCCAGCGCGGTGGCGTGTTCGGCCATCCGGGCTTTCTGGGCCTCCTCCTGCTCCCGCAGGCGGCGCTCGGCGCTCTCGGCGGTCAGGCGGGCATCCGCCAGGATCTTCCTGGCCTCCACCCGGGCCTGCTCGGTGACCGAACCGGCCGAGGCCGGCGGTACCGGCGCGGGGGGCGGGGCTACGGGGGCGGGCGCCACGGGGGCCGGCGGTTCGGGCGCAGGCTGTTCCCGGGGCTTGGGCGGGGCTTCCGGTTCCGGCTGCCGGGGGGCGGGCATCCCGCCTTTGGGGATCATGTCCTCCATCTCCTTGACCTGCTTTTCCAGGTCATGGCAGCGGAACTGCCAGGCGCGGCCCGCCTGCTGGCATTCCTTGAACTTGCCCTGCAGGGTCTTGAGCTGGTCCTGGGCGTCCTCCAGCTTGGCCTTGGCCTCGGCGCTGGCCTTCTCGGCCTTTTCGGCCCGCTGGTTGGCCTGATTCAGCTCCTTTTGCAGCTGCTCGGTATAGATCCGGGCGCTGGTCTGATCTTTTTTGCATGTATCCAGCCGTTCATTGAGCTCGTCAATGGTCTGCTGCAGTTCCAATTCCCGCTGCTGGGTCTCGTTGGCCAGCGCGTTCATGTAAGCCAGCACGTCGTTTTTGTCAAAACCGCCGAACATACTGGTGCGGAACCCCTTATCCTGAATGGATGGTTCCTGTGACGGCATGGCGTTCCTCCTCATTCAGTAAACACTTCCGGCCGCGGTGCGGCATGGTACAACGTCCACAGCGCCGGGCGCGGCCCGCAGGTCAGGAACGCTTGTTCAGGATGCTGAGCAGATCGTTGAAGTAGTCGCCGTCATCCTCTTCCTCCTGGTCGTTGGCCTTGGAGTCGGTGGACGGGGCCGAGCCGATGTCGGTGTTGAAGACCTGGCTGAACACCGGGCTGGGGATCACCGGGTCCACGCTGGGCGCGGCCGGTTCCGGCGCGGGGGCCGGGGCAGGCTCCTTGGCGGGGGCCGCGGGGCGGGCCGCCGCCTGGGCGTTCATGGCGGCCTGGATGGGCTCATCCACACCCGGGGTGTTTTCAAAGCCGGTGGCCACGACGGTGATGTTCATTTCGTCCGCCAGGTGATCGTCGAAGGCGGTACCCCAGATGATGTTGGCGTCGGGGTGGGCGCTCTGGGTGATCATGGAAGCGGCGGTCTCCACATCGTCCAGGCCGATGTCCGGGCTGGAGGTGATGTTGATGATGACGCCGCGGGCGCCGGCGATGCTGGTCTCCAGCAGCGGGCTGGAGATGGCGGCCTTGGCGGCGTTCTCGGCCTTGCCGGCGCCCTTGGCGACGCCGACGCCCATGTGGGCAAAGCCGGCGTCCTTCATGATGGAGCGCACGTCGGCGAAGTCCAGGTTGATGAAGGCCGGGATGTTGATGAGGCTGGAGATGCTCTCCACGCCCTGGCGCAGCACGTTGTCGGCGGCCTCGAAGGCGTTCATCAGGGTGATCTTTTCCTGGCTGATGAGCTTGAGGCGCTCGTTCGGAATCACGATCAGGCTGTCCACATGCATCATCAGGTTGGCGATGCCCTGCTCGGCCAGGCTCATCTTGCGCTTGCCCTCAAAGCTGAAGGGCTTGGTGACGATGCCGACGGTCAGGATGCCCAGGTCATGGGCGGTCTCGGCCACCACGGGGGCCGCGCCGGTGCCGGTGCCGCCGCCCATGCCGGCGGTGATGAAGACCATCTGGGCGCCCTTGAGGGCGTTGGCGATCTCGTCCTTGCTCTCCTCGGCGGCACGCTGGCCGACCTCCGGGTCAGCGCCGGCGCCGCGGCCCTTGGTCAGCTTGGCGCCCAGCTGGACTTTCTGGGTCGCCTTCGAATTGATCAGCGCCTGCTGGTCGGTGTTCATTGCCACGAACTCGACCCCGCCGAGACCGGCTTCCACCATGCGGTTGACAGCGTTGCCGCCGCCGCCGCCGACACCGATCACCTTGATGTTCGTTACATTCTGCATCTCTTCATCGAGAACGAAGGCCATGAGTGTATCCCCCTAAACGTTTCTGTTTCGGTAGGTCGGCGGCTGCGGGCGGCCCCTGGATGGCAGGAACCCCCGCGCAGGACACACCGATCCCGTGTTTTTTACATATAACTGATTATTAGAATACCAAATCTTCCGACCAATTTCAATAGCTGGGCCGCAAAAAGAAAAAAAATCACCCCGAGGTCTGCGTTTTTGTCTAATCCGCGTGGGTTTTCCGGCTTCTTTTTATCCGTATTGCACAGCCTGCGGCGCCCGCGCCGGGGCCGGCCTGCAGACGGCGCCCAGCTGCCGCAGCTCGCCGGGCAGATCGGCATAGCCGCGGCGGATATGCCCGGGGTCCAGCACGGTGGAAGAGCCTTCGGCCAAAAGGCCCGCGATCACCAGCGCCGCCCCGCCCCGCAGATCCGGCGCCGTGACCAGGGTGCCCTGCAGCCGGTCGGACCCGGCCAGCCAGAGGTCCCGCCCCCTGGCCCGCACCCGGGCGCCCATGGCCGCAAACCCCGCGGCGCAGGCGAACCGGTTCTGGAACAGCGCGTCATGGATGCGGCTGGCACCCTCGGCCCCCAGCAGTACCGCCGCAGCCAGCGGGGCCGTGTCGGTGGCAAAGCCGGGCCAGGCGCCGGTGCGCAGATCCACCCCGCCCTGCAGCGGCCGGTCCGGGTCCCGGGCAACGGTGAAATCGTCCTGCCCGGCCTCGACCCGGCAGCCGGCCCGGCGCAGGAACTGCAGGAAGGCCCCCAGGTAGGCGGGGCGGCAGCCCTCCACCGTGACCTGCCCCCCGGCCGCCGCCACCGCCGCCGCATAGGTGGCCGCCGCGATGCGGTCGGGCAGCGGGGTGTGCCGGGCCCCGCCGGGCAGAAGGCCGCCGACGCCCCGGATCGTGAGCACCGGGGTGCCCGCGCCGGCGATCCGGGCGCCGGCGGCATTGAGGAAGGCGGCCACATCGGCGATCTCCGGCTCACAGGCCGCGCCCCGCAGCGTCGTGAACCCCCGGGCACAGGCCGCCGCCATGAGCAGGGTCAGCGTGGCCCCCACGCTGGGCAGCCGCAGGGTGTAGTCCACCGCATGGAGCGCCCCCCGCCGCTGCACCACCACCCGGTCCGGCAGCGTCTGGACGCTGGCGCCCATGGCGGCCAGACCGTCCAGATGGATGTCGATGGGCCGGGGCCCCAGCCGGCAGCCGCCGGGCAGCGGCAGTTCCACCCGGCCGGCCCGCAGCAGCAGCGGCGCCAGGTAAAACACCGACGCCCGCATGGCCGCGGCCAGCGGGTCGGGCACAAGGCCCCGGACCGGCCGGGGCGCCGTGCAAAGGTCCGGGCCCCGGCGCTCCACCGCCGCGCCCACCGCCGCCAGCAGCTGCAGGCTGGTCTGCACATCCGCCAGGTCGGGCACGCCGCACAGGGTACAGGGTTCCCGGCAGAGCAGTGTGGCTGCCAGCAGCGGCAGCACGCTGTTTTTGGCGCAGGCCGGCCGGACCCGCCCCGCCAGCGTCCGCCCGCCCGTTATCTCGATCCGTTCCATCTGTACACCGCCTTTCCCAACTCGATACCACCAAACCAGTATATGCGCCCGCCCCAAAAAGTTACAACAGCAGCGGCTGCAGCTGCACGCCCCGCAGCGCGCTTTCCAGCGTGTCCGGCAGCAGGGTGAAGTCGCTTTTCAGGCTGTTGGGCTTTTTGAAGCTGTCGTCCTGCCCGAAGGGGACAAAATAGAAATGTTTGCGCTGCAGCAGCGCCGCCAGGCTCGGGGCGCTGCCCGACAGCCCGTCGTTGGTGGAGGGGGCGACGACCACCGGCCGGCCGCCCCGCAGCAGGCTTTTGGCCGCCAGGGTGACGGCGGTGCTGCTGACACCCTGGGCCAGCAGCGACAGGGTGGTGCCGGTGCAGGGGGCGATGACCAGCGCTTCGGCCAGTTTTTGGGGGCCGAGGGGTTCGGCTTGCTGCAGGGTGGTCAGCGGCTCGTGCCCGGTCATGGCCCGCAGCGTGGCCTTCAGGTCGGCCGCGGTACCGAAGCGGGTGTCCAGCGCGGCGGCGCTGGCGCTGAGCAGGGGCAGCACGTTCCAGCCGCGCTGCTGCAGCTGTTCCACCTGGGGCAGCACCGCCCCGAAGCTGCAGAAACTGCCGCACAGGGCAAACACAACGGTCCGGGGCGTCGGCGTCCAACGTTCCATCTTCCTCACTCCTCTGTGTCCGGCGCGGTGCGCCGTTCGTTCAAAAGGTTGAGCACGGTCCGGGCGATGAGCCGGCCGGCCGTGACCGGGGCGCACCGCCCCGGCAGCCCGGGCGCCAGGCAGGCCCGCACCCCCAGCCGTTCGGCGGCGGCAAAGTCGGTGCCGCCGGGGGCGCTGGCCAGGTCCACCACCGCCGTGCCCGGCCGCAGCCGGGCCAGCTGCCCGGCCGGCAGCACCGGCGCGGGGATCGTGTTGACCACGGCGTCCGCCCGGGGCAGCAGCCGCGGCAGGGCGGTGAGCGGCGCGGCCCGGCAGTTGGCGCAGCGGGCGGCGGCCCGCTGTTCGGCGCTGCGGGCCGCCACCGTCACCAGACCGCCCAGCGCCCGCAGCCGCTCGGCCACCGCCTGCCCCACCCGGCCGTACCCCAGCACCAGGAACCGGCTTTGCCAGATCGTGCTGTCCCGCATCTGCAGCAGCAGCGCCAGACAGCCTTCGGCCGTGGGCACCGCGTTGAGGCGGACGAGCTCCGGGCGGGCATAGTAGTCGATCAGTTCCAGCCCCCGCTGCTCCGCCAGCCGGCGCAGCGCGGCGTCGGGCCGGCCGGCCAGCACCAGCGCCCCGGGGGCGGCCGCCTGCACCGCCGCCCGGCAGACCTCCGCCCGAGCGCCGGCTGCCCCCATCGGCAGCAGGATGACCGGCGCCTGCCCGGCCTGTTCGGGGCCCGCCACGGCGACGCCGGCCTGCCGCAGCGCCCGGGCCGCCGCCTGCTGGCGGGCGTCCTGCCCCACTACACACAACCATTCGGACATGATCCACACCCCTTTTCTCTGTGGCATCCTATGCCGGAAACGCGGCGGCTGACACACGATCGGCAAAGAACCGGCGTCCTCGCTTCGGCACACAGCGCCCGCAGGCGGGGTTCGGCGACTTTGGAGCCAAAGACGGCCCGGCGGCGGGGCTGGTTTTCCCGCAAACCAAAAGAGGCACCCCGATGGCGGGATGCCTCTTTCAAGTTTATATGGGCGCCGGTGCGGCGGATCAGTAGTAGCGCAGCGCGTCGCACTGGCCGCGCCAGATGCTCAGCGGTTCCACCGGCACATCGACGATGCGCACCTCGCCGATGGTGGCCTGGTTGGTGGTGGCGATCTGCTGGCCGCGGATCACCGTTTGGCCCTTCTGCACCGACAGTTCGCGCAGGTTGTAGAAGATGCTCTTGACGCCGGCGCCATGGTCGATCACGATGGTGTTGCCCGCCGTGCCGCCCAGATCTTCCGCCAGCAGGACCTGCCCGTCGGCCGGGGCGATCAGCTGCCCGCCCCGCCGGCCGGTGACCACGATGTTGGTGCTGGTGCGCCCGCTGCCGGTGCCGGCCTGCCGCTGGGTGCGGGTGCGGCCCACATACTCGGTGGTGCCGTAGGCCAGCGAGATCTCGATGGAATCGGTGAAGGGCTGCACAAAGCCCTCCTCCGCCCAGGCGGCCTCCGCGGCGCCGGTGTTCAGCAGGGCCTGCACCTCGGCGGGGGTGTCTTCCAGCCCCAGATAGGGCGAGGTGAGCCGGCTGCGGCTGGACACATCCCGGGCCTGCTCGGTGCGCTGGCTGACCGTGAGGGTCAGCTCCTCGGTATAGCCGCCGGCCGTGACGGTCAGGGTGTAGTCGCCGGGCTCCCGGTCATACTCGATGGGCAGGTAGACGATCCAGCCGCTCTCCCCTTCATAGAAGCCGGTGTTGGTCAGGTCGGTGTCCAGGGTGGGGGTTTCGGTGTCCAGGATACCGCTCACCCGCAGGGCCGCCACACCGCCCTGCTGCACCGTCGTGGTGTTGAGACGGATGCCGGGCTTGAGCCGGACCTGGAAGGTGAACAGGTAGATCTGCTGGCCGCTGACCCCCGCCTCGTGGTCCAGGGAGTCGTTGTCCCGGTAGACCCGCAGCCGGCCGGTGTAGCTGCCGTTTTGAGAGAAGCGGAAGGATTCAAACTCCTCGGCCGTGCCCTCAAAGACGGTCTGGTCCGCCTCGTCGGTGATCTCCAGCTCGGTGTCGCAGCCGTCCGCCTGGACCCGCAGCACCGCCCTGGTGGTCTCCAGATCATCGAGCTGTTCGGGCTCGGTGAAGTTCTTTTCGGAATAGGTGCGCTTGAAGAAGTTCGCCACCACCGGCACATGCCAGCTGGAGGAGGCCGTCTCCAGCGTCTGGCCGTTGAAGGAAGCCGACACCTCGGGGATGGCTTCGTCCGAGGCGCCGCTGTACAGCCAGGCGATGCCGACGCCGGCCACCAGCGCCACGAAGGCGGCCACCAGCAGCAGCCACCTGAGCACCCGCCACAGCCCTTCCCGCATGCGGTCGGCCAGGGTCGGCGCCGCGGCCGGCTCGACCGCTTCCATCGGGTCGGGCACATCGGTGAGCTTTTCGATGGAAAGCTGCACCGTGCGGGTCAGCTCCGCCGTGCGGCGCAGCTGTTCGGGCGTCTCCTCGGGCTCCTCCTCCGATTCAGGCTCCTCCTCCGGTTCGGGCGTCCCGGCCGGTTCCTCCGGCTCGGGCTCCGCCGGTTCGGGTTTCTCCTCGGGTGCGTTTTCCGGCTGCCCGGTGGTTTCTTCCGTCCCGGCCGGCGCGTCCTCCGGTTTCTCCGTTTGCTCCGGGGTCTGCGGCGCCGGGGGCTCGGTGCCGGCGGGCGCCGGCTGCGTCGCTTCGGCCGGCTCAGGCGGGTCCGGCGTGTCGGGGGCTGCCTTCGGCCCTTCCGCCGCCGGCGCAGTCTCCTCACCGGGCGCCGGTTCCGGCCGCCCGGTCGGTTCTGCCGCCCCGGCCGGCGTTTGTTCCGTTTTTTCCGGTTCTGCCGAAGATTCCGGCGGCCGGTTTGTCTTTTCGTCCGCCGGGCGGACCGGCCGCACCCGCTTGCCGGCGGGCTTTTCCGCCGGGGCGGGGGGCTGCGCGTCCCCGGCCTTTTCCGGGCCGGGTGCCGCGGACGGCCCCTGCCCGGCGCCGGATTTCGCCTTGCGGCGGCGACGGCGGCGGCTGTTCTTGCCGGGGCCGCCGGAAGGCCGGCCGCCCTCCTGCCCTTGCTGCGGCGCCGGGCCCGATGCCTCCGGCTGCGGGGACTGCGGGATGACCCGCTCCTGATCCTTCTTCTCCTCCATACCCATCTTCACCCCTGGGAGTTATCCTCTATGTCAACGGTCTTGCCGAACGAATCAACGGTTTTCCTGAAACTGCAGCCCGCTGGCCCCCTTGATGGCGGGGGCCGGGTCCACCGACTTGCTGCCGATGCGCAGCTCAAAGATCAGGTCGTGCGCGTCGGTGGCGGTGCCGACCTGGTCGCCCTTGGTGACCGACTGGCCCTTCTGGACCAGCACCTCCCCCATGCCGAACAGGTAGCTCTTGACCCCGCAGCCGTGGTCGATGACCACCGTGCCGCCGGACAAGGCCAGCGTGCCGGCGTACACCACCGTGCCGTTCTGGGTGGCGCTGACCTGGCTGCCCACCTCGGCATTGCCGTAGGTCAGCCCGGTGGATCGCCCGGCCGAAGCGCCGTCCGCCATCAGGCGGGCGCCGTAGGGCACGGTGACGGCGCTGTTGCTGGGCGCTGCGAACGCCCCCTGCCAGAGTTTGCCCGACTCGCTGGATGTGTACAGCGGCCAGATCGCGTTCCGGTATTCCTCCCCGGCGCCGGCGATCTCCGGCTCCGATTCGGTCTGCACCGTGGTGGCGCTCATCTCGGTGACCGAGAGGGTCAGTTCCTGCACCAGCTCCCCGCAGGTCAGCGTCATGATATGTTCGCCGCCCTCGGCGTTGTAGGTGACCGGAATGTACCCCATGTAGCCGGTCTGGGTCGGGCGGAACCAGACCGTGCCCAGGTCGGTGTCCAGCGTCGGGGTGCTGCCGTCCAGGATGCCGGTGACCCAGACGGCCACGATGGTGCCCTGGGGCGCGCTGTCGGTGCTGAGCACCGCCTTGGGCTGCATATTGACGGTAAAGCCCGCATGGTAGGCATACCACCCGCTGGAAAGCCCCGGCGCTTCGGCCGAGTGGTCCCGGTAGAGGGTGAGCTGCAGGTCATATTCACCGTTTTGTGAAAAGACGAAATCGGTATAGCCGGCAGCGTCCCCGGTGAGGGCGACGGTGCCGTCCGGCGCGGTGAGGGTGAGTTCGCTGCGGCCGGCCCATTCGGGCAGGACCAGTTCGGGGCGGACATCCCCCATATCCCCCAGCTGCTGCACGGTCAGGTTGGTGGGTTCGTTGAAATGGCGTTCCAGGTATTCGCCCAGCACCGGCACCGTCCACTCGAACCCGTTGGGTTCCAGCGCCGTGCCGCCGAAAGTGGGGTGCTCGGACGGGAGTTTGTTCTCCCCGGTCATGGCGTACAGCGCGGCGCCGGCGCCGCCCAGCAGCACCGCCACCATCAGCACGACCATCACCACCCACAGGAGCAGTCGTTTCATCGTTCACCCTCCTTTTGAAATCATCTGTCGCCGGGGCCGCCCGGCGGTGAAAGCAAAAGCCGGGCACGGCCCGCGGGGCTTGTGCCCTCCGCCGGGCCGCGCCTGGCTTTTTTGCCCGTCTGCCGGGGACTATGCAAACTCAGGACTGCGCGGCGTCATCCTGCACACCGTCGGCGTCGCCGGCGGGGGCTTCGGAGGAGATCGGCGCGTAGGTGGTCTCGTCGTCGTCCTCATCAAAGTCAGAATCCGCATACAGCAGGCTCTCGTACTCGTCCAGTTCCTTTTCGCGGCGGCGCAGGTAGAGGGCCACAGCGGTCAGCACGCCGGCCGCAGCTGCGATGAAAGCCAGAGCGATGCCAAAAGTGGATTTCTTCATCATAGGTGTTTCCTCCCAGCGGCAGGCCGCAGCGCAGCCTGCAGTTTGATGGACGCAGCGGGACGGCTGCGCCTTCGGTTTGTTCTATTATAACCGACCTGCCAAAGGAATACAACAACAGGAAAGTAAAAATTTGGAGAGAAACGTCTCCCCCGCCGCCCTATTCCCGGCGCCCGGCCTGGGGCAGATAGGCGTCGAAGGCGCTGGGGACCGGGTACTGCTCGGCCAGTTCCTCGCCCCGCGCCCAGGCATAGCCGTCGGGCAGCGGCGGCGCCTCGTTCGCCCGGCCCCGCCAGCCGCCCAGTTCCCAGATGCGGTGGGTGAAGACATGCCGCGCCGCGGGCAGGGCCGCTTCCCAGCGAACCCGGATCCCCAGCCGGGCCAGTTCGCCGTCCAGCTGGTCCCGGGTCAGCGCGCGGCCCTCAAAGGCCGGGGGCTGCCAGAGATTGGCCAGCAGCCCGCCCGCCGGCCGCCGCTGCAGCAAAAGGCCGGCCGGGCTTTCCACCAGCGCCACCGTCACCGGCAGGCGGGTCTTCTCCTTTTTGGGCGGCTTGCAGGGCAGCGCGGCCGCCCGGCCCGAAGCCCGGCCGCGGCACAGCGCCGCCAGCGGGCAGGCGTCGCAGCGGGGCGCGGCGGGCAGGCAGACCAGCGCCCCCAGTTCCATCAGCGCTTCATTGTAAGGGCCGGGGGCATCGGGGGGCATCTGCTCCATGACCCGCCGGGTAAACAGCCGCCGGACGGCCGGACGGGTGATGTCGGCGTCGTCGTCAAACAGGCGGGCAAAGACCCGCAGCACGTTGCCGTCCACCGCCGGGGCCGGAATGCCGAAGGCGATGCTGGCGATGGCCCCGGCCGTGTAGTCCCCGATGCCGGGCAGCGCCCGCAGCGCTTCCCAGCTGGCGGGCAGAACGCCGCCGTATTGTTCGCAGACGATGCGGGCGGCTTTTTGCATATTGGCCGCCCGGCTGTAGTACCCCAGCCCCTGCCAGAGCTTGCGCAGCCGGTCGGGCGGGCAGGCGGCCAGGGCGGCGGGGTCGGGCAGCTCGGCCACGAACCGCTCGTAGTAGGGCAGCGCCGCCGCCACCCGGGTCTGCTGGAGCATGATCTCGCTGACCCAGATATGGTAAGCCGAAGGCTCCTGCCGGAACGGCAGAAGCCTTCGATTCTTTTCAAACCAGGGCAGCAGCGCTTGGGCGACGGCACCCATCAGAAGCCCCCGCAGGTGCGCGGGAAGGGGATGACATCCCGGATGTTGGGGATGCCGGTGACATACATGAGCAGCCGCTCGAACCCGAGGCCGTAGCCGGCATGTTTGACGCTGCCGAAGCGGCGCAGGTCGAGATACCAGTCGTAGTCGGCGGCGGACAGGCCCAGCTCCTGCAGACGGGCTTCCAGCACGTCCAGCCGCTCCTCACGCTGGGAACCGCCGATCAGTTCGCCGATGCCGGGCACCAGCATATCGGCGGCGGCCACGGTCCGGCCGTCGTCGTTCATCCGCATATAGAACGCCTTGATCTCCTTGGGATAGTCGGTGACAAAGACCGGCTTTTTGAACACCTGTTCGGTGAGGTAGCGCTCGTGTTCGGTCTGCAGGTCCATGCCCCAGGACACCTTGTACTGGAAGTTGTCATCGTTTTTCCGCAGCAGTTCGATGGCGTCGGTGTAGCTGACCCGGGCAAAATCGCTGGAAGCCACCAGCTGCAGCCGGTCCAGCAGGCCCTTGTCGAAGAACTGGTTGAAGAAGGCCAGCTCGTCGGCGCAGTGGTCCAGCAGGTAGCGCACCACATACTTGGTCATGGCCTCGGCGGTATCCATATAGGTGGCCAGGTCGGCGAAGGCCATCTCGGGCTCGATCATCCAGAATTCGGCTGCGTGGCGGGTGTCGTAGCTCTTTTCGGCCCGGAAGGTGGGGCCGAAGGTGTAGACCTTGCCCAGCGCCATGGCCAGGGCCTCGGCTTCCAGCTGGCCGGAGACGGTCAGGTTCACCGGGCGCTTGAAGAAGTCCTGGGTATAGTCCACCGCGCCCTCCTCGGTGCGGGGGATGTTGTTCAGGTCCATCGTGGTGACCTGGAACATCTCGCCGGCGCCCTCGCAGTCGGAGCCGGTAATCAGGGGGGTATGGACGTAGACGAAGTCCCGCTCCTGGAAGAACTGGTGGATGGCGTAGGCGATGAGGCTCCGCACCCGGAACACGGCCAGGAAGGTGTTGGTGCGCGGGCGCAGGTGGGTCATGGTGCGCAGGTACTCGGTGCTCATCTTCTTTTTCTGCAGCGGATATTCGGGGCCGCAGGCGCCGAGGATCTCGATGGAGTCGGCGTTGATCTCAAAGGGCTGGCGGGCTTCGGGGGTCAGCAGCAGCCGGCCGGTGACCGCAAAGCTCGTATACAGGCCGCACTTGGCCACCTGGGCGTAATTGTCCAGCTTGTCGGCCTCAAACACCACCTGGACGGGCTTGTAGCAGCTGCCGTCGGTCAACGAGATAAAGCCGATCTTTTTGGAATCGCGCACCGTCTTGGCCCAGCCGCAGACGGTCACCACGGTGCCGTGGGCGGGGGTGTCGGTGTAGAGCAATGCCAGTTCGGTCCGGTTCTTCAAATATTCCATGGACGTTCCCTCTCCTCTTTGTCAGATCCTGATGGGCCCCATTGGGTCGGGGCAGCGGATAGATAGGGGTATTATAGCGCAAAGAGGCCCAAATGTACAGCCCCCGGCCGGCATTGCGCTAAATTTCCGCCCCGAACAGCCCGGCCAGGGCGCGGGCGGCGTACTCGCCGGCGCGGACCGCCTCCTCCAGCGTGTTGGCGTGGCCGCCCACCTCCAGCAGCAGGCTGCCGGTGGTGACATCCTGGTTATAGAACCGGTAGCCGCAGAGCACCGGCCGGGTCAGGCCCGGGTAGGCGGTCTCCATGGCGGTCTCCCAGGCGGCGGCGAATTTCAGGTTGTCCTGCCAGTGGGGCAGGCTGACGGTGCCGCCGTTGTCGCACCCGGCGATGATCATGACCTGGGCCGCCGTCTTTCCCTCCAGCTCGCAGACCGGCTTGATCCGGGTGCCGTCGGCCTCCAGCGCGTCCCGGTGTACGTCCAGGATCACCTTGATGCTGGGGTATCGTTCCAGGTAGGCCCGGGCCGTGTCGGCGCTGCGGCCGTAACTCTCGGTGTAGCTGGGCGAGTCGTGGAGGGTGGTGTCGTGCAGCGTGTTGACGCCGGCCTCGTTGAGCACCTGCGCCATCCGCGCCCCCACGGCGCACATATTCAGGCTGGTGTCGGCGGTGCGGGCGGCAAAGTCCGGGTCATAGACAGGTTCCTCCCAGGTCTGGTAGGTCTCGGTGGCATGGGTGTGCAGGATCAGCACCTGGGGGTCCGGGCTGTCCAGCTGGACGGTGAAGGGCAGCTCCCCCCGGGCGGCCCGGGCCAGCGCATCGTCGGAGTGATCGGTGGAATTCTTGATGCTGCCGGCGGCGAGGGTCACATACCCTTCCCCGCTGCCCTGGCCGTAGTGGCGGGCTTCAATGGGCCCTGCGTCTTCCAGGTCCGGCGAGGCGGTGGTCAGCGGCGCGGGGGTGGGTTCGGCGCCGGGCGAAGGAGCCGGGGTCGGCTGCGGGGCCGGGGCCGGGGTCGGCGGGGCGGGCGAGGGCGACGGGGCAGGCGGCACGGCGGCCGCGGCGGCCAGGGCCGGGGGATCGGGTTCCGACGGCAGCACCCCCACCGCTTCCACCGCCGCCGGGGCGAAGAGCAGCGCGGCGGCCCGCAGCACCCAGCCGGCGGGCTGTACGGTCGCGGCGCCGGCCGCCGCGGCGGCGGTCAGCACACCGGCCAGCAAGGCGCAGCCCAGCCGGCGCCCCGCACGGCGCAGATGGTCCATACACACACCCCCTCCGCGCCAGTATATGCAGCCCCGTCCGCCGGGAAAACCCGGGTGCCGGGGCGAAAAAAAGCAAAAATTTTTGCGGAAAGGACTTGCAAGGGGGGCAAAAGTATGGTAATATAGCTTGTACTGTTATGGGTCAACCAAGGAGGTGGAACGAATGCCTAACATTAAATCCCAGAAGGACCGGGTCGTGCAGGCCAAGAAAGAGGCTATGCACAACAAGGCCATCAAGACCAGCCTGAAGACAGTGATCAAGAAGGCAGACGCTGCCATCGACAGCAACGCTGCGGACAAGGACGCCATGATCCGTGCGGCCGTTGCCGCCATTGATTCTGCGAAGAGCAAGGGTGTCATCCATAAGAACACCGCTGCCCGCAAGATCAGCCGTATGGCCAAGCGCAACAACAAGGTCAGCGCCGCGCAGTAAGCTGCGTGCATTGACCCAATCCCTGCAAAAGAAACATTCCCAACCAAAGGCCCCGGCTTTCGGTTGGGAATTTTCGTTATAGGCGGGCCGCCGTGCCCGGGCCCGAGAAAGTGAGGAGTTGACATGAAAAAAAGCGTCCTGTTCCTGCTGACCTTTGTCCCGATCCTGGTCGGGTATCTGATCGATCACACTCTCCACCTGCCCGTCATCGGCTGGATCCTCTACCTCGTCCTGCCTTTGCTGGTCACGGTGTTCTGGTTCTTTCTCGGGCGGATGTACGCCCGCAGCAGCTGGAGTGCCCCGGCGGCGCTGCTCATCGGCAACGGGACCGGGCTTGTCTCGCTGGGCGTCTTTCTGTGGCAGATGCTGCTGGAAACCGATGAGACCCGGAACCTGGCGCTGACGGTGGCCTCCCAGATGTTCCCGGTCGCCGTGCCCACCTATCTGTTCGGCCGTCTGCCCTCCCTGTTCGAGACCCAGCCCAACTTTGCCGGGCTCAGGACCCACATCGCCATCCATGTGATCGGCACCCTGTTCATGGTCCTTGTCTTTGCGCTGGGCTATGGGTTGGGCCGGCGGAACCGCTTCCGCTGAGCCGGCGCGCCGCCCCCCTTTGGCGCGTTGCGAAAAAATCTAAAATCGTCGCTGTCGGCGGACATGCGCCGACGACAGTGACACCGACAGGAAAATTTTGCGGCAAATTGTGTGCGAGGAGCTCCGCTCCGAGTGCGCGATTTGCCGTAAAATTTTGTCGAAGGGGATACACAAGGGGAAACAGACGCGTTAGGCAATTGCCGTGCGCGGCTGTTGCCCCTTGTGCAGCGTGTCGAGTTCCTCGACACGCTGAGGCGGCAGGTGCCTTTTGCGGGCGCCTGCCGCCTGTTTTGCCGCCGGGGCGTTCAGCTCTGGTCCCGGCTTTTCCCGAACAGAGCGGCCAGCACCCCGAAGACCAGGCTGGCCGCAATGCCGCCGGACGCGGCGGTGAGCCCGCCGGTGAAAGCCCCCAGCAGCCCCTGTTCGGCCACGGCCTTCTGCACCCCCTGGGCCAGCAGATGGCCGAAGCCCAGCAGCGGCACGCTGGCCCCGGCGCCGGCCAGCTCGGCCAGCGGGCCGTACAGGCCGGTGGCGCTCAGCACCACGCCGGCCACCACATACCCGGTCAGGATGCGGGCCGGGGTCAGGCTGGTCAGGTCCACAAGCAGCTGCCCGGCCACGCACAGCGCCCCGCCCACCACAAATGCCCAGAGATAGTTCATCCTTCCCTCTCCCCTTTCGGTGCGATCAGTTCCACGGCATGGGCGATGCCGGGGATGGATTCTCCCTGCAGGATGGTGGCCCGGCTCATCAGTGCGCCGGTGGCCACGAACAGCACCCGCCGCCAGCGACCGCTCTGCAGCTGGGGCAGGATATAGGCGCCAAGCACCGCCGCACTGCAGCCGGCGCCGCTGCCGCCGGCCTGGACCGGCTGTTCGTCCCGGTCATAGAGCAGGCAGCCGCAGTCCAGATGGTTGGCCAGCTCGCAGCTTTCCCGCCGCAGCTGGGTGTAGAGCAGCTCGCTGCCCACCGCCCCCAGGTCGCCGGTGATCACGGCGTCGTAGTCCTCGGGGCCGCTGCCGCAGGCACCGAAATGGGCCAGCAGCGTGGCGGCGGCCGCCGGCATCATGGCGGCGCCCATGTTGTTGATGTCCCTGACCGCATAGTCCTGCACCCGGCCGAAGGTAACGGCGGCCACCGGCACCCCCGCGCTCCCCGCCGGGCGCAGCAGGCAGGCGCCGGCTGCGGTGGCGGTCCACTGGGCGGTGGGGGTGCGCTTGCCGCCGTAGAGCAGCGGGGTGCGGAACTGGCGTTCGGCGGCGCAGAAATGGCTGCTGGTGAAGGCCAGGGTGCGCTCGCTGTAGCCGGCGGCCGCAAAGGCCGCCCCCAGGCAGAGGGTTTCGGCCATGGTGCTGCAGGCGCCGTACACCCCCGCAAAGGGCACCCCCAGCGCCCGCAGCGTGTAGTTGCTGGCGGCGCACTGGGCCTGCAGGTCCCCGGCGAAGGCCAGGGTCACATCCTGCGGGCGCAGGCCGGCTTTGCGCAGGCAGCGGCGGATGCACCGCTGCTGCAGCAGGCTTTCGGCCTGTTCCCAGCTGCGGCAGCCCTCGGCGGCAAAGCCGGCGTCGGGGATGCGCTCGTCAAAGGCGGAGGCCAGCGGGCCTTCCCCCTCCTTTTTGCCGCCCACCGCCGCCCAGGCGGCGATGACCGGCGGGTCCGGAAAGAGCAGGGTGTCCCTGCGGCGGATGGACATGGCTCACCCGCCCCGGTTCATGACCCAGTACAGCAGCCCCCAGACCCAGCTGGCCAGGGTCCCGTAGGTGATGACCGGGCCGGCGATGGAAAAGATCTGGGCGCCGGCGCCGGTCACCCAGCCTTCCGACTTGAACTCCATGGCCGCGCTGGCCACCGAGTTGGAAAAGCCGGTGATGGGCACCAGCGTGCCGGCCCCGGCATGGGCGGCCAGCTTCTGGTACCAGCCGGGCAGGGTGGCGGCCGCCGCCAGGCCGATCAGGGTGATGCTGGTGAGGGCGCCCGCCGTCTCGGCCGGGGCGATGCGCAGGTACCGGCAGCGCAGCACCTCGCCCAACAGGCAGATGCCGCCGCCCACCAGAAACGCCCACAGGCAGTCCGCACCCAGCCGGGAGGGCGGCGAAAACAGCCGGACCATCCGGTCATAGCGCTTGGGGTCCAGTTTCATGGGAACACTTCCTTTTCATCGTTCTGGTCCCATTGTTCCCTTATGCGCCGTAAAATATTACATTGCCCCGGTAATAGGGTTCGGGCACCGTGGCCCGGTAGATGGCCTGCAGGTCGGCGTTGATGTCGGCGTCGGGCACGGCGGCGCCGCAGGGCATTGCATAGATCAGGTAGCGCACGCCGAACAGCCGGCTTTCCATCGCCGTGGGGCGCGCCCCGGCCCGCAGGTAAAACCCGATGCGCCGCCGGGCCGCCGTCGGGTCGGGAGCTTCGGCCGGGTGTTCGCATTCGATGATCAGGCTGTCCCGGTGCGGGGCGTCGCGGGCGGCCAGTGCCCGCAGCACCGCGGTGCCGGTGCCCCGGCCGCGGCCTTCGGGCAAAACGGCGAAATAGTCCAGCAGGGCGCTGGCGCAGCCGGGCACCACCGTCTGCCAGGCGTAGGCCAGCAGCCGGCCGTCCTCCGCCTCGGCGCCCAGCGGCTCATAAAGCCCCGCCTCCATCAGCTGCCGGATGGAGGCGAACGGTTTGCGCTCGGCCGGCGGGAAGTCCCGCACCATATAGCGGTCATAGATCCGTTTGGTTTCTTCCAGTGACAAAAGCCGAAGTTTCATACCCAACGCCCCTTTCCAAGCCTTGTACAATCGGCTATAATATTAGGGTATATCCGATTCATCAGACCTGCCGGGAATTCCGCCCCGGCGGATCTTCCGGCGCCTTGCTTTTCAGACACACCCCAAACCACAAAAACGACCAGGAGGTACCTTCCATGGAATGGACCGACATTCAGATCACCGTCCCCCACCCGTATGCCGAAACGGCCGAGGCCATCGCCACGATGGTCTCCAACGGCGGCATCTACATTGAAGATTACAGCGACCTGGAAGAGCAGGCCTGGGAGATCGCCCATGTGGACCTGATCGAGCAGGAACTGCTGGACCAGCCGCGGGACATTGTAAAGGTCCACATGTACCTGGCGCCGGACGAAAACCCGGCCGAGATCCTGCCGCTGTTCAAAGAGCGGCTGGACGCCGCCGGCATCCCCTACGAGCTGACCACCGCCGGCGTGGAGCAGGAGGACTGGCAGAACGCCTGGAAAAAGTATTACCACGCCATGGACATCGGCAAGCGGCTGGCCATCGTGCCCGGCTGGGAAGAGTACGAGACCGACCGGACGGTCATCACGATGGACCCGGGCATGGCGTTCGGCACCGGCACCCACGAGACCACCTCCCTGTGCCTGGAAGTGCTGGACGAGCGGGTGCGCGGCGGCGAACGGGTGCTGGACATCGGCACCGGGTCGGGCATTCTGGCCATTGCGGCGCTCCGGCTGGGGGCCGCCTGCGCCGAAGGGGTGGACATTGACCCGATGTGCGTGCGCACCGCCGGCGAAAACGCCCTGCGCAACGGCGTGCAGGACCGGTTCACCGTGCTGGTGGGGGATCTTTCGGACAAAGCCAGCGGGGTGTACAACATCATCACCGCCAACATCGTGGCGGCGGCCATCCTGAGCCTGGCCCCCCATGTGCCGGCGCTGATGGCGCCGGGGGCGGTGTTTGTGGCATCGGGCATCATCGACACCCGCAAGGAGGAGGTGCTGGCCGGCCTGCGCGGCGCCGGGCTGGACCCCTTTGAAGTGCGGGAAAAGCGCGGCTGGGTGTGCATCGTCTGCCGCAAGAAGGAGGGCTGAGATGCCGCACCGCTATTTTACCCGGGAGATCGGCGGCGGCCGGGCGGCTCTGACCGGGCCGGACGCCCACCACCTGGCCCATGTGATGCGGGCCCGGGCGGGCGACACGGTGCTGCTGTGCGGGCCGGACGCGCTGGAGTACACCGGACAGATCACCGCCATTGCCCCAGACCGGGTGGAGTTCACGGTGAGCGAGGGGCTGCCCAGCACCGCCGAGCCCCGCACCGAGATCACCCTGTACGCCGCCTACCCCAAGCAGGGCAAGCTGGAGGAGATCATCCGGCACGGCGTGGAGCTGGGGGTGGGCCGGGTTGTGCCGTTTTTCAGCCGGTACTGCGTGGCGGCCCCCAAAAAGGAGGAGGCCAAAAACGAGCGGTACCGCCGCATTGCCGCCGAGGCCGCCAAACAGTGCGGCCGCGGGCGGCTGCCCGAAGTGGAGATGCCGCTGCCGGATTTCGGCGCGGTGTGCGCCGCCCTGGCCGATGAGGAACTGGCGCTGCTCTTTTACGAAGGCGGCGGCCGGAGTTTGCGGGAGCTGCTGGCCCGCCCCCCGTTCCCCCGGCGCATCGCGCTGGTGACCGGCAGCGAGGGCGGGTTCGCCCCCGAGGAAGTTGAACAGGCCGTCAAGGCCGGGGCGGTGCCGGTGGGGCTGGGGCCGCGGATCCTGCGGTGCGAGACCGCGCCGCTGGCCGCCCTGGCCGCCGTGCTGACCCTGACCGGCGATCTGGAATAAAACACCTGGATACGCAGTAAGGAGGAGAGTTGTATGATTGTGGAACCCAGAGAGCTGACCCTGCGGGACGGGCGGAGCGCCCTGCTCGACACCCCGGACGCCGGGCAGGCGAACGCACTGCTGCAGTGCGCCCGGGCCTGTTTCGGTGAGACGGATTTTCTGTCCCGCTATCCGGAGGAGTTCACCATCACCCCGGCCCAGGAAGTCGCCTGGATCGAGAACGCCCGCAGCAGCCCGGACATCGCCCTGCTGATCTGCACGGCCGGCGACGAGATGCTGGGCAACGCGCAGATCGATTTCAGCCCGATGGAGAAGACCCGTCACCGGGCCGTGGTGTCGCTGTGCGTCCGGCAGAGCTGCTGGGGGCTGGGCGTCGGCACCGCGCTGTTCACCGCGCTGATGGAGCTGGCCCGGCAGCGCGGGGTGGAGATCGTGGAGCTCGCCTTTGTGGAGGGCAACGACCGGGCCCGAAAGCTGTACGAGAAATTCGGCTTTGCCATCGTCTGCGAAAAGCCCCGGGCCTACAAGCTCCGGGACGGGAGCTACCGCAAAGAGATCACGATGCAGTGCCGGCTGTGAAAGGGCGCCCGCCGGCCGCCCAAACAACCGCCATGCCGCCATACCGCCATATAAAAAGCAGAGGTCCGGACGGGCCTCTGCTTTTTTTGCCCCCACGCCAGTGTATGCCGGCGGCGAAGGCTGTGTTCGTCAATTTGTCAGGCTTCCTGCCCCCGCTGACCGGACAGGTCCAGTTCCATCAAACTGGCCTTGAGACCCGGGATGCCGGCGTTTTCCACACAGAAGTTGCGAGCCCCCAGCCGCATATAGTCCGCCATGCCGTCCAGCTGGTTGAGGGGGATGCTGCACAGCGTGACCGGGGTGTTGTTGGCCGCCGCGGTGTCCAGCACATCCCGGACCAGCCGCTTGACCACCGGCATGTTGGTCTTGCGGGGCTCTTCCCGCTCGTTCTTGGGCTGCACATAGATGAAATTGGCCAGGTCGTCCAGGTCGATGTAGAGGAAGGACGCCCCGTGGCTGATGATCTCGCCCACTTCCAGCGCCGAGGCCGGCACCTCCACCATGCAGCCGAAGGGCAGGTCCTCCTCAAAGGGCAGGCCCTCGGCGCGCAGCTGGGTCTTGCACTCCTCCACCCCCTGCATAAAGTCGTCCCAGCCCTGCACCCCGCAGATCATCGGCACCACGGCGCACAGCGGCCCGGCCAGACCGGCCCGCAGCAGCGCCCGCACCTGGGTCACATACAGCGAATTGCGGGCTGCCAGCGTCTGCACGGTCTGCACCCAGGGGGCGCCGTCGTCCGCGCCGGGGTCGCACAGCCGCACCACCACCGGCCAGCCCCGGGCATAGTCCACCAGGGCGCGGTATTCCTGCAGCTGGCGCTCCTCATCATAGCCGTTCAGAATCATCGACTCGGTGCGCACCAGCCCGATGCCGCCGTTGGCGCCGTTGCTCATGGCCACCCGCACCTCGTCCGGCGAGCTGGAGTTGGCCGAGCCCAGAATCGTGAAGGAGGTGCCGTCCCGGGTGCGGTTGGGTTTGGTCACCAGCGGGTCGGGACGTTCGCGGCGGTGGGCCAGCTGGGCCTGGCGGCGGTGGGCCGCGGCGGTCTGCTCCACCGTGGGGTCCACGGTCAGGGTGGCGCCCTCGGCGTCCAGCACGGCCCGGTGGCCGTCCGCCGCCACAGCGGTGCCCTCCCCCACCCGGCACAGCGCGGGGATGCCCATGCTGCGGGCCATGATGGCCGCATGGCTGGTCACGCTGTCCTTTTCCGAGACAAGGCCCAGTACCATGCTGCGGTCCAGCGCAAAGAGGTCGCTGGGATAAAACAGGTCGGATACAAGGATGCTGGGCGTCTTGATCTGTACCGGCATGTGGGCGCGCCCGTCCAGGATGTCCACCACCCGGCGGCAGGCGTCGCAGACATCCACGCTCCGCTCCCTGAGATAGTCGTCGTCAATGTTGCGGATCCGGTCGGCAAAGATACGCTCGGCCCGCTCCACCGCTGCGGCGCTGCCGGCGCCGGCCGCGATGTAATCCCCGATCTCGTTGGTGAAGGATTCATCCTCCAGCAAGGCGACCTGGAACATCAGGATGTCGGCGTCGTTCTGGTCCTGGGCGTGCTTTTGCAGCGTCATCAGTTCATCCTTGGCCAGAACGATGGCGGCATCATACAGTGCGCGCTCCCGATGCGGGTCGCTGACGATGCGGTGCAGCCCGACCATGCCGTGGTCGATGCGCACCACCGGCCCGACAGCCAGCCCGCTGGAAGCTATGGTTCCTGTAAAAATACGCATAAGATCAACGCTCCATCTTTGTGTAGAGGAGAAAGGCGCCCGGCAGCGTCAGACGAACCGCATCTGCTGCAGGGTATGGCACACCAGTGCCGTGACAAATTCATCCGGGGCGGCGGCCGCCATGGCGGTCTCGCCCAGGGGGCTGCCGGTCTCGGCGCCGAACAGCACCCGGAACCGGTCGGCCGGGTCCCGGTCAAAACTGCCCAGCAGGGTCAGGGCCAGCATGCGCGGCGTGTAAGGGCTTTCGGGCGAAACGCCCAGCTGCTCGGCGGCCAGTTCCAGCGGTGCGCTGGCCCCGCGGGTGGGCGCCAGCAGGTTATCGGCAAAGGGCGCCGGGTAGCCTTTGCGCTGGCGGGCCATCGTTTCCGCCATGGCCAGCGCGGGGGCCCGGGCCACCACCGCCGCCAGCTGCTGCTGGTAGGCCCCGGCAAAGGCGGTCAGGAAACCTTCCCGGTCGGGCAGCAGCGCATAGGCGGTGCCGCCCACCCGACCGAAGGCCCGCAACGTGTCCAGGTAGCCCAGCGTGATGTTGCGGGCGGCCCGCTCGCCGTCAAAGTCGAACATCGGGCCCAGATCCCAGTGGCAGCGGATCACCCGGGTGGGCAGCCCGGTGCGATTGGGCCGGTTGTAGCCGATGCCCTCAATGTCCACGGCCACCAGCTGCCGCGCCCCCATGGCCGCGGCCAGGTCCAGCGGCATGTTGTCCCGCCAGCCGCCGTCTATGTATTTGACGCCGTCGATGGTGCGGGGCCGCAGCGCCGGGAAGCAGGCCGAGGAAGCCAGCATGTATTCCTTGAGTTTGCCCGGGGGGATCTGCTCCAGCGGACACTGGATGCTCTTCAGGGTGTTCATCTCGGTCATGACAAGGCCGTAGCGGATGGGCGCCGTCCGCATCTCCTCCTCGGTGATGAAGCGGTCGATGGTCTCGCCCAGCGGTTCCAGGTCCAGCCCGCCGCCGCGCACCACGTCCAGGAAGAAATCCCCCAGTTCCTCGGGGCTCTTGCCCTGGGGAACTTCGAGCACGCCGTGAATGTCCAGGCTTTTCCACAGTTCCACGGCCTGGGCGACCTTGCCGGTCACGAACAGTGCGCCGTTCAGGCAGCCCACGCTGGTGCCGGTGATCACATCCGGCCGCCAGCCGATTTCCTGCAGAGCCTGGTAGGCACCCACCTGGTAGCTGCCCCGGGCGCCGCCGCCCGCCAGCACCAGACCCTTGACCGTTTCTCCCATGGGATCTCCCTCCCTTCCTTGATTACTTTACATTATACCACGACTGTGTCAAAAATTCCATCGAGTTCTGGCGGGCTTTCCCTCATTTTTTACGTTTTTTTGCCGTTTGTTTCCCATTTTTTCGGCAAAAGCCACGGTGGCTGTCAAGTCATCGCTTTGAAGCCCGAAAGCGCCAGACCCGCGCGGCGCGGGACCTGCCTCCATTCACAGGCAGATCCAGATCCCCACAAGGACCAGCAGCACCCCCAGTGCCCGGGCCAGCCGCCGGGCCGGCCGGTAGCCCAGCCAGCCGATGGTTTCCGGCGTGGCCAGGGGCAGACCGATCACGGTCAGCCCCATCAGCCCGATGGCCGCGCCGATCAGGGGCGTCCATGCGACAAAAACTCCGGCCAGAACCAGGAAAACCCCGGCCGCGATCCCCACCGCAAAAAGTCTCGCATTACCCTCGTCACGCCTCACGCTTTTCTCGTATTCAGTTTTACATTCATCGCTGCAATACGTTATATTCCCACATATTTTCTTTCCGCAATACAGACATTTGTTCATTGTATTTTCTATCGCTTTGTGCCAGTTCCGACACATTTTTCCGGAAGATGAATTTTTCTCTCTCACCTGTATTGTACCCCGCCTTGCCGGGAAAATCAACCGCCATTTGAAAAAAGCGTTCCGATTTTCTTTCTCTGCAGATCGACTTGCCGCCGGCCGGTCGGACCGGCCGCCGCCCGCGCACTTGGGGTTGCTGATGCGGGGGAAATGCGGTTGCGGACACAGCCCGACACTGCCGCGAAAGAAGAAGAAAGCATAAACGAAAAGAGAGCCGACCGACGAAGCAGAATCGGTTCGCTCTCTTTTTATGAATCATGAAAAAGTCTTGCCAAGTCGTTGCCAGGTCGGGCATCAAACCTTGGGAAGCCCAGTCATCACAGGCTTTTCCGGGCCTGTGAAATCATTCAAACTCAATCGTGGCCGGGGGCTTGGTGGTGTAATCGAAGAGGACGCGGTTGATGTGCTTGACCTCGTTGACGATGCGGTTGGCGGCGGTGGTGATGGTCTCGGTGGGCAGCAGGGTCACCTCGGCGGTCATGAAGTCGGTGGTGGTGACGGCGCGCAGCGCGATGGCGTAGTCATAGGTGCGCTCGTCGCCCATCACGCCCACGCTCTGCATGTTGGTGAGGGCCGCGAAATACTGGCTGGGGCGCTTTTCGGCGGGCAGCTTGTCCACCTCCTCGCGCCAGATGGCGTCGGCGTCCTGCACGATGGCGACCTTTTCGGGGGTCACCGCGCCGATGATCCGGATGGCAAGCCCCGGCCCCGGGAAGGGCTGGCGGGCCACCAGGTATTCGGGCAGCCCCAGTTCCCGGCCGGCCTGGCGGACCTCGTCCTTGAACAGGTCGCGCAGCGGTTCCACGATCTCCTTGAAGTCCACATAGTCGGGCAGGCCGCCCACATTGTGGTGGCTCTTGATGGTGGCCGATTCGCCGCCCAGGCCGCTTTCCACCACGTCGGGGTAGATGGTCCCCTGCGCCAGGAAATCCACCGCGCCGATCTTTTTGGCTTCCTCCTCAAAAACGCGGATGAACTCCTCGCCAATGATCTTGCGCTTGGCTTCCGGCTCGGTCTTGCCGGCCAGCTTGTCGTAGAAACGCTGGCGGGCGTCCACGCAGACAAAGTTGATGTCAAATCCGCCGCCCTCGCCAAAGACACGGCAGACCTCTTCCCTCTCGTTTTTACGCAGCAGGCCGTGGTCCACAAAGACGCAGGTCAGCTGCTTGCCGACCGCCTTGGCCAGCATGGCCGCGCAGACGCTGGAGTCCACGCCGCCGGACAGTGCGCAGAGCACCTTGCCATTGCCGATCTTGGCGCGCAGGGCCTGCACCGCCTGCTCCACGAAGGAATCCATCTTCCAGGTACCGGCGCAGCCGCAGACCTTGTAGACGAAGTTGTGCAGAATGCGGGTCCCGTTTTCGGTGTGCAGGACTTCGGGATGGAACTGGACGCAGTACAGGCCGCGGGACGGGTCCTGGGCGGCCGCCACCGGGCAGTTGGGGGTGTGGGCCACGATCTCAAAGCCGGGGGCCGCCTGTTCGATGTAGTCGTTGTGGCTCATCCAGCAGACATTCTGATCCGGCAGGTCGGTGAACAGCGGGCTGGCCGTATCCAGGTCCACCAGGGTCTTGCCGTACTCCCGCTCGGGCGCCTTGCAGACATGGCCGCCCAGCATGTGCATCATCAGCTGGCTGCCGTAGCAGATGCCCAGGATCGGCACGCCCCAGGTGTAGATTTCCGGGTCGATGGTGGGGGAATCGGGCAGGTAGGCGCTGTTGGGGCCGCCGGTGAAGATGATGCCCTTGGGGTTCCTGGCCTTGATCTTTGCCAGGTCGGTTTTGTAGGAATAAATCTCGCAATAGACGTTGCATTCCCGGACACGGCGGGCGATGAGCTGGTTATACTGGCCGCCGAAATCGAGAACGATGACGGTTTCCTGCTGCATGGAACTCTCCTTTCCCTTCACACACGATACCATACTGTTATCAATTTATTATACCACGATTTGTCCAATATCGCAACATACGGCCCGGCCGCTTACAGCGCAAAACCGGCGGAGGACGGACACCGCTCCGGGCCAAACGCAGGCGCCACAAGCGTGTTACCAGGCATAAAGCGGGATCAGCATGGTGTAGGGGGTGGTGGCGATCGCCAGCACCAGGCACAGCCGGTCCGCCGTCTGCGCCGGCAGGCCGGTGTGGCGGAAGGCAAAGCGCCGGTTCAGCCGGTAGATCAGCCAGCCGGCCAGCGCCGCGCCAGGGATGGCAAACACGGTCGCCCCGGGGAAGTTCAGCGGATGCCAGAAACCGTACAGCGCTTCGGCCCAGATGCCGCCCAGCCCGGCCAGCGCCGTCACGCCAAAATAGACGGCCAGATTCAGCAGGGCGCCCAGGATGTCCGCCGCAAAGCCCAGCAGCCAGACCTTCAGGATGGTCTGCCGCCAAAGCCGCCGGATGCCGGTGAGCTTCTGCCAGCGGGCCGCCAGCACCAGCACCAGGCTGTCGAAGGCAAAGTTGAAGGCCAGCACGGCCAGCGGCAGCCAGGAAGGATACAGGTACATCAGGAACCAGACGGGAAACAGCACGTTATAGAGCCGGGTGGGTCTGCCGCGTTTCATCGCACAACACTCCTTTTCATCCGGCGCGGAATGCTCCGCCTGCCGGATCTTTTTTGTTCGGTGCTGCCAAAAAGGGCCCCTGCCCGAAGGCAGGAGCCCTGATGGTTTGTTTGTTTCAGACGAGAAACTTACTTCTCGATCTTGGAGACAACGCCGGAGCCGACGGTGTGGCCGCCTTCACGGATAGCGAAGCGCATGCCCTCTTCCATGGCAACCGGGGTGATCAGCTCAACATGCATATCGACGTTGTCGCCGGGCATGCACATCTCGGTGCCCTCGGGCAGGGTGATGATGCCGGTAACGTCGGTGGTGCGGAAGTAGAACTGAGGACGATAGTTGTTGAAGAACGGGGTGTGCCGGCCGCCTTCATCCTTCTTCAGAACGTACACATGGCCGTCGAAGGTGGTGTGGGGATGAACGGAACCGGGGACAGCGATAACCTGGCCGCGCTCGATCTGATCACGGTCGATACCACGCAGCAGGGCGCCGATGTTGTCGCCGGCCTGAGCGTACTCCAGGCTCTTGCGGAACATTTCCAGGCCGGTGATGGTGGTGGTCATCTTCTCTTCCTTCAGGCCGACGATTTCCATCTGGTCGCCGACATGGGCGGTGCCACGCTCCACACGGCCGGTGGCAACGGTGCCGCGGCCGGAGATGGTCATGACGTCCTCAACAGGCATCAGGAAGGGCTTGTCCGCAGCGCGGTCCGGGGTGGGGATGTAGCTGTCAACAGCGTCCATCAGCTCCCAGATGCAGGCATACTCGGGGGCGTTGGGATCGGTGGAGGTGCTCTCCAGAGCCTTCAGAGCGGAGCCACGGATGACGGGAGCGTTGTCGCCGTCGAAGTCCTGGCTGCTCAGCAGCTCACGGATCTCCATCTCGACCAGGTCGAGCAGCTCGTCGTCATCGACCATGTCGCACTTGTTCATGAAGACAACGATCTTGGGCACGCCGACCTGACGGGCGAGCAGGATGTGCTCACGGGTCTGGGGCATGGGACCGTCGGTGGCGGCCACGACCAGGATCGCGCCGTCCATCTGAGCAGCGCCGGTGATCATGTTCTTGATATAGTCGGCGTGGCCCGGGCAGTCAACGTGAGCGTAGTGACGCTTCTCGGTGTGGTACTCGACGTGAGCGGTGTTGATCGTGATGCCACGAGCCTTCTCTTCGGGGGCCTTGTCGATGCTGGAGTAATCCATGAAGTCCGCATCGCCCTTCAGGGCCAGAACCTTGGTGATGGCAGCCGTCAGAGTGGTCTTGCCGTGGTCAACGTGACCGATGGTACCAATGTTGACATGCTCAAGCGAGCGGTCAAATTTTTCCTTTTCAGCCATTGGAAGTTTCCTCCTTTGTATAAGACATGATGATGCCTGTTATAAGGCTATCATACTAGATTGTGCGGAAAAAATCAAGCACTATTGCGTGAAAGTTCCGCCTTGACACAACCTTTACGAAGCGAGAGGGATCAGTTCTTCGCACGCTCGGTCATGATCTTGTCGGCCACGCTCTTGGGCACCTGCTGGTAATCGGCAGGCTCCATGGAGTACTGGCCGCGGCCCTGGGTCTTGCTGCGCAGGTCGGTGGCGTAACCGAACATCTCGCTCAGCGGGACCTGGGCGGTCACCCGGGCGGTGCCGTCCTGGGACTCCTGGTTCTGGATCTGGCCACGGCGGCTGTTCAGGTCGCCGATGACGTTGCCCATATACTCGTCCGGAACGATAACGTCCACCTTCATGATGGGCTCCATGATGACGGGGTCGCACTTCTTCATCGCTTCCTTGAACGCCATGGAACCGGCGATGGAGAAAGCCATTTCGGAAGAGTCAACTTCATGGTAGGAGCCGTCCCACAGGGTGACCTTGCAGTCCACGACCGGGTAGCCGGCCAGCACGCCGGCCTTCATGGCGCCCTGGATACCCTGATCCACCGCGGGGATATACTCCTTGGGGATCGCGCCGCCAACGATGCCGTTGACGAACTCGTAGCCCTTGCCGGGGTTGGGTTCCAGCTTGATCTTGACGTGACCGTACTGGCCCTTGCCGCCGGACTGACGGGCGTACTTGGTTTCCTGGTTGGCTTCCTTGCGAATGGTCTCGCGGTAGGCAACCTGCGGCGCGCCGACGTTGGCTTCGACCTTGAACTCACGCAACAGACGGTCCACGATGATTTCCAGGTGGAGCTCGCCCATGCCGGCGATGATGGTCTGGCCGGTCTCTTCGTCGGTCCAGGTGCGGAAGGTCGGGTCCTCTTCAGCCAGCTTGGCCAGAGCAATGCCCATCTTCTCGGAACCGGCCTTGGTCTTGGGCTCGATGGCCACGCGGATGACCGGCTCGGGGAAGTTCATGCTCTCGAGGATGATGGGGTGCTTTTCATCGCACAGGGTATCGCCGGTGGTGGTGTTCTTCAGGCCCACCGCCGCGGCGATGTCGCCGGCGTAGCAGACATCAATGTCCTTCCGGTTGTTGGCGTGCATCTGCAGGATACGGCCGATGCGCTCGTCCTGATCCTTGACCGAGTTGTAGACGGTGGTGCCGGCTTCGACGGTGCCGGAGTAGACACGGAAGAAGCAGAGCTTGCCCACATAGGGGTCGGTCATGATCTTGAACGCCAGGGCGGCGAAGGGCGCGTTGTCGCTGGACTCGCGCTCCTCCTCCTCGCCGGTGTCCGGGTTGGTGCCCTTGATGGCGGGAACGTCGGTGGGAGCCGGCATATAATCGACGATGGCGTCCAGCAGCTTCTGCACGCCGCGGTTCTTGTAGGAGGAACCGCAGACGACAGGCACGATCTCGTTGGAGATGGTGGCCTTGCGCAGCGCAGCCTTGATCTCTTCTTTGGTCAGCTCTTCGCCTTCCAAATACTTCATCATCAGCTCTTCGTCGGTCTCGGCCACAGCCTCGATCAGCTTGTCGTGATACTCCTGCGCCTGTTCCTTCATGTCCTCGGGAATCTCTTCCACCCGGACATCGTTGCCCATGTCATCGTAGTAGATGTCAGCCTTCATGTCGATCAGGTCAACGATGCCTTTGAAGGTATCTTCCTGGCCGACAGGCAGCTGGATGGGCACGCCGTTGGCATGCAGGCGGTCGTGCAGCATCTGCACGCAGCGGAAGAAGTCGGCGCCCATGGTGTCCATCTTGTTGACGTACACCATACGGGGGACCTTGTACTCGTCCGCCTGACGCCACACGGTCTCGGACTGAGGCTCAACACCGCCTTTGGCGGCCAGAACGGTCACGGAACCGTCCAGCACGCGCAGGCTGCGCTGCACTTCAACGGTGAAGTCCACGTGGCCCGGGGTGTCGATGATGTTGATACGATGCCGGTTCTTTTTGAACTGAGCCGGATCGTGCTGGGTCTCGGTATGGCTCCAGTAGCAGGTGGTAGCGGCGGAGGTGATGGTGATACCACGCTCCTGCTCCTGTTCCATCCAGTCCATCGTAGCAGCGCCGTCATGCACTTCACCGATCTTGTGGTTGATGCCGGTGTAGTAGAGGATACGCTCGGTGGTGGTGGTCTTACCTGCGTCGATGTGCGCCATGATACCGATATTTCTGGTCATTTGCAGAGAAACGTCTCTCGGCGTTGCCATGGCTTTAACCTCCTAGGTTACGCAAACGGGATCAATAACGGTAGTGGGCGAAAGCCTTGTTGGCCTCGGCCATCTTGTGCGTGTCCTCACGCTTCTTGACCGCGCCGCCGACGTTGTTGGTGGCGTCGATGATCTCGGCGGCCAGGCGCTGAGACATGGTCTTTTCACCACGGTTGCGGCTGTACAGAGTCAGCCAGCGCAGACCGAGGGTCTCGCGGCGGGCGGGGCTGACCTCCAGGGGGACCTGGTAGGTGGAGCCGCCGACGCGGCGGGCCTTGACTTCGAGGCTGGGCATGATGTTCTCCATCGCCTTCTCGAACATTTCAAGCGGATCGTTGCCGGTCTTTTCCTTCACGATGTCGAAGGCTTCGTACACGATCTTCTGCGCAACGCCCTTCTTGCCATCCAGCATGATCGAGTTGACCAGGCGGGTGACGATCTTGGAATTGTAAATAGGATCAGCCAGAACTTCGCGTTTTGCGATATTACCTCTTCTGGGCATCTTTCTTCCCTCCTTCACATAATGATATCATCGGTACTCGAAAGCATAGAAACTCCCGTAAGGCCACAAGAAGAATCATTGCTGATCCTTGCATTATGGCGAAAAGATGTTTCCTTACTTCTTGGCACCGGCCTTGGGGCGCTTCGCGCCGTACTTGCTGCGAGCCTGGTTACGGTTCGCAACGCCCTGGGTATCCAGGGTGCCGCGGATGATGTGGTAACGCACACCGGGCAGGTCCCTGACACGGCCGCCGCGGATCAGAACGACGCTGTGCTCTTGCAGGTTATGGCCGATGCCAGGAATGTACGAGGTGACCTCGATACCATTCGTGAGGCGGACACGGGCAACTTTACGCAGAGCAGAGTTCGGCTTCTTCGGGGTCATGGTACGGACCGCGGTGCAGACGCCGCGCTTCTGCGGGCTGTTCATGGTGGTGTACTGCTTCTTCTGGGAGTTGTAGCTCTTCTGAAGGGCAGGCGCGGTGCTCTTGGTGACCAGGACCTCACGGCCTTTGCGCACGAGCTGGTTAAAAGTAGGCATTTCTTTTCTCCTTTCATCAGTATTTTTTTGCGCCGGCTGCGGGGGGCTGCGGGCCAAAAGGCCACACTATCCCCTTTAAGTCACGCAATTGTTATTGTAAGGCATGGCGGGTGGAATGTCAAGCCTCTTTGGGAAAAAACTGCGTAAAATCAGTGGGAAACTTCCCTCACCGGCCCAGGCGGGCGGCGCAGTCCTCGGCGTCGGTCAGCAGGCGGGCGAACTTGTCCAGCGCGGCGTCCACGGGGGCCGGGGTGGTCAGGTCCACGCCGGCGTGGCGCAGCTCGTCCAGCGGGTAGGCGCTGCCGCCCATGGACAGGAATTCCAGATACCGCCGCACCGCCGGCTCCCCTTCGCTCAGGATCGCTTCGGACAGGGCCACGGCGGTGGAATAGCCGGTGGCGTACTTGTAGACGTAGAACGGGCGGTAGAAGTGCGGGATGCGGGCCCATTCCAGCGCGTACTCCTCATCCTCGGCCAGTTCGGGGCCGAAATAGTCCTTCACCAGCCCGCCGTACAGCCCGTTGAGGGCGGCGGGGCTCAGCGCCTCGCCCCGCTCCCGCATGGCGTGGGCTTCCCGCTCGAACTCGGCGAACATGGTCTGGCGGAACACCGTGCCCTTGAAGTTTTCCAGGTACTGGTTCAGCAGCCCCAGCCGGGCGGCGGGGTCCTGCTCCTTTTTGAGCAGCTGTTCGATCATCAGGTTCTCGTTGACGGTGGAGGCCACCTCGGCCACAAAGAGGGTGTAGCCGGCGTACTGGGGCGGCTGGTGCCGGTTGGCCAGCAGGCTGTGCATGCTGTGCCCCATCTCGTGGGCCAGGGTGGAGACGCTGTCCAGTGTGCCGGTGAAGTTCATGAGGATATAGGGTTCGGAGTCATAGGTGCCGGTGGAGTAGGCGCCGCCGCTCTTGCCCTTGTTGGGGTACACATCCACCCAGCGGGTGTCCAGCCCGCGGCGGACCTCCCGGCCATACGCCTCGCCCAGCGGGGCCACCGCCTCCAGCACCATCTCCCTGGCCTGGTCATAGGTATAGCGGGCGGTGCTCTCGCCGGTCAGCGGGGCGTACACATCGTAATAGTGCAGCTCGTCCAGCCCCAGCAGCCGCTTGCGCAGCGCCACATACCGGTACATCACCGGCAGGTGGGCCCGCACCGAGGCGACCAGGCTGTCATAGACCGACTCGGGGATGTTTTCCCCGGCCATGGCCATGGCGCGGGAGGAGGGGTAATGCCGGGCCGCGGCTTCGGCGGTGGCGGCCTTCACGGCGCCGGCGTAGGTGGCGGCGAAGGTGTTGATGTGCTGGCGGTAGCCCTTGTAAAAGCTGCGGAAGGAGTTTTCCCGCAGGGTGCGGTCCGGAGAGGTCTGCAGCAGGATATAGTTGGAGCCGGTGACCTCATGGCTTTCCCCCGTGCCGTCTGCAGCCGGGTCGAAGACCAGGTCGGCGTCCTGCAGGCTGTCCGCGATCTCGGCGGGGGCGCCGGCCACCTCGCTGAAGCTGGCCAGCAGTTTTTCCTCCGGCGCGGTGAGGGTGTGGGGCTTGCGGCGCAGCAAATCTTCCAGCAGGAAGCGGTAGCCGGCCAGCCGCTCGTCGGCGGTGATGGCGCGCAGCGTCTCTTCCGGCAGGGCGAGGATCTCCGGCTCGGCAAAGGAAAGAGCGGTCACCGCCGCGGCATACCTGGCCGAGATGCGGGCGTACATGCTCTGGGCGGCTTCGGCGCGGGTGTCCTCGCTGTGGCGCATGGAAGCGTAGCAGTACAGGTCGGACAGCTTGCGGGACAGCGCCGTGGAGGCTTCCAGATATTGCAGGATGGCGGGTGCGTCGGTCAGCCGGCCGGCGAAGGCGGCCACCCCGGCCACCAGGCCGTCCAGTTCGGTGAGGGCCTGTTCCCAGGCCGCGTCGTCGGCAAACAGGCGGGAGAGATCCCAGGTGAACTGCTTGTCGATGGCGGTGCGTTCTTTGAGTGTTTCGGGCATCGTGCTGCCTCCTTTTATATGACATGCCGGCCGCCGTTCGGCCGTACAGATAGTATTATACACCGACGGGACGGATAAAACAAATGTCTTGCCAGGTCGTTTCCCAAGATCATGCTGCCGCTTTTGCAACCGGTCCGGGTGCTGTACAGGAAAACCGCCCCGAAGCGGGGCTTCGGGGCGGTTTGCGGGTTATTCAGGTTGTGTGGGGCAGGTTATTCCGCGTGGTCGTAGGCGGCGCCCTCGGCGTCGCGCTCGGCTTCGGCGCGGACCAGCTCCTCCTCCACTTCCGGCAGACCGGTGCCGGCGGGGATCAGCTTGCCGATGATGACGTTCTCCTTCAGGCCGGCCAGCGGGTCGGTCTTGCCCTTGATGGCGGCTTCGGTGAGAACGCGGGTGGTCTCCTGGAAGGAGGCGGCGGACAGGAAACTGTCGGTGGCCAGGCTGGACTTGGTGATGCCCAGCAGCACCTGGCTGGCCTGCACCAGCTTGACCCCCTCCTCGCCCGCGTCGATGCGGGCCTGGAGCGCCTCGTTCTCGATCATCACGTCGCGGCGGTTGACCACGCTGCCGACGATGAAATCGCTGGAACCGGCATCCTCGATGCGGACCTTGCGCATCATCTGGCGGACGATGACCTCGATGTGCTTGTCGTTGATCTCCACGCCCTGCAGGCGGTAGACCTTCTGCACCTCGCTGATGAGGTAGTTCTGGGTGGCGATGCGGCCCTTGACGGCCAGGATGTCCTGCGGGTAGGCGTGGCCCTCGGTGAGCAGCGCGCCCTTCTCGATCACGTCGCCCTCCATCACCTTCAGCCGCTGGCCGAAGGGGATGATGTAGCTCTTGGTGGTCGGGGCGCCGTTGTCGTCGGTACCCAGGACCTCCACATGGCGGGTCTTCTTGGTATCGTCGATGTGGACAGTGCCGCCGATCTCGGACATGATGGCCATGGCTTTGGGGCGGCGGCTCTCGAACAGTTCCTCAACGCGGGGAAGACCCTGGGTGATGTCTTCAGCCGAGGCGATGCCGCCGGTGTGGAAGGTACGCATGGTCAGCTGGGTGCCGGGCTCGCCGATGGACTGGGCGGCGATGATACCCACCGATTCGCCCACCTTGACGCACTGGCCGTTGGACATGTTGGAGCCGTAGCACCGGGCGCAGACGCCCACATGGGCGCGGCAGGTCATGACGCTGCGGATCTCCAGCTGGGTGATGCCGGCCTTTTCGATCTTTTCGGCGTCGAACATATCCATCATCTTGTCCTTGGAGACAAGCAGCTCGCCGGTGGCCGGATCGACCACATCATGCAGGGCATAGCGGCCGATCAGGCGCTCGGCAAAGCTCTCGATGGAGGCGTTGCCCTCGCTGATCTCGCTGACCATGATGCCCTCGGTGGCATGGCAGTCCGCCTCGCGGATGATGACCTCCTGGGAGACATCCACCAGACGGCGGGTCAGGTAGCCCGAGTCGGCGGTGCGCAGGGCGGTGTCGGTCAGACCCTTCCGGGCGCCCCGGCTGGAGATGAAGTATTCCAGGATGTTCAGACCTTCGCGGTAGTTGGCGCGAATGGGCATTTCCAGCGTTTTGCCGGCGGTGTTGGCCAGCAGGCCGCGCATGCCGGCCAGCTGCTTGATCTGGTCCATCGAGCCGCGGGCGCCGGAGTCGGACATCATATAGATGGGGTTGCGCTGGTGGTTCTGCTTCAGGTTGGTGGACAGGGCGCTGGAGACTTCCTCGGTGGCCTCCTGCCAGATCTGGACGGTATGCTCATACCGCTCGCTGTCCGAGAGGAAGCCGGCGTTGAAGTTGGCCATGACCTCGCCGACCTTCTTGTCGGCCGCGGCCAGGATGGCGGGCTTTTCCTCGGGGATGATGGCGTCGGGCACGGCCACCGTGATGGCGGACAGGGTGGAATACTTGTAGCCCTGGGCCTTGATGGCGTCCAGCATGATGGCGCAGCGCTTGGTGCCGTGCTTGGTCAGGCAGCGGCTGATGATGTCCGGCAGCTTCTTCTTGCTGACCTGGAAATCCACCTCGTAGTCGAATTTGTGGACAGGGTCGGTGCGGTCCACATACCCCAGGTCCTGGGGGATCGGGGTGTTGAAGATGATCTTGCCGACGGTGGTGCTGACGAGCGCGCTCTCCTCCACCCCGTTGAAGGTCATGGTGCGGCGCACCTTGATGGGCGCCTGCAGGGTGACCACATGCTCGGCATAGGCCATGAGGGCCTCGGCCTCGTCCCGGAAGACCTTGTCGTGGCCCGGGTCCTCCGGGTTGACCATGGTCAGGTAGTAGGAGCCCAGGATCATATCCTGGGTCGGCACGGTGACCGGCTCGCCGTCGGAGGGCTTGAGCAGGTTGCCGGAGGCCAGCATCAGCATCTTGGCTTCGCGGCGGGCCTCGGTGGACAGCGGCAGATGGACGGCCATCTGGTCGCCGTCAAAGTCGGCGTTGAAGGGGGTGCAGACCAGCGGGTGCAGCTTGATGGCGCGGCCTTCCACCAGCACCGGCTCGAAGGCCTGGATGCCCAGGCGGTGCAGGGTCGGGGCGCGGTTGAGCAGCACCGGGTGGCCCTTGATCACGGTTTCCAGCGAATCCCACACTTCGGGGGAGGAATGCTCCACCTTTTTGCGGGCGGCCTTGATGTTGGAGGCGATGCCCTTTTCCACCAGGTCCTTCATGACGAAGGGCTTGAACAGTTCGAGGGCCATCTCCTTGGGCAGACCGCACTGGTACATCTTCAGCTCGGGGCCGACGACGATGACCGAACGGCCGGAATAGTCCACGCGCTTGCCCAGCAGGTTCTGGCGGAAGCGGCCCTGCTTGCCCTTGAGCATGTCGGACAAGCTCTTGAGGGCGCGGTTGTTGGGGCCGGTGACCGGGCGGCCGCGGCGGCCGTTGTCGATCAGGGCGTCCACCGCTTCCTGCAGCATCCGCTTTTCGTTGCGCACGATGATGTCCGGCGCCCCCAGTTCCAGCAGACGCTTGAGGCGGTTGTTGCGGTTGATGACCCGGCGGTACAGGTCGTTCAGGTCGGAGGTGGCAAAGCGGCCGCCGTCCAGCTGGACCATGGGGCGGATATCCGGCGGAATGACCGGCACCACCGTGAGGATCATCCACTCGGGGCGCTGGCCGGACAGGCGGAAAGCATCGACGCATTCCAGCCGCTTGAGCAGGCGGACGCGCTTCTGGCCGTTGGCCTTTTCCAGTTCCTCATGCAGCTCGTTGGACAGCTGATCCAGGTCGATCTCGGCCAGCAGCTTCTGGATCGCCTCGGCGCCCATGCCGGCTTCGAAGGTGTCCTCGTACTTTTCGCGCATCTCCTTGTATTCCCGCTCGGTCAGCAGCTGCTTTTTCTCCAGCGGGGTGAAGCCGGGGTCGGTGACGATGTAGTTGGCAAAGTACAGCACCTTGTCCAGCTGGCGGGGGCCGATGTCCAGCATCAGGCCGATGCGGCTGGGGATTCCCTTGAAGTACCAGATGTGGGAGACCGGCGCGGCCAGCTCGATGTGGCCCATCCGCTCGCGGCGGACCTTGGCGCGGGTGACTTCCACCCCGCACTTGTCGCAGATCTTGCCCTTGTAGCGGATGCGCTTGTACTTGCCGCAGTGGCACTCCCAGTCCTTGGTGGGTCCAAAAATGCGCTCGCAGAACAGGCCGTCGCGTTCCGGCTTCAGGGTGCGGTAGTTGATGGTCTCGGGTTTTTTGACCTCGCCGTAGCTCCAGGCACGGATCTGATCCGGCGATGCAAGGCCAATCTTGATCGAATCGAACTCTTTATTATCCATTCAGCGAACCCTCTCATTCACTCAAGTATAGCAGGCGGTGCGGCTTATTCATCGTCGAACACGTCCCCGTTCTCGATGTCGGCCAGGGCTTCGGCGTCGGGCTCGGCGTCCTCGTCCGCGTCGCCGTCAAAGCCGTCGTCGGCGTCCTGAACGCTGTAGTCATCCTGCAATTCGCTTTCCAGCAGCACGTTCTCGCCGGGCATCTCGTTGCCCTCGAAACCGGCGTCCTCGTCGTCGTATTCCTGGCGGATGTCCACCTCGTTGCCTTCCTTGTCCTGCACGACGATGTTGAGGCCCAGGCTCTGCAGTTCCTTGAGCATGACGCGGAAGCTCTCGGGGATGCCGGGCTTGGGGATGTCTTCGCCCTTGACGATGGCCTCGTAGGTCTTGACACGGCCCACCACGTCGTCGGACTTGACAGTCAGGATCTCCTGCAGGGTGTAGGCGGCGCCGTAGGCTTCCAGCGCCCAGACTTCCATTTCGCCGAAGCGCTGGCCGCCGAACTGGGCCTTGCCGCCCAGAGGCTGCTGGGTGACCAGGCTGTAGGGGCCGGTGGAGCGGGCGTGGATCTTGTCGTCCACCAGGTGATGCAGCTTGAGGTAGTACATATACCCGACGGTGACCTTGGAGGGGAACTTTTCGCCGGTGCGGCCGTCATAGACGGTGGTCTTGCCGTCGTCGGTCAGGTCGATCTTGCTGAAGTCAATGATATGGCCCTTCTCCCCCATCAGTCGGTCCAGCTTGGTGGGGTACCCGGGGGCGTTCTCGCCATGCCATTTGGCGCGGGCGTCGGCAAAGCAGTCCCGCAGGTCGCTCTCGTGGGCGCCGTCAAAGACGGGGGTCTGGACCTTCCAGCCCAGCGCCTTGGCCACATAACCCAGGTTGACTTCCAGCACCTGCCCGATGTTCATACGGGAAGGCACGCCCAGGGGGTTCAGCACGATGTCCAGCGGGGTGCCGTCGGGCAGGAAGGGCATATCCTCCTGCGGCAGAATGCGGGAGACAACGCCCTTGTTGCCGTGACGGCCGGCCATCTTGTCGCCCACGCTGATCTTGCGCTTCTGGGCGATGTAGACCCGCACGCACATGCGCACGCCGGGCTGGAGCTCGTCGCTGTTTTCGGGGGTGAAGACCTTCACGTCCACCACGATGCCGTATTCGCCGTGGGGCACGCGCAGCGAGGTGTCGCGCACCTCGCGGGCCTTTTCGCCGAAGATGGCGCGCAGCAGCCGTTCCTCGGCGGTGAGCTCGGTCTCGCCCTTCGGGGTGACCTTGCCCACCAGGATGTCGCCGGTCTTGACCTCGGCGCCCACCCGGATGATGCCGCGCTCGTCCAGGTTGGCCAGCGATTCATCCGCCACGTTGGGGATGTCGCGGGTGATCTCCTCGGGTCCGAGCTTGGTCTCGCGGGCTTCGGATTCATGCTCCTCGATGTGGATGGAGGTGTAGACATCCTCCCGCACCAGCTTTTCGTTGAGCAGGACGGCGTCCTCGTAGTTGTAGCCTTCCCAGGTCATGAAGCCCACAAGGGCGTTCTTGCCCAGGCTGATCTCGCCGTTCTTGGTGGCCGGACCGTCGGCAATGACCTCGCCGGCTTCGATATGGTCGCCCACCTGGACGATGGGGCGCTGGTTGACGCAGGTGCCCTGGTTGGAGCGCATGAACTTGATGAGTTCATAGGTGTCCGCCGAGCCGTCCTCGCAGCGAATGACGATCTTGTCGGCGCTGACCGCCTCGACGGTGCCGGCATGAGCCGCCAGCACGCAGACGCCGGATTCGGTGGCCGCCTTGTATTCCATGCCGGTGGCCACGATGGGCTGCTGGGTGACCATGAGGGGCACGGCCTGGCGCTGCATGTTGGAGCCCATCAGGGCGCGGTTGCAGTCGTCATTTTCCAGGAAGGGGATGGACGCCGTGGCCACCGACACCATCATCCGCGGTGAAACGTCCATGAAATCGACCATCTCGCGGGGGAATTCCTGGATGTCGTTGCGGTGGCGGCAGGAGACGCGGGGCCGGACGAAACGGCCTTCCTCGTCCAGCTTTTCGTTGGCCTGGGCGACGATGTACTCGTCCTCCACATCGGCGGGCATATACACGACCTCGTCGGTGACGACGCCGGTGTCCTTGTCCACCCGGCGGTAGGGCGCCTCGATGAAGCCGTACTTGTTGATCTTGGCGAAGGAGGCCAGGTAGGAGATCAGGCCGATGTTGGAACCTTCGGGGGTCTCGATGGGGCACAGGCGGCCGTAGTGGGTGTAGTGAACGTCGCGGACTTCGAAGCCGGCGCGGTCACGGGACAGACCGCCCGGGCCCAGGGCGGACAGGCGGCGCTTGTTGGTCAGTTCGGCCAGGGGGTTGTTCTGGTCCATGAACTGGGACAGCGGGCTGGAGCCGATGAACTCCCGGATGGCCGAGACCACCGGACGGATGTTGACCAGGCTCTGGGGGGTGATCTCGCCGGATTCCTGGTTCTGCAGGGTCATGCGCTCGCGCACCACACGCTCCATGCGGGCAAAGCCGATGCGGAACTGGTTCTGCAGCAGCTCGCCCACGCTGCGCACCCGGCGGTTGCCCAGGTGGTCGATCTCATCGGTGGAGCCGATGCCGTGGTCCAGGCCGATCAGGTAGCTGACCGAGGCAAAGATGTCGTCCACCGTGACGGTGCGGCTGATGAGCAGGTCATGGTTGCGGCGCAGCAGTTCCTTCTGCTCCTCCGGGTCGGAGGTGGCGTCAAGGATCTTGCGGATCTCGGCGAAGGAGGCGCGCTCGTTGATGCCGCACTCCTCCACATCGAAGCTGAAGAAGGGCTGGGCGTCCACGCAGCCGTTGGAAATGACCACCACCGGCACGGCTTCCTCGTTCTTGCGTTCCACCATCACGGTGACGCGGCTGACGCCGGCGGCGTCGATCTCCCGGGCCTTTTCCCGGCTGATCTTTTCGCCGCGGGCCACCAGCAGTTCGCCGGTGAGGGGCGCGACCACGTCGGCGGCGGCCTTGTAGCCGGCAATGCGGCGGGCCAGCGCCAGCTTGTTGTTCATCTTGAACCGGCCGAAGCGGGCCAGGTCGTAGCGGCGGGGGTCAAAGAAGAGGGCGTTGATGTGGCTGCGGGAGTTTTCCACCGTCGGGGGTTCGCCCGGGCGCAGCTTGCGGTAGCATTCCAGCAGACCTTCCTCGGTGTTGTGGGTGATGTCCTTTTCCAGCGTGGCGACGATCTTGGGTTCGGTCTCGCCGAAGAACTGGCGGATCTGATCGTCCGAACCGAGGCCCAGCGCCCGCAGGAAGGTGGTGACCGGCAGCTTGCGGTTCTTGTCGATGCGGACATAGAAAACGTCGGAGGAGTCGGTCTCATATTCCAGCCAGGCGCCGCGGTTGGGGTTCATGGTGGCGGTGAACAGGTCCTTGCCGGTGCGGTCCTTGGTGGAGGCGTAGAACACGCCGGGGGAACGCACCAGCTGGCTGACGATGACCCGCTCGGCGCCGTTGGAGATGAAGGTGCCGGAGTCGGTCATCAGGGGGAAATCGCCCATGAAGATCTCCTGCTCCTTCACCTCGCCGGTCTGCTTGTTGATGAGCCGGGCGGTGACATACAGCGGGGCGGCATAGGTGGCGTCGCGTTCCTTGCATTCCTTAATGGTATACTTGGGGTGATTGTCCAGGCGGTAATCGATGAATTCCAGCACCAGGTTGCCGGTGTAGTCTTCAATGGCGGCGATGTCATGGAAAACCTCGTGCAGGCCTTCCTCCAGGAACCAGTTATACGAGTTTTTCTGGATCTCGATCAGATTGGGCATCCCGATCACTTCGTTGATGTGGGAAAAGCTCATTCTAGTCGTGCGGCCATTCTGTACGGGCTTGACCTTTACCATAAAATGCGACCACTCCTATTCCATTAGATTGACAAAGCTGCCACCAAAGGCGCGCTGTGTGCGGGTCATCTTCGTCACTTTTCACAAAGTTTTCGTCAGGACCCGGGCGGTACAGCCCCTTGAGGGCGCTCTATTCCATTTTTGTGATACTGGTTCAGTATACCGCAAGCCGCCCCCTTTGTCAACGTTTTTTTGAAAATTGTGGCCGCTCCTTCGCATTTTTTACATTTCGGTGTGTTTTTGGCCCCAAGCATCGAACGCCCGGCCCCGTGTGAATAAATTCAGCAAATTGACGGTTTTCCACCTGAGCGCAGCCCTTGACAAAGGCCGCCGCGCCTGTTAAGCCGTCATTTTGACCAGAAGCCGGGCGCCGACTTTGTACAGACCGGCTCTTGACAACCGGGATTTTTCTGTTCAGACAGAAAAACCGCCGCCCTGCTCGGGCGGCGGTGAAAAACAGGAAGGACCCGGATCAGTCCAGGAAATCCCGCAGCTTTTTGCTGCGGCTGGGGTGGCGCAGTTTGCGCAGGGCCTTGGCTTCGATCTGGCGGATGCGCTCACGGGTGACGTTGAACACCTTGCCCACCTCTTCCAGCGTGCGGGGGCGGCCGTCCTTCAGGCCGAAGCGCAGGCGCAGGACCTCTTCCTCACGGGGAGTCAGGGTCTTGAGCACGTCGGCCAGCTGCTCCTTGAGCAGGGTCTGGCTGGCGGCTTCGGCCGGGACCGGGGCTTCGTCGTCGGGGATAAAGTCGCCCAGGTGGCTGTCCTCCTCCTCACCGATGGGCGTTTCCAGGCTGACCGGTTCCTGGGCCACCCGCATGATCTCCCGCACCTTGTCCACCGGCATGTCCAGCCGCTCGGCGATCTCCTCGGCGCTGGGTTCATGGCCGTTTTCGTGCAGCAGCTGGCTGGAAACCTTCTTGACTTTGTTGATGGTCTCGACCATATGTACCGGGATGCGGATGGTGCGGGCCTGGTCGGCGATGGCGCGGGTGATGGCCTGACGGATCCACCAGGTGGCGTAGGTGGAGAACTTGAAGCCCTTGGTGTGGTCGAACTTTTCCACCGCCTTGATCAGGCCCAGGTTGCCCTCCTGGATCAGATCCAGGAACTGCATCCCCCGGCCCACATACCGCTTGGCGATGGAGACCACCAGCCGCAGGTTCGCCTCGCTCAGCCGCTGCTTGGCGCGCTCCCCTTCCGGGCCGCCCTCCTGGATGGCCAGCGCCAGCTGGATCTCCTCGTCGGGGCTGAGCAGCGGCACCCGGCCGATCTCCTTCAGGTAGACCTTGACCGGGTCGTCGATGGTCACGCCCTCGCTGGACAGCGAATCTTCGAAATCGTCCACATTGTCCTCGGTCAGCACGGTGTCCTGCACATCGGCGATGGGGTCGTCGTCCACCACCTCGATGCCCTGGTTTTCCAGCTCCTCATAGAGCTTTTCCATGCGTTCCACGTCCATGCCATGGCCGCTTTCCTCCATGGCGTCGCTGATCTCGGAGCTGCTGAGTTTGCCGATGCGGCGGCCCTGTTCGATCAATGCGATGATGGGATCTTTCTTTTCTGCCATAAATACTGTCTCCTTTTGGGGCTCGGAGCCCTTTTTATTGTTGGCCGTTTTCCGCCCCGCAGGCGGATGGCGGTGGTATCAGGATTCTTCGGCCACGCCGGCGTGTTTGTCCTGGGCGATGGAGGCGAACAGCCGCCGGAAGCCGTCGTCGTCGGTCTTGGCCGCCTGGCTGCTCTTGGGGGTGCCGCGCCGCAGCCGGTCCAGGTACATGTCGATGTCCTGGCGGACCAGGGTCTGGCCGCTGTTCTGAGCCTGCACCATCATGACCAGGCTGTAGGCTTTTTCGTCGGGCAGCAGGCTTTGCAGCGAGGTGGCGTTCACCGGCTGGCGCTGGTCGGCGCAGGTGTAGATGGCCTCCACCGCCGCCCGGATCTCGGGTTCGGGGATGGTCTCCAGGTCCAGCCGGCTGCGCACATAGGGGATCTGGTCCGGGTCCTGCAGCAGCGCGGCCACCAGCTGGCGGGACGCCTTGGCCGGGGCCAGGGCCCTGTCGCCGCCCCGGTCATAGGGCACCCGGATGCCGGCGCCGTTGCCCTGGGCCGCCAGGTCCCGCTGTTCCTGCCGGCGGGCCCGCCGGGCGGCGCCGCGCAGGGCGCCTTCCAGCTGGGAGAGCACCGCCTGCTTGGCCACCCCGGTCTCGCCGGCGATGCGCCCGGCGTACACATCCCGGGCGGTGGGGCTGACCCCGCTGCCGGCCAGGATGCCGATGGCCTCCCGGATGTACTCCAGCCGGCCGTCGTCGGTGCGCAGGTCGTACTTCTTTTTGGCCTTGCCCAGCTCGAACTCGGTGGGGTTGGAGGTACCGTTGAGGATCATCTCGAACCGGTCCCGGCCATAGGTGCGGATGAACTCGTCCGGGTCCTTGGCGCCGGGGATGGAGAGCACCGTGACCTTGACCGGGCTGTTCTCGAACAAATGCAGGCTGCGCTCGGTGGCCTTCTGGCCGGCCTCGTCCGAGTCGTAGCAGAGGACGGTCTCCTCGGCATATTCGCTGAGCAGCTTGACCTGCTCGGCGGTCAGGGCGGTGCCGCAGGCGCACACCGCCGTGTCGAACCCGGCCTCGTGCATGCTGATCACGTCCATATACCCTTCGCAGAGGATGAACCGCTTGGAAGTGGACTTTTTGGCCACGTTGAGGGCGAACAGCGTGCGGGATTTCTTGTAGACCATCGTCTCGGGGCTGTTGATGTACTTGGGCTTGGAATCGTCCAGCACCCGGCCGCCGAAGGCGATGATGTTGCCCCGCACGTCGATGATCGGCACCATGACCCGGTGGCGGAAGATGTCGTACAGGTTGCCTTTCTGGCTGCGCTTGACCAGGCCGGAGTTTTCCAGTTCCTCCTCCCGGAAGCCGCGCTGGCGCAGATAGTGCAGCAGGCCGGAGAAATCATCCGGCGCGTAGCCCAGCCCGAAACGGCGGATGGCCCCGTCGGACAGGCCGCGCTTTTCCTTCCAGTAGCGGCGGGCGGCGGCCGCCTCGGGGGTGCGCTGGTTGAGCTGCTCGTAAAAATAGCGGGCGGCGCAGCGGTTGATCTCCAGCAGGCGGCTGCGGGCGCGGCCCTCCTTGTCGTCCTCCTCCGGCATCGGCATCCCGGCGCGGGAGGCCAGCTGCTTGACCGACTCCACATAGCTCAGGTTGTTGATCTTGCGCACGAAGGTGATGGCGTCGCCGCCGGCGCCGCAGCCGAAACAGTAGAAACTCTGGGTGTCCGGATAGACGGTGAAGGAGGGGGATTTTTCGTTGTGGAAGGGGCACAGCCCCACCAGCGTGCGGCCGCGGCGGCGCAGCTGCACATACTGGCCGACCAGCTCCTCGATGTCGTTGCGGCGGACCACTTCCTGGATGTATTCCTGCGGGATCATCGTCTCCCCCTCCCTTCCTGTCGATTCAAGATCGCCGCCGGGGACCCGGCCGGCTTTCCGGGCCGTGGTCAGCGGCCGAAACGTTTCCGGGTGCGGCGGTCGCGCTCCTTGCGGTCCCGGTCGGCCTGCCAGGCGGCGGCGCGGCGGTCCCTGGGTTTGCGCAGCCCCATCACGAACAGGATCAACGCAAATGCCAGCAGCAGGATCAGACCAAAGGCCGGCCCCCACAAACTGTGGAGGAGAAAGGCCGCCGCCCCGCCCGCCAGCGCCAGCAGCAACAGGCCAAACAGCCCGATGTACAGCCTGCGGTTGGCCCGGGCCAGGTTCTGCATCCACTGGACGAAAACCTCGCCCAGCAACTCCACGCAGAGATCCAGCACTTCACTCAGAAACTCCATCCGTGTTCCTCCTTTCCCGGCTGCGCCTTACAGCACCGTCCACTTCTGGGGCACGAACAGCTGTTCAAACAGGCGGACGGCGAACCGGTCGCTCATGCCGGAGATGTAATCCGCCACCGCCCGGTCAATGCCCTCGTTGAAGGCGATCTCCATATAAAAGGTGGGCATCAGGCCGGGGTCGGCGCAGAGCCGCTCGTAAAGTTCGGCCACCAGCTTGTCCACCTTGCCCTCCTCCCGCTTGGCTTCCTTGTCCACATAGACGGTGGAGTACATGAAGTCCTTGAGCAGGTTGTAGGCGCCCTCCACCTCGGGGGAGAAGGACATCCTGTCCCGGGGGCTGCTGTTGACCAGGTCGGTGATCATGGTGGTGATGCGCCCGCTCTTGGTCGTGCCCAGCACCCGCACCGCGTCGGCGGGCAGGGCGGCCGGGTCCAGCACGCCGGCGGTGATGGCATCCTCGATATCATGGTTCAGAAAAGCGATGTGGTCGGCATAGCGGACCGCGCAGCCCTCCAGCGTGCGGGCCCAGGTGCCGGTGGTGTGGGTGATGATGCCGTTGCGCACCTCCCAGGAAAGGTTCAGCCCCTTGCCGTCCTTTTCAAGGAAGTCCACCACCCGCAGGCTCTGGCGGTAGTGGGTGAACCCGCCGGGGCACAGCTTGTTGAGCGCCCTCTCCCCCGCATGGCCGAAGGGGGTATGCCCCAGGTCGTGGCCCAGGGCGATGGCCTCGGTCAGATCTTCGTTGAGGCGCAGGGCCCGGGCGATGGTGCGGGCGATCTGGCTGACTTCCAGCGTATGGGTCAGCCGGGTCCGGTAATGGTCCCCCTCCGGCGAGAGGAAGACCTGGGTCTTCTGTTTGAGGCGGCGGAACGCCTTGCAGTGCAGGATGCGGTCCCGGTCCCGCTGGAAGCAGGGGCGCAGCGGGTCCTCCGGTTCCGGCCGGCGGCGGCCGCGGCTCTGCTCGCTCAGCGCCGCATAGCGGCTGAGGGTCAGCCGTTCGATGGTCTGTGTCTGTTCCCGGATGGTCATGGAGTCCCCCCCTGTCCTGCCCGCGGCAGAAAAATGTCTTCTATAGTATAGATACGATAAAAACGGCCAAAACACTTTTGAAGTCGGCGGAAATGCGGCAAATTTCACCTTTCGTTCATAATTTGTCCCCCTTCCGGGGCAGAAAACCGCCCGCGCGGCGGGGCGCAGGCGGCTGGTGCAGGCCGATCAGAAGGGGGCGAAATGGGGCGGCGTGACCGTCACGGCGGCCGCGCCGCGCAGCGCCTCGTCCAGCGCGGCGCACAGCGCCCCCTCCTCCCCGGCGGGCTGGCGCCAGCGCAGCGTGACCCTGTCGGCAAACTCCGGTTCCTCCAGCCGGGCGCCCGCCTGCTCGATCAGGCGGCGGACCGGTTCGTACTGGGCATAAGGCACCGCGAGGGCGCAGTCCACCACGCTGCGCATCTGCACCAGCTCGGCGGCGGCCAGGGCGCCGGACGCCGCGGCCGTATAGGCCCGCACCAGCCCGCCGGTGCCCAGCAGGATCCCGCCGAAATACCGGGTGACCACCAGGACCACATCCGACACGCCGGCATGCTGGATGGCCTCCAGCACCGGGGTGCCGGCGGTCTTGGCGGGTTCGCCGTCGTCCGAATAGCGGACCCGGCCGCTTTGCAGCACATAGGCATAGACATTGTGCCGGGCGGTGCGGTTGGCCGCCCGCACCCGGTTGAGGAAGCCGAGGGCGGCTTCCTCGGTATCGGCAAAGGAGACCGCGCCGATGAACCGGCTGCGCTTTTCTTCATAGGTATAGCAGGCGGTGCCGCGGATGGTGCGATAGTCCGGCATGGGCAGGCTCCTTTCCTGACAGAGACGAAGATACCGCAGGCGGAAAGCCCGCCTGCGGTACCGATGGGGTTCTGATTACTTGCCGGTCTTGGCGTAACGGCGCTTGAAGCGCTCGACACGGCCGCCGGTATCCACCAGCTTCTGCTTGCCGGTGTAGAAGGGATGGCACTTGCTGCAGACTTCGACACGGATCTCCGGCTTGGTGGAGCGGGTCTGGATGACGTTGCCGCAGGCGCAGGTGATGGTGCAATCCACATACTTCGGATGGATGCCTTCTTTCATTGCGTTTCACCTCTTTCACGATCATGACTTGGGGAGGCATACTTGATATATGCGCTCATCACAATCTCCGAATGTTGGCTACCAGCATACGCCATCCTGTGCGAATGGAGCAGCCATCTGAACGATTGCCGGAATAGTATAGCAAAAATGCGGCGGGATGTCAAGGTTTTTCTTGCACCCATCCTTTTCCCCGCTTTCCCTCGCCGGGGCGGGGCAGGCGGCGGTCAGGCCAGGATCGGCTTGATGGCCTCGGCCAGTTCGTCCTTCTTGGCCTGGGCTTCGGCCAGGTCCTTGCCCTTGGTGGTGAAGTAGGTCTTGATCTTGGGCTCGGTGCCGGAGGGGCGCACCACCACGGTGGAGCCGCTTTCCAGCGTATAGATCAGCACGTTGGCGGCGGGCAGGCCGGTCTCCTCGGGCTTTTCGTAGTCCACGACCCTGACCACCTTGTCGCCGGCAAAGTCCTTGGGCGGGTCCTTGCGCAGACTTTCCATGATGCCGGCCATCTTGTCCATGCCGGACAGGCCGGGGAACTCGAAGCTGTCCACCTTGTTCAGGTAGCGGCCGTAGTCGGCGTAGATGCGCTCCAGCTCCTCCTTGATGGAGCTGCCCTTGGAGCGGTAGTAGGCGGCCATTTCGCAGATCAGCATGCTGCCGATGATGGCGTCCTTGTCACGGACATAGGGCCCGGCGAGGTAGCCGTAGCTTTCCTCAAAGCCGAAGAGGAAGCGGTCCACCTGACCGTCCGCCTCCAGCCGGGCGATCTGGTCGCCGATCCACTTGAAGCCGGTGAGGACGTTGCGGCACTCGACGCCGTAATGTTCGGCCACCTTGTCCGCCAGCGGGGTGGAGACGATGGACTTGCACATGACCGGGTCCTTGGGCATGGTGCCCTGTTCGATGCGGCCGGCGCAGATGTAGTCCAGCAGCAGCACGCCCACCTCGTTGCCGGTGAGCAGCTCGTAGCTGCCGTCCTTGCACTTGACGGCGATGCCCACCCGGTCGGCGTCGGGGTCGGTGGCAAGCATCAGGTCGGCGCCGGACTTTTCGGCCAGTTCCAGCCCCAGGCGCAGCGCCTCGAAGATCTCGGGGTTGGGGTAGGGGCAGGTGGGGAAGTTGCCGTCGGGGTATTCCTGCTCGGGCACGATGGTGATGTCGGTGATGCCGATTTCCCGCAGGACGGTGGTGACCGGTACCAGGCCGGAGCCGTTCAGCGGGCTGTACACCAGCTTGAGGCCGGCGGTCTTGCAGATGCCCGGACGGATGGAGCGGGCTTCGATGGCGTCGTACAGGGCGCGGATGCAGTCATCCCCCACATACTCGATCAGACCCTTTTCCATGCCTTCGGCAAAGGGCATGGTCCTGGCGCCGGTGAGCACGTCGGTCTTCTGGATCTCGGCATAAACGATGTCGGCGGCTTCGTCGGTCATCTGGCAGCCGTCGGGGCCGTAGGCCTTGTAGCCGTTGTACTTGGCCGGGTTGTGGGACGCCGTGACCATGATGCCGGCGTTGCAGTTGTAGTAACGGGTGGCAAAGCTCAGCGCCGGCACCGGCATCAGCGCCTTGTAGATGCGCACATGGACGCCGTTGGCGGCCAGCACTTCGGCGGCGGCTCTGGCGAACACATCGCTCTTGATGCGGCTGTCGTAGCTGATGGCCACGGTCTGGGTGCCGCCCTGGGTCTTGACCCAGTTGGCCAGGCCCTGGGTGGCCTGGCGGACCACATAGACGTTCATCCGGTTGGTGCCGGCGCCGATGACCCCGCGCAGACCCGCGGTACCGAATTTCAGCGCCACGGCGAAGCGGTCCTGGATGGCGGCGTCATCCCCCTGGATCTTTTCCAGTTCGGGTTTGAGGTCCGCATCATCCAGATCATAAGCCAGCCAACGTTCATACATTTCTTTATACATTTTGAACACCTGCGCTTTTCTTTCAGCAAAATATTTTGGGTAGTTTTGCTTAACTATCATAAATATACCAATCCAGACCGTCCTTGTCAATCGGATTTTGGGGGTTGGGCCAGGTTTCGAGCCTCTTTTTTCTGTTTTTCGGCGTTTTTGCTTGCCCGCCGGGCCGCAAGCCGCTATACTGATAGCAGAGTCCATGGATGTGAAAGGGAGGCGGGCGGCGTGTATGCAGCGGTGAACAGCCTGGGGGTATCCGGCCTGAACGGGTACCCGGTGGCGGTGGAGACGGACATCTCGGGCGGGCTGCCGGCTTTTGCGGTGGTGGGCCTGCCGGATTCCGCCGTGCGGGAATGCGGCGAGCGGGTGCGCAGCGCCATCAAAAACCTGCGCTATCCCTGGCCCAGCAGCCATGTGACGGTCAACCTGGCCCCCGCCGACGTGCGCAAGACCGGCCCGCTGTATGATCTGCCGGTCTTCATCGGTCTGCTGGCGGCCCAGGGCCAGCTGCCCGCCCCCGCCCCGCACCAGGCTTTTTTGGGGGAGCTGGGTCTGGACGGGGCGCTGCGGCCCATCGCCGGGGCGCTTCCCATGGCGCTGGCCGCCGCCAAAGCCGGCGTGCGGGAGCTGTTCCTGCCCGCCGAAAACGCCGCCGAGGCCGCCGTGGCCGAAGGGCTGACCGTCTACCCGGCCCGCACGGCCCGGCAGGTGGTCGAACACCTGAGCGGGGCCGTCCCCCTCTCCCCCGCCACGGCGCAGGGCTATGATGCCGACGGGGTCTGGACCGGGCCGGATTTTGCCGACGTGCGCGGGCAGGAGGAAGCCCGCCGGGCGCTGGAGGTGGCCGCCGCCGGCGGGCACAACCTGCTGATGGTGGGCCCGCCGGGCACCGGCAAGAGTATGCTGGCCAAGCGGCTGCCGGGCATTCTGCCGCCGCTTTCCTACGCCGAATCGCTGGAGACGACGGCGGTGTACTCGGTGGCGGGGCTGGTGCCGGGCGGCACCGGGCTGCTGCGGCAGCGGCCCTTCCGCAGCCCGCACCACAGCGTCAGCGCCACCGCCATGGCCGGCGGCGGCAGCCAGCCGCGGCCCGGCGAGGTGAGCCTGGCCCACAACGGAGTGCTGTTTCTGGATGAACTGCCGGAATTTTCCCGCGAGACGCTGGAGGTACTGCGCCAGCCGCTGGAGGACGGGCAGATCACCGTGAGCCGGGTACACGGCAGCGCCACCTACCCCTGCCGGTTCATGCTGGTGGCGGCGATGAACCCCTGCCCCTGCGGTTACCACGGCTGTCCGGGGCAGGAATGCCGCTGCACCCCCAGCGCCATCGCCCGGTACCGGCAGCGGATCTCGGGGCCGCTGTTGGACCGCATCGACCTGCATGTGGAAGCCCGGCCGGTGGAGTATGAGGCCCTGGCCGCCGAGACCGGGGGCGAACCCAGCGAGGCCATCCGCCGCCGGGTGGCCGAGGCCCGCGCCCTGCAGCAGGACCGGTACAAGGGCGCCGGGGTGCGCTGCAACGCCCAGCTGCCCAGCGGGCTGCTGCGCCGGTTCTGCCCGCTGGCCCCCGCCGCCGAAACGATGCTGCGGGCAGCCTTTGACCGCATGGGCTACAGCGCCCGCGCCTACGACCGCATCCTGCGGGTAGCCCGCACGGTGGCCGACCTGAACGGCCGCGAGGTCATCGACGCCGCCGCGCTGATGGAGGCGCTGCAGTACAGGCAGATGGACAGGGAAGGGTAAGGAAGAGCCGTCCCTTGCCCCGGCCGACCTGAACAGAGACACACAGCCCCCGCCGAAAACGGCGGGGGCTGCGCTTTTACATTGTTTCAGTTTTCGTGGTCGCGCAGATATTCCAGGAACGCCGGGGTGCGGCTCCAATACTGAATGCCCCAGTGTTCGAAATCCCACTGCTCCATATAGGCGTTGCACTCGTAGTCCACATAGTAGAGCACACCGCCCCGCGGGATGAAGTTGGTGGGGAAATAATCAATGTTGAGCCCCGCTGCGTAGAGTTTCCGGCAGATGGCGCGCATCTCGTCCAGACATTCGGGCGGCAGCGCGTCCGCCCGGACCAGCTCGAAGACGGTGTCGCCTTCGATGTACTCTTTCAGCAGGCGTTCCGCCCCCGTGTCCACGGCGTAGAGTTCGGGCATTGGGACCCCCACCGCCCGCAGCCGCTCGTAGTCCCGCAGTTCGGCAGCCAGCTTGTCTCCGAACTGATAGTAATCACAGGGTTCGTGGTGGATCTGCTTGAGCACATACCGCTGTGTCCCGTCGCAGACAAGATAGGAATACCCGCCTTTCCCCTTGCCCAGCAGCCGCTGTACGGCGTAGGGCTTGCCGTTGAGCGTCAGTTCATGATTCTGCATAATGTCTCCTTTGCGTCCGGCACCGTCACAGTCCCATCAGCCCGGCCAGGCGGCGGGCGCTTTCCCGCCAGGCATAGCGGGTGAGCACCGCGGCCGGGTCGGCGGCGGGCGGGGTGATCTGCCGCAGGTTGCCGGGGTTGGCGGCCAGGTCGATGTACCCGGCGTGGGGGCCGTAGATCTCCCGCATACAGGGGGTGTCGCTGACCAGCACCGCGGGTGCGCCGCAGGCGATGGCTTCCAGCGGCGGGATGCCGAACCCCTCGTACAGTGTCGGGAACAAAAAGGCCCGGCAATGAGCCATCAGGGCCTTGGCCTCCTCGTCGGTGACATAGCCCAGGTAGACGACGTTGGGCAGTTCCGCCAGCCCCAGGGCCCGGGCTTCGGCCTGCAGGCTGCCGCCGCCGGCGATGGCGAACACCGCCTCCGGCGTGTTTTTGGCCGCCCGCAGCACCCAGGGGAAGTTTTTGTTTTTGAGCAGGTTGGCCATGGAAAAGTAATACCGGCCCGGGCGCAGCGCCGGCCATTTGCCGGCCCCGGCAAAGATGCTTTCGTCCGCCGCGACCCGCTGCATGTGCTGCCAGGCGTTGTAAATGACCGTGATGCGCTCGCCCGGCACACCGTAGTACCGCTCGATCTCGGTTTTGGAAAACTCCGACACCGTGACGATGCGGCGGGCCCGGGCGGCCATGGCCCGGTACTGCAGCCGGTGCCAGGCGGCGCTGGCCCGGCCCCGGGGGTCGCGGTAAAAATCCGGCCGGGCGCGGTAGCAGACATCGTGCCAGACCGCAATGCCCCGGCAGGCGTCCGGCGAATGCAGCGGGATCACGTTGCACATGCACAGCCAGCGGCGGCCGGCCCCGGCCAGGTAGCGGGGGTAGTCCCGCTGTTCCCACAGCGGATTCGCCTGCCCCTGCACCACCACCCGGATGTTGTCGTACACCGGCTGGGGTGCGCCTTCGGGCAGGACGATCTCCACGCTGCCGGCGGGGATCTGCCGGTCCAGTTCGGCCAGGATCTCAATGGCATACCGCTGTATGCCCGAGACCCGCTGGGTCAGAAACCAGCCGTCCACCGCATACAGCGGCCGGGCCGGCGTGCGGGGGGCGCAGTCCTCCACCTGCCAGGGCTTGACCCGCCCGGCGCAGGTGCCGGCCAGGGAGCTGCGGACCGTGCGGTCCTGCAGGTTTGTCAGGTTTTGCAGCTTTTTGGGTTGTGACATTCCGTACCTCGCCCTCTCTACCATCGTTTCCGCTTCACACCGGCAGCCCCGCCGCCCGCTTGGCCGCCAGGATCCTTTCCACCCGGGCGTCCAGCTCGCTTTCGGGCCAGCGGCCGCTTTCCACCGCCTGCACCACCGCGGTGTAGGCTCCCTCCAGATCGGCCGGCATCAGCAGCAGGTCGGCGCCGGCCTGCAGAGCGGCCAGCGCCGCCTCGCCGGAGGAATAGCGCCGGGTGACCGCCCCCATGGCCAGCGAATCGGTGACCACCAGCCCTTCAAAGCCCAGTTCCCCCCGCAGCCAGTCGTTGAGGACGGTGGCGCTGAACCCGGCCAGGCGGTCGGACTCGGCCGGCGGCAGGGCGTTGGGGGCGGTGATATGCCCCACCATCACCAGCGGGGCCCCGGCGGCGATGCCCGCCGCAAAGGGGGCCCACTCGCCGCTGCGCAGCGCCGCCAGCGTCTTTTCGGTAACGGCCGCCTCCTCGTGGCTGTCCTGGGCGGTATCGCCGTGGCCGGGGAAATGCTTGAGGCAGGCCAGCACGCCGGCCTCACCCAGCCCTTCCACCGCCGCCCGGACGCAGGCCGCGGCGGTCTGCGGGTCGGCGGAAAATGCCCGGCTGCCGATGACCGGATTGTCCGGGTTGGTGTTCACATCGGCCACCGGGGCAAAATCCAGTGCAAAGCCGAAGTCCCGCAGATAGCCGCCGATGGTCCGGTACATGGCCCGCACAGCCTCGGGGCCCTCGGCGCCCACCGCGGCGGCGCTCTCGTACCGGGGCAGGTCCAGCGCCCCGCTGTTGGCCAGCCGGGCCACCGCCCCGCCCTCCTCATCCACCGCCAGCAGCAGCGGCACCCGGCCGGCGGCCTGCAGGTCGGCGGTGAATGCCGCCAGCTGGCCGGCGTCGGCGATGTTCTTGCCGAACAGCACCACCCCGCCCACCGGGATGCGGGCCAGCGTGGCCCGCATGGCGTCGGTCAGGGCGGTGGCGCCGGCGGCGTCGGGGTCCTCGATCTGCTGCGGGGTCCGGGCAGGGTCCAGCGCGTCGGGCCGGACCAGAAAGAGCTGGCCGACCTTTTCTTCCAGCGTCAGGTCCGCCGCCGTCAGCGGGGCGGCGGTGGGCGCGGCGGTGGGCGGAGCGGATGCCGCAGGCCGGGCGGTGGGGGCCGGGTCTGCGGCGGGGGCGCCGCAGCCGGTCAGCGCCAGCAGCCAGAGCGCCAGAAAGGCCGCCAGGCCGCGCCGTCGTCCTGTTTTCATCGCCATTCCCCCTTGCCGGCCGCCGCGGCGGCTGTTTTGGGATTATTATACCATGGCCCCGGACAAAAGAGAAGCGAACGGCCGCGGGTTATTTTTTGACCTTGAGTTCCGCCATGGCGGCATAGTGGCGCACCGTGAAGGAAGGCAGCGCAACGCACAGCCCCCGGGCCGTGATCCTGTCATAAAACTCCGGGGGATAAATGTCCCGGTATCTGGCATAGTCGGCCGAGACCCGCCCCCAGTCAAACGGCCGGCCCCGGTCGATGGTTTCGTCCCGAATGAGCATTGCGCTCTCCCCCTTTCTGCTGTCTCGATCTTACCATATCCGCCCGGCAAAGTCCACCGCCGCCGGGGCGGCCTGCGCGAAGGCTTTTCCCGGGCCGAACAAAAAAGCCCCCAGGGGAAGCGGTTTTCACTTCCCTTGGGGGTCGATGCTGTGCGATTGCCGGGGCGGGCCATCCGGCGGCCGCCCCGCCTGCTTCAGCCTGCCGGCAGCCGGTCAGGCGCCGCGGCAGGGCCGTGTTTGTCCCGCTCAGGCAGCCCGGTGCGCCGGCGGGCGGTCATTCGTCGGCGGGCACCGAGGAGACGTAGTCGTCCGCACCGCCCACCGGGTTTTCTGCGATGATGTCCTCCTCGCTGCTCTCCTCGGTGGCGGTCTCGTCGGTGGCGGCCTGCAGGCTGTCCTTCGTATAGGCGTAGGCGGACAGGTTGCTGGAGGCGATCTCGTACACCACATCCGGCGCCGTACTGGCCTGCAGGTAGCTGACCGTGTCATCTTCCGCCGAGACGGCGCCGAACCGGGCCGTCACCGTCGTGCCGTCCGAACCGGTGAGGGTCACGATGGCATCCGGGCTGTCCAGCCCGTAGACGCTGTCCGCCTCGGGGCTCGTGATGCTCCACTGGCTCTTGAGCGAGCAGACGGTGGAAGCCATCTTGGTCACGATGTCCTGATCCAGCGGGTAGTCGGGGTCGTCGGCAAGGGTCCAGGTCTCGCCGTCATAGGCGAAGTCCAGCGTCTCGCCGGGCAGTTCCACCGTCATGGCGGTCAGGTCGGTGGTCTCCAGGTCGGTGATCTCCTGGTCCGCATAGAGCTGCCGCGGGGTCTTGAACAGGCCGGACAGATCGGAGCTGTCAATGGTGTAGACGCTGTCGCCCCAGCTGCCCTTGGCGTAGTAGGCGCCGGTCACGCTGTTTTCGGCCCCGATGGTCAGGGTGTACAGGCCGGAGGCCGTCTCGCCGGTGGCGGGCTCGGCGGTAATGTCGCCGCCGTCAACGGCCAGCCGCAGCACGGCGGTGGGTTCGTCCAGGCCCATCTCCTCGGTCTCGGCGTCGGTCCCCAGGTCCCGCAGCGCGGTCAGGCCGGCGATGTCGGCGGCCAGGTTGGCCGTGGTCTCCTGGTCCAGCGGCAGGGTCGGGTCGTCCGACAAGGTCCAGGTCTCATCGGCATAGAGCAGCGTCACATCGACGGGGTCCTCCTCGTCCTGCTGCTGGTAGGACACGGCGGTGACCGAGTCAGGGTCCAGCTCAAACAGCGGCAGGCCGGTTTCCTCCTCGGTATCCAGGCCGGAGAGCACCGCCAGCGCGATGGCCAGGAGCACCACCACGGCCAACAGCACCGCCAGCGGCATCATTTTTTTGGAAATTTTCATGGCAAACACCTCCCGGCAGGATCAGCGGCGGCGGCGCATCACCGAGATCACCACGCCGACCAGCAGGCAGGCCAGCGGCAGCAGGATCACGATGATCAGCCCCAGCGGCATGATGAGGGCGGCGGGCACATCCAGCGAATCGGCGCTCATGCTCTTGCTTTCGATGACGGCGGCGTTCTCCTCGCCGTTCATCCAGTTCATCACGCCGCCCAGGAACTGGGCGTTGCCGCCGGACACCGCGCTGTTGATGTTGTCCAGCAGCAGGTTGGCGCAGTTGATCCACACCACCCGGGCGCCGGTGTCGGAATTTTCGGCGGCCACCGCCACGTCAAAGCTGCCGGTGGGGTCGTTCTCCCCCTGCTGGATGGTGGTGGCGGTCTCGTAGTCCAGCATCGAGAAGGCGGAGGAGCTGGTGGACAGCAGCGTCGTATGGGTGATGGAGTCGGCTGCGGACTCGTCGGTGGCGGATTCGGCGGTGGCCGTACCGGTTGCTTCGCCGGTGAGGATGCCCTGGGACACCGGGGCGAAGACGTACATGCCGTCCACCACGCCGGAGGTGATGTCATTGGACTGGAGTTCCGGCAGCAGGTAGGTGCCGCCGTAGCCGTAGGCAAAGTGGTTGGCGTCGGTCTCCACCAGCAGGCCCTCCTGGCGGGTCATGCCGTACTCGGCCAGCAGGGCGTCCAGGTTGGGGGTGTCGGCAAGCAGACTGGTGGTGACCAGCAGCCGGCCGCCGCCGTCCAGGTAGCTGCGCAGCGCATCCACATCCTGTTCGGACAGGTCCGCCTGGGGCGCGTTGAGGATCAGCGCGGCGGCGTCCTCGGGCACGGCGCTGGTGGTCAGGCTCAGGCTTTCCAGCGTGACGCCGGCGTTGGTGAGCACCTCGGTAAAGTCGCTGCCCAGTTCCGCTTCGCCGTGGCCGGTGAGCTGGTAGGCGGTGTAGGAGGCATCCCGGGTGACCTGGGCCACCGCGGTGGTCAGGGCGTTCTCGGCGTTGAAGCGCATATCCACCGAGCCGGTGGTGTAGTAGCTGGAGTAGTCGTACTCATACAGATCGGCGGAATCCACCACCGCGTGGTTTTCGCCGCAGACCAGGATCACGCTGCCGTTGGAGGCGTCCTGGGCGTCATACTGGGCCGCAAAGGTCGGGTAGAGCGCCGGGTCCCGCTGCTCCCAGCGGAAATGGGACGACTCGCCGGCGTAGCGGTCCAGCAGGCGGGTAAGGTTGGCGTCCTCGCCGCCGGTCTCGCCCAGGTAGTAGGCGGTCACGTCCTTGTCCAGGCTTTTCAGCATGCTGACGGTGGTCTCGCTGAGGGTGAACAGCCCGGTGTTGGAGATGTCGAATTCGGTGTATTTGGTGGGGATGGCCTGAACGACCAGGTTCACAAGGATCACCACCACCAGCACGATGGCGCCCAGCGCGCTGGCGTAGGCGCCGGCGCCCAATGCCCGGCGCCGGCTGGCGCGCTGTGCCTCGGTGGGCTGGGGCGCCGGGGCGGAGGGCTTTTTGCTGAAATGGAATTTCATAGTCGCTTCCCTCCTTTGCTCAGTTCCAGCGGCGCCGTTCCAGCGCCTGGCCGGTCAGGAACAAAAACAGCCCCACGACCGACAGATAGTACAAAATGCTGCTGAGGCTGAACATGCCGCCCACAAAATCCCGGAAGGGGGCGAACAGGGCCAGCGCGTCCAGCACGCTGTTGAGGCCGTTGAGCAGCCAGGTGGGGCGCATCTGGAACACAAGGATCAGCAGCACCGCCCCGCCGCAGAAGGTGCCGCAGCCGACGGTCAGGCTTTTGCAGACAAGGCCCACCAGCACCGCAATGACCACCAGCGCGATGCTGAAGATGATGAAGGCCATGGTGCTGCCGGTGGTGAAGAGGGTCTGGATGTCCTCCATCAGATAAGAGACCAGCAGCAGGCCGAAGGTGGCCAGGTAGGCGATGATCTGGTTTTCGGTGAGCACCGAGACAAAGGTGCCCACCGCGATGCAGGCCGCCCCCAGCAGGAAGTAGGCCAGCAGCGTGGCATAGGCCCCGGCCAGCAGCACCTCGCCGAAGGCCGAGAGAAGAAGCGGCAGCAGGCAGGCCAGCAGCATCGGCAGCGCAAACACGGCCAGCTGGGCCAGATACTTGCCCAGCACGATCTGCGGGATGGTGATGGGGCTGGTGAGCAGCAGCTGGTCGGTTTTGTTGCGGCGCTCGTCGGCAAAGCTGCGCATGCTCAGCGCCGGCAGCACAAAGAGCATGGCGATGGTGGTGGAATACAGCACGCTGGAGAAGTCCGGCGAACCGTACACCAGGCAGTTGGCGGAATAATAAAGACCAATGAAGGCCACCAGCACCGCAATGACCACATACCCGATCATGCCGGTGAAGTAGCTTTTGGTCTCCCGTTTGAAGATCGCAGTCATGGCTCAGTCCCCCTCCTTCCCGTTTTCCTCTTCCGGTCGGGGCGGGTCGTCGGGGGCGGGCGGGGCGCCGGCCCCGGCGGAATCACCCGGTTCGTCCCCCGCCCCGTCTTCCGCGTCGGGGGCGGACGGTTCGGCCTCCGCGGCCGCCGGGCCGGATTCAGGCGCGGCGGCGTCGGCTTCTTCGTCCGCCTCGCCGGCGGGCTGCTGCGCCTCGTCGCCGGCGGGCTCGCCGCCGGCCGGTTCGCTCTCGGTCAGCTGCAGGAAGACTTCTTCCAGGCTCATCTGCTCGCTGGCCAGGCTGAGCACCGGGCAGCCGGCGGCGGCCAACGCGGCGGAAAGTTCGGCCCGGTGGTCGGCGCCGTCGGTGCTGACGGCGGTGAAGCTGACCTCGTCCCCCTTCTCGGCGGTGACCCGCAGGTCGCTGAGCCCGGGCAGGGCGGCCGCGGCGGCCAGCACGGCCTCCCGCCCGCCCTGGGCGGTGGCCGAGATCATACCGCGGGACGCCAGCCGGGCGGCCAGTTCTTCCGGCGTGCCTTGGGCCACCAGCTTGCCCCCCGAGATGATGAGCACCCGGTCGCAGATGGTCTGCACTTCGCTGAGGATGTGGCTGGACAGGATGACCGTGTGGTGCTGGCCCAGGTCATGGATCAGCTCCCGAATCTCGATCATCTGGGCCGGGTCAAGGCCGACGGTGGGTTCGTCCAGGATGATGACCCGGGGGTCGCCCAGCAGCGCCGCCGCCAGCCCCACCCGCTGGCGGTAGCCTTTGGACAGGTTGCGGATCAGCCGCCGGGAAACTTCCCGCAGACCGGTGCGCTCGCACACCCGGGCCACCGCCGCGGTCCGGTCGGCCTTTTTGCGCACCCCTTTGAGCTCGGCCACAAAGCTGAGATACTCGGTCACGCCCATGTCGATGTACAGCGGCGGCAGTTCGGGCAGGTAGCCGATGCAGGCTTTGGCGGCCTGGGGTTCCTGCTGGATGTCATGTCCGTTGATGGTGACGGTGCCGCTTGTGGGCGACAGATAGCCGGTGACCATGTTCATCGTGGTGGACTTGCCCGCGCCGTTGGGCCCGAGCAGGCCGTAGATGCAGCCGTCCTCCACCGTGAAACTGATGTCATCGACCGCCAGATGGGCGCCGTAGCGTTTGGTCAGGTGACTGACTTCGATCAAGGTATACACTCCCCTTTTTTGCACAGCGGGCTTCCCCGCTGGATGATCCGAGAGTGATTATAGCCCTGATTTGTGAAAATTGTGGGATAGGTTTTTGAAGTTCTGTGAAAAGCGCACAAAAAAAGTCCCCGCCAAAAAGCGGGGACCCAGACTGTCGAAAAAGTCCAAAACCGGCGGGGGCGGTCGGGTTCAGCGGGCGGCGATGGCGGCGGCGATGCGCATGGCCACCTCGTCCTTGGTGAGCAGGGGCAGTTCCTCGGCCCCGTCCCGGGTGATGAGGGTGACCACGTTGGTGTCCACCCCGAAGCCGGCGCCGGGGGTCTTGAGGTTGTTGGCCACCACCATGTCCAGGTTTTTGCGGTGGAGTTTGGCGGTGGAGTTTTCAAGGAGATTCTCGGTCTCCATCGAAAAGCCGCAGACAAAGAGCCCGTCCGGCTTGTGGGCGCCCACCCAGCCCAGAATGTCCTGGGTGCGGGCCAGGGGCAGGGTCAGGTCCCCGTCCTTTTTCTTGATCTTCTCATCGGCCACCGCCGCCGGGCGGTAGTCGGCCACGGCGGCGGCCATCACCAGGGCGTCGGCGTCCATGGCATGGGCCTTGACCGCTTCGAACAGGTCGGCGGCGGTCGTGCAGGGCACGGTGTTGACAAAGGGCACCGGGCGCAGCGCGGTGGGGGCGGTGAGCAGCGTTACATCGGCGCCGCGGAGCATACAGGCCCGGGCCACGGCATACCCCATCTTGCCGGTGGAATGGTTGGTGATGTAGCGCACCGGGTCCATGGGTTCCTGGGTGGCGCCGGCCGTGACCACGACCTTTTTGCCCGCCAGGTCCTTCGGGGCGAAGAGGGCCCGGTCCACATAGTCAAGGAGGGTCTGCTCTTCCGGCAGGCGGCCGGAACCCACGTCCCCGCAGGCCAGCAGCCCGGCCCCCGACGGGATGACGGTGAAGCCGTAGCGGGCCAGGGTGGCGATGTTGTCCCGGGTGATGGGGTTTTCCAGCATGTGGGTGTTCATGGCCGGGGCCACCAGCTTGGGGCAGGTGGCGGCCAGGGTGACGGTGGTGAGCATGTCGTCGGCCAGGCCGTGGGCCAGCTTGGCGATGACGTTGGCAGTGGCCGGCGCGATGAGCATGAGGTCGGCGGCGTTGGCCAGCGAGACATGGGCCACATCGTACTGGAAGTTGCGGTCGAAGGTATCGACGATGCAGCGGCGGTTGGTGAGGGTCTCAAAGACCAGCGGCGCGATGAACTCGGTGGCGTTTCGGGTCATGAGTACATGGACATCCGCCCCGCGCTTGGCCAGCGCATGGGCCACATTGGGCATCTTGTAGGCCGCGATGCCGCCGGTGATGCCCAGCACGATGGTTTTGCCCTGTAAATCTTTTGCCATGGGTAAGCCTCCCTGTTCTGATGATTCGAACGGTCAAACAGGACCCGCGGCGGGCCCCCGGGTTCTGAAAGGAATGCCAAACGGCCGGAAAGTTGTCCGAAGTCGCCGCCGGCAGGCCGGCCAAGCGGGCGCCGCCCCGTCGGGCCGCCCGCCTGCCGCCCGCCGGGGATCGGGTCATCCTGCATACAAAATACCACATTCCCCGCAGAATAGCAAATGGCGCGCCGGGCAAAATACCACTTTTCATTTTGCAGGATTGACGGTATAATGGTTGGGAACGCAGCACGCCTGCGAAAACAAGAGAGGACAGGCGCCGCGACCCGTACAGGGGCCGAGGCGCTTTCGGGGAGCGAACCGCATGATCTTGGCCATTGACATCGGCAACACGAACATCTGCATCGGCGGGCTGGAGGGGGACCGGATCCACTTTGCCTTCCGGATGGTGACCCGGCCCCACTGCACGCCGGACGAATACACCGCCGAGCTTCGCTTTCTTTTGCGGAGGTTCCAGTTTGAAAAGGCCGCCTGCACCGGCGCGATCCTGTGCAGCGTGGTGCCGGCCCTGAGCGGCCCGCTGGCCGAGGCCGTGCGCCGGCTGACCGGGTTCGAGCCGCTGCGGGTGGCCCACACCCTGGACACCGGGCTGACCTTTGCCATCGACGCGCCGGAGCGGCTGGGCCAGGACCGGATCGCTGACGCAGCCGGGGCGGCGGCGCTGTATCCCCTGCCCTGCATGACGGTGGACCTGGGCACCGCCAGCACCTACAATGTGATCAGCGCCGACCGGCGGTTTCTGGGCGGGTTCATCGTGCCCGGGGTGCAGACGAGCCTGCGGGCCATCAGCGCCGGGACCGCCCAGCTGCCCCCCATCGCCCCCGAAGCCCCGGCCCGGCTGATCGGCAAGAACACCGAGGAGTGCCTGAACAGCGGCGCGGTGTACGGCACCGCGGCGATGCTGGAGGGGCTGGCCGACCGGGTGGAGGCCGAGCTGGGCGCACCGCTGACGGTGGTGGCCACCGGCGGGCTGGCCCGGGGCATCATCCCCTGCTGCCGGCGGGATATTCTGTTTGACGGGGATCTTTTGTTCAAGGGGCTGGCCGTGCTGTACCGGCGCAACCGCCCCCGCTGAACCCGCCTGCCTGCCGCAAGATAAAACCGCAAAACAAAACCAAGGGACCGCGCTCTGTTCGGACGCGGTCCCTTGCTGTTTTTTTGCTGCGGCGGCCGGGTTGCCCGGCGGGCCTTTCGGGGCGGGTCAGTCCGTCGGCTGCAGCGGCAGGGTCAGGGCGTGGTCGGTGTCCAGGCTGTAGGCGCCCTGGTAGTTGTAGCGGAAACCCGGGATGCTCTCGATCTGTTCGCGGGTGGCGGCATAGTAGTCATGCCGCACCGTGATGACGCCGGTGGTGCCGTCCACCGTTCGGCTGAGCAGGCCGGAATGGTAGATCGTGACCGTTTCGCCGCCCTGCTCGCCGCCCAGCACAGTGGCCTCGCTCTCGACCAGGTCGATGACCCCCTCGTCGTCGGGGATCAGATTGGCGTCGCCGCCGGCCCAGACGCCGTAGGGCACCATCTCGTAGGTGACGGCATGGTCCTCGATGGCAAAATTCCGCACGGTGTAGCCGCCCAGCGGGCTCAGCGGGATCTGTACGCCGCTGCGCATCTGGTCCATCGTGACGGTGCGCGTCTGCAGGTCGTAGTGGTCCATATCCAGCACCACCGGCGTGAGGGTCAGCGCGGTGGCCGCCGGGTCGGGGGCGGTCAGGTTGAGGCTTTCCAGGTTCTGCTGGTGGTTGGAGCTGGCGTAGATCGTCTTGCCGGTGTCATCGGCCAGGGCCAGCTCCTCGCCGGAGAGGCCCTCGGCCCGGATGACGCCGTCCAGATATTCGATGCCGCCCTGGTCGGTGGTCAGGCTGCCGCCCAGCGGGCCGAAGGCCAGGTACCGGATGTACAAAGGCCGCTCCACCCGGGTGGGGCCGGTGATCTTGTCCGCCAGTTCCGGCCAGTTCAGCCCGGCAGTCTCCGGGTCGATCGTGCCGCCCTGCCCCATGTCATAGGTGCCGGGCTGCACGGTGCAGCCGCCGGCGCGCACCGAGGCGCCGTCCAGGCTGACCGCAAACTCGAAGGGCTGCCAATCGCCGTAAAGGCTGTCCGCCTCGGGGCCGATGTTGCACTCGGCGTGGATCTCGACCCGGATTTCATCGCCCTGGGGCGGCGTTTTGAAGAGATAGTGCGACCAGATCTGCAGCTGGCCCGCTTCGTTGAGGTAGTAATCGGTCTGGACCTGGTTCAGAGCGTTGTCGTCCCCGTTGACGGCGGTGCGCCACATCTTGAACAGCGCCTGGAGTTTGTCCCAGTCGGGGGCGTAGCCGTCCTGGCCGATCGCGCCCTGGATGGCCTCGCCGCCGTCGATGGTGAAGAAGGCGTCCATGCCCGACACATCCATGGCGATGGTATCCAGCGTCATGGTCACGCCGTCGTGGGTGACGCTCTGGCCCACCGGCGCGTTGTAGGCTTCCAGCTGGGCCCGGGCGCTGTCGTAGCTGCCGCGGGGGGCTTTCAGCGGATCGGCGGTCTCGGGGCTGGCGGTGGGGGTCACGGCAAAGAAGGGGATCTCGCCCTGCAGCATCCGCAAAACGGCCGGCGCAGCCGCCACCGTCACGGTGCCCAGGCAGACCACGGCCGCCGCCACCAGCAGGGTGCGCACCGCCCGGCGCCGGCCGCGCACCGGGCGGCTTTTCACCACCCGCAGGGAACGGCCCGCCCCGGGGGCCGCCGGGGCCTTTAGGCCGGCTTTCTCGCAGGCCCGGGCCAGGATGCGCCGCTTCTGTTCCTCGGTCAGCGGGCTGTCGGGCAGCGGCATCGCGTCCAGTTCCCGCCGGATGTTGTCCTGTGCATTGCGCTGTGCTTTCATTGTTCAGGTCCCTCCTTGGCATTGGGGTGCATACGGGCCATGTATTGCCGCCGCAGCCTGGCCCGCCCCCGGGACAGCCGCACATTGACGGTGTGCTCGCTCATGCCCAGGGCGGCCGCAATGGTGCGGCTGGGTTCCAGCAGGTAATACCGGCGCAGAAAGATCTCATGGTCCGGGGCCGGCAGGGCGGCCACCAGCTCGGCGATACAGTCCTCCCCTTCGCTGGTGCGGGGCTCCAGCAGCCAGTCGGCGGCCAGAGTCTCGTCCAGCGGGTCGGTGCCGGGGCGGCGGCGCAGCCGGCGGTAACGGTCGATGGCGATATGCCGGGCGGTGAGCGCCAGCCACCCCTGCAGCGGGCGGTCCGGTTCGCCGGCCAGCCGGCCGGCGCTCTGCCAGGCAGCCACCAGCACGTCGGCCACACATTCCTCGGCATCCTCGGGGTTGCGGGGCAGTATCCGCCGCACCACCCCGTGGATCAGCCCGCCGTAGGCGTCCAGCAGCCGGGCCAGCCCGGCCTGGGGGTCGCTTTGCAGCAGGGCCAGCAGGGCGGCGTCATTGGTTTTTGGTGTAGGCACACGGGTTCCTCCTCCGTTTTGTTTTCAGGGCCCTTTCACCCTGATAAACGACGGCGCAAACGAAAAAGTCACAGCGCAAAAAAAGGGGCTGTTGCAAAATAGCCTAAAAAAATGAGATAGACATTCCCGAAAG
>DSTFC04002__coassemble_528_pt1 | contig 117521 bp, 96 predicted proteins | sample DSTFC04002__metabat2_low_PE_032 | metagenome-assembled genome bin DSTFC04002 | reverse complement strand
GATCCCCGTGGGCGGCATCACCCACTACTTGGGCGACGCCATCTGCATCGTGGCCCCCGAGACCCCCGAAGAAACAGAAAACTAAGGTGGAATGAATCATGGATCAGAATTTTACCCTTATGGCACAGTCCCGCGCAAACTACTACACCGCGGGCAGCCCGGTACAGTTTGTCCGTGTCGAGCTGCTCAAGGGGGATGTGACCGGTGAAGTCGCCGTCTGCCTGACCTTCAAAAACGTCGGCACCGAACCCCTGACCGGCCTGGTCATCCACTTCAAATGCAAGGACGCCGCCGGCCAGGTGCTGTGCGAGGACGATTTCTACTACGAAAACCTCAACGCCCAGCCCGGCGATCTCTTCGGCAGCGACGATGCGGTCTTCGTCTCGGACACGCCGGTCTCCAGCGTCGAGACCGAGCAGGACCGGGCTTTCCTCAACGGCCGCGGGGTGGACCTGCGGGGCTACAAGCGGGTGCGCCTGCCCCAGCCCCGGGTGCTGCCCGCCTCCATCGCCAAAACGCTGCAGGCCCGCACCGGCAACCCCCAGCTCACCTGCGTGCCCCAGGATACCGAGCACGGCTGGTTCTGCGCCTGCGGGGCCTTCCACCCCAATGAGGAAGCCGCCGCGGCCTGCAGCGAGTGCGGGGGCGACCGGGCCTTCATCAAGGCCAGCCTGACTGCCATCCTGGAGGAAGCCCGCCGCGCCGCCGAGGAACAGCAGCGGGAGATCAACGCGGTGGCCGGCGTGCAGCCGACCCCCCAGCCGACCCCCCAGCCGGCGCCCCAGCCGGCGCCCCAGCCCGCCCCCCGCAATGCGGCGGCCGCCACCGCGGCGGCGGCCACCGCGGCGGCGGCCCAGGCGGCCATCGCCGATGCGGATGAGGAGGACTACGCCGACGAGCCCACCGCCCAGTTCGACCCCAACGAGGCCACCAACGCCGAGATGGCCCGGGTGCAGAAATACGCCCCCAACGGCCGCCTGTTTGAGGAGGACGAGGAGGAGGACGAGGGCACCCGGATGTTCGACACCGACGAGGACGAGGAGGACGACGCCCCCAAGGCCCGCCGCCGCGGCCGCTACGCCGACGACGAGGAGGAGACCGAGGACGACATCATGGCCGAGCGCATCATCCGCTGGGCCCCGCCCATCACCGCCATCGTCTGCGCACTGATCATTGCGGTGTCGCTGATCTACTACTTCGTCATCGCGTAAGCGCAGGGCCCGCCGCCGGCGGCTGCCCTTTGCGCGTACAATGTACAAATTCTGATTGCAAAGCCGCCCCGGCCTGGCCGGGGCGGCTTTTTGCATCGGCGGAATCTTTACATCTGCCCCCTTGCGCCGGGGGTGTACTAATGGTATAATACATACAAAGCGGCGGGGGCCCTGCACCCCGCCCAGAAAGGAGGCGCTTGCCGATGGTCAATTTCCAGGGACTGCGGTTCCATGACCGCACCCCGGTGTACCAGCAGGTGGCCGAACACCTCAAGCGGCAGATCCTGCTGGGGCTGGTGGAGGACGGCGAGCCGATGCCCAGCCGCCGGGAACTGGCCGCCCAGACCGGCATCAACCCCAACACCGCCCAAAAAGCCTACCGACTGATGACCGAGGAAGGGCTGGTGCGCACCGAGGGCAACAACATCAGCACCGTCAGCCTGACGCCGGAACGCCGCGCCGCCATCGAGGAGGAACTCACCCGGGGGCTGGTGCAGCAGTTCGTGCAGGAAGCGCGGGAAAACCGCCTGTCCTACAAAAAGGTCATCGGCCTGATCAGCGAATTGTGGGACGGGGAGGACGATTGAGTTTTCCCTTGCTGTATGAATGCCATGGTACACAAACGGCCCGCCGCCGCGGGCATAAAGGAGGCACACGATGAAACAAACGCTGCGGTATGCGGCCTGGGCCTGGCAGATGAGCCGCCGGGGACTGGCGGCGCTGCTGAGCCTGGCCACGCTGGCCCAGGCCGGGCTGCTGGTGACGGCGATCCTTCTGCCCCAAAATGTGAACCTCAGCTATGACGCGCTGCACCAGGCCGCCAAGCTGCCCTGGGTGTTCGGGGTCAGCTACCTGGGGGCGGCGCTGCTGACCCAGCGCCCGCTGCTGGCCCGCCAGGGGGGCAGCCGGCCGGCCTTCACCATCCTGACCTTCCGGATGCGCCGCGCCCAGCTGCTGGCCGGCCAGGCGCTGGCCACGGCCCTCAACCTCTTTCTGGTGATGGTGTGGCAGCTGGCATTGCTGGCGGCGCTCTGCCTGCCGGCGCTGGTCTTGCAGGACGCCCTGACCGCCCATCTTGTGGACTTTGCGGTGCCGGCGGCCGGGCGGCTGTGGTGGTCCTGGTCGGCCTGCGGGCTGGTGCGGGCGCTGCTGCCCGCCACGATGTACGGCGCCGCCTGCTGGGGGCTGCTTCTCCTTGCCCCGGCGCTGACCCTGCCCGCCCTGGCCGCCCACCGGGGCGTCCACCGGGCCGCGGCGCTGCTGCCGGCGCTGGGGTCGGCCGGCTGCTGCCTGGGGGCGGTCTACCGGGGGTTCTACGGGCCGGGCGCCGTCCCGCCGCTGTGGGTCCTGCCGGTCTGCGGGCTGGCGCTGGCCGGCCTCACCGTCCTGTCGGGGGTGTGGGCGCTGCACCGGGCCGAGATCGCCCGCTGAGCCGGGGCCGACCGAAGAAAGAAGGGGGAACACCCATGAAAAAGAGACAGACAAACCGCCCCCACCGCGCCGCCCTGGCCCTGCTGGCCGGGGCTCTGGCGGTGTATGTGGGGCTGGGGACCTTCCGGGAAGCCGGCTGGCCCCGCAAACAGCTGACCCTGACGGTGGAAGCCGGGGACCCTGCGGCGCTGCAGGGCTTCACGGTCCGGGGCTGGATGAGCGGCGCCGCCGGCGCTTCGGGGCTGTACGGCAGCCCGCGGCTGAACTTCCGGGTGGAGGACGGGGTGCTGACCAGCGAGGCGGTCCTCCATTACCGGCGGGAGAGCGACGAGATATACGGCAGCTGGTCCGAACCTCTCACGGTGCCTGCCGCCGACCACGACCGGGTGGACGCCGCCGCCGTCCCGATGGAGACCAGCAGCACCGGGGGCGCCTTCTTCCTGCACCGGACCCGGTACGGGCACCTGTATGATGCCGAGACCGACCGGCTGGAACTGATGGGCCGGGCCAACTTTTACCAGGGGGAACGGTACCTGGGCAGCGTCCGGCTGGACCTGGGCACCCTGAAGCTGGACGAGCCGGTGACGGTGCGGGCGCAGCAGTATGAGGGCGAAGCCCCCACGGACTATCATCTCGAATCCGGCGAGGCGGTGGCTGCGGTCCAGCGCACCTGCCTGGAGGACCGCCAGGGCCAAAAGCTGTACGGCCTGGATATGCTGTCCGGGGCGCCGGTGCCGCTGCTGGTGGTCAGCCCGCTGCCCGGCGCCGGGCTGCAGCGGGGGCTTTACCGGGTCACCGAACTGCTCACCGACGCCCGGCTGAACGCCCTGCCCGCCGACACCACGGTGGCCGGGCAGCCCCTGCGGTCGGCCGCCGCCCCCTACGGCGCCGTGGAACTGGTGTTCCCGCTGGAAGCGGGGGAACGGATCTTTACATCCCCCTGCCCGCTGGCCGACGGCACCACCGCCCTGCTCACCTGCAAGGCCGACAACACCCTGCGGCTGCGGGTGCTGGACGCAAGCTGGCAGCTGCTCGCCACCACCGACCTGGAGATCCCGGCGGGGGCCGAGGAGGATATGGCCGAGCTCCGGCGGCTGCGGGGGGACGAGATCGCCCTGCAGCTGTATACCGGTCAGCCGGGGGACCCGGGCACGCTCTGGCTGCTGCGCATCCGGCAGGGCCGGCTCACCCGCGCCGTCCGGTTTGACGCGGCGGCCCTGGGGGAGGACGCCGACGACGTGCGGGCGGCCGGGCTGGACGAAACCGGCCGGCAGCTGCTGGTGGTCACGCTGGCCAGCCACACGGTCGGGGCCCGCCAGCCCGCTTACTATGCCGAAGCCGGGGACCCGGGCACCGGTACCGTGTACGACGGGTTCCGGCTGCAGGTCTACGACCTGGACACCGGCCGCTGCCAGGCCCGGGCGCTGCTGGACACCCACGCCCGGCAGTCCTGGCGCGGGCAGGCATGGGGGCTGGACTGGGAGCTTTCCGCCTTCCTGGCCGACCCGCTGGACCCCTGACCGATCAAAACCAAGGAGTGTGATCTTGTGAAGCGCATCTGGAAACTGGCCGCCTGGCACTGGGTGCTGGTCCGGCCGACCTTCTTCCTCCTTTGCGGGGCGTTCGGGGCCCAGCAGCTGGCGGTCCTGCTCATCGCCGCCGCCCGGCCCGACGCCATCGGCCACAGCCTGGCCACCCTGTATGCGGCCTGCTGGCAGATGCCGCTGTTCCTGCTGGGGCTGGCCGGGGCGTTCCTGGCGGCGTCGGCGGTCGGCCGGGCCCGGACCGGCGTGACCCTGTGTACGCTGCCCGGCCCCCGCTGGCATCTGCCCGCCGCCCAAAGCCTGCTCTGCGGGCTGCTGGGGCTGGCCTTCACCGCCTGGCAGCTGCTTCTCTACGGGGTGGAATCCCCCCTGGTCACGGCGGTGCTGGCCCGCACGGCGGCCGGGCGGGTCTCGCCGGCGCTGCCCGCCGCCAGCCTGTACGCCCAGGCCGCCGCCCAGCCGCTGCTGCGGCTCATCGCCCCCACCTATCCGCTGGGCTGGGCGGCGCTGGCCGCGGGGCTCCTCTGCGTTTCGGTGCAGGCCGGGTGCCTGTTCTTCCACCGGGGGTGGGGGCGGGTCGTTTCGGCGGCGCTCTTTCTGGCCAGCTGCCTGGGCGGGCTGCTCACGGTCTATCTGGCGGATCGGCTGCATCGGCAGACCCCGGTCAACGCCGGGGAGGCGGCGGCCGTCGCCGGGGGGATCGCCCTGTTGCTGCTGGCCCTGCCGTTGGCGGTCCAGTGGGGCTGGACCCTGTTCCGCCTGCACCGCGGCGCACTGTTGTGAAAGGAGGCGTTCCCTATGAACAAACCCCGCATCCCCCGCACCCCTGCCCGCAGCCTGGCGGCGGTGGCGGCGGTGACCCTGGGCCTGCTGGCCGGCTGGGCGGTGTTCCGGGTGGCCGGCCGCGGCGCCCTGGACGCCCGGCTGCAGAACCGGCAGGGGGACCCGGCCGCGCTGCAGGGCTTCACCCTGCTCGGCCAGGTCCAGCACCTGAACGCCGACGCCGTGACCACCTTCACGCTGGAGGACGGCGAATTCTGCAGCGAGACCCGGCTGGACACCAACACCCTGGCCGGCGCCACCAACTGGGACTACCAGCTCTACAGCGGGACGAACTGGACCATCGACCCCGCCGACCGGGCCGCCGTCAACGCCGCCGCGGTCCCGGACGGCGACACGCTGACCTCCACCGCCCCCCGCCTGGTGTGGATGGAGACCCTTTTCCTGCCCGACGGCACCGAGGTCCGCTTTCCGATAGCCACCTGGTCCGAAGAGACCCCCGTGGTCGCCTACTGGGACCCGGTGGATGAGGAATGGACCGACTGGTGCGCTTTTGATGTGACCGACACCGAGGCGGAACTGCGGCCGGACCAGAACCTCACCCCCTGGCAGGGGCGGTACTGCCTGACCCTGCCCCGGTCCACCGACCTGCAGGCCGCGGGGATCTACCGGGTGGAGGAATCTCTCACCGAGGCGGAAGCGCAGGCCCGGATGTCCGCCGTGCCGGTGGGGGCGGGCGGCGCCACCGCGGCGGAGACCGCCCCCTATGGCCGTGTTCAGCTCTTCTACACGCCGGAGAACGCCGTGTTCGTGAGCGGCTGCCTGCCGGTGGGGGATCTGCTGGCCGTGACCTGGCTGGACAAGGCCGGAACCCTCTCCCTCGACCTGGTGAACGGGGCGGGGCAGCGGGTGGACCGGCGCACCCTGACCGACCAGGCCGCGGCCGAGACCCTGCGGATCACGCCGCTGCCCCGCCAGCGGCCGGGGGAGGCCGGCCTGCTGGTGAGGAACCCGGGCCCGCAGGGCGGCGAGGAGTGGCAGCTTGTGGTGATACGGGCGGAAAACGGCCGCCTGACCGCATACTGCCAATGCCCCTTGGCGGCGCAGGACGCCCTGCCGGTGTTCGCGGCGCTGGATGACACCGGCACCCGGCTTTTGCAGGTGGACAGAAAGGCGGAAGTCTGGGACTGGGAGGTCCGCGGCTACCATCGCGGTACGCTGGATTCGGCCTACGAACTGCGGGTGCAGGACCTGGACGACGGCGCGGTGCTTTTCACCGCCGGCCTGACCGCCGGGGACTGGGCCTGGGGCACCCACCAGTCCGCCTCCCTCGGCAGGCTGGACGCACTGAGCATGATGCAATTCAACACACAGGTGTGGTTCCCCCACCTGACCGACGAGCCGACCCTGTAAGGAGGTTTCCCATGATCGAAGTCAACAATCTCAAAAAGACCTGGCGCCGCCGCGGCAAGACGGTGGGGCTGTTGGGGGCCAGCTTCACGGTGCCCACCGGCCAGATCGTGGGGGTGCTGGGGGATAACGGCGCCGGCAAAACCACCCTGCTGCGCACAATGGCCGGGCTGCTGCCCGCCGGGGGCGGCACGGCCCTGTTTGACGGCAGGCCCGCCGCCTGCCAGTATGGGCGGCTGAGCTTCCTCACCGGCGAGGGCAGCTACTATCCGTCCATGACGGTGGGGGAGTACGGCGCCTTCCTGGCCGACCTGCACCCGGCGTTCGACGCCGGGCGGTACCAGGCCTTCCTGGACTTTTTCAAGCTGGAGGAGGGGGACCGCATCGCCCGCCTGTCCACCGGCCAGAAAGCCCGGGTGGAGCTGGCCGCCGGCTTTGCCAAGCGGGTGGACTACTACCTGATGGACGAGCCCTTCCTGGGCAAGGACGCCTTCACCCGCAAGGATGTGCTCAAGCTGATGAGCGGGGTGCTGCGCGGCGGCGAGACCATCCTGCTCACCACCCACTATCTGGACGATGTGGAGCATTTCCTCGACCGGGTGCTGGTGCTGCACGGCGGGGTGATCGCCGACGATTTTCTGATGGAGGACCTGCAGCAGTCCGGCGAGACGCTGCTGGAACGCCTGGGGCGGACCTGCGGCTGGGACCCCGGCCACTACCTGCAGTTTGACCCCAAAGGGGAGGAATGACCATGCCGAAACTGACCCCGAACGAAGCCGCCCTGCTGCGGCTGCTCCAGGCCCACCGGGGCGAAGCCGTGCCCCGGGCCCGGCTGCTGGCCGGCGTGGGCTGGCCGCCGGACATCCGCACCCGCACGCTGGATGTCCACATCCAGCATCTGCGGCGCAAGCTGGGCCCCGCCGCCCGCATCGAGACGGTGTTCAAGGTGGGCTACCGGCTCAACACCTGACCCGCCGGCTGCAAAGCCCGGGACCTTTGGCAAAACAGGCGCCCGGCGCCAAAACACAGCGACCCTCCCGGGAAGCCGCGGCTTCCCGGGAGGGTCGTTTTCCGGCTGCCCTGAGCGGCCCTTTTTCATGCCTTTTCGTCCGGCGGGGTGCTCACCCGCTCAAACACCCGCAGGATCTCGGGGTCGCTGAGCTTGATGCACCGCCCGCTGAGCCGGTGCAGGCTGTTGGATTCGGGGATCCGCCCGAAGGTCAGCCGCTGGGCGCACAGAGCCTGGGTCTTCAGGCCGGTGCGCTCGTTGAGCTTGCGGTTGCCGTACTTGATGTCCCCCAGCACCGGGTGGCCCAGGTAGGCCAGGTGCGCCCGGATCTGGTGGGTGCGGCCGGTCACCAGCCCGATGCGGCACAGCGCGAAGGGCCCCTGCCGGCGCAGCACCGTCACCTCGGTGATGATCTGCTTGTACCCCTCGCTCTGCCGGGCGTGGATGCGCACCTTGTTGCCCTTTTCGCTGTGCTGCAGCCAGGCCACATGCCGCCCGGCGGGCGGCGCACCCACCGTGATGGTCAGGTACTCCTTCTTCAGCCAGTCGTTGCGGATGATCTCGTTCATATCCCGCAGCGCGGTGTAGGTCCTGGCCGCCAGCACCAGCCCTTCGGTGCCCCGGTCCAGCCGGTTGCACAGCGCCGGGGCAAACCGCTGTTCGGCCGCCGGGTCATAGCGGCCCTCGGCGGTCAGCCGGGCTATGTAGGCGTCGATCAGGTTGGGGTCGCCGGTGCGGTCGCTGTGGCACAAAAGGTGGGCGGGCTTGTACAGCACCGCGATCTCCTCATCCTCATACACCACCTGCACCGGCGGGGACCGGCGCGGGGGCTTCGGCGCCGGCAATTCGGGGAAAAACTCGTCGTTCAGGTACAGCTGGATCACATCCCCCGCCGCCAGCCGGGTGTCCGGTTCGGCCCGCCGGCCGTTCACCTTGATCCGCTTGTTGCGGAAACTCTTGTACAGCAGGCTGCGGGGCAGGCCCCGGGTCACCCCCTCCACAAAGCGGGACAGCCGCACCCCTTCCTCATTGCTCCCTGCGGTAAACTCTTTCATGCCTTCCTCCACTTTCCATTTCGTTGAGAATAGTATATAATAAAATCGGCTCTTCGTAAACCACAGGGATGGGAAGGAGATACCCCATGGCGCCGGACAAAAAGGACAAAAAGAAAGAAAAACCCCTCCACGCCGACCACCGGGCCCGTATGCAGGACCGGGTCCGCCGGGAGGGCCTGCCCAGCCTGGCCGCCCATGAGGTGCTGGAATACCTGCTCTACTTCGCCATCCCCCGCCAGGACACCAACCCCATCGCCCACCGGCTGCTGCAGCGGTTCGGCAGCTACTGCAACGTGCTGGACGCCAGCGAGGAGGAACTCTGCAAGGTGGAGGGCGTCGGCCCGGCCAGCGCCCGGCTCATCGCCTCGCTGCGCAAGTTCGAACAGTACTACCAGCTGCAGAAGCGCAAAGGCCGCACCCGCCCGCTGCGCACCGAAGCCGACCGCATCGAGTATGTCAGCGCCCTCTTCCTCACCGAGCAGGAGGAACGCTGCTATCTGGTGGCCATGAACGACCAGTGCCTGCCTTTGCGGGAGGTGCTGGTCTCCCAGGGGGCGCCCAACCATGTGGGCATCAACAGCCGCAAACTCGCCCGGGAGGCGGTGGCCAGCGGCTGTACCTGCGCCTACCTGGCCCACAACCATCCCAGCGGCATCGCGGTGCCCTCCCGGTCCGACCTGCTGGCCACCGCCCAGGTGGAACAGCTGCTGGGCACGCTGGGCGTCCATCTGCTGGACCACATCATCGTCGCGCCGGACAGCGCCGCCAGCATGATGCGCCAGTACCGGAGCGCCGGAGGCGACCGGCGCCCCGCGGTCGGCAGCACCGAGCTGCTGCTGGCCAGCGAACCGATCCTTCTGCTGGACGGGGAGGAGGACCCGCCCCGCCCCGAACCCCCGCAGCCCTGACCCCCGCCGGCAGCCCCGCAGACGATGCGCCCGGGTACCGCCCGAATCCACCCTGAATACACAAAGATGCCGCCCCGAAAGGGGCGGCAAGACTGTTGTAGAGATGTGGGGCGCTTACGGGGCGGCCGGTCGCCCGGGCAAAACCCGGCGCGGCGGCGCAGGGCGGGGGGACTTACTCCTCCGGCACCAGCAGGCCATACCCGCCGTCCGCCCGGCGGTACACCGCTTCGATGCCGCCGCTGTCCACGCTGCGGAACAGGAAGAAGCTGTGCCCCAGCAGATCCATCTGCAGGATGGCCTCCTCGGTGGTGCAGGGCTTGACCGAGAAATGCTTTTCCCGCACGACGGTCATCGGATCTTCCGCCACCTGCGGGGCTTCGGCGGCCGCCGCGGCGGTCAGCTTGTCGCCCAGGCGCTTGCGGTGTTTTACCACCCGGCGCACCAGCAGATCCACGGCATCGGTCAGGGCGTCCTCCATGCGTTCGGCGGTCTTCTCGGCCCGCATGGTCAGCGAACCGCTGCGCAACGTCAGCTCGACCGTCTGTCCGCTCTTTTCCACCGTCACGGTCACCTGGGCCGCGGGCTCCTCGGGGAAGAACTTATCCAGCTTGGCCAGCTTCTTCTCCGCCAGATCGATGAAACTCTGCTTCAAGGTGACACGGCGACCGGTACATGTGACTTTCATAGGACAACCTCCCTTATTCGGCGCGCACCCGGCGGGGGCGCGCCGGCTTCTCGGCGCCCGGCCGCGTCGGGGGACAGGCCCTCGGCGGGCGGGTTACCGTACCTTTATTATAGCAATCTCTCTGCGAAAAGTAAAATACTTTTACGCAAATCCCATAAAATTTGTAAAATGTTCACAAAGACCCGGCCTGGCCGGGCGGGAGCACCCATGGATAAATATACCGCCCTCAAAACCTATTTCGGCCACACCGCCTTCCGCCCCGGCCAGGAAGCCGTCATCGACGCGCTGCTGGCCGGGCGGGACGTGCTGGCCGTCATGCCCACCGGCGCCGGCAAGTCAGCCTGCTACCAGATCCCGGCGGTGCTGCGCCGGGGGGTCACGCTGGTCGTCTCGCCGCTGATCTCGCTGATGCAGGACCAGGTCGCCGCTTTGCGGGAAGCCGGCATCCCCGCCGCCTGCATCCACTCCGGCTAGGCCGAGGAGACTTACCGGGAGATCGTCTCGTCGGCGCTGGACGGCGCCTTCCGCATCCTGTATGTGGCGCCCGAGCGGCTGGAGACCGACAGCTTCCTACACCTGGCCCTGCGGCTGGATGTGGGGCTGGTGGCGGTGGACGAAGCCCACTGCGTCTCCCAGTGGGGGCAGGATTTCCGCCCCAGCTACCTGAAGATCGCGGATTTTCTCGCCCGGCTGCCCCGCCGCCCGGTGGTGGGGGCCTTCACCGCCACCGCCACCGAACAGGTCAAGGCGGACATCGCGGCGCTGCTGGGGCTGCGCGACCCGCTTACCCTGACCACCGGCTTCGACCGGCCCAACCTCTATTTCGCGGTGGCCCGCCCCCGGGACAAGGAACGCTATGTGGAGGAGTACATCCTCGACCACCCGGGCAAAAGCGGCATCGTCTACTGCGCCACCCGCAAAAGCGTCGAGTCTCTCTGCCGCCAGCTGCGGGCGGCGGGCATCCCGGCCACCCGCTACCACGCCGGGCTGGAAGCCGGCGAACGACAGAAGAACCAGGAGGATTTCGTCTACGACCGCCGCCGGGTCATGGTGGCCACCAACGCCTTCGGCATGGGCATCGACAAATCCAATGTGAGTTTCGTGCTGCATTATAATATGCCCAAAAACCTGGAAAACTACTACCAGGAAGCCGGCCGCGCCGGCCGCGACGGCGAAAAGGCCGAGTGCATCCTGCTGTTCTCGCTGGGGGATGTGCAGACCGCCCGCTATTTCATCGACAACAATACCGACAACGAGGACCTGACCCCCGCCCAGGCCGGGACGGTCCGGGCCCGGGAGCTGGAACGGCTAGACCGGATGGTGACCTACTGCAAGACCACCCGCTGCCTGCGGGGGATGCTGCTGGAATATTTCGGCGAACACCACCCCGGCAAGTGCGGCAACTGCGGCAACTGCTGCGGCGATTTTGTGGAGACCGACATCACCACCGAAGCCCAGAAGATCCTCTCCGGCCTGGCCCGCATCCAGAAGCGCTGGCCCGGCGGGCTGGGGGTGGTGGCGCTGGTGCAGATGCTGCGGGGCAGCCGGGACAAAAACACCCTGAACCGCGGGCTGGACCGGCTGCCCACCTACGGCATCATGAAGGACACCCCGCCCGCCCGGATGCGCCAGTACCTGGACGCACTGGAAGAGCAGGGCTATGTGGTGCCCGCCGGCGACGAGTACCCGGTGCTGCGGCTGGGGGCGCCGGCCGGCGAGGTGCTGTTCCACGGCCGCACCGTCACCATGACCGAGCGCCGCCCCGCCCCCCGGCCAGCGCCCCCGGCCGGCCGCCCCGCCCGCCGGCCGCAGCCTGCCGGCGCCGACGCCGACAGCCTGCTGGACCGGCTCAAGGCACTGCGCAACCAGCTGGCCCAGCGGCAGCACCTGCCCGCCTATGTGATCTTCACCAACGCATCCCTGACCGAGATGGCCGAAAAGCGCCCGCGCACCACCGGCGACTTCCTGCGCATATCGGGGGTGGGCGACGCCCGGGCCCGGCGCTACGGCATGGAATTTCTGCGGGTCATCGCCGAGTACCGGCGGGAACATCCGGAGGAATGAACCGGCCGGCCCGGGGCAAAAATTTCCCCGGGCGGACCCTTTACTTTCCCGGGCGGTTGTTCTATAATAGGGACAGAATGTAACACCATATAGTTGTTAAAACGATTTTAGGTTGTTAAAACCGGCCGCGCCCCGGCGCGCCGCAACAGGGGAGGGCACCATGACCGAGACCAACGAGAGCATTTTTCACCTGCAGGCTCCTTTTGCCCCCACCGGCGACCAGCCCCAGGCCATCGAGGCGCTGACCCGCGGCGTGCTGGCCGGCGACAAGGGCCAGACGCTGCTGGGGGTGACCGGCTCGGGCAAGACCTTCACGATGGCCAACATCATCGCCCGGTGCAACCGCCCCACCCTGATCCTTGAACCCAACAAGACGCTGGCCAGCCAGATCTGCACCGAGATGCGGGGCTTTTTCCCCGACGATGCGGTGGAATATTTTGTCTCTTACTACGACTATTACCAGCCCGAAGCCTACATCCCCTCCACCGACACCTACATCGAGAAGGACAGCGCCATCAACGACGAGATCGACCGGCTGCGCCATTCGGCCACCGCGGCGCTGTCCGAGCAGCGCAACGTCATCATCGTGGCCAGCGTCTCCTGCATCTATTCCCTGGGCGACCCCATCGACTACCGCAGCATGGTCATCAGCCTGCGCCCCGGTATGCAGATGGACCGGGACGAGCTCTGCCGCCGGCTGGTCAAGCTGCAGTATGAGCGCAACGATGTGAACTTCATCCGCAACAAGTTCCGGGTCCGGGGGGATATTGTGGACATCCACCTGGCCTACAACGACGAGCTGGCCATCCGGGTGGAATTTTTCGGCGACGAGATCGACCGCATCTGCGAGTTCGACCCCCTAACCGGCGAGCGGCGCAATGTGGTGCGGCATGTGGCGATCTTCCCGGCCTCCCACTACATCGTCGGGCCGGAGAAGATGCAGGCCGGCCTGGCCAAGATCCGGCAGGAGATGGAGGAGCAGGTCCGTGCCTTCACCGAGGCCGGCAAGCTCATCGAAGCCCAGCGCATCGCCCAGCGCACCAAATATGACATGGAGATGCTGCAGGAGGTGGGCACCTGCAAGGGCATCGAAAACTATTCCGCCGTGCTGTCCGGCCGGGCGCCCGGGTCCACCCCCACGACGCTGCTGGACTATTTCCCCGAGGATTTCCTGCTGCTGGTGGACGAAAGCCACGTCATGCTGCCCCAGGTGCGGGGAATGTTCGGCGGCGACTACAGCCGCAAAAAGACGCTGGTGGAATACGGCTTCCGCCTGCCTTCGGCCTTTGACAACCGCCCGCTGCGGTTTGAGGAGTTCGAGTCGAAGGTCGGCCAGACCATCTTTGTCAGCGCCACCCCCGGCGACTATGAGAAAGCCCACTCCTCCCGGGTGGCCGAGCAGGTCATCCGCCCCACCGGCCTGCTGGACCCGCAGATCAGCGTGCGCCCGGTGGAGGGCCAGATCGAGGACCTGCTGGGCGAGATCCGCACCCGCATCGACCGGGGCGAGCGGGCCCTGGTCACCACCCTGACCGTCAAGATGGCCGAGGACCTTACCGACTATCTGGAGGAGCACGGCGTCAAGACCAAGTATATGCACCACGAGGTGGACACCTTCGAGCGCATGGAGATCATCAAGGACCTGCGCACCGGCGCCATCGACGTGATCGTCGGCATCAACCTGCTGCGGGAAGGTCTCGACCTGCCCGAAGTTTCGCTGATCGCCATTCTCGATGCCGACAAGGAAGGGTTCCTGCGCAGCGAGACAAGCCTGATCCAGACCATCGGCCGCGCCGCCCGCAACGCCAACGGCATGGTCATCATGTATGCCGACGAGGTCACCCCCAGCATGGAGCGGGCCATCCGGGAGACCGAGCGCCGCCGCGCCATTCAGGACGCCTACAACCAGGCCCACGGCATCGTGCCCCGGACCATCGTCAAGGCCATCGGCGGCGGGCTGGAGATCAGCATGTCGGAGGAGAACAAAAAGATGCGCCGGCGCCGCATGAGCCGCGCCGAGCGGGAACAGACCATCGCCCGCCTGACCCGCGAGATGAAGGAGGCCGCCAAGCTGCTGCAGTTTGAACACGCGGCCTTCCTGCGGGACGAGATCGCCCGGCTGGAGCGGGGCGAAGACCCGGACACCGACGCCGGCGAGCGCCGGGCCGCGGACAAGAAGCGAAAAGGCAGGAGGAAGACAAAGTGAGCCCCCAGAAGAAAATCGCCATCGACGCCAACCAGCGCATCGTCATCAAAGGTGCGCGGGAACACAACCTGAAAAACGTCGATCTGACGCTGCCCCGCAACAAGCTGATCGTCATGACCGGCCTGTCCGGGTCGGGCAAGTCCAGCCTGGCCTTCGACACCATCTATGCCGACGGCCAGCGCCGGTATATGGAAAGCCTTTCCAGCTACGCCCGACAGTTCCTGGGCCAGATGGAAAAGCCGGATGTGGACGAGATCACCGGCCTGTCGCCGGCCATCTCCATCGACCAGAAGACCACCTCCCACAACCCCCGGTCCACCGTCGGCACCGTCACCGAGATCTACGACTATCTGCGCCTGATGTACGCCCGCATCGGCATCCCCCACTGCCCGGTCTGCGGCCGGCCCATCAGCCAGCAGAGCGTGGACGAGATGGTGGACGAGGTCATGCGCCTGCCCGAGCGCACCCGCTTCCAGGTGCTGGCGCCGGTGGTGCGGGGCCGCAAGGGCACCCAGGCCAAGGAGCTGGACGCCGCCCGCCGGGGCGGCTACGCCCGGGTGCGCATCGACGGCAGCATGTATGATCTGGACGAGGAGATCCGGCTGGAAAAGAACATCAAGCACACCGTCGAGATCGTGGTGGACCGGCTCTCCATGTCGGACACCATCCGCAGCCGGCTGGCCGACTCCCTCGAAACCGCCCTCTCGCTCACCGGCGGACTGGTGACGGTGGATGTGATCGGCGGCGAGCCGATGACCTTCAGCCAGAATTATGCCTGCCCCGAACACGGCGTCTCCATCGAGGAGCTCAACCCCCGGATGTTCAGCTTCAACAACCCCTTCGGCGCCTGCGAGACCTGCACCGGCCTGGGCACCTTCATGAAGGTGGACCCGGCCCGCATCCTGCCCGACCGGCGCAAGTCCATCCGGGAAGGGGGCATCAAGGCCAGCGGCTGGTATTATGCCGAGGGCTCCATCTCCGAAATGTACTACAAGGCCCTTGGCAAGCGCTACGGCTTTACGCTGGACACACCGCTCAAGGACATCCCCAAGGAAGGGCTGGAGGCCATCCTCTACGGCACCAAGGGCGAAAAGATCGAGATGCAGCGGGAGAACATGTTCGGCTCCGGCACCTACAAAAACGAGTTCGAGGGCATCGTCCCCAACCTGGAACGCCGCTTCCGGGAGACCGGCAGCGAGTGGGTCAAGGAGGAGATCGCCCAGGTCATGTCCAGCGAGGAATGCCCCGCCTGCCACGGCAAGCGGCTCAAGCCCGCCAGCCTGGCGGTGACGGTGGGCGGCATCAACATCGCGGATTTCTGCGAGATGAGCATTCAGCAGGAGCTGGATTTCATCGAGACCGCCAAGGTCTCGGAGCGGGACGAGATGATCGGTGCGCCCATCTTCAAGGAAGTCCGGGAACGGCTGGGCTTTCTGCGCAGCGTGGGGCTGGGGTACCTGACCCTGTCCCGCGGGGCGGCCTCGCTGTCCGGCGGCGAAAGCCAGCGCATCCGGCTGGCCACCCAGATCGGCAGCGCGCTGACCGGGGTGCTCTATGTGCTGGACGAACCCAGCATCGGCCTGCACCAGCGGGACAACGACAAGCTCATCGCCACCATGAAGCGGCTGCGGGACCTGGGCAACACCCTGATCGTGGTGGAACATGACGAGGATACCATGCGCCAGGCCGACTACCTGGTGGATGTGGGCCCCGGCGCCGGGGTCCATGGCGGCGAGATCGTGGCCGCCGGCAGCGTGGCCGACATCTGCAAGGTCCGGCGCTCCATCACCGGGCAGTACCTTTCGGGCCGCAAGTTCGTCGGCGTGCCCGCCGCCCGCCGCCCCGGCAACGGCAAGTTCCTGCGGGTGGTGGGTGCGCGGGAAAACAACCTCCGGGACCTGACGGTGGACTTCCCGCTGGGCAAGTTCATCTGCGTCACCGGGGTGTCCGGGTCGGGCAAATCCACCCTGGTCAACGAGATCCTCTACAAAACGCTGGCCGCCGCCATGAACGGCGCCCGCAGCCGCCCCGGCAGCTGCGACGAGGTCCAGGGCATGGAGTGGGTGGACAAGGTCATCGGCATTGACCAGAGCCCCATCGGCCGCACCCCGCGCTCCAACCCCGCCACCTACACCGGCGTGTTCAGCGACATCCGCACGCTGTTCGCCAACACCCAGGACGCCAAGGCCCGGGGCTACGGCCCCGGCCGGTTCAGCTTCAACGTCAAGGGCGGCCGGTGCGAAGCCTGCGAGGGCGGCGGCATCCTGCAGATCGAGATGCACTTCCTGCCCGACATCTTTGTGCCCTGCGATGTCTGCAAGGGCAAACGGTACAACCGGGAGACGCTGGAGGTCCACTACCGGGACAAGAACATCTCCGACGTGCTGAACATGACGGTGGAGGAAGCCTGCGTCTTCTTTGCCAACCAGCCCAAGATCGCCCGCAAACTGCAGACGCTGCAGGAGGTGGGGCTCGGGTATATCCAGCTGGGCCAGGCGGCCACGACCCTGTCCGGCGGCGAAGCCCAGCGGGTCAAGCTGGCCAACGAGCTGGCCCGGCGGGACACCGGCCAGACCGTCTATATCCTGGACGAACCCACCACCGGCCTGCATGTGGCCGATGTCCACCGGCTGGTCAAGGTGCTGGACAAGCTGGTGGATGCGGGCAACACCGTCATCGTCATCGAGCACAATCTGGATGTCATCAAGCGGGCCGATTACCTGATCGACCTGGGGCCGGAGGGGGGCAGCGGCGGCGGCCAGGTGGTCGCCACCGGCACCCCCGAACAGGTGGCCGAAAACCCGGCTTCCTTCACCGGGCAGTACCTGGGCCCGGTGCTGGCCCGGGCCAGGGAACTGCAGGCCGCCGCCGAGGCAAAACCCGCCCGCCGCCGGGCCGGGGGCTGACCCCGCGCCGGCAGGAAAACGCATCACAGCAAAACGACCCTCCGGAAAGCGGGATCCCGCTTTCCCGGAGGGTCGTTTTCCATGCCCGGCGCCCGGCTTTTCCGCCCGCGCTGCATCCGGCCGGGCAGGGGGCGGGCCGCTTACTCGGCCTGGCACAGCCGCTCCACCAGGCTGCGGCGGGCGGCGGCGCGGTAGAAGGCCGGCGGCAGCAGCGCCCCCAGCACCGCAAAGCAGGGCAGGGTGACGGCCAGCGGCAGCAGGCTGAACCGGTAGGTGAAAAACCACAGCGTATCCTGCAGGGTGCGGGCCGCCACCCGCGCCCGCAGCACCGCCAGGCTGAAGGGCTTGGTCACATAGTCGTCGGCCCCGGCCTCCAGCCTGTTGACGATGTCCACCTCCAGGTCGTTGGCGGTGAGCAGCAGCACCGGCACCGGGTCCCGGGGGCGCAGCCCCCGCACCAGGTCCAGTGCGCTGCCGTCCGGCAGGTTCACATCCAGGATCAGCAGCTCAAAGCTCTGCCCGGCCAGCGCGGCCCGGGCCGCGGCCAGGGTACGGCAGGCGGTCAGGCGGACCTCCGGTGTGCCCAGCGCCAGCGCGATGCCGGTACACAGCGCTTCATCATCCTCCACCAGCAGGATGCGGTTCATGGGATCACCCTCCTTTTTCTGCCCAGTATACCACACCTGGCCCGGCGGGTACACCCCCGGGGCCGGCCGGCGCAAATTTCACCCCCCGGGCATCTTGTGTATTTCCCGGCGTTGCGGTATACTAATACAGTATATCTGGACGTGTGCCCCTCGGTGCGCGGCGGGGCGGGATCCCCGGCCGACGCCGCCGGCGGCGTCCCTTCACGCATCACAACACCCGAAGGGGGCAACCTTGGAAAAACTCACCTACACCCATGACGCGGCCGCCGCGGCGGTGATCGCCGCCGCCTACCCGGACGCGCCGCCCATGGCCTATGTCCACAGCTTCGGCTGCCAGCAGAACGTCAACGACGGCGAAAAGATCTGCGGCGTGCTGCAGGACGTGGGCTTCGGCCTGACCGACACCCTGGAACAGGCCGACCTGATCCTTTTCAACACCTGCGCCGTGCGGGAACATGCCGAGCAGCGGGTCTTCGGCAATGTGGGCGCCCTCAAACAGCTCAAGGCCCGCAACCCGAAGCTGGTCATCGGGGTCTGCGGCTGCATGGCCCAGCAGCCCCGCATCGTGGACAAACTGCGCCGCAGCTACCCCTATGTGGACCTGGTGTTCGGGGTGGACGGCATCGACCGCCTGCCCGCCATGCTGGCCGAGCGGTTCCGCAAGGGCCGGCGGTATCTGGAGGAGCCCCGCACCCGCAACGCGGTGGTGGAGGACCTGCCCATCCGGCGGGACTCCGGCTTCCGGGCCTGGCTGCCCATCATGTACGGCTGCGACAACTTCTGCACCTACTGTATCGTGCCCTACGTCCGCGGGCGGGAGCGCAGCCGTGAACCCGACGCGATCCTGGCCGAGTTCCGCGGCCTGGTGCAGGCCGGTTACAAGGAGATCACCCTGCTGGGGCAGAACGTCAACAGCTACGGCAAAGGGCTGGAAAACCCCATCGACTTTGCCGACCTGCTCGACCTGCTGTGCCGGGTCCCCGGCGACTACCAGATCCGCTTCATGACCAGCCACCCCAAGGACGCCTCCCGCAAGCTCATCGACACCATCGCCGCCCAGCCGAAGGTCTGCAAGCACATCCACCTGCCGGTGCAGTGCGGCAGCGACCGGCTGCTCAAGCTCATGAACCGGCACTACACCGTCGCCCAGTACCGGCAGCTCATCGACTATGCCCGGGCCAGGATCCCCGGCGTGACCTTCTCCAGCGACATCATCGTCGGCTTCCCCGGCGAGACCGAGGAGGACTTCCTGGGTACGCTGGACCTGGTGGAAGGGGTGGGCTACATGCAGCTGTTCACCTTCATCTATTCCCGGCGGGAGGGCACCCCCGCCGCCGATATGGAGGACCCCACCCCCCGGGCTGAAAAGACCGCCCGGATGGAACGGCTGCTCAAGGTGCAGGAACGCCACTCCCACGCGGCGGTGGCGGCGCTGGTGGGCCGCACCGTCCGGGTGCTGGTGGAAGGGGCCGGCCGCACGCCGGGCACCCTCAACGGCCGGCTGGACAACAACCTGGTGGTGGAGTTCCCGGCCCCCGAAAGCCGGATCGGCCAGTGGGCCCGGGTGGAACTGACCGGCGCCCGCGCCGCGATGCTGACCGGCCGGCTGGCGGAAGACTGACCGGGCGAAAACGACCAAATACCGGATACAGATTGTACTATAATAGAAGGAGAATACAAAATGGATTGCATCGATCTCTTCAAAAAGGCCGCCATGGCCCTGCAGACCGACCCCCGCTACCTGGAACTGGACGCCGCCCGGCGGGAAAACGACAGCGACCAGGAACTGCAGAACCTGATCGGGGAGTTCAACCTGGCCCGGCTGGACCTGAACAACGAGGCGGGCAAGCCGGAACCCGACACCGCCCGCACCGCCGAGCTGAACAAGAAGGTCAACGACCTGTACAGCCAGATCATGTCCAGCGAGGGCATGGTCCGCTACAACACCGCCAAAGCCGAGTGCGAGGCGCTGATCAGCCACATCGACGCGATCATCAACACCGCCATGAACGGCGGCGACCCGATGACCGTCAACCCGCCGGCCGGCGGCTGCACCGGCAGCTGCGCCTCCTGCGCGGGCTGCCACTGAGCGCGGCCGGCAAGGGACCTTACGCACCCAATCATCCAAGAATCAGGAGTGTGAAGCATGGCCGGACAAACTGTATCGCCCATGATGCAGCAGTATTTTGAGATCAAAAAACAGCATCCCAACGAGATCCTCTTCTACCGTGTCGGGGATTTCTACGAGATGTTTTACGACGACGCCCTCACGGCCTCCCGCGAACTGGAACTGACCCTGACCGGCAAGGCCTGCGGCGGTGACGAGCGCGCCCCCATGTGCGGCGTGCCCTTCCACTCTTACGAGATCTATGTGGCCCGGCTCATCGCCAAGGGGTACAAGGTGGCCATCTGTGAGCAGATGGAGGACCCCGCCACCGCCAAGGGGCTGGTCCGCCGGGACATCATCCGGGTGGTCACCCCGGGCACCGTCATCGAGTCGAGCATGCTGGCCGAGGACAAGAACAACTACCTTTGCTCCATCTGCGCCCGGCGCAGCCGCAGCCGCTGGAAGGCCGGCATCTGCTTTGCCGACATCTCCACCGGCGAGGCCTACGCCACCGAGCTGAGCGCCGAAAAGATGGGCGGGGCGCTGATCACCGAGCTCTGCCGGTATATGCCCAGCGAGATCCTCATCAACCCGGCGGTGCTGGACCTGAAGGATGTGACCAACTACATCAAGCAGCACACCAACGCCCTGGTGGAACTGCGGGAGGAAGCCTGCTACCGCCCCGCCGCGGTGGAGCCGGCCCTGGCCCAGCAGTTCGGGCCGGAATGGCAAACGACCACCGGCTTTGCCCCCGACGGCCTGGCCGCCCCGGCCTTCGGGGCGCTGCTGGGCTACCTGAAGGAGACCCAGAAGCACGGCATCGACCGGATCAGGGCGGTGCAGAACTATGCCGACGCCCAGTACATGCGGCTGTCCCCGGTGACCCGGGCCAACCTGGAGCTCACCGAAACGATGCGCGGGCGGGAAAAGCGGGGCACGCTGCTCTGGGTGCTGGACAAGACCGAGACCTCGATGGGCAAGCGGATGCTGCGGGCCTGGATCGAGCAGCCCCTGGTGGACCCGCTGGCCATCAACGAGCGGCTGGACGCCGTGGACGCGCTGTACGGCGCCAACGTGGGCCGGGCCGAACTCAAGGAAGCGCTGTCCCATGTCTTTGACATCGAGCGGCTGACCACCCGCATCCTCTACGGTTCGGCCACCCCGCGGGAGGTTAAGGCCCTCGGGGATACCTGCCGCCAGCTGCCCGCCGTCAGGGCCCAGGCCGCGGCGGCGGACGCGGCGCTGCTCACCCGGCTGGCCGACGCCGTGGACCCCCTGGCCGACATCCTGGACAAGATCACCCGCGCCCTGGTGGACGACCCGCCGGCCAACCTCAAGGACGGCGGCGCCATCCGCGCCGGCTACAACGCCGAGGTGGACGAGCTGCGGGACATCATGCACGGGGGCAAGGGGGTGCTCTCCCAGCTGGAAGCCAAACTGCGGGAGGAGACCGGCATCCCCAAGCTGAAGATCGGCTTCAACAAGGTGTTCGGCTATTACATCGAGGTCAGCCGCAGCTATGTGGGCAGCGTGCCGGACAGCTTCACCCGCAAACAGACCCTGACCACCGGCGAACGGTACATCACCCCCGAACTCAAGGAGCTGGAAAACAAGATCCTCGGCGCCAACGAGCGGCTGCTGGTGCTGGAACACCAGCTCTTTGCCGACCTGCTCAGCGACATTGCCGGCCAGATCCTGCGGCTGCAGCGCACCGCCTCGGCGGTGGCCCAGCTGGACGTGCTGGCCTCCTTTGCCGAGGCCGCCGTGCAGAACAACTATGTCAAGCCCACGGTGGATTCCAGCGACGTGCTGGACATTGCCGAAGGCCGCCACCCGGTCATCGAGCAGATGCTCAAGGGCAGCCTCTTTGTCCCCAACGATACCACCCTGGACGAAGGGGACAACCGGATGCTCATTATCACCGGCCCCAACATGGCCGGCAAATCCACCTACATGCGCCAGAACGCCCTCATCGCGCTGATGGCCCAGATCGGCAGCTTCGTGCCGGCGGCCGAGTGCCGGGTGGGGGTGGTGGACGCCATCTTCACCCGGGTGGGCGCCTCGGACGACCTGGCCGCCGGCCAGTCCACCTTCATGGTGGAGATGACCGAGGTGGCCGAGATCCTGCAGCACGCCAGCCGTTCCAGTCTGGTCATCCTGGACGAGATCGGCCGCGGTACCTCCACCTTTGACGGCATGAGCATCGCCCGCGCCGTCGTCGAGTACATCTGCGACAACATCGGCTGCAAGACCCTCTTCGCCACCCACTACCACGAACTCACCGGCATGGACAAGGACGTGTACGGCGTCAAGAACTACAACATCGCGGTGAAAAAGCGGGGGGACGACATCACCTTCCTGCGCCGGATCGTCGCCGGCCCGGCCGACGACAGCTACGGCATCGAGGTGGCCAAGCTGGCCGGCCTGCCCGACAAGGTCATCCGGCGGGCCCACACGGTGCTGCGCCAGCTGGAAGCCCAGGCCCCCGGCCGGCAGAACACCATCCAGCTGGACTTCGACACGGTGGATGCCTACCAGAACCCGGCGGTGCCCAGCGAGGTGGTGGAAAAGCTCCACAACATCGACGTGGAGACCCTCACCCCGCTGGAAGCCCTCAACTTCCTCTACGAACTCAAGCAAGCGTTGCAATAAACGGCGGGGGCCGGAAGCACCCGGCGGGGCGGCCCCCCGGCCGGGGGCGCTTCCCCGGCTCCCGATTCTATCAAGGCAGGTGAACCCCATGGCACAGATCCATGTGCTGGACAAACATACCGCAGAACTCATCGCCGCCGGCGAGGTGGTGGAGCGCCCCGCCTCGGTGGCCAAGGAATTGCTGGAAAACGCCATCGACGCCGGCGCCACCCAGATCACCCTGTCCATCCGGCGCGGCGGCATTGAGCAGCTGCAGATCATCGACAACGGCTCGGGCATCGAATCCGATTCCATCGAGAACGCCTTCGTCCGCCACGCCACCAGCAAGATCGCCACCGCCGCCGACCTGGCCCACATCCACACCCTGGGCTTCCGGGGCGAGGCGCTGGCCTCCATCGCCAGCGTGGCCCGGGTGGAGCTGCTCACCAAAAGCGATGTGGACGAATTCGCCTGCCTCTACCGCATCGAGGGGGGCGAGCCCCGGGGCTTCGAACCCGCCGCCCGCCCCCGCGGCACCACCATCACGGTGAACGACCTGTTCTACAACACCCCCGCCCGCATGAAGTTTTTGAAAAAAGATGTGAGCGAGGGCACCTTTGTCTCGGAGGCGGTGCTCCACGCGGCGCTGTCCCACCCCGAGATCTCCTTCCGCTTTTTGCGGGACGGCAAGCAGCAGTTCGTCACCCCCGGCGACGGCAGCCTGCGCAGCGCCGCCTACGCGGTGCTCGGGCGGGAGTTCGCCCGGGATCTGCTGGAGGTGGCGGGGGAGAGCGGCGTGTACAAGGTCACCGGCCTCATCACCCCGCCCCGGGCCTGCCGCGGGTCCCGCAGCGCCCAGCATTTCTACGTCAACGGCCGGTATGTGAAAAACCGCACGATGATGGCCGGGCTGGAAAACGCCTACAAGGGCACCGTCATGCAGGGGCGGTTCCCCGGCGCGGTGCTGATGCTGGAACTGCCCGCCGATCTGGTGGATGTGAACGTCCACCCGGCCAAGACCGAGATCCGTTTCGCCCGGGAAAGCGATGTCTTTGACGCGGTCTACCGGGCGGTGCGCGCCGCCCTGGCCGCCCCCGGCAGCGGCGAGTGCCGCTTCCAGCTGGGCCACACCGAGCCGGAAGCGGACCAGGCGCCGGCTCCGGCCCCCGCCGCCCGCCCGGCCCCCGCGGCCCCCGCCCGGCCCGCCGGCGCCGCGGCCCAGCCCCAGAAGCACTTCGCCACCCTGTCGGCGTCGGAGTTCCGGGCGCTGCACACCCTCACCGATCCGCTGCCCGCCCGCCGGGTGCCGGGGCTCAACGCCCCGGCGGTGCCCGACACCATCCGGCTGGAATCCGTCCCCACCACCGGGCCGGAATCAGAGCTGGACATCCTGCCCGACGCCCCGCAGCAGGAACCGGCCGCCTTCCCGGCCGAGGCGGCCGGGGCGCTGGACAGCCTGCCCGACGCCCGGGGCCGCACACTGCCCGACGCCATGCAGCAGGCGCTCGCCGGCCTGGAACCGGCGCCGCAGCCTCCCGCCCCGGCGGACCGGGCGGAGGAAACCCGGGACCCCGGCGGGCTGAGCGCACTGCCCGACCCTGAACAGCAGACCTTTGCGCCGGCCCCGGCCAGCGCCCCGCTGCGGCTGGTGGGGGAGGTGTTCAGGACCTACATCATCACCGAGCGGGAAGGGGAGCTCTGCCTCATCGACAAGCACGCCGCCCACGAGCGCATTTTGTTTGAGCAGCTGTCGGAACATTACGGCAACGTGCCCGCCCAGATGCTGCTGGTGCCGGTGCAGGTGAACCTTTCGGCCGAGGAAAAGCAGGCGGTCATGGAGCACCTGGACCTGCTGGGGGACGCCGGCATCGAGGCCGAGGATTACGGCGGCGCCACCGTGCTGGTGCGGGCGGTGCCCGCCGACGTGCCGGTGGAGGATGTGACCGACATGCTGCTGGAACTGGCCGACCGGCTGAAAAACGGCGGCGGCGACGCCCTGCGGGAAAAGACCGAGTGGGTGCTGCACTCCATCGCCTGCCGGGCGGCCATCAAGGCCGGCGACCGCACCAACGCCCGGGAGATGGTGGCCCTGGCCCAGAAGATCCTGGACGGCACGGTGCCGCCCTTCTGCCCCCACGGCCGCCCCTGCGTGCTCAAAATCACCCGGAAGGAGCTGGAAAAACAGTTTGGCCGCCTTGTCTGAAAAGCCCGCCGTGGTGGCGGTGGGCGGGCCCACCGCCACCGGCAAGACCGCGCTGGCGGTCCACCTGGCCCGCGCCTTCGGCGGCGAGGTCATCAGCGCCGACTCGATGCAGGTCTACCGCGGGCTGGACATCGGCACCGCCAAGGCCACCGAGGCGGAGCGGCAGGGGGTGCCCCACCACCTGCTGGACATCCTCGACCCGGCGCAGCCCTTCAGCGTGGCGGATTTCGTCGCGGCGGCCGGCCGCTGCATCGACACGCTGACCGCCGCCGGCACCCTGCCGATCCTGGCAGGGGGGACCGGGCTGTACCTGACCAGCCTGCTGGGCGGCATGGACTTCACCCCCGAAAAGCCCGACCCGGCCCTGCGCGCCGCGCTGGAGCGCCGGGCCGCAGCCGAAGGGCGGCAGGCCCTGTATGCCGAACTGCAGCGGGTGGACCCGGCGTATGCGGCCGCCGTCCACCCCAACAACCTGCCCCGGGTGATCCGGGCGCTGGAACTCTACGCCGCCACCGGCCGCCGGATGAGCGAGGAGCGCCGGGCCGCCCGCCCGGCCGAACCGCCCTACCGGTCCCTCTGCCTCTGCCTGGCCTTCCGGGACCGGCAGACCCTCTACCGCCGCATCGACGAGCGGGTGGACCGGATGATGGCGGCGGGCCTTCTCGATGAAGCGCGGACCGTCTACGAAAACCGGGACCGCTACCGCACCGCTGCCCAGGCCATCGGCTACAAGGAGCTGTTCCCCTTCTTTGCGGGCGCGGCGCCGCTGGAAAGCTGCGTGGCCGATCTCAAGCAGGCGTCCCGCCGCTACGCCAAGCGGCAGCTGACCTGGTTCCGCCACCAGGGCGAGGTGCAGTGGCTTTGGCTGGACGAACCCGACGCCCCGCCGGTGCAGCAGCGGGCCGAGGCGCTGGTGCGGGCGTTTCTTGCCCGGGGGCAGGGGGGCTGAACCCTGCCCGACAATACCTGGAAAGGGGGTGCCGGAACCATGGACCACCGGGACCGCGGCCGCCGCGCCGCCGTGCGGGCCGCACTTGTCATGGGCGGCATGCTGCTGGCGCTGGCGGCGGTGTACATCGTGCTGCAGCTTTACGCCATCCTGGGGCGCACCTATCAGACCGAGACGGCCATCTCCGCCTCGATGGAGGACACCGTCCCGCTGTCCGGCATCGCCATGTTCGACGCGGTGCCGGTGTCGGGGGGCGGCAGCCTGGGCTATCTGGTGGAGGACGGCGAGCGGGTCACCGAGGGCACCGTCCTGGCCGAGATCTACACCGACCCGGCCCAGAGCACCCAGCGGGAGGAGCTGGACCGGCTGGACCGCATCATCGACCTGCTCACCAAGTCGGAGAATTCGGTGGGCAGCGACCTGGCCCTGCTCACCGCCCAGACCCGCACCGCCCTGCTCAACCTGCTGGATCAGCTGGACACCGCCAGCTATACCGGCATGAGCGACGCCATCGATGAGTTCCTGCTCGCCCAGAACCGGCTGCAGATCTCCACCGGCCAGTCCAGCGGCTTTACGGCGACGCTGGCCGACCTGCAGACCCAGCGGGACGCGGCCGCCGCCGCGCTGGAAGGGCTGCAGACCATCACCGCCGACCGCAACGGCTACTTCATCTCCACCGCCGCGGCCCTGCCGCTGGACCTGAGTGAAGACACGCTGAAAAGCGACACCGCCGCCGCCCTCTCCGAGCGGCTGCAGCAGGAGATCCCCACCACCGGGTCGGACCTGGCCGGGCGGATCGTCACCGGCTTTTCCTGGCGGTTTTACGGCGTCTGCGACCTGGACACCGCCGCCCGCTTTGACGGGGTGACCAGCGTCAAGATCCGGGTGCCCGGCAAGCAGGACGAGGCCCTGGACGCCACCGTCACCGAGCTGGCCGCCGACGAGACCGCCGGCCTGGCCAAGATCACGCTGGAATGCCGCACCATCAACGCCGACGTGCTCCGCCTGGGGCGGGAGGATGCCGAGATCGTCCTCAACACCTACGAGGGCATCCGGGTCAGCAAGCGGGCCATGCACATCGTGGACGGCGAGCGGGGGGTGTATGTGAAGTACGGCAGCCTGCAGCGGTTCCGCCGCATCGTCGTCCTGTTCGAGGATGAAACCTACCTGCTGCTGGACCCCGAAGCGGAAGACAACGAAGTCCGCCTGTACGACGAGATCATCGTGGAGGGGCCAAACCTGCAGGACGGCGGGCTCGTTTAGGGTGTGATGCCGTCCCCACGCATTTTTCCGGCGCCCCGCCTTGACAAGCGGGCCAAAAATGACGATAATATTCTATGTATATCGCTGGGAGTATTGTCCGTTCCCGGCGGCCGCCGGTCCGGGCCGATGCCCGGGCGGCGCATACCATAGACAGTAAGTTAAGAGGAGAAATATACCATGTCCATGTTCGATGGTCTGAAAAACGTCCTGGGCATCAATCAGGACCCCGACGGGGATGCCTATGTGGACGATACCGAGGACGAGATCTTCGCCGGCGGCCAGGGGGGACCGGCCGCCCAGGAGTACGCCCAGCCCGAAGCCGCCCAGCAGCGCAACAAGGTGGTCAACATCAACGCCACCACCCAGCTGCAGGTGGTGCTGGTCAAGCCGGAGCGCTTTGACGATGCCTCCACCATCGCGGACCAGCTCAACGCCAAGCGCACCGTCGTGCTCAACCTGGAATCCACCAACAAGGAAGTCTCCCGCCGTCTGATCGACTTTTTGTCCGGCGTGGCCTACGCCAACAACGGCCAGATCAAGCGGGTGGCCACCAGCACCTTCATCATCACGCCCTACAACGTGGACATCATGGGCGACCTGATCGACGAGCTGGAAAACAATGGCGTCTTTTTCTGATCCGCCCGAACAGGCCCGCCGGGGGTTTGTCCCGCCCCAGAACGAGGCGGAACGCTTCCTGATGACCCGGGTGGAGGAACTCTGCCGCACCGCCGAAAGCCGCGGCTTTCCCCGCGCCACCGGCTTTCTGTCCGACCGGGAGCAATCCCTGGCCTGGGCGGCCGTCTGCCGGGCCGGGTGCGGCTGCACCCGCTGGGAAGGCGGCTACCCGGGGGCCGAACGCCGGGTGCTCTGCATCGAGCCCGCCGGCAGCTGGGCGCTGGAACCGGTGGCGGCGCTGCGCATTGCCGCCCAGGGTACCCCGCCGCCCGCCCACCGGGACTACCTGGGCGCGCTGCTGGGGCTGGGCATCCAGCGCACCTGCCTGGGGGACATCCTGCCCGACCCGGACGCCGCGGGGGTGGTCTACGCCTTCGTGCTGGAGGACAAGGCGGACTTCCTGGCCGCCGAGCTCACCCAGGCCGGCCGCTGCCCGGTGCGCGCCGAGCGGTGCGACGCCGTGCCCGACCGGGTGCTGGCCGCGCCGGAGCGCAGGCTGCGCCAGGCCACCGTCCCCAGCCTGCGGGCCGACGCGGTGCTGGGCGCCATGATGAACACTTCCCGCGCACTGGCCGCCGGCGCCATCGCCGCCGGCCGGGTGGAGATCAACCACCTGCCGCTGCGCAGCGCCCACGAGCCCGTGTACGAAAACGACCTGTTCACGGTGCGGGGGGCCGGGCGGTGGCGGCTGCAGGCGGTGGGCGGCAAAAGCCGCAAGGACCGCATTTTCATCACCTTTTTCCAATATTGACTGCCGGCACCCCGGCCCTGCGCAGGCCCGGGTGCCCCGAACAGGAGGAATGACGGATGATTGCTTCGGAGGACGTGCGCCGCGTGACGTTTGAACGCGCCATGCGCGGCTACCGCTGCGAGGACGTGGATGATTACCTGAAACAGGTCGCCGACAGCATGGACGCCCTGAGCGCCGAGAACGAGGACCTGCAGAAAAAGCTCGTGGTCCTGGCCCAGCGCATCGACCAGTACCGCGCCGAGGAAGACACCCTGCGCACCACCATGATCAACGCCCAGCGCCTGGGCGAAAACGTCATCCGGGAGGCCAAGCAGAAGGCCGCCGAGATCATCCGGGCGGCCACCATCAAGGCCGAGGACCGGGAACAGCACGCCCGGGACGAGGTGGAGCTGGCCAAGCAGGAGCTCATCACCCTGAAAAAAGAGGCCACCAACTTCAAAAAGACCCTGATGGACATGTACCGTCAGCACATCGAGGTGCTCAGCAAGATCCCCGAATACACCGAACACGCCGAGGAGCCGGACAAGCCTGCCCCCGCCGAGCCGGTGCAGGACTATGCCGAGCCCGCCCCGGCCCCCGCGCCTGCCCCGGCCCCCGCCTATGAGGAGCCGGCCTATGAGGAACCCGCCCCCGCCGACGCCGGCTACGGGGAGACGGAATACTACGGCGAGGAGCCCGAGACCGGCGAGCCCGGCGGCCGGGTCAGCACGGTGGAATTCGCCATCGCCCCCAAGGAGGAACCGGCGGAGGAAGCCCCCGACGCCGCCCCGCTGCCCGATGCCGCCCCGCTGTTTGCCGAACCCGCCGCGGCCCCGGCCCCCAAAAAGGCCGCCCGCAGCCGCAGCGGCAGCACCACCAAAAAGACCACCCGCAAGCCCAAGGCCCAGCCCAAGCAGGCGGAGGACCCGCTGCCCCCGGGCTTTGATTCCTTCCAGGGTGTGGATTACAACGACTGACCCCTGTTCGCAGGGTTCTGCGAGCCCGGGGCCGGGCTCAGCACAATAGAGACAAGGGAGAGTGTACGATTTTGGCGCAGAATTACAACGATACCATCCATAAGATGAAAACGCCTTTCGAAATGCGGGCGGGGCTGCCGAAAAAGGAACCCCGTATGCTGGAAGACTGGCAGAAGAACCATGTCTATGAGCAGATGATCAAGAACAACGAGGGCAAGCCCCGCTTCATTCTGCACGACGGCCCGCCCTACGCCAACGGCAGCATCCACATGGGCACCGCGCTGAACAAGATCATCAAGGACATCATTCTGCGCTACAAGAACATGGCGGGCTTCTGCGCCCCCTATGTGCCCGGCTACGACACCCACGGCCTGCCCATCGAGCTCAAGGCCCTGGGCTCGCTGGGCGACAAGAAGAACGAGATCTCCCAGCTGGAGCTGCGCCGCATCTGCCGCGAATTCGCCACCGAACACATCGACCTGATGAACAGCCAGTTCCAGCGCCTGGGCGTGCAGGGCGACTTTGACGACCCCTACCTGACCCTCAAGCCGGAATTTGAGGCCCGCCAGGTGGAGATCTTCGGCAAGATGGCCCTCAAGGGCTACATCTACAAGGGCCGCCGGGTGGTCTACTGGTGCCCCGAAGACCAGACCGCCCTGGCCGAAGCCGAGATCGAATACGGCGAGGACCCCTGCGATTCCATCTATGTCCGCTTCAAGCTCACCGCCGACCCCAACGGCGTGCTGGCCGCGGCCGGCGTGCCGCTGGACCGGGCCTGGGTCGTGATCTGGACCACCACCACCTGGACCCTGCCCGCCAACGTGGCCACCTGCGTCCACCCGGACCTTGACTATGTCTTTGTCAAGGTGGGGGAGGACTACCACCTGATGGCCGAGGGCCGGGTGCAGGCCACCATGGCCGCCTGCGGCATCACCGACTATACCGTGCTGGACGCCCGGGTGCCGGGCCGGGAGCTGGAACTCATGGAGTACCAGCACCCCTTCCTGGACCGCAAGGGCCTGGTCATCCTGGGCAACCACGTCACCCTCGAAAGCGGCACCGGCTGCGTACATACCGCGCCCGGCCACGGCGAGGACGACTTCAACGCCTGCGTGCCCTACCCGCAGCTGCCCTTCGTCATGCCGGTGGACGCCGCCGGCCGCCTGACCGAAGAGGGCGGCAGGGAGTTCGCGGGCCTCAAGGTCTGGGACGCCAACAAGGCGATCCTTGAACACATCCGCGGCACCGGCCACCTGCTGGGGGTGGAGCACATCATCCACCAGTACCCCCACTGCTGGCGCTGCCACCATCCCATCATCTATCGGGCCACCGAGCAGTGGTTCTGCTCCATCGACCCCTTCAAGCAGGACGTGTACAAGGCCATTGACGCGGTCAAGTGGCAGCCGGCCTGGGGCCATGACCGCATGACCGGCATGGTCCGCGACCGCAGCGACTGGTGCATCTCCCGCCAGCGGGTCTGGGGCGTGCCCATCCCGGCCTTCTACTGCAAAAAGTGCGGCAAGTACCACATCACCGAAACCTCCATCCGGGCGGTGTCCGACCTGTTCCGCCGGGAGGGCAGCGACGCCTGGTACAAGTACGACGCCAACGACATCATGCCCAAGGGCGAGACCTGCAGCTGCGGCGCCGCCGACTGGGAGAAGGACCACGACATCATGGATGTCTGGTTCGACTCCGGCTCCACCTGGAGCGCCGTCTGCCGGGAACGCCCCGAGCTGGCCTGGCCGGTGGATCTTTACATGGAAGGCGCCGACCAGTTCCGCGGCTGGTTCCAGTCCAGCCTGCTGACCTGCGTGGCCACCGAGGGCGTTGCCCCCTACAAAGGGGTGCTCTGCCACGGCTGGGTGGTGGATGCCCAGGGCAAACAGATGCACAAATCCGCCGGCAACGGCATGGAGCCCGCCGAGATCATCCGGGACTACGGCGCCGACATCATCCGGCTGTGGGTCGCCTCCAGCGACTACACCGTCGATGTGCGCGCCGGCAAGGAGATCTTCCGCCAGCTGTCCGAAGCCTACCGCAAGATGCGCAACACCGCCCGGTTCATGCTGGGCAACCTGGAAGGCTTTGACCCCGCCCGGGACTGCGTGGCCGATGACCAGCTGTTCGAGATCGACCGCTGGGCGCTGGAAGCCTGCAACGAGCTGACCCGCACCGTGCGCGCCGCCTATGACAGCTACGACTTCTCCCGCGCTTACCACGCCATCTACAACTTCTGCGTCATCGACATGTCCAACTTCTACATGGACGTGATCAAGGACCGGCTCTACTGCGCCGACCTCCATGCCCGCCGCTGCGCCCAGACCGCGCTGTACCGGGTGCTGGTGGACTTCACCAAGCTGCTGGCGCCGATCCTCTGCTTCACCAGCCAGGAGATCTGGAGCTATGTGCCCAAGTGCCCCGGCATGAAGGACTATGTGGTCTTTGAGCAGATGCCCGAAGTCCGCCCCGCCGCCGACGCGGCCTTTGCCGACAAGTGGGCCCGCATCATGGCGGTGCGGGACGATGTGAAGAAGGTGCTGGAGCAGGCCCGCGCCGACAAGGTCATCGGCTCCTCGCTGGAAGCCGCGCTGACCCTGTATGCCGAGGGCCCGGTCTACGAGCTGCTCAACGCCATCCCGATGAACGAACTGGCCGACCTGATGATCGTGTCCAAAGCCACCCTGGTCGAAGGCAAGGGCGGCGTGCAGGGCACGGTGGAAGGCCTTGGCGTCGAAGCCGGCCGCGCCGCCGGCAACAAGTGCCTGCGCTGCTGGAAGTTTGACGAGCAGGTGGGCGAGGACGGCCTGTGCCCGCGCTGCGCCCGGGTGCTGGACCGCGCCTGATACAAAACCGCCCAAGGGCTGTTGCACAACCAAAAACGGCTGAGCAACGGCCCTTTGTGGGCGTATAAGGACGATTTTTGCCATGGAGAAACAAACACAAAACAGGGCGGGCCGGCTGCGCGCCGGGCTGCTGTCGCTGCTGGCGGTGGCGGCGCTGGCCGGGCTGGACCAGCTCATCAAAGCCTGGGCCGTGGCCGTGCTGCAGCCCCGGGGGTCCATGCCCTTTCTGCCCGGCGTGGTGGAGCTGCAGTTCGTGCTCAACGACGGCATGGCCTTCTCGATGCTCAGCGGCCGCCGGGGGCTGCTGCTGGGCGCCACCGGGCTGATTCTGGCGGCGCTGCTGCTCATCCTGCTGCTGCGGCGGATGGCGCTGGCCGAGCGGGCGGTCTGGGTGCTGGTAGCCGGCGGGGGCATCGGCAACTTCATCGACCGGGCCCGCACCGGCGCGGTGGTGGACTACCTGAACTTCCAGTTCATCCGGTTCCCGGTCTTCAATTTTGCCGACATCTGCGTCACGGTGGGGGTGGCGCTGCTGATCCTGCTTTTGCTGCTCGACCTGCGGCGGGAAAGCGCCGCCCCGCCCGCCGACGCCCCCAAACCCAGCCATGGAGACACTTGAATTCACGGCCGCCCCGGCGGACGCCGGCCAGCGGCTGGACCGCTGGCTGGCCGGGCAGGCGGGGGCGCCTTCCCGCAGCGCCCTGCAGGGGCTGATGGAGGCGGGCTTTGTGCGCCGCAACGGCGCCCCGGCCAACAAAAAGGACAAGCTGGCCGCCGGCGACCGCATCACCCTGACCCTGCCCGACCCGCAGCCCATCGAGGCGCAGCCCCAGGATATCCCCCTCGACATCGTCTATGAGGACGACCACCTGCTGGTGGTCAACAAACCCAAGGGCATGGTGGTCCATCCGGCCCCCGGCAACCCGGACGGCACGCTGGTCAACGCGCTGCTGTACCACTGCCGCGGGCGGCTGTCCGGCGTGGGCGGGGCCATCCGCCCGGGCATCGTCCACCGCATCGACAAGGACACCAGCGGCCTGCTGGTGGTGGCCAAGGACGACCTCACCCACCAGGGCCTGTCCGAACAGATGGCCGTCCACGCCATCCACCGGGTCTACCATGCGGTGGTGTACGGCAACATCCGGCAGGACGCCGGCACCATCGAAGCCCCCATCGGCCGCGACCCCCGGGACCGCAAGCGGATGGCGGTCACCCCGGGGCAGGGCAAGCGGGCCTGCACCCACTGGCAGGTGCTGGAACGGTTCGGCCGGTTCACCCTCCTGGCCTGCCGGCTGGAAACCGGCCGCACCCACCAGATCCGGGTCCACATGGCCCACATCGGCCACCCGCTGGCCGGCGACCCGGTCTACGGCCCGCGCAGCGTGATCCGGGACCTGCAGGGGCAGTGCCTGCACGCCAAGGAACTGGGGTTCCGCCACCCCGTCACCGGGCAGGAACTGCGGTTCGACAGCCCGCTGCCCGCCTATTTCACCACTTTCCTGGAACGGTTGAGAAAGGAACATCGCGGATGAAACGGAATTTGAAAGATCTCCTCGTCTTTTGCGATATGGACAACACCCTGCTCACGGCCAAGGAGGGCATCCCGGAATGCAACCGCACCGTGATCCGGCTGTTCACCAGCATGGGCGGGCATTTCACCGTGGCCTCGGGCCGCCCGCCGGCCTCCATCCGGGCTGCGCTGGGGGACATCCGGCTCTCGCTGCCGGCCATCTCCTGCAACGGGTCGCTGCTCTACGACTTCGGCGCCGACCGGGTGCTGCGCCACGCCACGCTGGAGCGGGGCCAGGCCACCGCCGCCATCCAGGACATCCTGACCAAGTTCCCCCGCCTGGGGGTGGAGGTGATGGCCGGCGCCGGGGATATGTATGTGGTGCGGGCCAACCCCTACACCCACGCCCATCAGGTGGACGAAAAGATCTCCAGCGTGGCCTGCCCGGTGGAAAGCGTGCCCGACGGCTGGGTCAAGGTGGTGTTCGCCGCCGACCCCGAGACCATCCGCAAGGTGGGCCAGTACGCCAAGACCCGCTACTACGGGCGGGAAAACTACTTCCTGGCCACCAACAGCATCTATTACGAGATCATGCCCGCCAGCGTGGGCAAGGCTTCGGCGCTGCGGGACCTGTGTACCCTGCTCAACGTGCCGCTGGAAAACACCATCGTCATCGGGGACTATTACAACGACCTGGAGATGATGCAGGCGGCCGGGTACTCGGTGGCGGTGGCCAACGCCCCGCCGGAGGTCAAGGCGGCCGCCGACGAGGTGACCAACTGCAGCTGCGCCGACGGCGCCGTGGGGGAATATCTGTACAAGCTCATCGAAGAGTGTACCGCGCTCTGACCAAAGGGAGGGATGCGCCGTGCGGGTAAGCGATCTTTTCAACCGGGACAGCGTGCTGCTCCACACCGACATGGCCGACCGGGACGACGCCCTGGGCGTGCTGGTGGAACTGCAGGAGTCAAACGGCGTCATCACCAACGGCACCGCCTACTACAACGCCATCCTCCAGCGGGAGACCGCCGGCGGCAGCACCGCCATCGGCGGGGGCATCGCCCTGCCCCATGCGGCCAGCGCGGGGGTGGCGGCGCCCGGCGTGGCGGCGCTGACCCTGCGCCGCGGCGTGGACTGGGGCGCGCCGGACAACCGCCCGGTGGACCTGGCCTTCATGGTGGCGGTGCCCCCGGACGCCGAGAGCGCCCACCTGCTGATCCTGGCGCGGCTGGTCAACCTTCTGTCCGACGAAACGCTGGTGCGCAACCTGCGCGCCTGCGTCTCGCGGGAGGATTTCATCCTCCGCCTGGCCCGGGCCGAAGCCTCCCGCTTCGCCTGAACCCCGAACCCAAACTGGCATTCCAAGGCCGCACTGCAGAACCCGTTTTTGCAGCGCGGCCTTTTTTGCCGGCTTTTTGCCGGGCCCCGGCCCTGAATCTGACGATTTTGTCACCCGCAGACCGGCGGTTTCGGCTATAATGGAGAGGAAGATTCTTGAAAGGAGGGCGCAGCCATGCCCATCCGACTTTTGCTTGTGGAGGACGACGACGCCATCGCCCGGGGGCTGTGCTATGCCCTGGAGCAGGAGGGCTACGCCGTGCGCCGCGCCGCCACCCAGGCCGCGGCCTGCGCCGCCTTGCCCGAGGGCTTCGATTTGCTGCTGCTGGACATCACCCTGCCCGACGGCAGCGGCTTCGAGGTGCTGCGCCGGGCCCGCCGGCTGGACCCCGACCAGCCCGCCGTCTTCCTGACCGCCCGGGACGACGAGGGCAACACGGTGCTGGGGCTGGACCTTGGGGCCGACGATTACATCGCCAAGCCCTTCCGTTTACGGGAACTGCAAAGCCGGCTGCGGGCGGTGCTGCGCCGTCGCCGCGCCCCGCCCGCCTGCCTGCTGCCCGGCGGGGTGCGGGTGGACCTGCAGAAAGCCGAGGTCACCCGCGGCGGCGAACCGCTGGCCCTGACCGCGCTGGAATACAAGCTGCTGCTGGTCTTCCTGGCCCACCCGGGCCAGACGCTGAGCCGTGCCCAGCTGCTGGACGCCCTGTGGGACGAAAGCGGCAACTTTGTCAACGACAACACCCTCACCGTCTACATCAAACGGCTGCGGGCCAAGCTCAACACCCCCGGCGCGCCGGCGCTCATCGCCACGGTGCGGGGGTTGGGCTACCGCCTGCAGGCCCCGGAGGTGCCCCATGCTTCGCAACCGTGAGATCGCCCTGCTGACCCTGTACAGCCTGGCCGCCACCGCCCTGACCGCGGCGGCGGGCTTTCTTGCGCCCGGCGCGGCGGGGTGGGCGGCGCTGGGGCTGGGGGCGGCGCTGGGGGCCGGGTACGCGGTGTTCACGGCCTGGCGGTACCGCCAGCTGCGCCGCCTGGCCGCCTACCTGGCCGCCGTCTATGCGGGCGACCGGGTGCTGGACATCCGCAGCAACACCGAAGGGGAGCTGAGCCTGCTGAAAAACGACCTGTACAAGATCACCGTCGCCCTGCAGCGCCAGGCCGACCAGCTGGGGCGGGACAAGACCCTGCTGGCCCAGGCGCTGGGCGACATCTCCCACCAGCTCAAAACGCCGCTCACCAGCGCGCTGGTGCTGGCCGACCTGCTGGGGGCCGACCCGCTGCCCCCCGACCGCAGGCGGGAATTTGCCCAAAGCCTCACCGCCCAGCTCACCCGGATGCAGTGGCTGGTGGGGACGCTGCTCAAACTCTCCCGCCTGGACGCCGGGGCCGTCACCCTCGCCCCGGCCCCGGTGCCGCTGGCCGAGCTGCTGGACCGGGCGCTGGAACCGCTGCGCATCCCGATGGAGCTGCAGGGGGTGGCCTGCCGGCTGGACCTGCCCGAAAACGCCGCCGTCCTCTGCGACCGGTCCTGGACGGTGGAGGCCGTGCAGAACGTGGTGAAAAACTGCGTCGAGCAGATGCCCCGGGGCGGCACGCTGACCCTGGCCGCCCAAACCGACGCCCTGGGCGCGACGCTGACGGTGGAGGACACCGGCGGGGGCATTGACCCCGCCGACCTGCCCCGCCTGTTCGAACGGTTCTACACCGCCCGCAGCCGCCGGGGCGACGCCGCCGACCACGCCGGCATCGGCCTGGCGCTGGCCCGGTCCATCCTGACCCGGCAGGGCGGCACCCTCACCGCCGCCAACATCCCCGGCGGCGCCCGCTTCACCTTCTGGTTTCCGCGGCTGACGGTGTGACAAAACCGTCACCCGCCCGGTCACCGATCCGCCACCCGGGGGTGGTATGCTGGCAGCAAAGGGCAGGGACCCCCCGGGCCCGCCCCGCGCAGAACAAGGAGGATCGCCTATGACACAGAAAAACAACCCCCCGGCGGGCCCCGGCGCCCCGCTGCTGCAGGTCCGCGGCCTGGGCCGGGTCTATGGCCGGGGCGAAGCGGCCGTCACCGCCCTGCAGGATGTGAACTTTTCGGTGGAGCGGGGCAGCTTTGTCTCCATCGTCGGGCCTTCCGGCTCGGGCAAATCCACGCTGCTGCATCTCATCGGCGGGGTGGACCGCCCCACCGCCGGCACCGTCTTTGTGGACGGCACCGACCTGGGCGCTTTGCCCGAAAGCCGGCTGGCCGTCTTCCGCCGCCGGCAGATCGGGCTGGTCTACCAGTTTTACAACCTGATCCCGGCGCTGACGGTGGAGGAAAACCTGACCCTGCCGCTGCTGCTGGACCGGCGCCCCATCGACCGGGGCCACCTGATGGAACTGGCCGCCCGGCTGGGCCTGGCCGACAAGCTGCACGCGCTGCCAAACCAGCTTTCGGGCGGGCAGCAGCAGCGGGTCTCGGTGGGGCGGGCGCTCATCACCCGCCCGGCGCTGCTGCTGGCCGACGAACCCACCGGCAACCTGGACACCAAAAACAGCGCCGCCATCCTGGCGCTGCTTCAGCAATTCCACCGGCAGCTGGGCCAGACCCTGCTGCTCATCACCCACGACCCGGCCATTGCCCGGCAGGCCGACCGGGTGCTGTCCCTCCGGGACGGCCGGCTGGAGAAGGACGAGGTGATGCGCCCATGACACTGCTCACCCGCCTGGCCCTGCGCCAGATCCGCGCCGCCCGGGGCCGCTACCTTCTCACCGTGCTGGGCACCCTGCTGGCTGCGGCGCTGCTCACCGCCGTGCTGGTGGGCAGCCATTCGGTGCTGCGTTCCCTCTATGGCGCCACGGCGGCCCAGACCGGCACCTACCACTGGCAGACCCAGGGGCTGCCCGGCGAAACGGCCGCCCGGCTGCTGGCCGATGTCTCGCTGCAGCGCACCGGCGCGGTCAGCCAGGCCAACCCGGCGGTCACCGTCGGCGGCGAAAAGGTCCCGCTGGTCCGGGTGGCCGGCCACCAGCTGGAGATCCAGAACACCCGCCTGACCGACGGCGGCTACCCGGCCCCGGGCCAGGCGCTGCTGCCCGACGGGCTGGCCCGCCGGCTGGGCGTTGCCCCCGGCGACACGCTGCGCTATACCGGCCCGGAGGGCGAGGGCTGCGTGACGGTCAGCGGCCTGTACGGCGAAAGCCGGCTGCTGGCCACGCTGGGCCCGGACCTGGTGGAGCTCCCGCCGATCTACCTGCAGCTGGACACCCTGCCGGCGGGGAAGAAATTCGCGGTCTACGCCGCCGCCCAGCCGCTGGAACTGCGGGAAACCGGCGCCGCCTTCCTGGCCGCCGCCCGCGCCGCCGGCGAGCGCCTGCAGGCCGAAGGCTTTGGCAGCTGGTACAACACGGGGCTGCTCTCCTTTGCCGAGCAGCCCTGGGTCCGCCCCTACGACAACAGCCGGTTCAAGGCGATCGTCGGCGGGCTGCGGGTCTTTCTGCTGGGGCTCATCACGGCGGGCGCCGCGCTGCTCATCCTCAATTCCTTCTCCATCAGCCTGGCCGAGCGCCGCCGCACCCTGGGGCTGCTGGCCAGCGCCGGGGCCACCCCGCGGCAGAAAGCCGGGTTCCTCTGGCGGGAAGCCGTCTTTGTAGCTCTGCCAAGCATCCCGCTGGGGGTGGCGGCCGGCTGCCTCGGCGTCAAACTGGCCTTCACCCTGGTCCAGCCGCTGGTCGGCCGGGCTGTCGGCTGGCTGGGCGGCAGCCTGACCCTCTGCGTCTTTCCCGCAGGGCGGCTGCTGGGGGCGGCGGCGCTGCTCACGGCGCTGGTGGTGGCCCTGGCCGCCTGGCGCCCGGCCCGGCAGGCGGGGCGCACCTCGGCGATGGACTCCATCCGCCAGCAGGGGGAGATCCGGGTCCGCGCCGCCCGCGGGCGGGAAGGGGCGCTGTCGGGCCGGCTGTTCGGCCCGGCCGGGGTGCTGGCCGCCCGGTTCGCCCGCCGCTGCCACCGCCATTACCGGGCCACCGTCTGTTCCCTCACCGTCGTGGTGGTGCTGGCGGTGGCGGCCTCCGGCGCGGTGCTGTACCTGGAACGCAACTTCATCGCCACCCACGGGGCGCTGCAGGCCCAGGCCGAACTCCACCTGACCAGCGACGGCACCGCCGACCCGACCGCGCTGCCCGCCTGGGAACGGCTGCTCCACCCCGATACCCCGATCCGGGGCCTCACCGTCACCGAGGAAATCTACTGGGGGGACCTGACCCTGCAGGCCGGCCAGCTCAGCGAGGCCGCCCGGGGCGAGATCTTCGCCACCGCCGACGGCTACCCGATGCAGCCCCGCATCACCGTGCTGCCGGACGAGGAATACGCCGCCCTGGCCGGCGCCCCGGCCGAGCCTTCGGGTGAGACGCTGCCGGTGGTCCTGTCCAACCGGCAGTTCATCGCCGGGGACTTCGGCCGGCTGGACCTGAACCCCCAGACCACCCTGACCGCCGGCGATACCCTGGCCTGGAGCTTCAACACGATGCCGCTGACCCTGTCGGTGCAGGCCGTCACCCAACGGCCGGAGTATGCCGGGCAGGCGGGCAGCGCCTGGCAGCTGACACTGTACACCAGCGCCGGCGCGGCCCAGGCCGTGTTCGACCGGTGGTATGCCGAGCGGGGCGGCGACCCGGCGGCCAGCTGCCGCCGCAACTACACCCTGGCCTACGAGACCGACGCCCCCGCCGCCCTGCTTGCAGAGCTCACCGACACCGTGGCGGCGGCCGGGACCGAAGGCGGCCGGCTCAGCGCCTACCCGGTGAACAACGCCGCCGAGGCTGCCGCCTACCGGTCGATGCTGCTGGTGCTGCGCATCCTGGCTTACGGGTTCGTGGCCCTCATCGCCCTGCTGGGCACCGCAAACATCGCCAACACCGTCTCCACCGGCCTGACGCTGCGGGGCAGGGAACTGGCCATGCTCCGCAGCGTGGGGATGGAACCGGCCGACCTGCGCCGCATGGTGCTGCTGCAAAGCCTGCTCTACGCCCTGCAGGCGCTGGCCTGGGGGCTGCCGCTGGCCTTCGTCTGCCTGCTGGCCGAATACCGCCTGCTGCGCACGGCCTGGGCCTTTTCCTTCACCCTGCCCTGGGCCGCCATCCTCGCGGTCGCGGCGGGGCTGACCGGGCTGACCCTGCTGGCCGCCCTGCCGGCCCTGCGGCTGCTGGACCGCCGGGGTATCCTCACCGGGCTGCGGCAGGAGGAGTGACCCCCGCCCGGAACGACCACGCCGCCCCTGCGGTCCGGCCCCGCCGTATGATCCCCCAGGAGCCCGCCGCATCCGCGCCCCGCAAGCCCCGACCGGTTCATCCGCCCGGTCGGGGCGTTTTTTCGTCGAAACTTACAAAGTTTTCCGGTCGATTTTGTCAGCAAGCGGCTTGCATCCGGCCAAAAGCTGTGCTATACTTTAACACATTAAAGCGGCAAACGCCGGGAGGGACCTGTGCAGGGCCGGCGGGCGCCCCGTTGTGCAAAAGCAGAAAGAGGAGGAACCCTGTATGAAAAAGCGTATTTTGGCAGCACTCACCGCCGGCTGTCTGGCGGTGTCCCTGGCCGGCTGCGGCGGCGCCGGCAGCTCGGCGGCCGCCGACACCGGCGAAGCCGCGCAGACCCCCGCCGAGACCGAAACCGCCGAGAGCCCGGCGGCCGGGGACGCCGCCGCGGACGGCTACACCATCGGCATCTGCCAGCAGCAGCCCCACGAGGCGCTGGACGCGGCCACCCAGGGCTTCAAGGATGCCCTGGTGGAAGCCTTCGGCGAGGACGGCGTCAGCTTTGACGAGCAGAACGCCCAGGGCGATTCCAACACCTGCTCCACCATCATCAACGGCTTTGTGTCGGGCGGGTACGACCTGATCATGGCCAACGGCAGCAGCGCCCTGCAGGCGGCCGCCGCCGGCACCGCCGACATCCCCATCCTGGGCACCTCGGTCACCGAGTACGGCGTGGCGCTGGGCATCGACGGGTTTGACGGCACCGTGGGCGGCAACGTCTCCGGCACCAGCGACCTGGCCCCGCTGGACCAGCAGGCCCAGATGCTGGCCGACTTCTTCCCGGCGGACCAGTACCCCACCGTGGGGATGCTGTACTGCAGCGCCGAGCCCAACAGCGCCTACCAGGTGGAGCAGGTCACCGGCTACCTGACCGAGATGGGCTACACCGTTGAGGATTACTCCTTCAGCGATTCCAACGACCTGGCCACCATCGCCACCAACGCCTCCACCAGCTGCGATGTCATCTATATCCCCACCGACAACACCGCCGCCTCCAACACCGAGATCATCCAGAACATCTGCCTGCCGGCCGGCGTCCCCATCATCGCGGGCGAGCAGGGCATCTGCTCCGGCTGCGGCGTGGCCACCCTGTCCATCAGCTACTATGACCTGGGCTATGCCACCGGCGAGATGGCGGTCAAGGTGCTCACCGGCGAAGCGGACATCTCCGCCATGCCCATCGAGTACGCCCCCAACTTCACCAAGATGTACAACCCCGGCAACTGCGAAGAACTGGGCATCACGGTGCCCGACGACTATGTCGCCATTGAGGAATGACCCTTCCCTCCGGCAACCTGCCGGATGAGGAAAGGGATGAGAAAAGGCGGGAAAAAGGGCTTCCCTTTTTCCCGCCTTTTTGCTATACTGTAAAAGTCTATAACTTTTTCCGGCCGCCTGGGCGGCCGGGGCACAGGGCGCATGGCGCCCGGTGCAAAAACGGGGAGGTTTGTTTCTTTTGGATATCATGACATTGGTCAACGCCCTGCCCGGCGCGGTGGCGCAGGGGTTGATCTGGGCCATCATGGCCATCGGCGTCTACATCACCTACCGGGTGCTGGACATCGCCGACCTGACGGTGGACGGCACGCTGTGTACCGGCGGCGCGGTCTGCATCATGTGCATGCTGGCGGGCTGCAACGTCTGGGTGGCCATTCTGGCGGCCACCGGCGCCGGGCTGCTGGCGGGCTTTGTCACCGGCATCTTCCACACTTTCATGGGCATCCAGCCGATCCTGGCCGGCATCCTGACCCAGCTGGCGCTGTGGAGCATCAACCTCAAGATCATGGGCAAGTCCAACCAGGCCATCAATGTGGACAAGTACGACCTGCTGGTCTCGCTGCGCTATATCAAGGACGTGCCCTTCTGGCGCAACACCATCCTGGTGGTGGCGGTGGTCATCGCGGTGGTCATCGGGCTGCTGTATTGGTTCTTCGGCACCGAGCTGGGCTGCGGCATCCGGGCCACCGGCTGCAACGCCAACATGGCCCGGGCCCAGGGCATCAACACCAATCTGAACAAGGTCATCGGGCTGATGCTCTCCAACGGCCTGGTGGCGCTGTCCGGCGCGCTGCTGGCCCAGTACCAGGGCTTTGCCGACATCAACATGGGCCGCGGGGCCATCGTCATCGGCCTGGCCGCCGTCATCATCGGCGAGGCGCTGCTGGGCAAGGTGTTCCGCAACTTTGCCCTCAAAATGCTCAGCGTGGCGGTGGGCAGCGTCGTGTACTACCTGGTCTATCAGCTGGTGATCTGGTTCAAGGTGGACACCGACCTGCTCAAGGCGTTCAGCGCCGTGGTGGTGGCGATCTTCCTGGCCATCCCGTACTGGAAGGCAAAATACTTCACCAAACCCACGGTGGCAAAGGGGGCCGACAAACATGCTTGAGATCAAAAATGTCTACAAGACCTTCAATGCGGGCACCGTCAACCAGAAGGTGGCCCTCAACGGGCTGGACCTGACGCTGGAGGACGGCGACTTCGTCACCGTGATCGGCGGCAACGGCGCCGGCAAATCCACGATGCTCAACGCGGTGGCGGGGGTCTGGCCGGTGGATATGGGCAAGATCCTGATTGACGGCAAGGACATCACCCGCCTGCCCGAGCACAAGCGCGCCTGCTACATCGGCCGGGTCTTTCAGGACCCGATGATGGGCACCGCCGCCACCATGGGCATCGACGAAAACCTGGCCCTGGCCCGCCGCCGGGGCGAACCCCGCACGCTGCGCACCGGCATTTCGGCGAAGGAGCGGGCGGAATACCGGGAAATGGTCAAGGAGCTGGACCTGGGCCTGGAAGACCGGATGACCAGCAAGGTGGGGCTTTTGTCCGGCGGGCAGCGGCAGGCCATCACCCTGCTGATGGCCACCCTGAAAAAGCCCAAACTGCTGCTGCTGGACGAACACACCGCCGCGCTGGACCCCAAGACGGCGGCCAAGGTGCTGGCCTTGTCCGAAAAGATCGTGCAGGAGCACCGCCTGACCACCCTGATGATCACCCACAACATGAAGGACGCCATCAAGTACGGCAACCGGCTGATCATGATGTACGAAGGCCGGGTGATCTACGACGTGCGCGGGGCCGAGAAGGCCGCGCTGCATGTCTCCGACCTGCTGGCCCGGTTCGAGCAGGTCAGCGACGGCGAGTTCGCCAACGACCGGATGCTGCTCTCCTGACCGGCGCTCCGCACCCCACAACCGCCTGAGGCGGCCGCGCAGCGGCCGCCTTTTTGCTGCCCCCGGGCGGGGGAAGGGTTACGAAAATGTGACGAATCCGCAAAATCGTACAAAGTGATTTTCAAATCCCGGCAAATATGCTATAATCTAACTTACTAGTATGCTGCCGCATTGTGCCGGCCAATCCACCCGCAGGAGGAGATCGACCTTGAGGGCCTTTGACGCCGTATTGTTTGACGTGGACGGAACGCTGCTGCATTCCCGCCCCGGCATCCTCAATACCTTTGCCTACGCCTTCCGGCAGATGGGGCTGGACCCGGCGCAGATCGACTGCACCCGCTACCTGGGCCCGCCGCTGCGCTGGAGCTTTGCGCAGCACTTTTCCACCGAGGCCGAGGTGGAGCGGGCGGTGGACTTCTACCGCACCCGCTATGCGCAGGTCGGTATGCACGAGTGCTCGCCCTTTCCCGGCGTGGCGCCGATGCTCGCCGCGCTGCGGCAGGCGGGGCTCTACCTGGCCACCGCCACCTGCAAACCGGTGGAGGTGGTGACCCCCATCCTGGAGGAGCAGGGCCTGCTGCCCTATTTTGACCGGGTGGGCGGCGCCAGCATGGACGCCAGCGTGGACACCAAGACCGCGGTGATCGCCCAGGTCCTGACCGACCCGCGCCTGGCCGGCCGGCGGGTGCTGATGGTGGGCGACCGGCAGGACGACCTGCTGGGCGCCGCCGACTGCGGCCTGCCTGCGGCCGGGGTGCTGTACGGTTACGGCAGCCGGGCCGAGCTGGAAGCCTGCGGCCCCCGGTTCCTGGCCGGGGACTGCGCCGAACTCACCGCCTGGATCCTGGGCCGGGGCGCAAGCGCCGCCCGCGCCGACCTTTTGCAGTTTTCGAACGGAGGTACTTACCCATTATGAGCCGCAACGATTCCCGCCGGGGTTCCTTCAGCCCCACTCAGCGCCGCGCCTGCCTTGTGCTGGTACTGTGCGTGCTGGCCGTTGTTGCCACCTTCCTGCTGTCCTGGGTCCTGCTGCCGAACCTGCTGGGCGGGAGAACGTCTTCCGGCGGCTATGACCCGTCGGCCTATCCGCTGGATACCTCGCTGGATTCGGTCCTGCCCGAAGCCACCTCCTCGGACTCCAACTATCTGGGGTCCACGGTCTTCCTGGGCGACAGCTATGTCGATTCGCTCTACTCCACCGGCCAGATCCAGCTGGACCAGTACCTGGGCGCCAACGGGCTGACGCTGGGGGACGTGCTGCAGAAATCCTGCATCAATTTTGCGAACGACAGCGCCACCTACACCATCCCCCAGGCCCTGGCCAAGATGAAGCCCCGCCGGGTGGTCATCCTGCTGGGCAGCGACGATCTCTCCGACGGGACCACCGCCGACAGTTTCCTGATGGACTTCCGCAACGTGCTCAAATCGCTGAACACCGCCTACTCCTACAGTGATCTCATCGTCAGCACGCTGCCCCCGGTGGCCGAGACCTCGGACAACGCCGCCGCCCGCCAGACCCTCATCGACCAGATCAACCAGCAGCTGGCAGTGGCCTGCAATGAGGACGGCTACAAGCTGCTCAACACCGCCGAGGTCCTCAAGGACAGCACCGGCTATGCCAATGCCGGCTATGTCACCGCCAACGGCTTCAGCGAATCCGGCGCCCAGGCGATGCTGAACTACGTCACCACCCACGCCTATGACGCCGAGGACCGCCGCCCCGACACCAGCGACATCCCGCTGCGGGCCACCCAGGCATCGGCCGAGGCCACCCCCGGCCCCACCCCCACCGCCACCCCGGGCAAGCATACCGTCACCTATGAGGTGGAGGAGGGCAAGGGCACCCTCAAGACCAGCGACACCAGCGGCGTGCCCACCGTGACCATGGAGGTGGACGACCGCTCCACCGTGTCGGTCACCGCTGTGGCGGCCGAAGGGTATGAGTTCTACCAGTGGAGCGACGGCCAGACCAACGCCACCCGCTACGACCTGGTCACCAAGGACCTGTCGGTCACCGCAATGTTCAACAAAAAGACCACCGTCGCCCTGACCATCGACGAGGGCAACCAGACCATGCGGGTGGGGGAGAGCATCACCTTCCACTCCACCCTCAAGGTCAATGAGGAGGACGGCAACACCGACAACGTGCAGTGGGCGGTCAACGGCGAACTGCAGCGCAACGGCTACAGCTTCACCTTCACCCCCGAGTCGGAGGGTACCTACACCATCCGCGCCGGCATCGAGATCGACGGGGTCTATGCCTCCAACGAGGTGACCGTCACCGTCGAGCAGCCCGCCACCCGGGTGTCGGTGTCCGGCGTCCAGTCCATCCCGGCCGGCCAGGCCACCACCCTGACCGCCACGGTGGAAAACGCCTCCGGCGATGTGAGCTGGTCCTGCCCCCAGAAACCCGACTGGTCCGCCACCGGCAACTCGGCCCAGTTCTCGGCCGACACCCCGGGCGAGTACCATATCCTTGCCACCAACAACGGCGCCACCGCCGAGTTCGTGCTCAACGTCACGGCTCCCGCGGCCACGCCGACCCCCACGAGCACGCCCAGCGGCGGCTGATCCCCCGCCGGTGCAGAACAGGAGAAACCATGGCCTACTATACCTGCCTTTTGCTGGATGCTGACAACACCCTGCTGGACTTTGATGCGGCCGAGCGCAAGGCCCTGGCCGATACGCTGATCCATTACGAACTGCCCCACGACGACGCGGCCCTGACCGCCTACCACCAGGTCAACCGCCGTTTGTGGGACAGCCTGGCCAAGGGCGAGCTGAACCGCAACAAGCTGTTTGCCGTCCGTTTCGGCCAGTTCCTCAAGGCCCTGAACCTGCCGGACAACGGCAAGGGCCGGGAGATGAACGATTACTATGAGGAGCAGCTCGCCCTCCATGCCGACCTGATGCCCGGGGCCCTCACCGCCCTGAACGAGCTGGCCGAGGTGGCCACCCTGGCCATCGTCTCCAACGGCGCGCACAAGGTGCAGATGTCCCGCATCCGGGACGCCGGGCTGGAACGCTTCCTGGACGGGGTCTATATCTCGGAGAAGGTGGGCGCCGCCAAGCCCAACGCCCGCATCTTTGACGCCGCGCTGCGGGACCTGGGGGTGACCAACCGCAGCCGGGTGCTGGTGGTGGGCGACGACCTGCTGGCCGACATCCGCGGCGGGCGCAACGCCGGGCTGGACACCTGCTGGGTGAACTTTGACCGCCGGGACAACGACACCGGCATCGAACCGAAATTTACCGTGGATTCCTACGAAGCGCTTTACCGCATCGTCATGGAACCGGAGGAACTGGAAAACATCGGCGCCCGCAACCGCCGCCATCAAAACGAAGGGATCTGACACCAAGGATGCCGCTGCTTTGCCGGGCAGCGGCTTCTTTCGGGCCCGGCGGGCGCCCGCCTTCCCACAAAAGAGAAGAAAGGTGAAACACCATGTTGATCGAACTGCAGGGCCTTGGCAAGAGCTTTGGCGAACACGAGGTCCTGGCCGGGGTCACGGCCCGGGTCGAGCGGGGGGACCGCATCGGCATCATCGGGGCCAACGGCACCGGCAAGACCACGCTGCTGCGGGTGCTGTGCGGCGAACTTTCCGCCGATGCGGGCGAGATCGCCTTTGCCGCCGGCATCACCATCGGCTACCTGGAACAGAACGGCCGGCTGGAACCCGGCCGGGATGTGTACGAGACGATGCGCCAGGCTTTTTCGCCGGCGCTGGCCGCCATGCAGCAGCAGGAATCGCTGCAGAAACAGCTGGCCAAGGCCGCCCCGGACCAGCACCCCGCCCTGGAAGAGCAGATCACCCGCTGCATTGCGGTGATCGACGCGATGGATGCCTATAATATGGACACCCAGATCCGCAAGGTGCTCAGCGGCATGGGCTTCCCGGCCGACACCTGGCAGAAGAAGGCCGGCGTGCTTTCGGGCGGGGAACAGACCCGCCTGCGCCTGGCCCGCCTGCTGCTGGAACGCCCCGACGTGCTGATCCTGGACGAACCCACCAACCACCTGGACCTGGCCACGATGGACTGGCTGGAAAGCTACCTCAAGACCTACCGGGGCGCGGTGCTGGTGGTCAGCCATGACCGCTATTTCCTGGACGCCGTCTGCACCCGCATCTGGGAGCTGGCCGGCAAGACCATCCTGACCTACAAGGGCAACTATTCGGCCTACCTGCCCCAGCGGGAGGCCGCCGACGAGCGCCAGCAGAAACTCCACGACGCCGCGGTGGAAAAGGCCGCCAAACTGCAGGACTACATCGACCGCAACCTGGTGCGGGCCTCCACCACCAGGATGGCCCAGAGCCGCCGCAAGCAGCTGGAAAAGCTGGAGATCGTGGACGCTCCCGAGCGCCCCGGCCGGGGGCTGAACTTCCGGTTCGAATACGACATCGAACCCTATGACGAGCTGGTCATCCTCAAAGGGCTGACCATCCGCATCGGCGAGCGCACCCTGCTGCAGCCGCTGGACTACACCGTCCACCGGGGCGACAAGCTGGTCATCGCCGGCCCCAACGGCGCCGGCAAGTCCACCCTGCTGCAGGTGCTGGACGGCAAGCGCAAACCCTCTGGCGGCATGGTGCGGCTGGGCTCCGGCGCCAAGCCGGGGGTCTTCACCCAGCAGCAGGCCCGCCGGGTGGGGCGGGTCATCGACGCCATCTGGGACCAGTACCCCCGCTTCACCGAGCTGGAGGTGCGCAGCCACCTGGCCCGCTTCGGCTACCGGGGCGAGCAGGTCTTCAAGGACTGCGCCACCCTCTCGGGCGGCGAGGCCGCCCGCCTGCGCTTTGCCGAGCTGGCGCTGGAACGCCCCAACCTGATGTTCCTGGACGAACCCACCAACCACCTGGACATCTACATGCGGGAAAGCCTGACCCAGGCGCTGGCCGCCTACACCGGCACGCTGCTGCTGGTCACCCACGACCGCTACCTGATGCAGACGCTGGGCTGCCCGATCCTGTACCTGGAAGACGGCAAGGCCACCTTCTACCGGGATTTTGAAGCCCTGCACGCCCAGGACACCGCCCCCGCCGCCCCCCGCCCCGCCCAGAAGGAGGAGCGGTCCCGCGGCGGCTACGGCAAGGAACAGCGCCGCCGCCGGGCCGAGCTGCGCACCCGCATCCGCACGCTGGAAAACGAGATCGAGGAGCTGGGGGCCCAGATCGTCGCGCTGGAAAGCGAGATCAACGACCCCGAGGTGCTGCGGGACCACCTGCTGCTGCGGGACAAGTGCGACGAGCTGGACGACGCCCGCTTCCACCAGCAGGAAAAATTTGACGAGTGGGAAAAACTCAGCGAGGAGCAGGAGCGCCTGGAGGCCGAGGAGGCCGAGAGCGCCGGGCAGTGAGCCGCCCTTAAGCCCTTAATATAACTGTAACTTGCTTTCTTGCAAAAAAGCGGTATACTAAATTAAAAAAATGTGTTATGGAAGGAACGGTCGGCGGCCCGCGGCGGCTACGACGTTGTAAGCGGGGAACCGAGTTGGAAACGAAGATCATCATAGCGACGCATAAGCCCTACTGGGTACCGGACGATCCCATGTATCTGCCGGTACAGATGGGCCATGCCATCCACCCGGACATCGGCTATGTGGGCGACGACACCGGCGAAAACATCTCCGACCGCAACTGGAATTTCTGCGAACTCACCGGCCTGTACTGGGCCTGGAAGAACATCGACGCCGACTACATCGGCCTTGTCCACTACCGCCGCTACTTCGCCAGCCGCCAGAACCGCTTCGCCCCCAAGCGGCAGCGGGTCATCCGGCATGAGGAGCTGGGCAGCATCCTGGCCACCACCAACGTCATTCTGCCCAAGGAGCGGCACTATTATATCGAGACCAACTACACCCAGTACATCCATGCCCACCACAAGCAGGACCTGGAGGTCACCCGGGCCATCATCGCCCGCAAATGCCCCGAGTACCTGCCCGCCTACGACCTGTATATGTCCAAGACCCACGGCCACCACTTCAACATGTTCGTCATGAAGCGGGAGCTGCTGGGCCACTACTGCACCTGGCTGTTCGACATCCTCTTCGAGCTGGAGCGGGAACTGGACATCTCTCACTATTCCACCAACGACAAGCGGGTGTTCGGCTTTGTCAGCGAACGGCTGCTGGACGCCTGGCTCATCACCAACAACATCTCCTACGAGGAACTGTCCCTGCTGCACATGGAACCCCAGCACTGGCTGCGCAAGGGCAGCGCGTTTTTGTGGCGCAAACTATTCCCCAAAAAGGACTGAACGCTTTTGCACACCCCACGCATCGCGGCGGTGGTGGTCACCTACAACCGCCTGCCGCTGCTGCGCCGCTGCCTGGCGGCGCTGGCCGCCTGCCGGGCCGCCTGCCCCGGGGCGGCGCTGGACCTGTGGGTCATCGACAATGCCAGCACCGACGGCACCGGCGCGGCCATGGCCGCCTGGGCCGACCCGGGCCTTGTCTACCGCAGCACCGGGCGCAACCTGGGCGGGGCCGGCGGCTTTGCCTGGGGGCTGCGGGCTGCCGCGGCCCGCGGGTATGATTTCTACTGGCTGATGGACGACGACACCCTGCCCGAACCCGGCGCCCTGGCGGCGCTGCTGGCGGCCGACCGGGCCCTGGGCGGGGGGTACGGGTGGCTGTCCTCCCGGGCGCTCACCCCTGAAGGGGCCGACCAGCCGATGAACCGCCAGCGGGCGACCCCCTATCGGGACATCCCCGGCTACGACGCCCCGCACATCCCCTCGGTCATGGCGAGCTTTGTCTCGCTCTTCCTGCCCGGGGCGGTGGTGCGGGCCTTTGGGCTGCCTGTGGCCGAGTTCTTCATCTGGTCCGACGACTGGGAGTATACCCGCCGCATCTCCCGCGCCCGCCCCTGCTACACGGTGCCCGCCAGCCGGGTGGTCCACGCCATGCAGCGCACCACCCCCTGCAACATCGCGCTGGACACCCCCGACCGGTGGGAGCGCTACCGCTATTTTTACCGCAACGACGTGGTCCTTTACCGGCGGGAAGGGCTGCGCGGCTGGCTGTGGCTGCTGGCCAAGGACGCCTGGCACAGCCTGCAGGTGCTGCTGCGCCCCGGCCCCCGCAAGGGCTACCGGCTGGGGATCATCTGGGGCGGGTTCGCCGCCGGCGTGCGGTTCCGCCCGGCCCTGCCCGCCCTCGACCCACAGGAAACGCCATGACCAAACAACGCCTGCTTCAACACCTTCAGCGGACCGCCGGCTCCTGCCGGGCGGTCGCTTTTGATGTGTTCGATACGCTGCTCCGCCGGGACGTGGCCGCCCCGGCCGACCTGTTTGCGCTGATGGAGCGCACCGGCCGCGCCCGCCCCGGCTTCGCCGCCGCCCGCCGCGCTGCCGAGGCCGCCGCCCGCGCCCGGCACCCGGGGCGGGAGGTCACCCTGGCCGAGATCTACGCCTGCCCCGAACTGGCCGGCGCCGACCCGGCCGCCGAGTGTGCCGCCGAGCGGACGGTGCTGCGGCCCGACCCCGACCTGCTGGCCGCCGCCCGGGCCTGCAAGGACCGGGGGCTGCGGGTGTATGTGGTGTCGGATATGTACCTGCCCGCCGCCGAGATCGGGGAGATCCTGCGCCGGGCCGGGTTCGATTTCCTGGACGGAGTGTTCGTCTCGTCGGAATACGGGGTGCAAAAGCGCAGCGGCAGGCTGTTCCGCACCTTCCTGCGGCAGACCGGTCTGCGCCCCGCCCAGGTGCTGTTTGTGGGCAACGACCGCCGGGCCGACGCGCTGGGCGCCGCGCTGGCGGGCATCCGCTGCCTGCTGGTGCCGCCGCCCGCCCCGCCGGCCCACTACGGGCCGCCCGCCTCGGCAGAGGAGGGGGCGCTGTACGCCTTCCTGCAGGGGCGGGGTCCCCGGGACCCGGCCGGGGCGGCGGGGTATGCCCTGCTGGGCCCGCTGCTGCTGGCCTTTGCGGCCTGGCTGCGGGACAATACCCGCCCCGGGGTGCGGATGGTCTTTCTGGCCCGGGACATGGAACTGGTGCGCCGGCTGTATGACCGGACCGCCGGCGCCGGGGCAAGCGGGTACCTGCGGGTGTCCCGCCGCAGCCTGTGCCCGGCGCTGCTGCTGCGCCCCCTCACCGGCGGGGCGCTGGACCTGCTGGCCGACGCGCTGCCCCGCCAGCGGCTCACCGTCGCCCAGGTGCTGGCTTACCTGGGCTTTGCCCCCGGCACCGCCCTGCCCGGCCACCCGGCCGGCGCCGAGATCGACCTGCGCACCCGTCCGCTGAGCCGGGCGGCCGGCGAACTGCTGCTGGCAGCGGCCGCGCTGGCCAAGGGCCCGGCCGGGGAACCGGTGCGCCGCCAGGCCCGCCTGGCGCGGGCCTACCTGGCCGGCGAGGGCATCGGCCGCGGACCGGTCTGCCTGGTGGACATCGGCAGCGGCGGCACCACCCAGCGCATCCTGGAAGAGCTGACCGGCGCCCGGCTGCAGGGGGCCTACCTGGCCTGTGACGAGCGCCTCCACGCCCAGCTGCCGCCCGACCGGGCCGCGGCCTTCCTGTTCGGCGGGCGGCCGGCGCCGCTGTGGTACTGGGCCGGCCAGCCGATGCTGGAACGGCTGATCTCCGAACCCTGCGCCCCCACCACCGCCTACGAACCGGCAGGGGAGGGGGCCCGCCCGGCGGTCCCGGCAGAACCGGCGCCGGTGCCGGGGGCCGTGGCGGCAGCCCGGGCCGGTGCGCTGGACTTTGCCGCCGACTGGCTGGCCGGCCCCTGGGCCGGGCTGGGGCTGCCGGCCGAGTATGCGGCCGCCGCGCTGCTGGACCTGATCCGTGCGCCCGGCCGCGCCGAGGCCGACGCCCTGGGCGACCTGACGGTGGAGGACGGCGGCGAATGGCCGCTGGCCGCCCCCCGCCGCCGGGCGGACTATCTGCGGGACCCCCGGGCCTTTGGCCGGGACCTGCGGGACGCCCGCTGGAAGACCGCCTTCCTGCGGCGGGCGCTGCCCCTGCCGCTGCCCTGGGACAAGGTGTATGCGGCGCTCAAACACAGGCAGAACGGGTGAGACCGATGCAAAATCAACCGACAACCCAACCGCCGCTGTTCAGCATCCTGATGCCGGTGTACAACGCCGCCGCCACGCTGGAAGCGGCCGCCCGCAGCGTGCTGGACCAGAGCCAGGGCGACCTGGAACTGCTGCTGGTGGACGACGGTTCCGCCGACGGCAGCCTGGAGCTGGCCCGTTCGCTGGCCGCCGCCGACCCCCGGGTGCGGGTGTTCGCCCAGAAAAACGGCGGCATCTGCGCCGCCCGCAACCGTGCCCTGGCCGAAGCCCGGGGCCGCTACCTGGGCTTTTGTGACGACGACGACCTCTACCTGCCCGGCGCCCTGGCGGCGGTAACGGCGCTGATCGCCCGCACCGGGGCCGACCTGATCCGCACCGGGTACGAGCTGCGGCGGCAGACCGCCGACGGCCGGTTCGTCACCCTGCCCCACCCGGCGGGAACCCCCTGCGGGCTGGACCCGGCGCCGGACGGCGGGGCCTACCTGCACTTCCTGCGCCAGAGCGGCCCCCAGTTTGTCTGGAACGCCTGGTACCGCCGGGAATTTTTCGGGGCGCTGCGCTTTGACGGCCGCTGCCGCGCCGGGCTGGAGGACTTCGTCCTCAACGCCGCGGTGTATGCGCGGGGACCCCGGGCGGTGTACGACCCGGTGGTCACCACCCGCCATTTCGAAAGCGCGGCCAGCACCTCCCGGGCCAGCGCGGCGGCCGTGGCCGCCCGGGTCGAGTCGCTGCCTCTTTGGGCCGAAGCCGAACACGCCGCCATGGCCGCCCGGTGCGAAGCCGGGGCCCGGCGGCGGGTCTGGGCGGCGCGGCAGGCCGAGCTCGTCACCTTCCTGATGCACCAGCTGCGGGACAGCGCCGCCCCCCGCCCGGCGGCCCGGGCGGCCTGGCGGGCGCTGCGCAGGGCGCTGGCCCCGCTGGCCAACCCGGCCCCGGCCCTTGACTTTTTGCGCGTGGCAGGGCAAAATAAAAAGCAGGCCGCCGCCTTGCTGCTCTATGCGGTCCGCCTGCAAGACCTCTACGCCCATCTTCCCAACAAGGAGGAGGAACTGCTGACATGAAAAAGATCCTTGTGACCGGCGCCGCCGGCTATATCGGCCGCCATGTGGTCAAGACCGCCCTGGATATGGGCTACCCGGTCATCGCCTCGGACTTTGCCTTCAAAGGGGTGGACGAGCGGGCTGAATTCTGCGATGTGCCGCTGTTCAGCGGCGACAAGAACATCTGGCAGGCGCTGGGCGCGCCGGATGTCTGCATCCACCTGGCCTGGCGGGACGGCTTCCGCCACAACGCGTCCAGCCACATGAAGGACCTGTCCAGCCATGTGGTGTTTCTGAACAACCTGGCCAAAGGCGGTCTGCCGATGCTCACCGTCATGGGCACCATGCACGAGGTCGGCTACTGGGAAGGCCCCATTACCGCCGACACCCCCTGCGCCCCCCAAAGCCAGTACGGCATCGCCAAGAACGCGCTGCGCCAGAGCCTGCTGCTCTCGCTGCCCGACACCGGCTGCCTGCTGCACTGGCTGCGGGCCTACTACATCACCGGCGACGAAGCCCACGGCAGCTCGATCTTTGCCAAGATCACCCAGGCCGAACTGGACGGCAAGGAGACCTTCCCCTTCACCAGCGGCCAAAACCGGTACGACTTCATCGACGTGGACCGCCTGGCGCAGATGATCGTGGCGGCCAGCGTGCAGGACCAGGTCAACGGGATCATCAACGTCTGCACCGGCCAGCCCCGGACGCTGGCCGACCGGGTGGAGCAGTTCCTGCGGGACAAGCACTACAAGATCCGGCTGGATTACGGCGCCTACCCCGACCGCCCCTACGACAGCCCCGGCGTCTGGGGGGACCCCGCCCGGATCAACGAGATCCTGCGCAGCGCCCGCCTGGACTGAACCGCGGGGCGCCGCCGGCGAGAGATAAAAATATACCATCTGAGGAGACCGCATGAAACGCCTGGGAATCTTCTTCTTCTTTGAAAAAAACGGCTATGTGGATGACTTCATCCTCTATTACATGGCCGATCTGGTCAAGAACCTCACCGAGCTGGTGGTGGTCTGCAACGGCAAGCTCAGCGAACAGGGGCGGGCGGCCTTCTCCCGCTATACGCAGAACATCATCGTGCGGGAAAACAAGGGCCTGGATGTCTGGGCCTACAAGACCGCCCTGGACCAGTATGGCTGGGACCGCCTGGCCGGGTTCGACGAGGTGGTCATGACCAACTCCACCCTGATGGGCCCGGTGCGCCCGCTGTCCGAGATGTTTGAGGCGATGGCCGAAAACCAGGACCTGGATTTCTGGGGTCTCAGCGTCCACCATGGCGCCGAGGGCAACCCCTTCAAGGGCAAGCATATCTACGACTATCTGCCCGTTCACATCCAGTCCCACTTCATCGTCTACCGCCGCCGGTTCCTCCAGTCCGCGGACCTGCAGCAGTACTGGGACAAGATGCCGATGATCGAAAGCTACACCGACTCGGTGCAGCGGTACGAGGCGGTCTTCACCAAGATCTTTGCCGACAAGGGCTACAAGTGGGACGTTTATGTCCGCACCGACGACCTCAAGGACTTCACCGACTACCCGATGCTGGTCTGCCCCACCCGGCTGCTGCGGGACAAAAAGTGCCCGCTGTTCAAGCGCCGCAGCTTCATGCACCCGCTGGAAGCCTACCTCAACGACACCGCCGGCGAGCCGGTGCGGGAGCTGTACGCCTACCTGCGGGACCACACCGACTACCCGCTGGAGCTGATCTGGTCCAACATGATCCGCACCATGCACCCCTACGACTTCACCCGCAACCTGGGGCTGACCCGGCTGATCCAGCCCACCCTCCAGGACGGGGCGCTGGCCGCCCGGGTGCGCGGCACCCGGCGCATCGCCCTGGCCATGCACCTGTATTTCCCCGACCTTCTGGCTTCCAGCACGGCCTTTGCGGCCAACTTCCCGCCCGAGACCGATGTCTTCATCTCCACCGACACCGAGGAGAAGAAGGCGGCCATCCAGGCGGCTTTCGCCCCGCTGGCGCTGCACAGCGTCACGGTGCTGGTGGTGGAAAACCGCGGCCGGGACGTGGCGGCCTTCCTCTGCGACCTGGCCCCCCGCCTGGCCGGGTATGACTATGCCTGCTTCATGCACGACAAAAAGGCCGTGCAGACCAAGCCGGGCAGCGTGGGCGGCAGCTTCGGCTATGTCTGCAACGAAAACGTCTGCAAGAACGCCGACCATGTGCTCAACATCCTCTGCGAGTTCGAGCGGGACCCCCGCCTGGGCCTTCTCTGCCCGCCTTTCCCCACCCATGGGCTGTATTTCATGAACCTGTGTTCGGGCGGCTGGGGCCCCAACTTCGACAACACCAAGACCCTGTGCAAGGAACTGGGCTTCGATGTGCCCATCTCGGGGGAAAAATCCCCGCTGGCCCCCTTCGGCAGCGTGTTCTGGTTCCGGGTCAAGGCGCTGGAACAGCTGTTTACCAAGGGGCAGGGGGGCGCCGGCTGGCGGCATGAGGACTTCCCCCCCGAACCGCTGCCCCAGGACGGCACCATCAGCCATGCCATCGAGCGGGTCTATCCCTTCGCGGCTCAGGCGGCCGGCTACTACCCGGCCCAGGTCATGAGCACCGAGTTCGCCGTGACCCGCTGCGACGCCATGCAGGCCTATGCGGGCGGGCTGGTCCGGCCGCTGGCCCGGGTGTTTGACTGCACGACCTTCGGCAACGCGGCGCTGTCCGCCACCGGCTTCGCCGCCCGGCGGCATTTCGGGCTGTTCCGGGTCTACGGGCCCTACGCCAACACCCGGCGCCGCCATGCCCGCAACTGGCTGCGGGACCATCTGCCCGCCGGGCTGTACTGGGGCATCTGGCGGCTCAAGCGGGCGGTGTTCGGCCCCCACGGCGCCCCCTACGAGGAATGACCGCCGGGGCACTACAGAAAAGGCGGGACCGGATCATGCAACGGCTGGTAGTCTATTTTCATTATGATCCCCGCGGGCAGGCTGATCCAGCCTGCCGTTTTGCGGTGCGCGAAATCCAAAAGCAGGCCGGGGCGGTCTGGTTCGTCACAAACGGCAGGCTGGACGCCGAAAGCCGCGGCTGGGCCCGGGACGCCGGGCTGCATCTGCTGGAACGGGAGAACACCGGCTTTGATGTGGGCGCCTACCGGCAGGTGCTGCTCACCCTGGGCCGGCCGGCGCTGGACGAATGGGACGAGATCGTCCTGATGAACTACACCCTGGCCGGGCCGGTCTTCCCGCTGGGGGAGATGTTCGCGGCCATGGACGCCCGGGCGCTGGATTTCTGGGGGCTGAGCCGCCATTACGCCATGCGCAGCCGGCGGTTCGGCGGCCGGGGCGGGGCGGTGCCCGAGCACCTGCAGTCCCACCTGCTGGCTGTGCGCCGCCCGATGTACGACGATTTCTATGCCTACTGGCAGGCCATGGCCCTGCCCCGCAGCTATGAGGAGTCGGTGCGCTGCCACGAGGCCCGGTTCACCGCCCATTTTGCGGCGCTGGGCTACCGGTGGGACAGCTTCCTGGACGGCGAGCGCTGGCGGGGGATCTTCCTCAACCCGCTCATGGCCTGCCCGCGGGAGCTGCTGCAGCAGGAGCGCTGCCCCTTCTTCAAGCGGCGCAGCTTTTTCACCCCCTATGGCGACGAACTGCGCCGCACCGACGGCCTGGCCGCCCGCCGGCTGTACGACTGGCTCAAGGCCGAGACGAGCTACCCGGTGGACGAACTGCTCCGCGGGTTGCTGCCGGCATATCCGCTGTCCGCCGTGACCCGCAGCCTGCACCCCTACCCGCTGCTGCCGGCGGACCCGGCGGGCCCGGCGCCGGTCACGGTGCTGCCGTCCGCCCTGCTGCGGGAGGGCGCGGCCCTTGCCCCCGACCGGTTCTACTGGCTGGAACTGCCGCTGCCCGAGACCGAACCCGCCCGCCGGTACGAGGCCGCGGCCCGCTGGACCCCGGCGCAGCAGGCGGCCGCCGTCCGGCTGCTGGAGCAAAACCCGCTGTGGGGCCTCATCGGGCCGGCGCTGCCCCTGTACCCCGGCTGCGAGGCCGCCCGCCTGCGCGCCTGGCGGCGGGACCGGCCCGCCGTGCAGGCCCGCATGGCCGAACTGGGCCTGCAGCTGCCGCTGGATGCCGCCGACCCGCCCCCGCTGCCCGCTGGCGGGGTGCTGCTGCGGGGGGCGGCTTTCCCCGGGGGGCTGCCGCCGGTGGAAGGGCCGGAAGATCTCTGGCTGCTGCCGCTGGCCGCCCAGCAGGGCGGCTGGGCCACCGCCCTGGCCCAGGATGCCGCCCAGGCCGCGGCCCGGGCCGACCAGCTGGGGGTGCTGCTGGCCGCCCAGCTCAGCCCGCGGGAAACCGCCCGGGCGCTGGCGCGTGCGCTCAGGTCCGCGCTGCGGCGGTAGGGTGTAACCGAAAAAACCTGCGCCGGCACGACCGATCCACCCCAAGGAGGACACCCCATGAAAAAGCCCCGGCTGTTTTATCTTGATCTGATCCGCACGGCGGCGCTCATCAGCATCCTCATCATCCACTTCAACGCCACCGTCACCGGGTATTTCACCTATCCCTCCCGGCTGTTCGGCTCCACGCTGCCCTTCGGCATCTATCTCGGCGACTTCGGCTCCTCCCTCTTCTTCATCGTATCGGGGGCGGCGCTGTGCTATACGGCGGCCGAGCCCTTCTCGGTGAAGGGGTTCTACAAAAAGCGGGCCCGGGCCGTCTACCCGATGTTCTGGCTGGCCTGGGCGATCTGCTTCACGGTGCGGTTCACCACCGTCCCCGGCGCCTTCGCCGGCGCCCGGGGCGTCACGCTGGTGCTCACCCTGCTGGGGCTGGACAACTTCGCCGTGGCCGCCGGCTGGGTGGGGGCCGACTTCGCCTGTGTGGGCGAGTGGTTTCTGGGCAGCATCCTGTTTTTGTATCTGCTCTTCCCGCTGCTGCTGGCGCTGTGCCGCAAAGGCCGGGCGGTGCGCTGGCTGGGCTTCGCCGGCGCGGCGGTGCTGGGCGTCGCCGTTCACCTGACAGGGTGGGACGCCCGGCTCGTGGCCATCCACCTGCCGGAATTCTTTTTCGGGATGGTGTTCGTGCAGCTGACCCGCCGCGGCCAGGCCGGGGCGCTGGGCGTCAGCCTGGCCGGGCTGCTGGCGCTGTGGGCGCTGGGCGGCCCGCTGGCCGACACCAAGATCCTCTGCGCGCTGTTCAGCGCGGCGGTCTTTGCGGCGCTGGCCCTGCTCTCGCCGCTGCTCGACCGCGGCCCGGTGCGGCGGGGCTGCGGGCTGCTGAGCCGGTATTCCTACGCGGTGTTCCTCTGCCACCATGTGCTGATCCAGCGGCTGGTGCGGGGGTTCGACCTGTCAATACTCACCCGGCGGGACACCGTGCTGCTCTTTTTCAGCTACCTGGTGGCCACCGCCGCGGCCTCGGCGCTGCTCTACTGGCTGGACGGCAAGGTCCGGGCCGGGGCGGGGGCGCTCTGGCACGGGGCGGGGGCATAACCCGGCCGGTTTCGGCGTAGGCTGGGGCGGGCGCAGACCCGCCCGGGCCCGCGCCGATTTTTTTGCGTCGGGCACCCTGTACAAAACCCGGCCGGTGGGCTATAATGAAAGAAAATGGCAGGCGCGGGCCGCCGGGCCGCGGCGCTTCGCGCCCTGCAATCAGATCCAGAAAGGGGAGACCTTCCGTGCCGCAATTTTCCGTCACGCTGGCCAAGATCGCAGAGGAATCCAACCTGACCACCCTCTACGCCGCCAAGGACCTGTCCGAGACCAAGGTCATCACCGCCGAGGTCTACCGCCCGGGCATCATGCTGGCCGGGTACTACCAGTATTTTGACAACACCCGCATCCAGATCATCGGCCTGACCGAGCTGTCCTACCTGCAGGAGCTGGAACCCGAGGTGCGGCGCACCCACCTGGAAAAGCTCTTCTCCTTCCGGCCGCCCTGCGTCATTCTGACCCGGGACCTGGAACCCCTGCCCGAGATGCTGGAATTCGCCAAAAAGTACAGCGTGCCGCTGCTGCGCTCCACCGAGATGACCAGCCCGCTGATGAGCAGCCTCATCACCACCCTCAACACCGAGCTGGCCCCCCGCATCACCCGCCACGGCGTGCTGGTGGAGGTGGCCGGCGAAGGCATCCTGATCCTGGGCGATTCCGGCGTCGGCAAGAGCGAGACCGCCATCGAGCTGGTCAAGCGGGGCCACCGGCTGGTGGCCGACGACGCGGTGGAACTGCGCAAGGTGTCCTCCCGCAAGATCATGGGCATGGCCCCGGCCAACATCCGCCATTTCATCGAACTGCGGGGCATCGGCATCATCAACGTGGCCCGTCTGTTCGGCGCCGGCGCCGTCAAGAACAGCGTCGAGGTGGAGATGGTGGTGGAGCTGGAACCCTGGGAGCGCACCAAGAACTATGACCGCACCGGCCTGGAGATGGACAGCTACGACATCCTGGGCGTGGCGGTGCCCAGTATGCTGATCCCGGTCATGCCCGGGCGCAACCTGGCCGTCATCCTGGAGACGGCGGCCATCAACAACCGTCAGAAAGAGATGGGCTACAACGCCGCCCAGGAACTGCTCAACACCCTCGGGCTGCAGAACGACATCGGTAGCGGGCTGTAAGCCGGCGCCGCCCAAAACAGAAGGAAGTACATCCATGCAGATAATCGCAGACCTGCACACCCACACCCTCGCCTCCACCCACGCCTTCCATATCCTGCAGGAGATGGCCGCGGCGGCCAGGGAACTGGGCTATCGGGCGCTGGCCGTCACCGACCATGCCCCCGCCATGCCCGACGCGCCCCACAGCTGGCATTTCGGCAACTGGCGCGGGCTGCCCCGGGCCGTGGACGGCGTGGCCATGCTCTACGGCGCCGAGGTGAACGTGATGGACACCAAAGGCGGGCTGGATCTGCCCGACAGCCTGCTGCGCGGGATGGACTGGGTGGTGGCTTCCATCCACAGCCCCTGCCTGCCCGGCCTGCTCACCGAGCGGGAAGCCACCCGCCTCTGGCTGGGCGTGGCGGAAAACCCCTATGTGGACTGCATCGGCCATTCGGAGCAGCAGCACTACAAATACGACTACGACCTGGTCACCCGGGCCTTTGCCGCCCGCAACAAGGTGGTGGAGTTCAACGGCAACTCCTGCCAGGTCCGGCGCGACGGCATCCCCAATATGCGGACGCTGATGCGGGCCTGCCGCGACAACGGCTGCCGCATCGCCCTGAACTCCGACGCGCACAGCATCCGCCAGCTGCAGGAAAATATGGCGGCACTGTACACCCTTGTGGAAGAAGAAAATTTCCCGCAGGACCGCATCGTCAACGCCTCCGCCGCCGCTCTGGTGGCGGAACTGCGCCGGCACGGCCGGCCCTGCGCGGATGAATTGGGAGGAATTTTGGCATGAAATATACCATCGGCATCGACCTGGGCGGCACCACCATGACCGCCGGCGTGGTCAACGAAAACTGTGAGATCGTCGGCAAGCTGACCTGGGCCACCCGGCTGCCCCGCCCGGCCCGGGACCTGGAAAAAGCCATGGCCGACCTCTGCCGCGCCGTGGCCAAGGAAAGCCGCGTCTCGATGGCGGACATCGAGTATGTGGGCATCGGCACCCCCGGCAGCGTCAAGTTCACCACCGGCTTTGTGGGCTACAACACCAACTTCGGCTACTATGACTGGAACCTCGGCCCCGATATGGAGGCTCTGCTGGGCTGCCGCGTCTATGTGGAAAACGACGCCAACGCCGCCGCCTTCGGCGAATACCTGGCCGGCGGCGCCAAGGGCTACAAGGACGCGGTGGTCATCACGCTGGGCACCGGCATCGGCAGCGGCATCATCCTTGCGGGCAAGATCCTGCGCGGGTTCAATTTTGCCGCCGGCGAAATGGGCCACACCGTCATCGTCAAGGACGGCCGGCCCTGCAACTGCGGCCGCCGCGGCTGCTGGGAACGGTACGCTTCCTCCCGCGCGCTCAGCGAGGACACCAAGGAGGCCATGCGCGCCCACCCCGAGACCCTGATGTGGAAGATCGCCGGCGATCTGGACCATGTGAACGCCAAGACCTCCTTCGACGCCATGGCCGCCGGCGACCCGGTGGGCCGCCAGGTGGTGGAAAACTGGCTGGAGTATGTGGGCTGCGGGGTGGCCAATGTGGTCAACACCTTCCAGCCCGAGGTGGTCTGCATCGGCGGCGGCGTGTCCAACCAGGGCGAAGTGCTGCTGGCCCCGGTGCGCGAGTATGTCAAGCGGGAGACCGGCAACATCGCCTGCGGCAACTTCACGGCCATCGTTGCCTGTACGCTGCACAACGACGCCGGCGTGATCGGCGCGGCCCGTCTGGCCGAATCCATCTGAACCAAGGAGGCATCTATGGCCGGAACCATCTCAGAACTGCTGCAGGACCTGCGCCGTGCCGGCCTGCCCTGCACGGCCGATGAGCCGCTGTCCCGCCACACCACCTTCCGCATCGGCGGCCCGGCGGCGGTGTTCTGCCGGCCCCAGACCATCCCGGAGCTGACCCGCACCCTGGAATTCTGCCGCGCCCGGGGCGTGCGCACCTACCTGCTGGGCAACGGTTCCAACGTGCTGTTTGCCGACGCCGGCTTCCCCGGCGCGGTGATCTGCCTGACCGACCTGACCCAGCCCACCCGCTTCACCCCGGCGGGGGCGGACCGGGTCACGGTGCGGGCCGGGGCGGGGCGCAGCCTGGCGGCTTTGTGCCGGGAAGTCTGCGCCCAGGGGCTGACCGGGCTGGAGTTCGCCTACGGCATCCCGGGCACGGTGGGCGGCGCCGTCTATATGAACGCCGGGGCCTACGGCGGCGAGATCAAAGGGGTGATCGAGTTGGCCGCCTGCCTGGACGAAGCGCTGCGCCTGACCTGCCTGCCCGCCGCCGACCTGGCCCTGGGCTACCGCACCAGCGTCTTCGAGACCCGGCCCTGGTGCATCCTGGAAGCCTCCTTCACCCTGACCCGGGACCCGGGCGGCCCCGGGGCGGTCAGCGCCCGGATGGAGGACTATATGGCCCGCCGCCGGGCCAAACAGCCGCTGGACCTGCCCTCGGCGGGTTCCACCTTCAAGCGCCCGGCCGGCTGCTTTGCGGGCCAGCTCATTGAAGAATGCGGGCTGCGGGGCTTTCGGGTGGGCGGCGCCGCCGTCAGCGAAAAGCACTGCGGCTTTGTGGTGAACACCGGCGGCGCCACCTGCGCCGACGTGCTGCGCCTGACCGACGAGGTGCGCCGCATCGTGCTGGAAAAGACCGGCCACGCCCTCGAACGGGAGATCCGCGTGGTCCGGTGAGCCGCCGCGGCCCAGACAAGGAGGAATCCCCCAATGAACTTTCTCGTGGTGACCGGCCTGTCCGGGGCGGGCAAATCCATGGCCGCCAATGTCCTTGAGGACATCGGCTATTTCTGCATCGACAACATTCCGGCGGGGCTGCTGCCCCGCCTTGTGGACTTCGCCCTGCAGGGCGAAAACCAGCTGCAGCGGGTGGCGGTGGTCATGGACATCCGCGGCCTGCGCTCCCGCGAAGCGGTGGAGACGGCCCTGCAGGCGCTGGACGACAAGAAGATGGCGTACGACATCCTCTTTCTGGACGCCTCCGACGCGGTAATCCGCCGGCGCTACAAAGAGACCCGCCGCATCCACCCCATGGCCCAGGGCGGGCAGCTGCCCATCGACGAGGCCATCCGCCGGGAGCGGGAGATCCTGCAGCCGCTGCGGGAGCGGGCCAAATACCTGATCGACACCTCCCAGCTTTCCGCCTCCCAGAACCGGGCGCGCATCTGCAGCCTGTTTCTGGGGCAGGACCAGTGCCCCATGTCGCTGACCATCCTGTCCTTCGGCTTCAAGTACGGTCTGCCCCAGGAGGCGGACATCGTGCTGGACGTGCGCTGCCTGCCCAATCCCTTCTATGTGCCTGAGCTCAAGGAACTCACCGGCCTGGACCAGCCGGTGGTGGACTATGTGATGAACAGTCCGGATTCCCAGGGGCTGCTGCGCCGGTACGAGAGCATGCTGGAATTCTCCCTGCCCCTGTATGTCAAGGAGGGCAAAAGCCAGCTGGTGGTGGCCGTGGGCTGCACCGGCGGCAAACACAGGTCCATCACCTTTGCCCGCAAGCTCGGCGAGTTCTGCACCCGGCTGGGCTACCAGCCCATCGTGATGCACCGGGACGCCAGGCGGACAATGTGAATCCAATACCATGACAAGAGAAAGGGGGAGGGCAGACGCATGAGTTTTTCCCAGGATGTGAAAAACGAGATCCTGCGCCGCAAGATCACCCGCCCCTGCTGCTGCCGGGCCGCGGCCTATGCGGTGGCCTGCTTCGGCAAATATTTTGACGAGCGGGGCATCGTGCTGCAGACCGAGACCGAAGGGGTGGCCAATTTCGCCCAGCGCATGTACGCCCGCTGCGGCATCACCGGCACGCTGCTGCGCAAGGAGCGCCCGGCCGGCCCGGTGTTCGAGTTCAGCGTCAAGGACCCGGCCCAGACCGCCAGAATGCTGGAGATCTTCGGCCATACCGGCCGGGAAACCGCCCTGCGCATCCGGCCGGACGGCTTCCGCTGCCAGAACTGCGTGTCCTGCTTTGTGTCCACCGCCTTCCTGTGCTGCGGCACCGCCACCGACCCGGAAAAGGGCTACAACATCGAGTTTCTGTCCACCCGCTACCAGCTCTCCCAGCAGCTGGAAGCCATCCTGGCCGAACACGAGTTCCACCCCCACCGGGCCCTGCGCAAGGGGGCCAGCACCGTCTACATCAAGGCCGGCGACCATATCGAGGACCTGCTCACCTTCATGGGCGCCGGCAACGCGGCCATGCGGATCATGGAACAGCGGATGTACAATGACATGCGCAACAAGACCAACCGCCTGTCCAACTGCGAAACCGCCAACCTGGGCAAGAGCGTGCAGGCCACGGTGCAGGTGCAGCTGGCCATCCGTGCGCTGGAGGCGGCCGGCGCGCTGGACGCCCTGCCCGCCCCGCTGCCCGACACCGCCCGCCTGCGCATGGCCTACCCCGACCTGCCGCTGGCCAAGCTGGGGCAGAAATTCGACCCGCCGGTGAGCAAGGCGGGGCTTTCCCACCGCTTCAAGCGGATCCAGCAGGCCGCCCAGCGCCTGCAGGACCCTCCACCCGCACCCCCCGACGCACCGGGAAAGGAGACCCATGGCTGACACAACTTCCCCCCGCCAGTTCACCCACCTGCATCTGCATACCGAATACAGCCTGCTGGATGGCGCCTGCCGGATCGACCGGCTGTTCGAGCGCGTCAAAGAGCTGGGCCAGACCGCCGTGGCCATCACCGACCACGGCGTTATGTATGGCTGCGTGCAGTTCTACGACGCCGCCGTGGCCGCGGGCATCCGGCCCATCATCGGGTGCGAGGTCTATGTGGCCACCCGCACCCGGTTCGACAAGGTCAACCGCATCGACGGCAACAACCACCTGGTCCTGCTGTGCAAAAACGAGACCGGCTACAAAAACCTCATCAAGATGGTCTCGGCGGGCTTTCTGGAAGGGTTCTACTCCAAACCCCGGGTGGACAGGCAACTGCTGGAAGCCCACCACGAAGGGCTGATCTGCCTGTCCGCCTGCCTGGCCGGCGAGGTGCCCCAGGCCATCCTGGCCGGGGACTATGAGCGGGCCAAACAGGCCGCGCTGTACTACCGGGACCTGTTCGGCGCGGACAACTACTACATCGAACTGCAGGACCACGGCCTGGAGGAAGACAACATCGTGCTGCCCCAGCTCATCCGCCTGTCCCGGGAGACCGGCATCCCGCTGGTGGCCACCAACGACGCCCACTACCTGCGCCGGGAGGACGCCAAGATGCAGAGCATCCTGCTGTGCATCCAGACCGGCAAGACCATCGCCGACGCCGACCGCATGGAGTTCCAGACCGACGAATTCTATGTCAAGAGCACCGATGAGATGTACGATCTGTTCTCGATGGTGCCGGAAGCCTGCGAGAACACCAACCGCATCGCCGAACAGTGCCGGTTCGACTTCCACTACGGCGAGACCAAGCTGCCCTACTTCAAGGCCCCCGGCGGCATGGAGAACCAGGACTACTTTGAAAAACTCTGCCGGGAAGGGCTGGAGCGCCGCTACCCCGGCCAGGTCACCGACGAACTGCGCCAGCGGCTGGACTATGAGATCGGCGTGGTCAAAAAGATGGGCTACACCAACTACTACCTCATCGTCTACGACTTCATCAACTATGCCAAGAGCCACGGCATCCCGGTGGGGCCGGGGCGGGGTTCGGGCGCGGGCAGCCTGGCGGCCTACTGCGTCGGCATCACCGACATCGACCCCATCCGCTACAACCTGATCTTCGAGCGGTTCCTCAACCCCGAGCGGGTCTCGATGCCCGACTTCGACGTGGACTTCTGCTACGAGCGCCGGCAGGAAGTCATCGACTATGTCAACGAAAAGTACGGCCGGGACCATGTGGCCCAGATCGTCACCTTCGGCACCATGGCCGCCCGGGCCGCCGTGCGGGACGTGGGCCGGGTCATGGGGATGCCCTACCAGGAAGTGGACCGGGTGGCCAAACTCATCCCGATGGAACTCAAGATGACGCTGCGCCACGCGCTGGAAGTCTCCCCCGACCTCAAGGCGCTGTATGAGGGCGACCCCCAGATCCACGAGCTCATCGAGACCTCCCTGAAGGTGGAGGGGATGCCCCGCAACGCCTCCACCCATGCGGCCGGCGTCGTCATCACCCGGGAACCGGCCACCGAGTATGTGCCGCTGGGGTCCAACAACGGCGTGCCGGTCACCCAGTTCAACATGACCGAGATCGAGCGGCTGGGCCTGCTCAAGATGGACTTCCTGGGGCTGCGCACCCTCACCGTCATCCACGACACCGAGACCGCGGTCCGGCGCACCCACCCCGACTTCACCCACGAGAGCATCGACTACGACGACCCCGCCACCTACGCCATGCTCACCGGCGGCGAGACCGAGGGGGTCTTCCAGCTGGAATCCACCGGCATGAAGCAGGTGCTCACCGGTCTGCGCCCCAAAAACCTCGAAGACATCATCGCCCTGATCTCGCTGTACCGCCCCGGCCCGATGGACTCCATCCCCACCTACCTGCGCAACCGCAAGGAGCCGGACAAGATCCGCTACCGCACCCCCCAGCTGGCCCACATCCTGGATGTGACCAACGGCTGCATCGTCTATCAGGAGCAGGTCATGCAGATCTGCCGGGAACTGGCGGGCTTCAGCTTCGGCCAGGCCGACAACGTCCGCCGGGCCATGAGCAAGAAAAAGCACAAGGTCATGGAGGCCGAGCGCGCCCACTTCGTCTACGGCTGCACCGACCCCGGCAAGGAGTGCCCCGGCTGCATCCAGAACGGCATCCCGGAGGACGCCGCCAACGCCATCTATGACGACATGAGCAGCTTTGCCTCCTACGCCTTCAACAAATCCCACGCGGCCTGCTATGCGTATGTGGCCTTCCAGACCGCCTACCTCAAATGCCACTACCCGCGGGAGTTCATGGCCGCGCTGCTCACCAGCGTGCTGGACAACACCGCCAAGGTCATCGAGTATACCTCCGAATGCCAGCGCCTGGGCATCAAGGTGCTGCCGCCGGACATCAATGTCTCCCGCGGCGGCTTCACGGTGGACGGCCAGAGCATCCGCTTCGGCCTCAACGCCGTCAAGTCGGTGGGGCGCAACCTCATCGACACGGTGGTGCGGGAGCGCAAAAACCGTCCCTTCCGCAGCCTGTACGACTTCTGCAAGCGGCTGCACGGGGCCGAACTCAACCGCCGCGCCCTGGAAAGCCTGATCCGCGCCGGCGCCTTCGACGGGCTGGAACCCAGCCGCCGCGGAATGTTGGAAAGCGTGGAGGTCATCCTGAAAAGCGTGGAAAACGACGCCCGCCAGAACCTGGAAGGCCAGCTGGACCTGTTCAGCGCCCTGGGCGCCGGCGGCGACGCCGCCGCGGCCGAGGACTTCCGGGTGCCCGATCTGCCCGAATACCCCGCCGCCGAGCTGCTCAAGATGGAAAAGGAGGTCTCCGGCCTGTACCTGTCCGGCCACCCGCTGGACGCCTACCGGGAACTGGCCGCCCGGGTCTCCAGCTGTACGCTGGCCGACCTGGCCGACGAGGAACAGGCCCGCGGCTATGACAACCGGATGGTCACCATCCTGTGTACCGTCGTCAAAAACAAGATTATGACCACCAAGTCCAACACCCTCATGGCCTTCACCACCGTCGAAGACCTCACCGGTACGATGGAACTGCTGGTCTTCCCCCGGGTCTTTGCCGAATGCCGCCACATCCTGCAGGAAAACGCCGTCGTCATCGCCCAGGGCCGTGTCTCCTATAAGGAAGAGGAGGGCACCCGCCTGCTGGTGGAGGGGGTGCTGCCGGTGCAGGGCTACGACCCCGACCGCAGCTTTGCCGAAAACCAGGGCGGGGAACGCCGCCGGCCGGCGGCCCCCCGGGTGGAAATCCTCTGGCTGCTGGCGCCTTCCCGGGATTGCCCGGAGATGAAAAAGGTGGAAAACCTGCTGCACAATATCTTTGACGGCTCCACGCCAGTCTGCTTCAAGTTCGAGGATACCGGCCGGTATATGCGGGCGCCCCGGTCCCTGTGGGCCAACGACTGCCCGCTGCTGCGCACCGAATTGGAGCGCATTCTGGGCCAGGGCCATGTGATCGCCCGTGAGGCAAAATAAATCCATTCTTTTGCAAGATATATCCATAAGACCGGCCGCGTTCTATGGTATAATGGAAATTACGGGGAATCGTTACGCTTTTAACAACCGTGAGCGGGCGGCCCCGGCGCGGCCCGCAGTGCCGCCTGTTTGGGAGAGAAAACGGAAAGACCGAAAACCCGAAAGAAACAAGCACCCTGCTGTTTCAATGCAATGGGAGGAAAACCAATATGGCGAAGGAGATCAAATCCATCGGCGTACTGACCAGCGGCGGCGACGCCCCCGGTATGAACGCGGCGGTGCGTGCGATCGTGCGCACCGGCATCTCGAAAGGCTACCGGATGCTGGGCATCCAGCGCGGCTACAACGGCCTGATCAACGGCGAAGTGTACGAGATGAACGTGCGCAGCGTGTCCGAAATCATCCACCGCGGCGGCACCATCCTGTACACGGCCCGCTGCCTGGAATTCAAGACCCGCGAAGGCCAGGCCAAGGCCCTGGCCCGCTGCAAGGAACTGGGCATCGACTCGCTGGTGGTCATCGGCGGCGACGGTTCGTTCATGGGCGCCCGGGCCCTGGCCAACCAGGGGGTGCCCTGCGTCGGCATCCCCGGCACCATCGACAACGACATCGCCTGCAGCGAGTACACCATCGGCTACGACACCGCCATGAACACCGCGGTGGAGGCCATCGACAAGCTGCGGGACACCACCCAGAGCCATGACCGCTGCAGCGTCGTGGAGGTCATGGGCCACCACGCCGGCTACATCGCCCTCAACGTGGGCATCGCCACCGGCGCATTGGCCGTGCTGCTGCCCGAACGCCCCTTCGATTTCGAGCGGGACATCCTGCAGCGGATGCGCCAGACCCAGGCCACCGGCAAAAAGCATTTCATCATCATCGTGTCGGAAGGGGTCGTGGGCGCCCAGGAACTGGCCAACCAGATCCAGGCGGCCACCGGCGTGGATTCCCGCGCCACCGTGCTGGGCCACATCCAGCGCGGCGGTTCGCCCACCGTGCGGGACCGGGTCAACGCCTCGCTGATGGGCTACCACGCCGTGGACCTGCTGGACAAGGGCATCTACAACCGGGTCGTGGCGGTCTCCGGCGGCAAGATCGTGGACTATGATGTGAACGTCGCCCTCTCGATGCACAAGACCATCGAGGACAGCGAGATCGAGGTCGCCAACACCATCTCGATCTGAGGGCGCGGGGCGGTTTTCCCTTTTTACCGTCCCTTTTTGCAAAAAAATGCTTGCAAAACAACGCAATGTGTGGTATAGTATTTCGGCAATACACACGCATTGCGTTGTTTTTTTGTGCCCGAAACCGCCGATACTGGCGGCAGGGGTTAGAAAACAAGTTCGCGGTGCGGAGGGTAAAACTAAATTTTTTGGAGGAAATACCTATGGCAGTCGTTTCTATGAAGCAGCTTCTCGAAGCCGGTGTCCACTTCGGCCACCAGACCCGTCGCTGGAACCCCAAGATGGCGAAGTACATCTTCACCGAGCGCAACGGCATCTACATCATCGACCTGCAGAAGACCGTGAAAAAGCTGGACGAGGCGTACAACTTCGTCCGCGAGACCGTCGCCGCCGGCGGCGAGATCCTCTTCGTCGGCACCAAGAAGCAGGCGCAGGAATCCATCCGTGACGAGGCCACCCGCTGCGGCATGCACTTCGTCAACGCCCGCTGGCTGGGCGGCATGCTCACCAACTTCCGCACCATCCGCAAGCGCATCGACCGCATGGAGCAGCTCAAGACCATGCAGGAAGACGGCACCTTCGACCTGCTGCCCAAGAAGGAAGTGGTCAAGCTGCAGCTGGAAATGGCCAAGCTGGACAAGTACCTGGGCGGCGTCAAGGACATGAAGAGCCTGCCCAAAGCCCTGTTCATCGTTGACCCCCACAAGGAGCGCATCGCCGTTTCCGAGGCCCGCAAGCTGCACATCCCCATCGTCGCCATCGTCGATACCAACTGCGATCCCGATGAGATCGATTACGTCATCCCCGGCAACGACGACGCCATCCGCGCTGTCAAGCTGATCTCCGGCGCTATGGCCGACGCCGCCCTGGAAGGCAAGCAGGGCGAGCAGGACGCCCCCGCCGCGGAGGAGCCGGCCGCCGAGGCTGCCGCTGAATAAGCGACCGTTCCGTATAACACCATCATCTTTATACAGAAAGGATAATACGTTATGGCTATTTCTGCGAAGGACGTTATGGAACTGCGCAAGCAGACCGACTGCGGCATGATGGAGTGCAAGAAGGCGCTGACCCAGGCCGACGGCGATTTTGAGAAAGCCATCGAGATCCTGCGCGAGCAGGGTCTGGCCACCGCCAGCAAGAAGGCCGGCCGCATCGCCGCCGAGGGCATGGTCTACGCCGCCACCTTCCCCAACTGCGCCGTGGTGGTCGAGGTCAACGCCGAGACCGACTTCGTGGCCAAGAACGAGAAGTTTGTCGCCTTCACCAAGGATCTGGCCCAGGTCGTGGCCGAGCAGAACCCCGCCGATGTGGAGGCCCTGATGGCCTGCAAGATGGGCGATGGCACTGTGGACGACGCCCTGAAGGCCCTGATCCTTGTCATCAAGGAGAACATCAAGGTCCGCCGCTTTGCCCGCTATGAGGGCCACTGCGCTGCCTATGTCCATGGCGGCGGCACCCACGGCGTCATCGTCAAGTTTGAGACCAGCGACGCTGTCGCGGCCAAGGAGGGCTTCACCGCCTTCGGCAAGGACATCGCCATGCAGATCGCTGCGGCCAGCCCCAGCTACCTGAACGAAGCGGCTGTGCCCGAGACCGTGATCGCCAAGGAGAAGGAGATCATCCTGGCTCAGATGGCCAACGATCCCAAGACCGCCAACAAGCCCGACGCCATCAAGGAGAAGATGGCCATTGGCAAGCTGGGCAAGTTCTATAAGGAGAACTGCCTGGTGGACCAGGCCTTCATCAAGGACGGCAACATGGACGTGAAGAAGTACGTCGAGGCCACCGCCAAGGAGCTGGGCGGCGACATCCAGATCGCGGCGTACACCCACTTCATCAAGGGCGAGGGCCTGGAGAAGCGCAACGAGGACTTCGCCGCCGAAGTCGCCGCTGCCATCAAGGGCTGAGTTCGGCTTGATTCCGTCTGCTTTGCCCGACCCTGGCGGGTGGGGCAGGGAAGACGCTCTCGGTGGGTCCCGGGGATCCGCCGGGGAAACAGAGAATGCAAAGAGGTATGTGGTATCCCGAAAGGGGCTGCATACCTCTTTTTGTATTCATTTCCCATTCATTTGCAGACGAAACCCGGAATCCTCCTCCCCCGGGCGCCGGCCGCCCGCCGGGCTGCATACGCGGCGCCGGCGGACGATGCGCGAATATTTTCCCTTCCAACGCCGCTTTTTTTCGGATGCACATGGGGCAGGGAAGGGCCCCCGGGCCGGCAGCGGAGCGGCGAAACCGGGATGAAAGAGATTCGAATGAGACGGCGTCTTGATTTTTACAACCGGACCCGGTCAGATGGCGCCGGCCGGGCCGGTCCGTTCTGTAGAAAGAGGATGCAATTTTACACAGAGGAATCGGCCCGGGCCGCCGGAGGCAGATTTCCCGCAGCTGCGTCTCAAAATTGTCAGTTTCCGCCCAAAACAGCGTCAATACTTTGTGCAAGCTGATGGCGTTGTGACCTATCGCATTTTGCTTGAAAAGTGATATAATATACCTAGCTACGACTGCCATGTCGTATCGGCACATTCAATAATGTAAAGAAAAGGTCCTACATATTTCGCACAAAAACAGGAAACGGCTGAATCCTTTGCCAACCCGCCGCCGGGCGGACCAGCCCGTGCGCCGGCTGCGCCCGGAGCAGGGACCGCAACAGGGGGGGATCGGCCTATACCTGCAGGGGGTGAAGATCTTTTGAAAAACAGACAAGCCGCCAACCGGTGGATCACGGTGGTCCAGGTGCTGGTGGGGCTTGCGGTGCTGGGGGGCGTACTCTGGATCGCTTCCCGCCTGTATGGCTACTACCAGGCGCGCGCGGCGTATGACCAGCTCAGCGCAGACTATACGGCCCCTGTGGCCGCCCAGGACGCCGAAACCGGCCAGGGCACGCCGGCCAGCGCCGGCAGCCTGACCGTGGATTTTGAAGCGCTGCAGGCCCAATACCCGGACGTGGTGGGGTGGCTGCAGTTCGATGACCGGCCGGTCATCGATTATCCTGTGCTTCACGCACAGGATAATGAATATTATCTGCGCCGTGCGCCGGACGGCACCCACTCCGAAGCGGGCAGCCTGTTTATGGATTGTGCCAACCAGTCGCTGACCGACCCCTATGTGCTAATCTACGGCCACCACATGCAGGACGGCAGCATGTTTGCCGGCCTGCTGGATTATCAGGAGGAAGACTTCTACCGCAACGGCACCGGCTGCTTCACCCTCTATACGCCGGAAGGGGTGCGCCGCTACCAGATCTTTGCGGTGCAGTTTGCCGACGACAGCAGCCCGCTGTACTCCATCGGCTTCGCCCATGACGAAGCGTTCGGCAGCTTCCTGCAGCAGGTGAAGGAAAATTCGCTCTATGACACCGGCGTCACCGTCACCGCCGAAGACCAGGTCCTCAGCCTGAGCACCTGCGCCACCGTCAGCGGTGAGGGCAAGCTGGTGGTCACGGCCAAATACATCGGCGGCGAATGACCGCCTTCCCCCAGGGGCCCGGCCCCAAAATCAACGAGAAAGGTGAGAATCCATGAAGCAAACAATGAAAAAGCGGATCACAGCCCTGCTGCTCGTCTTCAGCCTGGCTGCTCTGCTGTCGCTGTCAGCCTTTGCCGAGGATGCTTCGACCACCGCCGATCCCTCTGTCGGCGCCGAGGCGTCCGACGCCGCCGGCAGCGAGGCGGGCTCCGCAGGGACCACCGCACAGGGCGGGGTCACCATCGACGGCGAAGTCTATTACGGGACCGACTATGTCCAGTTTGACATCCGCGGCAACGCGACCAATCTGTTCTACGATGTTTTGTATGACGGGAAGACGGTGTACCAGCATGTACACTATACCCCGGATGACAGAGGGGTCAATTCGGTCGGGATCGACCTGGAGGAGCTGGGGGATGGCTACAGCAATGTGACCCAGTACTCAATCCGTGTGTATACGGGACGTGCGGTGAGCGCTACGAATAAGCCGATAGCCCAAGCCTCCATGGCTGGGATCTATGCCCGGCTGAATGGCGATCCGCAACAGGATGTCTTGATCGGCAGCGTGGTGAATGGCACGGATGTCGAAAGGATCGAGCCGCCGCCGACCTATTACAACCAGGGCACCGACTATAACCTGTCCGGAGACATGAAGTACGATGAAACGGCAAGAAAGTACTATGCCGAGTACAAACCCTATGTCCCGACCCCGCTGGACGGCAGCATTACTTATGTGGACAACCAGGGCAACATTCTCAAGACGGACACGATTGTCAACATCACGCCGGATCACACCGGCGATACCCCCAAGGAAGTGGTTCTTGTCGATCGCTTCCTGGTTCAGGATGGGGAGCAGGACCTGTACTACTATCCCACCGTGCAGATCGTCAAAGCGGACTATTACGGTCAGATCGACTTCGTGGTCCTCTGCAATGCCTATGCGTCAACGGAAGGCGAGACCGGCCTTGTCAAAATCCATTATACCGCAGGCGGTGAGGACATTCTGGTTGACGAGGTCAACCTGACCACCACCACCTACCTGTACACCGTTCCCAAAAGCTTCGTGCAGATTGAGTCTGGCAAGGCAACGCAGTACAAGCTCAAGGACGACGGCAACCAGCTGAATGAATACCATCAGCTGGTGCTGGTGCCGGGCCGGGCTGAAAACGATTACTATTTTGAATACGAGGCAACGGCCGCGGACGAGGTCATCAGCTGGAATCTGATCCTCATGGACGGCACGACCAACACCCGCCTGGGCACCGAGACGATGGACGTCCAGCCGGGCGAAACGGTGGAATTTAACGCCGCGGCTCATGCGCCGGCCGGGTATGTTCCCTCGCAGGAAACCTACACCTATACCTACGGCGGCGAAAACCTCGTGCAGTATGTCTACTACACGCCGGACGGCTATGTGCCCACCGAAAGCTACACCGTCACCCTGCAGTTTGTCAACATCGCGGACGGCGCGGTGCTGCAGAGCGAGTCGGTCATGGTCAACCCGGGCGCCGACACCGAGATCACCTGCCCGGCGGAGTTCACCGCGGGCGACAACACCTATGTCCGGCTGGGCGGCCAGAGCGATACCTACCGCCACAGCTACTACAGCCCCAAGCGGACCTACACCATCTACTACCGCGATGTGAATGATACGCTGTATGCCAACACCATCATCACCAACATCGAAACGGTTACCACCGAGCGCACCGAGACCGGCGTGACCTATGTGGAGGATGTGACCACCGTCACCGGCGGCACGGTCACCGGCCCCGCCTACGCCACCGGCCCGGCGGCCGGCACCGGTATCACCGGCATCACCGACGACACCACCGGCATGAACCAGGCTGTCAATGAGGAAGGGCAGGGCCTGGCGCAGGAGCGCGAGGAGCAGATCGCGGAAGGCGAAACGCCTTTGGCCCAGGCCCCCGGCGGCGAGACCACGCCGGAGGAATCCATCACCGACAATGACACGGCCAAATCGGGGCTCAGCACCGCGCTGATGACCGGCGGCACCGTGGCGGCGCTGGTCGTGGCCATCGTTCTGGTCGTGCTGATCGTCGTGCAGCGCAAACGCAACCGCTCGACCCGGCGCTAAACGTCTGGATCTTACAGAAAGGACGGAACCCACATGAAGAAATTTACCCAGAAGCTTGGCAAGCGGATCACCGCCATGGCGCTGGTCCTGCTGATGCTGGCTTCCTCCGGCGGCGCGTCAGTCTTTGCGGAAGTCGCTGCGTCCCCGGCGCCCACCGCGGCGGCGGAAACCCAGGCGACCCCCGTGCCGGAGGATACATCCGCCACGGCCACCGAGCCGACCCCCACCGAGGAACCGGTCCCCACCGAGGCCCCGGTCCCCACCGAGGCCCCGGTCCCCACCGAGGCCCCGGCCCCCACCGAGGAGCCGACCCCCACCGAGGACCCGGCCGCCGCGGCAGGGGAACCGACGGCGCAGCCCGAGGAGTCCCCCCTGCCGGAGGATGACGCCTCTGCAGCCGTCACCGAGCCGACCCCGGCCCCCACCGAGGCCCCCACCCCCACCCCGACGGCCACCGCCACCCCGGCACCGTCGGCGGAGCCGGAGGCGGCAGCCAACACCCTGCCGCAGAATGGCGCCCAGACCCTGTCGGAAGATACCGCGGCTACCGAGGAAACCCGCACCGCCCAGGATATGGTCGAACTGATTGATGTTGCCCTGGGGGACAAAATTACCTTCACGATCCGGGACGGAGACGGAAATACAATCAGTAAGATCCCGGACGATGCGGAATTCTCGCTGAATATTCAATACACCATTGACAATCAGTGGATGTATCTGATTGATGGCGAAACCACGCTGTACTATGATTTCCCTGTAGAACTGGTGCTGAAGGGCGTCGGGGATGATAAAGTCTTCGAAGGCAATCTCACCGACCCCGATTACGCAGGGGTGCCGGGTACCTGGCGTCTGGCCCAAGACGGCGAGGACGGCCGGTGGCGTTTGTCCTTCCAGTATACGGATGCCTATTTGCAGGGCCGCTACAGTCTGACCGGCGGCTTCACCTTCCAGTGCGAAATCAGCAATACGGTTACCGATGAAGAAGAACAGGTCGTGATTGATTTTGGCGGTGACGGCCATACCACGACCATCGAGCTGGATGATGTCACCATCACGGCGGAAAAGACCTACGATGAAAACGTCAGCGAAAACGGCACAATCGATTTCGAGGTAAAACTTGACGTCAATAAGCTGGCCAAGGATGTCGTGATCACCGACACCATGGGGGCGGCATTTGAATTCCAGAATCCGGCCACCTTCACGCTGACGGGCGATAATGGCTATTCGGCAACTTTCTCCACGGCGGACGGTACGGCCAGCGTTGTCGGCCAGATCCTGACGATTAACGTGGGCGAATTGCGTAAGGGAACGTATACCCTGGCCTATACGGCCAACGTTGTCAAACGCTCCGGGGATGCAAGTGACGAAGATGCAAGCGATGAAGTTGCAAGCGATGATGAAAAGAAAAACTCCGTTACGGTGACCTATGGCGACAAGACGGCGACGGATACAGTCCAAGTCAAGTGGGAGGATGCGAACAACTGGCTGAAGAAGCAGGGGACAGTGAGCGGACCTGACGCTAACGGTATGCGCACCATCACCTGGACCATCCACCTGAATGACGACTACCCCCGCATGGACCTGAGCGGTCTGACCCTGACCGACAAAATGACTTTGAAGCAAGGCGTGGGTGTGTCTTACACGGAGCCTGCCGTTGCAGTTACCTATACAGATACCAACGAAGTCTACAATGGCGGCGATCTGACGACCAACGGCACCGGCTTCACTTACACATTTGGCAATGACGCCGGCACCAACCGCTATACGGTTGTGTATACCGTGAAGGTCAGCGAGAAAGACCTGGCGGATGCCGACTACAAAGTACACAATGATGTGACCCTTTCAAAAGACGGAAAAATTTTGGAGCAAGCTGAGGCGGATGTGTCCTGGAAGGTCGGGCACAACGACGAGGTCACCTTCCAGGGCCAAAAGAGCGTCCAGGGTGCGCTGCCTGATGAGACAGAGTTTACCTTTAACTTGTATGAGGCTGACCAGAACTTCGAATATGATGATGCAGCGAACCCGCTTGACACGGCGAATGTTTCGGTCAGAGGAAATAACCAAGGGACCGTCACGTTTGATCCCATCGAATACGACAAAGATGATGTCGGGGACCACTACTATGTGATCAAAGAGAACGTTCCGGCCGCGGATGATCATGTCGCTGGTCTGGAGTATGATGACACCGAATGGTATATTACGGTTTCTGTTGAGCAGGAAGCCAATGGCGACGTGAACGCCACTGTGACCAGCCAGACAACAAAGAACGGGGAACCGGTAGAATGGGACCGCGAGGGCAATCTCTTCACCTTTACCAACGTCTACAACAGTGTGACCGGCACGATCCCGGTGCAAAAGACCGTGACCGGCGAGGGTGCGTCCGGCGGCACGTTTACCTTTGATCTGTATGAGAAAGATAATGCCAGCGCGACCGTTCCCGACAATGCCGAACCGGTCAAGAGCGTTACGGTTACCGCGAGCTACGATGATGGCAGCCAAACTATTACAGGGACGGGCGACCTGCAGCTGCCGACCTATTATTCCACCGACTTTGGTGAAAATGAAACCCAAAAGACTTACTACTATCTTCTGAAAGAAAATCGTTCGGAGTCTATCTCGGGTCTTACCTACGACACGACGGAATATAATGTTGCGGTCACCGTGATCAAGGGGGATGATGGCGGGCTTACCATCACCAGCATTCATATCAGCGGCGGCCAGACAAACAACGGCTTTGATAATGACAATTATACGCTGGATGAACTGAAAGAAAATCCGATCCCCTTCGTGAATACCTATGATCAGACGACGGTTGATCTTGGCGGTACAAAGACGCTGAATGGTGCGTACCTGAATGATTATAAGGGAAAGTTCAAATTCTCTATTGATGCTGTTAATGTTGATGAGGATGAAGGTTGGGAGATTACCCCGATAAACAGCGGAGAAGAAGGATACTATCACGACCAGAAAGAATTCTCCATTGCTCAAGACGAGGATCAACAAAATACAGCGACCTTCCAGTTTGATAGGATTACCTATACCCAGGCAAAAGACTATTATTATCGAGTTACCGAACAAATCCTTAACGCCCCCAGTACGGTACAGCTGACAAGCAACTATCTGGTGAAAGTCTCTGTTTATCAGGACCAGTCGGACAACAAGAAACTGAAGAACAGTGTCACCGTCTATCAATTGGATGAAGATGACAATGTGGCGTTTGACACGAACGGCAAACCGGTCGTAGTAGATGAATCTCAATCTGGAGCAGCTTCGACTGAATTCGATGAGTTGGATTTTACGAACGCTTACCAGGGAACAGGCATTGGGATCAACGGCAATAAGTTTGTAAATGGAGAATTGTCGTCCAGAGACGGTTACACTTTTGTCTTGCAAAAGTGGGTGGCAGGTAGCGGCGACGGTGCGTTAAACGGTTATGTGCCGAAGGAAGGCGATGTTCAAAAGGTTCAAAACGGTTCGAACAGCGTGTTCGAGTTCAAGCTGAACTATACCGCCAAGGATCTCAACGGAGCCAACCAGGTTGTCTATTATTATTCCCTGACTGAGGAGGAAGGGAACGATAGCAACACCATCTATGATGTGGACAAGGACACCCAGGAAAAGAAGGTGCCCCCCACCACTTACTACTTTAAGGTCACCATTACCCAAAATAACGATGGAACCATCGCCGCAACCTGTGTCCGCGTCGATGGCATCGGGAGCAACACCGAAGTTGGGAATGGCAACGCTGTATACGATGAAGACAAGAACATCCAGTACTACGAAAACGGAATCAACTTCTATAACATTGTCTATGATGCGACCAAAGTTCAGTTCCAGGCAAAGAAAGATCTTGATATCGCAGATAGCGCGACGGGAAAGCCGCCTCTGACAGATTTCAGCTTCAAAGTTGAGCAAGTATCGGAAAACGGAACGTTTATAGAAACTGAACAACAAGGTTTGCATGCGAATGCTTCGGGTACGGCTACCTTCACAGAGATTCCATATAACTACAAGGAGGATAACGGAAAGACTTACTATTATAAGATTTCGGAAGAAGAGCCGAATAACGATAAGGTCGTGCGCAATACAGATCCGTACTATGTCAAAGTTCAGGTGACATCTGGCAATTATGGCTTGACTGCTACGGTTACGGAGATGACATGGTCCGATACGGAGAATAAGCTGGTAGAAAAGACTCCCGGTTCTTCCATGACGCCGGTGAATAATGTCTATGAATTTGCCTTCACGAACACATATACCTATCATGAGGTCAATGTGGAGCTGAATCTCAGCTTTACGAAGAAAATCGATTCAGTTCAGGGCGATTTCAGCGGTGACATTCGCCAGTTTGCCTTTGCATTGTTGAGTGAAGATAAGAGCGAGGTGTTGGCAATTGTCCATCCGGACCAAAATGGCAACATCACCTTCACGAATGACAACCTATATGACAAAGACAGTTTCACTTTCACAAGCGATGGTAAAAAAACTTTCTATGTGAGAGAGCTGAACCCCACTGTCGAGGCTGACTGCACATTGGCAAAACAGAAAGGTGTGACACTGCAGGAAGTTGAAGGCATCAAGGAATATGACGATGCGGTGTACAAAGTCGTCTATACGGTGAATGCTGGGCAGGATGGAAAACTGACTTATTCTGGGCCGGAGGTTACTCGGGAACCGGATAACGTGGGAGAACGCTTTATCAACTTCCTCCAAGGCACCGATACGACAGTCTCCGGCAGCGAGCTGGACTTCACCAACATCTATGATGAAAAGGAACTCCCGCCCACCGTTACACTTGAAAAGACCGCGGGCAATGTCTCCTATAAGAATGGTACAGCCGAATGGACGCTGGATGTTACGGTCAGTGACCTGAAGGACAACGCACCCCTGACCAGCCTGATTATCACGGACAAGATCACGACAACCGGCACCGGTGTGGATGCGGATGCAACCACGATCAAAGACATCAAGGTCCAGGAAGTGTCGGCGGATGGGACCGTGATAAACGAAAACGTCGGGTATGAGACCCTGACAGGGGACACCTATCAGGATTGCGACCTGGCAATCAGCATCAAAACCCCGATTAACAAGAATCCCAATCGCCCGGAAGGCTCTTTGGTGGACCATATCTATCGGATCACCTATACGACCGAAACCGAATTGCAGGCGGGCACCACCATGTCTGGCGCGGAGGTCCACCTCGAGAATGAGGCTGTTGTAAACTGGAGAACCGAATATAACTCCGGTAGTGACGATGGCAACGCAGAGGTCGATTTCGGCAGCCTGCTGGAAAAGACGGGCGTGCTGATCGCACAAAAAGAACTGCAGCTGGCAGATGAAACGACCGAAGAACGGATGGTCATTGAATGGAAGATCAAACTTGATCTGACTGATATTGGTGACTTGACGCAATCTACCGAGTTTTCCATTGAGGACGCGATGGCCCCCGGCCTGCGGTACATCGGACCGGATCCCAATGGTGGATATACCAATGTTTCCAGCACGCTGAAGGATACAAGCGGTACGCCTGTCACAATCAATGAGCCCACTGTCAGTGGCACGGTTAAGGAGGGACAGACTCTCAGCTGGACGTTCACCAATCTGGAAAAGAAACAGTATACCCTGACCTACTATACCGAGGTGACCGGCGCAGTCTTTGAGGCCAACAACGATACTTCTGTCAGTGTCTCCAACGATGCGACCCTGTCTCAGGATGAGATAGAGATCGGTGAGACGACCACCGAAGTTGAGGTAACATCCACGCTGCTGGATAAAGGTTCTTCCGTGATTCTGCCCGGCGGCGGTGTTTCCGACGACAACGAGGAGGACGATGACGAGGACAGCAGCCAGGTTGAAGGGTATCAGGTTGTCTATGCGATTCGCGTGAATGCGGACAAAATGGACCTGATTCCGGCCGAACTGGAGAATGACGGCGTTACCCTGCGTCTGAAGGATACCCTGCCCGAGGATACCCGCATTCTGGACGGCGTTCGCTTCTACGATGGCGACCAGTATTACGGCTACAACGACAGCAGGAACCAGCTGCTTGCGGATGGCCTGTGTACCAGTTCCATCGATCAGAACGAGGAGGGAAGAACCGAACTTTCCATAACTCTGCCGGACGAAACCTATGTCGTGGTGGAGTATGTCCTCGGTGTGCTGAATCATGAACAGGGGTCCGGCGTTACCCTGCAGAATACGGCTGAATTGACCGGCACCATCACGGTTACGGACACGGAGGAAAGTAAATTCTCCTACCAGATGGGCGATGCGTATGTCAGTGGTACCCCGGGGCAGCTCACGATCTATAAACAGGACGATCATGCTACGGCACTGCCCGGCGCCACCTTCACAGCATACGCAATCCATCAGAACGGTACGATTGTGGAGAGTGATAGTGCGACCAATGAAAACGGCGGCACCTATGTCCTGGAAATCGGGCTGGATAACCTGTACTACTGGACAGAATCCACCGTGCCGGTCGGTTATCAAACCGCCAGCGAGAAGCATTATGTAGTGCTTTTGGATCAATCCCCGACGGAAGATGCCTGGCTGGCCAAGAAAGAGACCCAGACACTGCTGGAAACCCTCAAGGGGATGGATCCGAGCTTTGACGAGGCAGATATCGAATTCTATCACAAATATGGTAGCGCTACCGTAGTGAATCAGCCGCTGTCCACAAGCATCGAACTGTCCGCAGACAAACAGCTGGATGGGGCGGCGTTTACCGTCCCCGACACCTTCAGCTTTACGCTCAAGGATGCGGAAGGAAAAGAGCTGCAGACAAAGACCAACAATGCAGACGGCACTGTAACCTTTGATGCGATCAGCTACAACTTCCACGATGTGGAGAAGACGCAGAACTACACCAAGACCTTCACCTACACCATCCAGGAAGAGGCGGTAGATAGCGAAGAAACGTACATCTATGACCAAAGCGTGTACACGGTAGAGGTTACCGTCAGCTTGAACCAGAAGAATACAGAAACCACGTCTGATGATGTTTTGGAAGCCACTGTTACCAGCGTCACCAAAAAGACGAATGTGAATGCAGGGGCAGAAAATGTCGAGGACAAGAAGGTAATCTTCAACAACCTGACTTCCAAGACTTCCATCTCCGGTACGAAGGTTTGGGAACTGCCGGAAGGGGTTCAGGTGCCGGATACCGACGACATCACCCTGGCGCTGTATCGCTACACAAAAACCAACCCCACGCCGGAGGAAGTGCCTGCCGACGACTATGAAGTCAAATGGGTGAAAACTACGGACACCCAGTGGACCTGGACAATCGATAACCTCACCCGCTTTACCCCCGCCGGAAACGGGCAGCGGGAGGAGTACACCTACTTCGTTACCGAGACGTTGAACGCCGATAACGGGAAGGATTACACCTTCCTGCCGCCGGTGTACACCGCGCCGAACGGGACGGACTCCGGTGACAATGCTTCGGCGGAACCGGACAACGGCAGCGCCGAAGCGGTGGAGCCTGCAGCGCAGACGACCCCGGCAGAGGACGAACGCGCCTATAATGGCTACACCATCACCAACCGTGCCGTGCGTGAGACCTCCGTGAATCTCTACGCGATCAAGTACTACTACGGCTTGCAGTCTGACCAGGAGTTCATCTTTGAACTGGTCAATGCAGACGCAGATGGCAAGGAAGTCGCTGGAACCGGCGATTGGGATAACCAGTTCCCCATTGTGGTTGAAACCGCCGAGGGGCTGATTCCGGACGTGACGGCAACTGCAAAAATCGACGATACCACGCACAGTGGCGCTGTCGAATTCCCCACGATCACCTACAAGCGCCCGGGTACTTACTACTACCTGATGCGTGAACAAACGTCTGGCAGTGGCTCGACCGAGGGTTCGAACGAGTATCAGCTCGTCAACGACCCCAGCACCTACCTGGTAGAGGTGGATGTCACGGTGAATGAAGAGACCAACGAGCTGGTGGCAACCACATCGTACACCTGGATGTTTGAAGGCATGCAGGAAGAAGTGGATGCTGATAATGTTGCCTTCTACAACAACGAAGTCATGATGCTCAGCATGGATGGCGCGTTTGTTGAGATTACCGGCGAAAAGAGCTGGGAGTCCGGCGACGGTACGCCGCTGACAGTGAAGGACGATCAGTTCCGCTTCTACCTGTACGAAGTCAAGAGTAGCTATACGAAGGGAGAGCAGTACCTGGCTGACCAGACCCTGAAACCGCTTGCCAGTGCCAGCACGAAAGCTTCGACAGACGGCAGCAATGCGACCTTCACCTTCTACTACAGCATCAGCGATGTGCCGGCTGTGGGCACAACCCTGGCGGTTGTGGAAGAGAACGCCGGCAAGACGATTGACGGCATCACCTATTCCAACGACGTGAAGACGGTGGCGCTGAGCTGGAATGCCGATAAAACCAACGTGGTGGTTGACGCTAAGGGAATCACAGGCGGCAACGCCTTTGTCAACACCAGTGCTGTCAGCATCCAGGTCACCAAAGAATGGGAGGATGAAGAGGGAGCAAATCTCACCCATGACCCGGTCACTGTTTACCTGTATGCCAATGGGAAACAGCAAGATGAGGTCAAACTTTCCGAAGAGGCAGGAGAGACAAGCCTGACCCACATCTGGACAGATCTGCCGGCCCGTGATAAAGACGGCAACAAGATCGTCTACACCGTAGGCGAGGAGCCGGTGGATTACTACACCACCACCATCACCGATGTCACGAAGGAAGACTCCGGTGTCACCCAGAGCTATCTGATCACCAACACCTTCAACGCCGAAGGCACCGTCTCCATCGACCCGATCATTACCAAGCGTGTGGAGGGCCGTGCCGAGGGTGAAACCATGACGGCCGGCGAGTTCACCTTCCAGCTGGCGGATGATAACGGAACAGTCCTGTCCACTGCCACCAACGATGCGGAGGGCCATGTCCTGTTCGAAACCATCCGGTATACGGAGGAGGACATTGGCAGCCACACCTACACCATCACCGAAGTGGCCGGCAGCGACCCGCACTTCGACTACGATGATTCCGTCATCCAGCTGCAGGTGACTGTGGCCCGTGATGAAGCCAACCCGACCCAGCTGGTCACTACGACGGAGTATCTCAATCCGGCGACCGAGAACCAGACCGAATTCGTCAACACCTACTATCCCATCATCCTGGCGGTGCAGAAGACCAGTAAGGACGGCTCCAACGACCCGCTGCCCGGCGCCATCTACGGCCTGTGGATGGTCAGCGAGACCGGCGGTGAGGATGTCTACCTGGGCAACTGCGTGGCGGATGAAAACGGCTACATGTACTTCCGTGAAGGCATCGAGATCGGTCCGCGCTACTACTTCAAGGAAGAGTTCGCCCCCGAAGGACATACGGTGGATGAATATCCCAGCGTGACCTTCCGTGTGGAAAAGACCGATTCCGGCTACCAGCTGGTGTACGACGCCGACAACCGCCTGGCCAAGAACGCCCCGTCGCCCACGGCCGAGGACGGCCTGATCGATGAGGACCTGCAGGCCATTGTGCTGGAATTCAAGGACGGCGCTGTCGGCGTGCAGGACGAGGTGACCAAGCTGTATGTGAACAAGCTGGACACCAACACCCGTGAGCCGGTCACCGGCGCGGTGCTGCAGATCATCGAAAAGGACACCGGCACCGTGGTGTACCAGTGGACCAGCGGCGAAACGACCCAGGGCATGGAGCGCGTGCTGAATGTGGATACCACCTACATCCTGCGCGAAGTCACCGCCCCCGACGGGTACGACAAGGCTGAGGACACCGAATTCATCTTCGACGCCTACGGCAACCTTACGGTGCTCAGCGGCGCGGACGCCGAGTGGGTGGGCGATACCACCATCAACCTGTACAACACCAAGCGGGATGTCACCATCACCCGGCAGGTCACCGACGAGGTGGTCCGCCAGGTTCGCCAGGTCGCCCATGTGGTGCGCACCATCCCCCAGACCGGGGACGGCGCTCCCATCGTGCTGGTGGCTTCGCTGAGCCTGTGCGGTGTGCTGCTGATCGTCTACCTGCAGGAGCGCAAGCGCGCCAACCGCAAGGATCGCTGACCCGCCCCACAACCTGAATACCGCGGCGCCCTGACAGGCGAACCCCCGCACCCGATGGCCTGAAAACCGGGCCGGGGCCGGGGACCTCGCCCGGGCGCAGCCCGCGCAGCCGCCGGGCGGCATGGAGTGTTTCCGTGCCGCCCGGCGGTCTTTTTCTGCCAATACGGCTTTGCCCGAAAGGCTTGAACCCGGGGCGGGTTTGGTCGTATAATAAACATAGAAGCTGCCCCGGGCCGCCGCCCGCCGCCGGCAGCGGAGAACAACGGCCGCACCCGCCGCGGCCAGGAGGGGAGGGGACCGCTGTGCCGCATATTCCGCCGGCCGCCCGGCTGGTATGCCTGGGGTTGGCCCTGCTGCTGGGGGCCTGCGGGGCCCCGGCGGCCACCGCCCAGGCCGGCAGCGCCCCCGCGGCCGAGCCGACGGCCTCCGCCGCCCTGCCCGGCACCACCGGCGGCGGGTATACCGCCCCGCCCATGGCCGAAAGCGGCTTCCACCCCGAGGCCGCCGCCGGCGAAAACGGCGCGCTGATCGACCTGTCCTGCGTGGCGCAGGGGGTGGTGGCGGCCAGCGCCGAAAACGACCACCGGCTGAAATTCCAGGTGGTCTGCGGCGAGACCCGGTACAACTACGACCTGCCCGGGGACGGCACCCCCCAGGTCTTTCCGCTGCAGAGCGGCGACGGCAGTTACACCTTCCGGGTGATGCAGAACACCACCGAGGACAAATATGTCGAGATCTGCGCCGTGCAGGCCGAAGTCACGCTGGAAAGCGAATTCGCCCCCTTCCTGCGGCCCAGCCAGTATGTGAACTACGGCCCGGGTTCCGACTGCGTGGCCCTGGCCGCCGACCTGGCCGCCCGGGCGGCCGACGAGGCCGGCGCCGTGGCCAACATCTACGCCTATATCCGGGATACCATCACCTACGACACCGCCAAGGCCGCCACGGTGCAGAGCGGCTACCTCCCCGACCCGGACGAGACGCTGGCCACCGGCCAGGGCATCTGCTTTGACTATGCGGCGCTGGCGGCGGCTATGCTGCGCAGCCAGGGCATCCCCACCAAGCTCATCACCGGCTATGTCTCGCCCGGGGATCTCTACCATGCCTGGAACATGATCTGGCTGGAGGAAAGCGGCTGGATCACCGTGGAGATCGAGGCCCCGGCCCACAGCTGGGAGCGCATCGACCTGACCTTCGCCGCCGGCGCCCCCGGGGAATTCACCGGGGACGGCACCGGCTACACCGACCGCCTGACCTACTAAGGAGGACCCCAGATGGCAAGCAAGGAACTGGACAACCGGGCGCTGAGCCTGTTTTGCGAAAATATGGCCATGCTTCTGGGCGCCGGCATCGGGCCCGAGGAAGCCGCCGGCCTGCTGTGTGAGGACAGCGCCGACAGCCTTTTCCACGACGCCGCCCAGGCGGTGCAGAAACACCTGCTGGTGCAGGGGGGCACTTTGTCCGACGCCATGGCCCAGAGCGGCTATTTCCCCGCCTATGCCAGCCGGATGCTGGCAGCCGGGGAGCGGGCCGGCCGCAACACCCAGGCCCTGAACAGTCTGGCCGGGTACTATACCGCCCAGGACCGGCTGCAATCCCGGCTGAAAAGCGCGGTGTTCTACCCGCTGGTGCTGCTGCTGTTGATGGCGGTCATCCTCACGGTGCTGCTGGCCCGGGTCATGCCGGTGTTCACCGGGGTCTATGCCAGCCTGTCCGGCGATCTGACCGCCTCCTCCTACCGGTACATTGCGGTGGGGTATGTGGTGGGCGGCGCGGCGCTGGCCGTCACGGTGCTGCTGGCGCTGGCGCTGCTCGGGGCCTGCCTGGCCTTCCGCAGCCCCGCCGGCCGGGACCGTCTGGTCCGGCTGCTGGGGCGGCTGCCCTTCACGGCGCAGCTGGTGGAGGAAAACGCCCTCTGCCGCTTCCTGCAGGTGCTGCAGATCGACGTGGCCAGCGGTCTGGACGAGGATGCGGCCATCGAGGACGCCTGCGCACTGGTCACCCACCCGGGGCTGCGCGCCAAGGCGGAAGCCTGCCGCCGCCAGATGCAGCAGGAGGGCGCCGGCCTGGCCACGGCCCTCTACACCCAAAAGCTGCTGGAACCCCTCTATGCCCGTTTGCTGGTGGCGGGGGCCCGCAGCGGCAACCTGGAACTGGTGCTGGCCCGGCTCAGCAACCTGCTTTGGACCGACGCCCAGGCCCGGATGGACCAGGCGGTGGACAGCATCGAGCCGGCGCTCTCGGCCTTCCTGACCGTGGCGGTGGGCATCACGCTGGTGTCCGCCATGCTGCCGCTGGTGGGCATCCTTGGGGCCATCGGCTGAGCGGCCGCAAACCGGGAAGGAGGGCTGCGCCATGTATCATGATCGATCCCGCACCCCGCTGCGCACCCGACTGCTGCGGGTCCTGGGCGTCCTGCTGGCCCTGGCTTTGCTGGGCTGGGGCGGCCGGGCTGTTCTGCAGCGGGTGGAGCGGGATCTGGACCGCCAGGGCGCGGCGGCGCTGCGCCAGGCCGTGCTGGAAGCCGCCGTGCAGTGCTACGCCGTGGAGGGCAAATACCCCGAAAGCCTGGACCGGCTGGAGCGGGAATACGGCGTGCAGATCAACCACGCCCGCTACATCGTCACCTACGATGTCTATGCCTCCAACCAGCTGCCCGACGTGCAGGTGCTGCAAAAGTAGCGCCGGGCAGTCCGTTTTCCCAGAAAGGAGCCGGGTATGTTCACCCGCACCAAAAGACATTCGAATACGGCGGGCGTCAGCGCGCTGGCGCTGTTCGTGCTGATGCTGGGGGTCGTGCTGGCGGTGGTCGGCTTCGGGGGCGAGGTATACCGCGCCCTCACCGAAAGCCAGGGGCGCAACAACGCGGCCCGGGCGGCGCTGCGGTATGTCAGCGCCCGGCTGCGGGCCGGCGACGCCGCCGGCGCCGTCACGGTGGAACAGGGGCCGGAAGGCCCGGCGCTGATCCTGGCGGAACCCGGCTACGAGACCCGCATCTACCTGTACCAGGGGGCGCTCATGGAGGAATACGCCGCCGCCGACACCCCGCTGGACCCGGCCGCCGCCCAGGTGGTGGCCCGCACCGACACCTTTGAGGTCACGGCGGAAGGGCAGCTCTACACCATCACCACCGGCGAGGGCACGGTCCGGGTCTGGCTGCACAGCGGGGAGGAACTGCCATGAACAAGCGCAGAAACCTGGCCTTTACCATCGAGACCCTGGCCCTGACGCTGTTTTTGCTGGTGGTGCTGGCGCTGCTGGTGCAGCTGTTCGGCGCGGCCCAGCGCCTGGGCCTGCAGGCCCGCCGCGAAACCGACGCGGCGCTGATCTTGCAGAACGTCACGGCGGAACTCCACGCCGGCGCCGGCAGCTGGGCCGAGGCCCTGGCTGCGGCGGCCGACGGACAGGGGCAGACCGTCACCTGCCTGTACGCGGCCGACGGCACCCGCCTGGCCGACGGCGAGACCGACCCCGCCGCCTACACCGTCACGGTGTCGTTGGAACCGGACCCCCGCCCGGCGGGGTGGATGATCCAGGCTCATGTGGCGGTGTCGGCCCCCGACGGGGACGAACTGGCTGCGCTGGACACCGCGCACTATCTGCCCGGCGGCTGAGCCGGGCCCGACCGATCCCCACGCCCCGGCCGCCGGGGCCCGCAAGGGAGGTGTACCTATGGAAACATCCCATCGCCCGGTGCGCAGCGGGGCGCTGACCCTGCTGTTCACGGTGGTGCTGCTCTGCCTGGCCGTGCTGGCGGTGCTCTCGCTGGCCACCGCCCGGGCCGACGAGGCCCTGGCCCAAAAAAGCCTGGACCGGCTGGCCCAGGAGGCCGCCGCCGAGCGGGCCGGCCAGGAGTGGCTGGCTGCCCTGGACGCCGCCGACCCCGGCACGCTGCCGGCCGACACCGTCTCCACCGGGGACGGCGGGGTGCAGGCCGAGCTGACGCTGGAAAGCGGCGACACCCTGCGCCTGGCCGCCGAGCCGGCGGGGGAGGGCTGGCGGATCACCCGCTGGCAGCTGACCGCCCCCTGGGAACCGGACACCTCGCTGGATGTGTGGACCGGACAGTGACCCCGCCGCCCCGCGGCAGAAAGAGAGGAATGTTGTATGGAGATCCGTGAACTGCTGCAGCAGGCGCTGGACTGCGGCGCATCCGACATGTTCATCATTGCCGGCCTTCCGCTGACTTACAAGGTCAACGGCCGCCAGCAGCGGATGGGCGAACGGCTGACCCCGGCCCAGACCGAGGCGGCCATCCGGGCCATCTACACCCTGTCGGAGCGCAGCCCCCGGGCGCTGCAGCAGGCCGACGCGGACGACGATTTTTCCTTTGCCATCCCGCAGATGGGCCGTTTCCGGGCCAACGTGCTGCATCAGCGCGGCACCCTGGCGGCGGTGCTGCGGGTCATCCGCTTCGGTCTGCCCGACCCGGCGGCGCTGGGCATCCCGGCCCAGGTGATGGATGTGGCCCGCCAGCGCAAGGGGCTGGTGCTGGTCACCGGCCCGGCCGGCAACGGCAAGTCCACCACCCTGGCCTGCCTGATCGACGCCATCAACCACGGGCGGGAAGCCCACATCATCACGATGGAGGACCCCATCGAGTACATCCACCGCCACAACCGCAGCATCGTCACCCAGCGGGAGATCGGCAGCGACGCCCCCAGCTATGTGAGCGCGCTGCGCAGCGCCCTGCGGGAAAGCCCCGACGTGATCCTGCTGGGGGAGATGCGGGACCTGGAAACCACCGAGGTGGCCATGACCGCCGCCGAGACCGGCCAGCTGCTTTTTTCCACCCTGCACACCACCGGGGCGGCCAACACCATCGACCGGATCGTGGATGTGTTCCCCGCCAGCCAGCAGGGGCAGGTGCGCATCCAGCTGTCCATGGTGCTGCAGGCGGTCATCAGCCAGCAGCTGGTCCCCACCACCGACGGGGGGCAGGCGGCGGTGTTCGAGGTGATGCGCTCCACCCCGGCCATCAAGAACATGATCCGGGAAGCCAAGACTTTCCAGCTGGACGCCGCCATCCAGGCCGGCGCCGCCGAGGGCATGTGTACGATGGATGACAGCCTCTGCCGCCTGTACGCGGCCGGACGCATCACCCGGGACACGGTGCTCACCTACTGCCTGCGGTACGAGACGACCCAGCGCAAGCTGGACGCCCTGGCCCGCCTGTGACCCACCGACAGAAAGGAGCCCGATATGCCCGAACAATGGAAAGACACAGCCCGCGGCCTGTGGCGCCGGGGCCGGCCGGCAGCGGTCCTGCTGGGGCGCTGGCTGGTGGCGGCGGTGGTCATCGGCGGGCTGTGCGGGGGGATCGGCACGGCGTTCCACCTGGCGGTGGACGAGGCCACCCGCCTGCGCGGCCAGACCCCCTGGCTGCTGTATCTGCTGCCCCTGGCCGGCCTGGCCATTGTGCAGATCTACAAGGCCACCGGCACCGAGGGCCTTGGCACCAACGATGTGCTCGACGCGGTGCAGGACGGCAAGCCGGTGGCGCTGCTGCTTCTGCCGGCGATCTTCCTGTCCACCGTGCTCACCCACCTGACCGGCGGCAGCGCCGGGCGGGAGGGCGCGGCGCTGCAGATGGGCGGGGACATCGGCTGGCAGACCGGCCGGCTGCTGCACCTGTCCGACCACGGCTGCCGCACCGCCACTCTCTGCGGCATGGCGGCCTTTTTCACCGCCCTGTTCGGCACCCCGCTGGCGGCCACCCTGTTCGCCATGATGGTGGTCAACGTGGGGCTGGTGTTCTACGCGGCCTTCCTGCCGGCGCTGGGAGCTTCGCTGGTGGCCTACAGCATCACCCAGCTGCTGGGGGTCGCGCCCACCCGCTACGCAGTGACCATGCCGGGCTGGGCGCCGGGGCTGGCTTTGCGCACGCTGGCCCTGGGGCTGGCCTGTGCGCTGGTCACCCAGCTGTTCTGCCGGGTGCTGCGCCTGGCCCACAGCTGGCTGGAACGGGCCCTGCCCAACCCCTGGCTGCGGGTGCTGGCGGGCGGCGCGGCGGTGGTGGCCCTTACCTGGCTGTGCGGCTCCACCCGCTACAACGGCGCCGGCACCGATGTCATCACCCTGGCGGTGGAGCAGGGCCAGGCCCTGCCCCTGGACTTTTTGTGGAAGATCCTTTTCACCGCCCTCACGCTGGGGGCGGGGTATAAGGGGGGCGAAGTGGTCCCCAGCTTTTTTGTGGGGGCCACCTTCGGCTGCGTGGCGGCTCCGCTGCTGGGCCTGCCGGCCGGGTTCGGCGCGGCGCTGGGGCTGGCGGCGGTCTTCTGCGGCGCCACCAACTGCCTGGTGCCCTCCATCGTGCTGGCCGTCGAACTGTTCGGCGCGCCGGGGCTGCTCTATTATGCCATCGTGTGCGGCGTCAGCTACACCCTCTCCGGCTATTCGGGGCTGTACAGCCACCAGCATTTCCTCACCGATAAGTTGGGCACCGAATACCGCTCCGAGATCCACCCCCACCACCCGGCCGGCTTCGGGAATCACCCGCCGCTGTAATAGGTGGGGACTTCGCCCTCCAGCAGCAGGCTGGCCACCGGAATGCGCTCGGCCACCACGGCGGTGCTGTGCTTGCCGTCCAACACCATGTTGATGGTCACCTGCAGGGCCAGCGATACGGTGTAGCGGGTGCGGTTGATGGAAAGACTTTCGGCCTCTTCCTCCATCCGGCCCTCCACATATCCGCGGGGCTGCAGCTGCATCTCCCAGTCGGGGCCCAGCCCGCCCAGTACGCTCCAGCCGCTCAGGCTGCCCAGCGGAAAGGTCCAGCTCCGGGCCGGAAGCGCCGCCAGCGCCTGCTGTACGGCGTCCACCAATGCCAGCTGCGCCCGGTTCAGTGCGGCCGTGTCCGCCTGGACCGCGCACAGCGCACCGTTCGGGGCATAGGTCAGGGTGTACAGGTCCTGGTACAGCGCCGGGGTGCGCTGCATCTCGGCGCTTACGGCCTCGTTCATCGCCTGCACCACAATGGCGCGGCATTCGTACTCGGCCAGTTCCTCCACCCGGGGTTTGACCTCGGTCTCCACCAAATACACATACAGCCCGGCCGCCGCCAGCAGCAGGGCCAGCCCGCGCCGGACCCACCGCCGCGGCCCGGGCTTGGGGTTTCTGCGCCGCATGGCTCCACCTCCTTCCCGACGTATTCTATGTCCGGCCCCTCGCCGCCGTCCGCCGCCGGGGAAAAAACCGACTTTTTTCAAAAAAGCGGTTGACAAATCCAACTTTGTTTGGTATACTATACCACGTTGCTGAAAGGCAATCGACCCGTGGGGGTGTAGCTCACCTGGGAGAGCGCTTGAATGGCATTCAAGAGGTAAGGGGTTCGATCCCCCTCATCTCCACCACAAACAGCCCGCATCCGTCTGGATGCGGGCTGTTGCTATATGTCCGTGCACCGTGGTATCGCCTGCGGTGCCGCGTTATAAAAAACGGCTCTCATGCCCGGGGTGTGCAAAACGCCCCGGGCGTTCACTCCCGCCGGGCGATACCAACGCAGTCGGGCCGCAAGCCGCGTAGGGCGGGAACGCCCCGCAAGCCCCTTGCCTCACCCAATCACCCGGCAGTGCTTGTCTGCGCGGTTGAGGACCTCGCAGCCGTCGGCGGTGACCAGGACCAGGTCCTCCACACGCACGCCCATTTCGCCGGGCAGGTAGACGCCGGGCTCGATGGAAAAGATCATTCCTTCCCGCGCCGGGGTGGTATTGGCGCTGCTCACGTCCCCCTGCTCGTGCTCGGTGCGGCCGATGAAGTGCCCCAGCCGATGGGTGAAGTACTCGCCATAGCCCGCTGCCGCGATCAGGTCGCGGGCGGCCTTGTCCAGCTCGCACAGCGGCACGCCCGGGCGCACCAGCGCCTCGGCGGCCTCGTTGGCACGGCGGACCAGGTCGTGGATGGCCGCGTGCTTGTCCGAGACGGTCCGGCAGAAGTAGGTGCGGGTCATGTCCGAGCAATATCCCGCCTTTTTGCCGCCGATGTCCAGCACGATGCAGTCGCCGGCCTGCAGCCGGGTGTCATCGGGCATGTGGTGGGGGTCGGCGGCGTTGGCGCCAAAGGAGACGATGGGGGAGAAGGACGGCCCTTCGCAGCCCAGGTCCCGATATTGGGCCAGCAGGTAGTCGGCCACCTCCCGCTCGGTCATGCCCTGGCGGATAAAGGCGGCGGCGCGGCCCATGACCTCGTCGTTCAGGCGGGAATTCATCCGCATCAGTTCCTGTTCGGCCGGGTCTTTGCAGCCGCGCACGCTGTCCACACAGTCGCTGGCCAGGCGGCAGGGGGTGCCGGGCAGCCGCTCCATCAGGGGCAGCAGAAAGCGGGCGGGCCATTCCTTGTCAATGCCAAGGGGGACGCCCGGCTGCATCCGCTCGGCCACTTGGCCGATGGCGTCGTCGGTGTCGGTGAACCAGACCTGTTCAATGGGCGTTTCGGGCACCGTGAACAGCTTGTTCAAAAAGAAGAGGTGGCGGCCGTCGGTGCGCAGGTACAGCGCAAACAGCCGCTCAAAGGGTTCCACATACACGCCGGTCAGATAGTCGATGCTCTGCGGGTCGCAGACGATCATCTGCGTCAGGCCGCGCTCCTGCATGGCCTGCAGCACCCGGTCGATCCGTTCCATTTTCATCATGATCCCTCCCAATGGACCGCCGCGAGGGCGGTGTCTATCCAAATCATAGCACGGCGGCCCGGCCTTTGCAAGCGGCAGTCTTGCCCTTTGCCCGCCGGGCGTTTATAATACAGGAAAAGGCCGACCGCAGCCGCGGCCGACCCGGGAAAGGCAGGCGTTTGAATATGAGAGCAGAAATTTTTGGCGCGGACATCTGCCCCGACTGTGTGGCGCTGAAGGACTGGCTGGCCCGGCACCCGGGCGACTGGACCTGGGCGGAGATCACGGCAGACACGGCCACCCTCAAACGGTTCCTGGCGCTGCGGGACACCGATCCCGCCTTCGCCCCGGTCCGACAAGGGCACACCATCGGCATCCCCTGCTATCTGTTTGCCGACGGCACCGTCCTGCTGGACGGCGAACAGGCCCGCGCCAAACTGCAGGGGTGACAAAGCGCAGCAAAACAGCCCCCGGCTTCCGCTTTTGCGGAACGCCGGGGGCTGTTTTGCTGCCGGGCCTCGGGGCCGAAGGGCGGCGGCCGGCCTCAGCCGCGGTGTTCCCGGTGGGAGCGCACGGCGTTTTCCTGAAAACGGAAGATGCCTGGGTAATGGCGGGACTGGGTATACTCAAACAGGACCCCGTCGCTGTTGTAGGTCTGGCTGCTCACCACGGCCAGGCAGTCGTAGTCGCCCAGGTCCAGCCAGGTGCGGTCCAGTTCGTCGGCGTGTTCCACCGTGACGGTGCGCTTGCTGGTCACGATGGTCATGCCCAGCTCCTCCTCAAGATACCGGTAGATGGACCCGGCCGCCCGGTCGGCGGTGAAATCCGGCATACAGTCCCGCCGGAAATAGCTGTGGTTCAGGATGCGGGGCACCCCCTCCACCAGATGGACCCGCTGCAGATAAAACAGTTCGGTGCCCGGCGCGAAGCCGGTGCGGCGGGCCAGGGCCGGGTCGGCCGCACACAGCGAAAAATGCACCACCCGGGTGGTGCTGTGCTGCCCGGTGCGGCGGGAGGTCTCGGCAAAGGATTCAATGGTCCCCATGCTGTAGGAGGAAGGCTCGAGGGGCTGGTAAATGTTGCACACCCCGCGTCCCTGGCTGGTCTGGACATAGCCGTCCCGCACCAGGCCGGCAATGGCCCGCCGCACCGTGTTGCGGGAACAGCCGAACTCCCCCAGCAGGGTGTTTTCGGAAGGCAGCAGCTGCCCCACCGGGTACTGGCCGCTCTCGATGCGGCTTTTGAGGGCCTGGTAGATCGGCAGGTATTTCTGTGCTGGCATAGAGTCACCACCTTGTTCATACAAGAATATTACTGCCCCTAGTTTACACCCAGCGGGCATGGCTGTCAATATGGCGGCGAACCGTAAAAATAGACAAAAGAAAGCCGGAAAGATTATGGAACCCTACGATTGACTTGTTTGAACAAGTTGCGTTATCATAAGGACAGTGAGCAGCCGGCCGACGCAGGGCCGGCCGGAACAGCCAAGAAGGAGGAATCGCCCCATGGGGAAATACCAAGACGATGTCCAGGCGCTGCTGCGCCTGGTCGGCGGCAAAGAGAACATCCAGGCGGTGTCCCACTGCATGACGCGGATGCGGTTTGTGCTGGTGGACCCGTCCAAGGCAGACACCAAGCAGATCGAGCGGCTGAGCTCGGTCAAAGGCACCTTCACCCAGGCCGGTCAGTTCCAGGTCATCATCGGCAACGACGTGGGGGTGTTTTACAACGAGTTCACCGCCTTTGCCGGCATTGAAGGGGTCAGCAAGGACGCCGTGAAGGCGGCGGCCAAGACCAACCAGTCGGTGATCCAGCGGATCATGGGCACGCTGGGCGAGATCTTCGCCCCGCTGATCCCGGCGCTGATCTGCGGCGGCCTGATCCTGGGGTTCCGCAACGTGATCGGCGAGATCAACTTCTTTGCCGACGGCACCCGGAGCCTGGCCGACGTCTCCACCTTCTGGAACGGCATGTACAGCTTCCTGTGGCTCATCGGCGAGGCGGTGTTCCACATGCTGCCGGTGGGCATCGTCTGGTCCATCACCAAAAAGATGGGCACCACCCAGATCCTCGGCATCATTCTGGGTCTGACGCTGGTCTCGCCCCAGCTGCTCAACGGCTTCTCGGTGGCCACCGCCGAGGAGATCCCCGTCTGGGATTTCGGCTTTGCCCAGGTCCAGATGATCGGCTACCAGGGCCAGGTCATCGCGGCCATGCTGGCCGGCTTTGTGCTGGTCTTCCTGGAAAAGTTCTTCAAAAAGCACTGCCCGGAAGTCATCAGCATGATCGTGGTGCCCTTCTGTTCGCTGGTGCCGGCGGTCATCATCGCCCACACCGTCGTCGGCCCCATCGGCTGGCGCATCGGGGACGCCATCGCCGCGGTGGTCAACATGGGCCTGGCCTCCAACGTCAAGTGGCTGTTTGCCGCCATCTTCGGCGTGGTCTATGCGCCGCTGGTCATGACCGGCCTGCACCACATGACCAACGCCATCGACTCCCAGCTGGTCAACGCCTACGGCGGCACCAACCTCTGGCCGATGATCGCTTTGTCCAACATCGCCCAGGGCTCCGCCGTGCTGGGCATGAGCGTGCTGCAGCGCAAAAATGAGCGCGCCCAGCAGGTCAACGTCCCGGCCTGCATCTCCTGCTACCTGGGCGTCACCGAGCCGGCACTGTTCGGCGTCAACCTGAAATACGGTTTCCCGCTGGTCTGCGGCATGATCGGCTCCGGCCTGGCCGCGGTCATCTCCATCGGCACCGGGGTCACGGCCTACTCCATCGGGGTGGGCGGCCTGCCCGGCATCCTGTCCATTATGCCCCAGTACTGGGTCAGCTTCCTGATCGCCATGCTGGTGGCCATCGTCGTGCCCTTTGTGCTGACCCTGCTGGTGGGCAAGGTCCGCCTGTCCATGGAGGAGCGTCTGGGCGAGGACGCCGCCCCCGCTGCCCCCGCCGCCGCTGTGACGGCCCCGGCGGCTGCGGCTGAGGCGGGCGCGGTCTCGGTCAAGGCGCCGCTGTCCGGCCGGGTCCTGCCGCTGGAGCAGGTCCCCGACGAGGTGTTTTCCCAGGGCATCCTGGGCGAAGGGGTGGGCATCGAACCCACCGACAGCACTGTGGTGGCCCCGGCGGACGCCACCGTCTCCACCGTCATGGAGGAAAGCCGCCACGCAGTGGGCCTGACCCTTGCAAACGGCGCCGAGCTGCTCATCCATGTGGGGATGGACACCGTCGAGATGAAGGGCGACGGCTTTGCCCTGCATGTGAAGGTGGGGGACAAGGTGCGCACCGGCGATAAGCTGATCACCTTTGACCCGGACAAGATCCGGGCGGCCGGCCACCCGGTCACCACGGCCTTTGTGGTCACCGATGCCGGCGACGCCCGGCCGGTCTTCACAACCGGCATCGACGCGGCGGCCGGGCAGACCGAAGTCATGCGTTTCTGAGCCAGGGGAGGCATCGCCATGAAGGATTTTCGTGAATGCACCGTTTATGAGATCTACCCCAAATCGTTCCTGGACACCAACGGGGACGGCCTGGGCGAGCTGCGCGGCGTGACCCGGAAGCTGGATTACCTCAAGGAGCTGGGGGTGGATTACCTCTGGCTGACCCCCTTCTTCGTCTCGCCCCAGAACGACAACGGCTACGACGTGGCCGACTACCGCCGCATCGACCCCCGCTACGGCACGATGGAGGATTTTGAGGAACTTTCCCGCGAGGCGGCCCGCCGGGGCATCGGCCTGATGCTGGACATGGTGTTCAACCACACCTCCACCGACCACGAGTGGTTCCGGAAGGCCCTGGCCGGCGACCCCAAATACAAGGCGTACTACATCTTCAAAAAGGGCAAGCCGGACGGCACCCCGCCCACCAACTGGGAGAGCAAGTTCGGCGGCAGCGCCTGGGAGTATCTGCCCCAGTTTGACGAATACTACTTGCACCTGTTCGACAAGACCCAGGCCGACCTGAACTGGGACAACCCCGAGGTCCGGCAGGAGGTGGCGGATGTGGTCCGCTTCTGGATGGACAAGGGGGTGCGCGGGTTCCGGTTCGATGTGATCAACCTCATCAGCAAAGGCGCCTTTGAGGATGACGACCGGGGCGACGGCCGCCGCTTCTACACCGACGGTCCCCGGATCCACGAGTATCTCCGGGAGCTCAACCAAAGAACCTTCGGCCAGGACCCGGGGATCATCACGGTGGGGGAGATGTCCTCCACCACGATGGAAAACTGCTTCCGGTATGCCGGCGCCGACGGCCGGGAACTGTCGATGGTCTTCTCCTTCCACCACCTGAAGGTGGACTTTATGGGCAACGAAAAGTGGGTACTGGTGCCCACCGACTTTGCCAAACTCAAGGAGATCCTGTTTTCCTGGCAGAGCGGCATGGCCGACCACGACGCCTGGAACGCAGTGTTCTGGTGCAACCATGACCAGCCCCGGGTGGTCTCCCGCTTCGGGGACGAGGGGACGTACTGGAAGCAGAGCGCCAAGATGCTGGCCGATGTGATCCACTGCCTGCGCGGCACCCCCTATATCTACCAGGGCGAGGAGATCGGCATGACCAACGCCGGTTTCACCGACCTGTCCCAGTACCGGGATGTGGAGAGCCTCAACCACTTCCGGATCCTGCGGGACAAGGGCATGAGCGAGGAGAGCGCCTACAACATCCTGAAGGTCCACTCCCGCGACAATTCCCGCACCCCGATGCAGTGGACCGACGGGGAAAACGCCGGCTTCACGGCCGGCACGCCCTGGATCTCGGTCAACCCCAACTGCCGGCACATCAATGCCGAAAGCCAGGTGGGCGACCCGGATTCCATCTTCAGCCATTACCGGGCACTGATCCGGCTGCGCAAGGAGTATGCGGTGATCTCCCGCGGGGACTTCGCCCCGCTGGACCAGGCGGACCCGGCGGTGCTGGCCTACCGCCGCCGCTGGAAAGGGGACACCCTGTACTGCATCAACAACTTCTACCCCAAACCCTGCCGCTGGACCTGCCCCGAACCGCTGGACGGCTGCACCCTGCTGCTGGCCAACTACCCCGACGCCCGGCCCGGCCAAACGCTGGAACTGCGCCCCTATGAATCGCTGGTGCTGCTGCGCCGGGAAGAGAGCTGATCCCCCGCCCGCCCGGCACACCCTGAACGCCCCTGCCGCAAATGCGGCGGGGGCATTTTTTTGCAAAAATCTGCTTCTGCCGCACAAACCGCCCGCCCGGCGCGTTATACTGGGTGAAAGGACAAAGGAAAGGGGGCGAGAAGGTTGGACCTGTCCGCCCAATATGACAAGATCTACCGCTACTGCTGCTTTCATCTCCGGGACCCCCAGCTGGCCGAGGATCTGACCCAGGAGACCTTCCTGCGGTTTTACCGCCAGGCTTCCTACCAGGAGCAGGGCAAGGCGCTGGCCTACCTGTACACCATCGCCCGCAACCTCTGCCTGGATGCGGTGCGCCGCCGCCGGCCCGAGGCCCCGCTGCCCGACGACCACCCGGCGCCGGACCCCTACGCCCTGATCGACCGAACGCTGGCGCTGCGCCAGGCCCTGGACACCCTGCCGGCCGATTTGCGGGAACTGCTGCTCCTGCGCTATGTCAACGAGTTGTCGGTGGGGGACATCGCCGTGCTGACCGGCCTGTCCCGGTACGCGGTGTACCGGCGGCTGCGGGCCGGGCTGGCCGATCTGAAACATCTGCTGCGGGAGGAGGAATTGTGATGATTTCCCGGATAGACCCCAAGACCAGACAGGCGCTGCAGGCGGCCTTTGCCGTCCCGCCGCCGAGCCGCAAGGCGGAATTCCTGCGCAGTCTGCCGCCGCTGCCCCCGCCGGCCGGCGGGCCGCTGTGGCTGGTGCGGGTGCAGCTGCGATACATCCGCAAGCGGGTCTGGCTGGCGGGGACGGCGGCGGCAGCCCTCTGCCTGGGGGCCGGGGCGCTGCCCGGCTGGAACGCCGACCGGGCCTGGGCCCTGTCGGCGCTGCTGCCGCTGGGGCTGCTGGCGGCGGCGGCCGAGCTGGGCCGTTCGGCCCCCTGCGGCATGGCCGAACTGGAACAGGCATGCCGCTACGACCTGCGCCAGCTGGTGCTGGCCCGGGCCTGGCTGCTGGGGCTGGGGCAGCTGCCGGTGTTGGCGGCCGCCCTGGCGGCGGTCGGACCGGTGTGGGGGGCTGCGGCGGCCCTTTACCTGCTGGCCCCCTACCTGCTGGCGGCCTGGCTCTGCCTGTGGGCGCTGGGGGTCTGCCGCGGGCCGGAAGCCCCCTTCGCCTGTGCGGCGGCCTGCGTGGGGGTGGCGGTGCTGCGCACGGCGCTGGAACAGGCCCCGCTGGCGCTCTACGCCCCCCCGGCCCTGTGGGGGTGGGGGGCCGCCGTGCTGCTGGGCGCCGGGCTGACGGCCCGGCAGGCCCGCCGCTGGCTGGCGGCGCCCGGCGTGGGCTGAACCATCGGAAAGGAGAACCCAATGGAATACCAACTTGTACTGGACCGGGTCACCAAACAATACGGACCCAAGATCGCCTGCGACCGCATCAGCCTGCAGGCCGGGCCCGGGGTATACGGGCTGCTGGGGGCCAACGGCGCCGGCAAGACCACCCTGCTGCGGATGATCTGCGGGGTGCTGCGGCCCACTTCGGGCGACATCCGGTTTGCCGGCCTTGATGTGTCCAGCGAGGGCTACCGCGCCCGGCTGGGCTACCTGCCCCAGGACTTCGGCTACTACCCCGAGTTCACGGCGCTGGACTTCCTGCTCTACCTGGCCGCCCTCAAGGGGCTGCCCCGGGCGGCCGCCCGGCAGCAGAGCCGGGACCTGCTGGAACTCGTGGGCCTGACGGGGGAGGCCGGCCACCGGATCCGCACCTTCTCGGGCGGGATGCGCCAGCGGCTGGGCATCGCCCAGGCGCTGCTGGGCGACCCGCAGCTGCTGGTGCTGGACGAACCCACCGCCGGCCTTGACCCCAAGGAGCGGGTGCGCTTCCGCAACCTGATCGCCCGGCTGGGCGCCCGGCGCACCGTGCTGCTCTCCACCCACATCGTCTCGGATGTGGAGCACATCGCCGGCACCATCCTGATTCTGAAAAGCGGCGTGCTGCTGCAAAGCGGCCCGCGGGACGCCGTTTTGCAGGCCGTGCAGGGCAAGGTCTGGACCTGCACCCTGCCGCCGGCCGAGGCCGAAGCCCTCTGCGCCCGCTACCCGGCCGCCGATACCTGCCCGGCGGGGGAGAAGGTGGCGCTGCGGCTGCTGGCCGACGCCTGCCCCTGCCCGGGCGCACAGCCGGCCGAGCCGACGCTCGAGGACCTGTATCTCTACCATTTCAGCGAGGTGAGCGAAGCATGAGGACGTTTTGGACCCTGGTCGGCTATGAATACCGCAAGATCTTCCGCCGCCGCGTGACCTGGGCGGCGCTGGTGCTGGCCGCGGCCTTTGCGGTCATCACCAGCCAGATCAACCTGCTGGGCGGGTATTATCTGGACGGCGAACGGGTCAGCTCCAACCGGGCGCAGATGGCGCTGGACCGGTCCTGCGCGCTGACCCTGAGCGGCCGGGCGCTGGACAACGCCCTGTTCGGCGAGGCCGCGGCCGCCTATGCGGCCATCCCGGAGGACGCCGACCTCTACCAGCAGACCGAGGAATACAAGACCGTGGCCCGACCCTATGAGGAAGTGTGGGACCGGCTGGGCTTTTTCTTCTATGACGAACTGCGCGACCCGCGCCCGACCTGGGGGGATGATTTCTACGCCGCCCGCGACGCCTGGGTGGCCGACGGCATCGCGGACATGCAGGCCAGCCGGGCCACCAAGGCCGCGCTGCTGGACTGGAACGATGCGATCACCACCCCCTGGACCTTCCGCTGGACCACCGGGTGGAGGTGGCTGCTCATCAACTTCGAGATGGCGGGCGACCTGGCGGCCTTCCTCGGGGCGGTGCTGCTGGCACCCCTCTTTGCCGGCGAGTACAGCCGCGGCACCGACCCGCTGCTGCGCAGCAGCCGCCACGGGCGCGGCCGGCTGGCGGCGGCCAAGCTGTTCACCGGCTTTACGGTCACGGCGCTGCTGTTTGCCTTTTTCGCCGCGCTGTATTTGCTGGTCATGGGCCTGACCTACGGCTATGATGTGGGCGACGCGCCGCTGCAGCTGCTGCAGATCGGCTATGTCTACCCGCTGACGGTGGCGCAGGCGGCGGTGCGGGCGGTTGCCTGTGGCCTGGGCGGTGCGCTGCTGTTCGCGGCATTTTTGCTGCTGGCCAGCGCCGCGCTGCGCAGCGCGTTCCCGGTGGTGGTGGGCGCCACGGTGCTGCTGCTCCTGCCGATGTTCTTCGACTTTGACCCCACCAGCGTGCCGCTCTGGCCGCTGCTGCTCTTCAACCTGCTGCCCGGCCGGATGATGAAGTTCGAAAACATCTTCAGCCCCGCGCCCTATGATCTCTTCGGCGCCGTGCTGCCCCAGTACGTCGTCTTCCCGGCGGTGGCGCTGGTCCTCTGCCTGCCGCTGGCGGCCCTGGCCCTGCGGGCCTACCGCCGCCACCAGCCGGCTTGAGCGAAAAGGAGAAACCGCCATGCAAAACTTCCTGACGCTGCTGGGGTATGAGCTGCGCAAACTGCTGGCCCGCCGGGCCCTGTGGGTGGCCGAAGCCCTGCTCTGCCTGGTGTTCTGGTCCGCCTGGTCCGCCCTGCTGTTCGGCTGGGCCGGCGGTTATCTCGAATACGGGGTGTTCGGCCGCGGGGCCCGGGACTTCACCGCCCGGGTCCGGGCTGCGATGGCAGCCGACGACCTGGCAGGCCGGCCGATGGACGCGGCGCTCCTCACCGAAGCCGACGCCGCGCTCCGGGCGCTGCAGAGCGGACAGGCGGACCCGGCGGAGGTCCTCGGGTATCTCCCGGTCTTTCTCCAGCTGGAAAGACTGCCCGACCCGGCCGCCCGCCCGGCCGACTGGGTCCGGAACTTCTACGGCGATGTCCGCCGGCAGATGGTCGGGTCTCTGGCCGACCCGGACCTGCCGCCCCGGGTGCTGGCGGCGCTGCAGGCACAGGCGGCCCGCATCCCAGAACCCTGGCCCAACCGGCTGCCCCAGGCGTTCCGGCTGCTCCTGGACGATTCCCTGGCCGGCCTGGGGCAGACCGCCCTGGCCGCCCTGGGCCCGGTGCTGGTGCTGCTGGCCGGGGCGTTCCCGCGGGAGTATGCCACCGGCGTGGCGGTGCTGCAGCGGGGCGCCCGGCATGGTCGGGGCCGGCTGGCGGCGGCCAAGCTGCTGGCCGGCCAGCTGGCCGCCCTGGCGCTGACCGCCCTGCCTCTGGCCGGCGAGCTGCTGCTGACCCTGGCGGCCCTGGGCCCGGCGGGGGCCGGCGACCCGGTCCAGCTGGTGCTGACCACCCCGTACCCCCTCACCTTGGCGCAGGCGCTGGCGGTCCGGCTGTTCTGCCTGGCGGCGGCTGCCCTGGCGCTGGGGGCGGGCACGCTGCTGGCCGGCGCGATGTTCGGCCGGGCAGTGCCGGCCCTGGTTGCGGCGCTGCTGGCCTGTTACGGCCCGGCCGCCCTGTCGCTGTCCGGCGGCGTCTGGGACTGGTGGCCCAGCCGGCTGCTCGCCCGCATTTTCCGGCTGCCGCCGGTTGCCCTGGGGCCGGTGGTGCTGCCGCCCTGGGCGGCGTTTGGCCTGGGCTGCGCCCTGTGGGCGGCGGCGGCCGGGGCGCTCACCCTTCGCCGGTTCGGCCGGGGGCGGCTGTAGCCTACTCGCCCCGGCAGGCAAAAAAGTCGCCGGCGCCGTCACAGGCCGCATAAAAGGCTTCCCGCGGGTGGCCGATGCCCGCCCCGTGCAGCTGCCGGCGCAGCCAGGTTTCGTCCCGGCCGCTCTCCCGCAGGTTGTTTTCCATCACCCGGCCGTCGATCACCAGGTCGTACCACAGCCCGGTGTCCGGCGGGGTCAGGCCCAGGTCGGCCGCGGCGGCCGGGCGGCGAGGCGCCCGGGGCAGAAAGCTGATCTGCCCGTTTGTCTCCAGCATCGCGCTCTCCACATCGTTCAGATCAAAATAGCCGGCCACCCGCGCCTGGGCCAGAAACTCGTTCAGGTCGATCCCCGACCGCCCCAGCGCCCGCTTGCGGATCACCCCGTCCTTCATCAGCACAATGGTCCGCCCGCCCAGCACCAGCCGCACCCACAGGCTTTTGCAGGCGCCGTAATGGGCCAGCCAGGCCGCCGCGCCGTAGACCAGCAGGGCGATGAAGGGGCGGTACCAGCTTTCCAGGTTGGTGGCCATCTCGGCGGCGATCGACCCCACCGTGATGCTGTTCACATAGTCGAACAGGCTCATCTGGGCGATCTGCCGTTTGCCGCCCAGGCGGGTGGTGGCGAACATCACGGCCAGCGAGACGATGCTCAGCACCGCCACCCGGCCGACCTCTTTCAAAATCTCCATGGATACACCTCACTGTTCCGGGGTCGCGCCTCGCCGTCAGGGCGGGGCGCTTTCTTTTGCGGCGTGCGGCGCCTGCAGCAAGATCCAGCCTTTTCGGCGCCCGCTGCGCTTTATTTTGTGCGTTTTGTAACATATTATGACAGCCCCTTGCCATTTGCAAAAAAAGCCGCTACAATAGAAACTGTATCTTTATCGAAACTTGCAGGCTGCCGGGCAAAACCACCGATGCGGGTCGGCCGGAAGGGAAGTACATTGTGCGTACCGTCTTTGTCATCAACCCCACCGCCGGCCCCTCCAACGCGGCCGTCTGGCTGCGCCCGGCCATCCTGGCAGCGGCGGCACCGCTGGGGCTGCAGCCCGAGATCCTGCTGACCACCCACCCCGGCCATGCCCGGGAACTGGCCGAGCGCCTGGCCGCCGGGCCGGAGCCCGCCCGCCTGTACGCCTGCGGCGGGGACGGCACCCTCAACGAGGTGCTGCAGGCCGCCGCCGGCCACACGGCGCTGTCGGTGGGCTGCGTGCCCTGCGGCAGCGGCAACGACTTTGTCCGCAACTTCGGCAGGGCGGAGGAATTCCTCGACCTGACCGCCCAGCTGCAGGCCCGGCCGGTCACGCTGGACGCGCTGGACACCAGTTTCGGCTACGGCGTGGGCATCTGCGCCGCCGGGCTGGATGCGCGGGTGGCCTACCAGATCCCGCGGTTCCGGCGCCTGCCCTTCTGCGGCGGCACCATGGCCTACACTTTGTCCATCCTGCAGGCAATGACCAGCCGCTTCGGCCACGAGATGCGCATTACCGCCGACGGCCGCAGCTTCACCGGCAGCTACATGATGGCCGCCGTCTGCAACGGGCGGCTGTACGGCGGCGGCTACTGCGCGGCGCCCCAGGCACGCCTGGATGACGGCCTGCTGGACGTGGTGCTGGTCCGCCCGATCTCCCGCCTGCGGGTGGCCGGGCTGCTGGCCTGCTACAAGGGCGGGCGGCACCTGACGCCGGACGGCGCCGTGCGGCCGGACCTGGCGCGGTGGATGCAGTTCTTCCGCGCCCGGAAGGTGTGCATCGAGGTGCTGGACGGCCGCCCTCTGGCTGCCACCGTGGACGGGGAATGCGGCCTTGTGCAGGGCATCGAAGCCCGCGTCGCCCCCGGAATGCTTTCCATGCTGCTGCCGCCGGCCGTGCGCGCCCGGCCCACAACAGCAATCTCTATCCAGTAAACCGCGCACAGAGGGGATGCCCCCAGGGAGGGAAAACCATGTCTGAAAACAAGGTCAAGATCAAAGTGACCCACAACGTCGTACATCTGCCGGCCATCGCGCTGCGGGGGCTGGTGGTGTTCCCCAACAACGTCATCCATTTCGAGGTGGGCCGCACCAAGTCCATCGCCGCCATCGAAGCCGCCATGCGCGGCAACAGCAGCATCTTCCTGGTGGCCCAGCGGGAAACCGATACCGAGGACCCCACCGCCCGGGACCTCTACGCCTACGGCGTCATTGCCGAGATCAAGCAGGTGCTGCGGGTGTCGGAAGATCTGGTCAAGGTGCTGGTGGAGGGCAAGACCCGCGCCAAGCTGCTGAGCCTGGACGGTTCCGGCAAGTTCCTGATGGCCGAGGTGCGCACCGCCCCGGTGCGCGGCATCGCCCCGGACAAGCGCAACCAGACCGAGGCGCTGGTCCGCAGTCTGAAGGACTGCTTTGAGGAGTACCTGTCCTACAGCCCCCAGATCTCCAAGGACGTGGTGTACAACATCGTCTCCTCCGACAGTCCGCTCTACCTCAGCGAGTACATGCCCGCCAACCTGCTGTTCAAGTTTGAGGACAAGCAGGCCATCCTCAACGAATCCACCCTGCTGGGCCGGCTGGAAAAGCTGCTGATCCTGCTGCACCAGGAATGCGACATCCTCTCCATCGAGAAGGACATCGACGACAAGGTCAACGTCCAGATGGACAAGAGCCAGCGGGACTACTACCTGCGCGAGCAGATGCACATTATCAGCGAGGAGCTGGGCGACAGCGAGGATACCCGCGCCGAGGCCGACGCCTACCGGGAGAAGATCACCGCGCTGCACCTGGACGCCGAGAGCGAGGAAAAGCTGCTCAAGGAGTGTGACCGCCTGGCCCGGATGCAGGGCAACGTGGCCGAGATCAGCGTGATCCGCGGCTACCTGGACACCTGCCTGGCGCTGCCCTGGCACACCACCACAAAGGACGATCTGGACCAGGCCCACGCCCGCCGCGTGCTGGACAAGGACCACTACGGCCTGCGCAAGGTCAAGGAGCGGATCCTGGAACTGCTGGCCGTGCGCAAGCTGAACACCGAAGTCAAAGGGCAGATCGTCTGCCTGGTGGGCCCCCCGGGCGTGGGCAAAACCTCCATCGCCCGGTCCATTGCCCAGTGCATGGGCCGGCAGTTCGCCCGCATGAGCCTGGGCGGCGTCCATGACGAAGCCGAGATCCGCGGCCACCGCCGCACCTACATCGGCGCCATGCCGGGGCGTATCATCAACGCGATGCTCACGGCCAAGTCTGCCAACCCCGTGCTGCTGCTGGACGAGATCGACAAGCTGGCCGGCGACTACCGGGGCGACCCCGCCAGCGCCCTGCTGGAAGTGCTGGACCCGGAACAGAACCGAACCTTCAAGGACAACTTCCTGGACATTCCCTTCGATCTGTCCCAGGTGCTGTTCATCACCACAGCCAACGACGCCTCCACCATTCCGGCACCGCTGCTGGACCGCATGGACGTGATCGAGCTGCCCAGCTACACCCGCATTGAAAAGTTCAACATCGCCCGGCGGCACCTGCTGCCCAAGCAGCTCAAAAACAACGGCCTGACCGGCAAGGTCACCCTGACCGCCGGGGCCATCAACGGCATCATTGACGGCTACACCCGGGAGGCCGGCGTCCGCAGCCTGGAGCGCACCATCACGGCGGTGCTGCGCAAATGCGCCCAGAAGATCGCCGCCGGCGAGGCCGAGACCATCAGCGTCACCGCGCCGATGCTCAAGACCCTGCTGGGCCCCGAAAAGGTCAAACCCACCTTCATCTCCCGCACCGACGCCGTCGGCATCGCCAACGGCCTGGCCTGGACCAGCGTGGGCGGCGAGATGCTGCCGGTGGAAGTCAGCGTCATCCCCGGCGGTTCGGGCAAGATCGAACTCACCGGCAGCCTGGGCGACGTGATGAAGGAAAGCGCCCACCTGGCCGTCACCTACGCCCGGGTCCATGCGCAGGAGTACGGCATCAACGCCGAGGCGTTCAAGACCTCCGATCTGCACATCCATGCCCCCGAGGGCGCCGTGCCCAAGGACGGCCCCTCCGCCGGCGTCACCCTGACCACCGCGCTGATCTCGGCTTTGTCCGGCCTGCCGGTGCGCCATGACCTGGCCATGACCGGCGAGATCACCCTGCACGGCAACGTGCTGCCCGTCGGCGGCCTCAAGGAAAAGAGTATGGCCGCCTACCGGGAGGGCATCTCCACCGTGCTGATCCCCAAGGACAACGAATCCGATCTGTATGAGGTGGATGAGGAGGTCAAAAAGACCATCCGGTTCCTGCCGGTCAGCGACCTGGCCCAGGTGCTCAAGGCGGCGCTGATCCGCCCGGCCCACAAGGCCCCGCGCCCGGTGGTCACGGTGCCGCCGGCCACCCAGCTCATCGCCGCCGACGCCGGCGCCCCCAAAGAGCCCGCCACCGTCATGTAAGGCGAAAAGAAGGAGCCCCCATGAACTACCAACGCAGTGAATTCCAGGCATCCTACGGCATCTCCAGCCAGCTGCCCGCCCCGGACCGCCCCGAGTTTGCCTTTTCCGGCCGGTCCAACGTGGGCAAATCCAGCCTGATCAACAAGCTGTGCAACCGCAAAAACCTGGCGCGGGTCAGTTCCACGCCGGGCAAGACTGCCACCATCAATTTTTACCGGGTGGACACCGCCTATTTCGTGGACCTGCCCGGCTACGGCTTCGCCCGGGTGTCCGACGCCGACCGGGCCCGCTGGGACGAGCTCATCAACGGCTATTTCGAGGCCGGCCGCCCGCTGGCGCTGCTGGTGCAGCTGCTGGACTGCCGCCACGACCCCAGCGCCGACGACAGGCAGATGCTCGACTACCTGCACTACCACGGCATCCCCTTTGTGGTGGCGCTCACCAAGGCGGACAAACTCAAAAAGGCCCAGCAGCAGGCGGCCGAGGCCCGCTTCCGGGAACTCTGCGCGCCCTATGGCTGCCGGCAGGTTTTTCTGACCAGCGCCGAAAAGGGCACCGGCATCGACGCGCTGCGCGCCTGCCTGGACGCCGCCGTGGGGGAGACCGCCGATGGCCTATAACGAGTTTGCCTATTTTTACGATGAATTCAACACCGCCGCCGACTACGACGCACTCTACCGCTATGTCACCGGCGAGCTGGCGGCCCACGGCGTGCCCGGCGGGCTGCTGGCCGACCTGGGCTGCGGCACCGGCGACCTGACCCTGATGCTGGCCCAGGCCGGCTATGATGTGATCGGCGTCGATCAGTCGGAGGAAATGCTCAGCGTCCTGCGGGAAAAGGCCGACGAGCTGGGCCTGGCCGGCCGCATCCTGCTGCTGCAGCAGGATCTTCTGGAACTGGACCTTTACGGGACCATCCGGGCGGCGGTGTCCACCTTCGACACCTTCAGCCACATCGGCCCGCTGGACCGGTTCGAGCAGGCCATCGCCAAGGCTGCCTTCTTTATGGAGGAGGGCGGCGTCTTTGTCTTTGACCTCAACACTCCCTACAAACACGCCCGGGTGCTGGCCGGCCAGACCTTCGACCTGGACGCCGGGGACGCCTGCTGCCGCTGGTCCAACACCTACGACCCGCAGGCCGGCCGGGTGCGCATCGACATCTGCATCACCGACCGGGAGACCGGCGACCACTGGCAGGAAATGTTTTACGAATACAGCTATGACCTGGACACCGTGCAGACGCTGCTGGACCGCTACGGCTACACGGTGGCCCGGGTCGCCGACGGCGAGGACTTCGGCCCCCTTCGCCCCGACAGCCAGCGGTGGATCTTCACCGCCGTCAAGCGGTATACCCAGCAGGGGCCCAAAGGAGAGACAGAATGAGCGAGAACAATCTTTTGCGCGGCATTTCGGACAATGGCGGCGTGGTCTTTTACGGCATCGACTCCACCGACATTGTCCGGGAGATGGAGCGCCTGCACAAGACCAGCGCCGTCACCACCGCCGCACTGGGCCGCCTGCTCACCGCGGCGGCCATGATGGGCGCCATGCTCAAGGGCAGCCGGGACACCGTCACCCTGCAGATCAACGGCGGCGGCCCCGCCGGCCGGCTGCTGGCCGTGGCCGACGGCGCCGGCCATGTGAAGGGCTATGTCCAGAACCCGGTGGTGGAACTGCCCCCGCGGGCGGACGGCCACCTGGATGTGGGCGCCGCCGTGGGGACCGACGGCACGCTGGACGTGATCCGCGACCTGGGCCTGCGGGAACCCTACATCGGCCAGGTGCCGCTTGTCTCGGGGGAGATCGCCGAGGATGTGACCCGCTATTTTGCCGTCAGCGAGCAGACCCCGTCGGTCTGTGCGCTGGGGGTGCTGGTCAATGCCGACCTGAGCGTGCAGTGCGCGGGCGGGTTCATCCTGCAGCTGCTGCCCGGCGCCACCGAGGAGGAGATCACCCGCCTGGAGGCGAACATCAAGGCCATGCCCGCGGTCACCGCGATGCTCAGCGAGGGCAAGACCGTGCGGGATATGCTGGACCTGGCCCTGGCCGGCTTTGAGCCCGATGTACTGGACACCGCCCCCGCCGTGTACCGCTGCGACTGCAGCGAGGAACGGGTCCACCGGATGCTGCGCAGCCTCGGCCGCAAGGAGGTCGAGCGCCTGCGGGACGAGGACCCCCACGCCGAGGTGGACTGCCAGTTCTGCGACAAGGTGTACCGGGTGGACCTGAACGACCTGCTGGCCGCCTGGCCCGAGACCCCGCAGGCGGAGGAAGATCCGGAAACCGGCGCTGCAGCGCAGGAATAAAGCGGAGAAATTTTTTTGAAAAAATGGGGAGAAAATGCTTGACAAATCGCCCCGGGTACGGTAAAATATAACACGTCGCCCGGAGAGAGCCGACAGCTAAACTCTCCAATATGCGGCCGTAGCTCATCTGGTAGAGCGCCACCTTGCCAAGGTGGAGGTAGCGAGTTCGAGCCTCGTCGGCCGCTCCATCTTGTGGAAGTTTAGCTCAGCTGGGAGAGCATCTGCCTTACAAGCAGAGGGTCAGCGGTTCGAGTCCGTTAACTCCCACCATTGTGGCCCGGTAGTTCAGTTGGTTAGAACGCTAGCCTGTCACGCTAGAGGTCGTCAGTTCGAGCCTGATTCGGGTCGCCATTTGCCTCTGTAGCTCAGTCGGTAGAGCAGGGGACTGAAAATCCCCGTGTCATTGGTTCGATTCCGATCGGAGGCACCATTTTCTCTGGTGTTCTCTTTTGAAAAGAGAACACATTTTGCGGCCGTAGCTCATCTGGTAGAGCGCCACCTTGCCAAGGTGGAGGTAGCGAGTTCGAGCCTCGTCGGCCGCTCCACAAACAACAAAATACCGGCCAGCTGCCGGTATTTTGTTTATATGGTGACGTGGCCAAGTGGTAAGGCAAGGGTCTGCAAAACCCTCATTCACCAGTTCAAATCTGGTCGTCACCTCCAAGTCAAGTGGTCGTTTTGGATAACGGCCACTTTTTTGTCGTTGCAGCGAAAGAAAATGGCCGTTTTGCCCTTCGAAAATTTGCCGTTGGTCAAATGATAACGCAGGGGATAACAGCGGGGGTTCAGGGTCTACGTGCAGCTTTGAAGGCCGTTTATCGGTCTTTGAAAGGGGAGAATGCCCACCTTTTTCTACTTTTTCTGAAAAAGGGTGGCGTTTTTGACGTAGAAATTCTGACTGATATTTTATGCAATATGTAGAAAGGTGAAAGGCAACGAATATAGCGAAGACCGAAATAGGTAATGATACAGCCAGCAGCCCGATTTTTGGCTTACCGAAGCCAAGGATCGGGCTTTTTTATTTATCCGCATTGCTACCCGGCTGGGAACAAGTTTCCGGCCTTGTAGATAGATTTCAGTTTATCCAACAAACAGAAAGCGAGGCATTCCATGATAATTGGTATCGACCACGGCTACTACGCCATCAAAACCCGAAACTGTTCCTTCCCGGCTGGCATCACACCCTGCGGCAGTCACGAACCCTACACCCGCCAGAACGTGCTTACGTTCGGCGGGTGTTTTTTTGTTTGCGGCAGCGGGCGGCAGCCGATCCAGCGGGACAAAACCGCCAACGACAACTACTACCTGCTGACGCTGGCGGCCATCGCGCAGGAATTGCAGGCCCGCGGCGCGCCGCGGGAGTGCGGGGTGACCATCGCAGCAGGGCTGCCGCTGACCAGCTATGGCCGCGAGAAGCCTGCCTTCCGCAAGTATCTGCTCCGCAATGCGGGCCAGGCGACCGAGTTCGGCTACGAGGGCAGGAAATACCGCATCACCATTGAGGATGTGTTGCTCTTCCCGCAAGGCTTTACTGCGCTCATGACCCAGCCTGACCTGCTGACCGACGAACCCTCCCTGTTGCTGCTCGACATCGGCGGGTGGACGGTCGATCTCATGCGCATCGACAACGGGCGGCCGATCATCGGCACCTGCCACAGCCTTGAGTTTGGCATGATCCGCTGCATCGACGAGGTGCGGGAGCGGGTGCGGCAGAACACCGGACTCTCCCTGACCGATGCCCAAATCGAACAGGTGCTGGCAGGTCGGCCGTGCAGTTTGGAGGAAACCGTGCGCGGCCTGATCCGCGAACAGGGGCGGCTCTACACCGAGCGGCTGCTCTCGGCCGTGCTGGAAGCGGGGTTCGATTATCACGCGCTCCCCGTCGTCATGATGGGCGGCGGCGCATCGGTGGTGAGCCGCCACATCCGCCCCAGTGACGGCCTGTGTCGCACGGTCACGCTGCTGGACGACCGTGTCAACGCGCAAGGCTACGAGCGCGCTGTGGCCGCGCTTTGGGGCGATGACGCGCAGGGGTGAACCGCCCGCAGTTCGTCTTTCGCCCAAACCTGCGCGACCCGGACCAGCGACGCGCCTGGAAGCTGCTGCAGGCCCAGCCTGTGGGAGAGCGCAGCGCGTATCTCGCCGCCTGCATTATCAAGGCCGGTGATTTGGAGGCCGCGCAAAAGGAACTGCGCGCAATGCTGCGGGAAGAACTTGGCAAAATCCAGGTCGCCGCAATGCCCGCGGAATCCAAGGCGAAGAAGGCGTTGCCAAAATCAACGCTGGACTTTTTCTCTGTCTTGCAGGAGGAGGTGCCCGAATAGAAGACCCCGCATTGCAGCGGAAACGAAAAATACAGCCAAAGCCCCACGATTCGCCTTTGGCTGACGCAAAGGAGATGAATGGACATGGCCGTATTTCGAGTAGAACGAACAAGTGATTACACCGTTATGAGCAACTACCACCTGCGGGACAAGCGGCTCAGCCTGAAGGCCAAGGGGCTGCTGTCGCAGATGCTTTCGTTGCCGGAGGATTGGGACTATACGCTGGCGGGCCTTTGCTATATCAACCGGGAGAGCAAAGACGCCATCCGCACCGCGATCCGCGAGCTGGAGCAGGCCGGCTACATACGCCGCCGCCAAACCATCGACAGCGGCGGCAAGTTCGCAGGCAACGAGTACACGATCTATGAACGGCCACAGGAACCGCCATCGGACGAACCGTCACCGGAAAAACCGTCGTCGGGAAATCCGACAACGGGAAAACCGATGCCGGAAAAACCGACACAACAAAATATAGATAGAAAAAATACGAATCAATCAAATACCGATTCGATTCTTTTCCGGGGATCGGCGGCTAAGCCGCCGGAAGCGAAGCGAACCGAAGCGAGTTCGGCAGAGAGGATGGAGGAATACCGGGACTTGATCCGCGACAACATCCAGTACTCGCTGCTGGTGACACAGCACCCGGAAGATGCCGACCTGATCGATGAGATCGTCGCGATCATGACCGAGACTGTCTGCGCCCGCCGCAAGACCACCCGCGTCTGTGGGGCCGACTTCCCGGCCGAGGTGGTCAAGTCGCAGCTGCTCAAGCTGGACGCCGAGCACATCCGCTTCGTGCTGAAATGCCTGCGCGAAAACACCACCAAAGTCAAAAACATCAAGCAATACCTGCTGGCGACGCTGTACAACGCACCGCTGACCATCAACAGCTACTACAGCGCGCTGGTCAACCATGACTTGGCGGAACCGGCTGGCAAAGAAACCGCGAAAGGGGTGGTGCCTATGCTTGCCCATTGATGTGCCCCAAAGTGACTGCCCCATGTACATCTTGCTCTTGTTGGTCTTGCTTCCTTTTGCAGAATCGTTGCACCAAATCTTTGTTGGGTCTTGGTATGGCTTTCCATTGACCTTTGGAGTATGCTTGCTTTGCAAGCAAAAACAACGCAGGCATGACAGAAAGGAGAGACTATGGAAACCAAAGGCCTGACCTGCAAAATCCCGCTGGATTTACATAATCGAATCAGTGAGGAGATCAAGCAGAACGAAAGCACGATGAGCAAATTCATCGAACAGATCATCTTGGAGCACTACGCGAAAGGAGTCATCACAATGGGCAAAACACGGACAATGGCCTTCCAGGTCAGCGAGGAACTCTTCCAGCAGATCAAGGAGTATCTGGCCCGCTACGAACAGACCTACCACCGCAAACTCAGCCAGAAAGAGTTCGTCATCAGCCTGATCGAGCAGGCGCTGGCGGAAGCGGACGAGGAATTCGCGGCGGCGGAAGCGGCTGCAGCCGAGGATCTGTCGGACGGAGTCGAAGATATGGACCAGGAGGACGAGGTGACCAGTGATGTCGAATCGGACGAGGATGCGGAACCGGATGATGAGCCGGAAGTCGATGCGGAAGCAGATGCGGCTCTGGCGGACTGTGCGGGCGCAGATGCGGAATATGACGACCCTGCATTCGGTGCAGATGCCGAGAGAGCGGTATGACCGCAACGGCGATGAGATCAAACCGGGAATGCACCTTGTAACGGACGATGGCGACAAAATGTACACCTTCAGCCTGCCCAGTCTGTACATTGTCGCAGACCAGGGCACAAGGGAAGCCAACCTGGCCTACGCTGCCGAGTGCATCCGCACCGGCCAGGGTGAGTTCTATCCGCTGGACTTCCTGATCTTGGACAGCTGGGAGATCAAAAAGTGACCCAATGGCCCGCAGCCTGCGGGCCATTTCCTTTGAAGGGGGGGATGATTTTGCAACTTGACATTACCGCCATCCGGCCGGCAGAGATCCCGTTCGCCTTTGACCAGGACGAGCAGTTGGACAGCCGTTCCGGCTGTATCGGCCATCTGCAGGGGGACTTCGGCTCGGGCCGGGAATTCTACCCCGAATGGGTAGACCACCAGGCACAGTTCAGGACCCATGACTTTGGCGTGGAACTCAACAAGGTGGTTCACGCTCTGCGGGCCAAAGGCGGCTGCGGCCTTTTGGCGGATCGGCACCGCATGGCCGAGTTCTGCGCCCGCCACCCGGAAACGGCGCTGGGGACCGGCTACGCGGCCGTGTACGGCGTCAAACTGACAGTGAGCCGCACCTACCTGCTGCGCTGTGACCCGCGTAAGGGCGAAACCAACTTCTGCCTCTATGCCTACGAGACGCCGCTGCTGGCACACTGTGTCGAGCAGCTTGCCCGGCAGCGGCCTGTGCCTGCAGGCACCCGCTTCCGTGAGGAAGCGCGGTAAACAGGACCGAACCATAAGTTTACACGCCTGCAATGCTTGCCACATAGATGGCAGGCGATGCGGGCTTTTTTGTTTGGGAGGGATGTGGAAAGACCATTCGTTTCATTGATATGTTCGCCGGTATCGGCGGCTTCCGCGAGGGGCTGACCCGTGCCGGCGGTTTCACCTGCGTGGGACACTGCGAGTGCGACAAATACGCCGAGCGCAGTTACCGCGCCCTGTTTGACACGGAAGGAGAGTGGTACATCGAAGATGCCAGAAAAGCCGATCCCGCAACCATGCCCGATTTCGACCTGCTCTGTGGCGGATTTCCCTGCCAGGCTTTCAGCCTTGCTGGACGCCGCCAGGGATTCGGAGACCCCCGCGGCACCCTCTTCTTTGAACTTGCCCGCCTGGCTGAAGCCCGGCACCCTCGCTATCTGCTGTTTGAGAACGTACCCGGCCTGCTTTCTCATGACGGCGGACGGACGTTTGCGGCGATCCTCGATGCGCTGGACAGACTGGGGTATGGCGTGGAATGGCAGGTGCTCAACAGCAAAGATTTTGGCGTCCCCCAATCCCGCTGCCGCGTGTACATTGTCGGATATCTTGATGACCGATGTAGAGGAAAAATACTTCCTTTCACCGAAACAGCAGGAAATGCTCTTGCACAAGTTCGACCAGGCGCCCAGGGAGAACGAATCTATTCCCCAGACGGAATAAGCTGTACACTGGCTGCTCAGGCGGGAGGATTTGGAGGACGCACCGGTTTGTATGCTGTCGGATTGCCCATCAAAGAAGCGACCCGAAAAGGCTACAAGATGGCCTATGAAGGGGACAGCATCGACATCAGTTACTATAGCACCAATACCCGTCGCGGTAGGGTGGGACACAAAATTGCCCACACCCTCACCACCGGATCAACACAAGGGACACCATGCTTCATCGATATGAATCGTGATCCCCAAACCACCGAGATTGCCCGCTGCCTGACCGCCAAGCAGAACGGTGGTATCCGCAATCATAAACGGGAAGCCTCCGGTGTGCTGTTCGCCGGCCGAATTCGCCGCCTGACCCCGCGGGAATGCCTGCGGCTGCAGGGCTGGCAGGATGACCGCATCGATAAGGTGTCGGCTATTCAAAGTGACAACCAGATATACAGACAGGCCGGCAACGGCGTGACGGTCACTGTGGTGGAAGCCATCGGCCGCAGACTGGCGGCGGTGGATGCTGAACTGAACGGAGGTACGGTCCCTGCCCCTTGACTTCCGTGACCAGAAATTTGGCTGCGAGATTGAGATGACCGGCATCACCCGGCAGCAGGCCGCCGGTGCGGTGGCTGCGCTGTTTGGTACAATGGCGCGCCAGACGCATGAATCCCGCCTTTACGACCCCTGGGAGGTCGTGGACGCAGACGGCAAGAAATGGCGTTTTGTCTATGATGGCAGCATCCAGGCAACGCAGCGCGTAGGCCGGCGGCAGGAACCGGCCCGCGATTCGGCCTATAAGGTGGAGCTGAACTCGCCGGTGCTGGAATATGCCGAGATGGGCAAATTGCAGGAGGTCGTGCGGGCGCTGCGTCATGCCGGGGCGGTGGTAAACGCCAGCTGCGGGCTTCATGTCCACATTGATGCCAGTAAACACACGCCGCGCAGCCTGCGGAATCTGCTGTCCATCATGTACTCCAAGGAAGACCTGATCCTGAAGGCACTGGGGACCCAGCCGCGAAGGGTGCAGCAGTATTGCCACCTGTCGCGGGAAAATGTGGTGAAGGTGATCCGCAATATGCCCCCCGGCTTGACAATGGAGCAACTCCGCCGCGCCTGGTACGAGGGCCGAGACGGTGCGCACGACCATTACAACTGGTCACGGTACTACGCCCTCAACCTTCATTCGGTGTTTTACCACGGCACCGTGGAATGGCGCTGTTTTGAGAGTACGCTCCACGCCGGGGAGGTCCGCGCCGACATCACGCTGGCGCTGGCCATGTCGGCCCAGGCCATCAACCTGGAAAAGACCGTGGCCCGCAAGACGCCGGTGGGGGATAACCCTGCATTCACATTCCGCACCTTCCTGCTCCGCCTTGGCCTCATCGGCCCCGAATACAAGAATGTGCGGATGCACCTGCTCAAGCGCCTGCCCGGCGACCCGGCCTGGCTGCGCGACCGCAACCAGTATGAAAGTTACCAGCGCCGCCATACCCGCGGCGATGCCCGATAGGAGGCGATGCTTTTGGAAGAACTGTATTTTGCCTATGGCTCCAACCTGAACCTTGGCCAGATGGCCGTCCGCTGCCCGCAGGCCGGGGTGGTCGGCAAGGCTGTGCTGGAAGGATACGAACTGGCCTTCCGGCGCGGCGTGCTGACAATTCTGCCCAAAGAGGGCGGCCGGGTGAATGGCCTGCTGTGGAAGGTCAACGCCTGGGACGAGTTGACGCTCGCCCGCTACGAGGGGTATCCGCACCTGTACACAAAGGAGCTGCTGCCTGTGCAGACGGATTCCGGGCCGCAAAACGTTGTGGCCTATGTTATGACCGCGCCCCACTGTGAGAAAGCCCAGCCGCCTGCTTCCGCTTACCTGCAAACGGTTTTGGCGGGGTATCGGCTGGCCGGGTTCGACCCGAAAGTTGTGCTGCAAGCGGCAGCCCAGGCCAGGGACGTACAGGCGCAATCGTACAAGCGGA